>ERZ773145.159-NODE-159-length-70055-cov-4.347229_pt1 | contig 70055 bp, 63 predicted proteins | sample MGYA00580848_ERZ773145 | MGnify/ENA primary metagenome ERZ773145 (study PRJEB29015, sample SAMEA2737858) | human gut metagenome | biome: human gut; feature: human-associated habitat; material: faeces | place: China | collected 2012 ... | reverse complement strand
CTGACGCCGCTCCTTACAAGGACGTCCCCACCAACCACACCTTCGCTGGCTACATCGCTTACTGCCAGAAGGCCGGCATCATCTCCGGCTATGCTGACGGCACCTTCAAGCCCGCCAACTCCCTGACCGGCTACGCTTTCATGAAGATGCTGCTGGGCGCTCTGGGCTATGATGCTTCCCGCGAGGGTTACACCGGCCCCAACTGGTCCATCGCTGTCGGCAAGCGTGCTCTGAACGCTGGTCTGGCTGATGATCTGGTTGGCGACTTCAACGGCGTCAAGGCTGTCACCCGTGAAGAGGCCTGCCTGTATGCCTTCAACATGCTGCAGGCTGACATGGTCGAGTACGAGAAGAACTCCACCGTCATCGTCGGCAACATCACCATCAAGGACACCTCCGACGCTAAGTCCAAGCGTTGGGGCAGTTCTGCCATCAACGATGGCAACATCGACGGCAAGAAGGGCGGCGACGGCTATGTCCAGTTCGCTGAGGAGTACTTCAACAAGCTGGTCAAGTCCGAGACCACCGATGATATGGGCCGTCCCGCTACCAAGTGGACCAACAAGGGCGACAAGATCGGCACCTATGCTGATAAGGCCAACCAGACCTACTACAAGAACGTCAAGCTGGGCAACATCTACTCCGATCTGGGCATGACCCAGAAGGACGAGCACGCCACCGTGATCGTCAACGGTGTCGAGGCGACCGACGTTGTTGTTTCCAAGAACAACGATCGTAAGATCTCCTCTTCCTCTGCTAATGACGGTCTGGTGGGCGATGGCTCCATCGTTGAGGTCTACTATAACGAGGATGACAACCATGTCACCATCGTTGCTGCTGACGTGTATGTCGGCGAGATCACCTCTAAGGAGACCAAGGCTGCCGATCCCTATGTTGTGGTTGATAGCAAGCTTCAGATGAAGAAGGTTGACGGCACCAACTACACTGGCTACACTGGCAACGCCACTCACTTCGAGTGCGACACCTCCGCTTTCGCTGAGGACGACATCGTTCTGTTCACCTATTCTCAGGCTGAAAAGTCCATCCAGACTGTTGTCAAGGCTGAGTCCACCGAGGGCATTGTCTCTGAGTACACCCTCACCAAGAGCCTGACCCTGGCTGACAAGGAGTACAAGTACGCCAAGAACATCGTGTTTGATTTCGGTGCCGAGAACATGATGAGAACCAAGAACACCTACACCATCTATACCGACGCCAACGGTCTGGTGATCTTTGTCACTGAGGCTGAGTTCAAGCCCACCGACTATGCCTTCGTTCTGGATGCCGAGGCCTCTTCTCAGACTGGCTTCAAGTTTGACCGTGCGAAGCTGGTTCTGGCTGACGGCTCTGTCAAGACCGTCTACACCGACGACAACTACGCCGATTGCAAGGGTTACATTGTGACCTATCGCGCCAACGGTGACAACGAGTATGTCCTGCGCAAGGCTCCCAACACCACCTTCAACGGCGGTACCATCGACGCATCTATGTTCAACGCCGATGCCAATATCCCGACCTATGGCGTTCTGACCGGCGGCAAGACTCCCGTGCGGACCAGCGCCACCACCTCTGATTTCTTCATGCAGAACGGCAACGCCAAGGTCTACCCCGGTAACGGCGCTACCCTGTATGCCAACAGCGAGACCGTGTTCGTGGTTGCTGAGTCCGACAGAACCGGCACCACTTACACTTCCTACACCGGCATCAAGAACGCTCCCTCCATCGATCCCAAGGGCACCGCTAAGGCTGAGATGGTCTACTATGTCCGCGGCAACAACCTGCTGGGCTTCGTCTTCGTCGACGCCACTGGCTGCGATGTGGTCAATGGCCGCAACGACATCACCTTCCTGGCTGGTAAGGAAGGCATGAGCAAGCTGAAGACCGACTCCGACAACAACAGCTACTACATGTACAACGCTGTGGTGGACGGCAAGATCACCACTGTGAAGGTCAGCTATGACGCCACCACTCTGGGCGCTGGCATTGAGAGCAACCGCGTGTACCAGAATGTGAAGTACAACAACAAGGGCACCATCGCCACTGGCGGCGCCGCTGTCACTGGCTATGATGTTGTTGAGAACAACACCACCGGTATCTGGAAGCTCAGCGGTGAGTACACCATCGGTCTGAACAGCACCACCACCGCTGCCGCTTCTACCCGTTACACCGTGGCTTCCGATGCTAAGATGTACCTGGTCGACACCGACGGTGTTATCACCAAGGTCGATGACGTGAAGGACTTCAAGTCTGACGCCACCGCTAAGGTCATCGCTCTGCTGGATAAGACCGACGGCGACATCGCTTACCTGTTCGTTCAGGAGACTGACAACGGCAAGAAGGAAGACGCTGGCGCGGCCGCTACTCCCGTCACCAGCCTGGATCTGGACAAGGACGGCAGCAAGCTGAAGGCTATCGTGACTGGTACCACCGCTGGCAAGGAGTACGAGATCAAGGTTTCCATGATTGTTAGCGGTGTGGAGAAGGCAATCGGGACTTATGAGTTCACCGGTGTTGCCGGTACCACTACTGTGACCCTGCCCATCGCTTGGGGTACGGGTGTGACCTACACTGCTACCTGCGGTGACCAGTTTGCGACCTACACCGCCTAAGATCTCCCGCGACTGTTAGACGTATATAGACCCTAAGGTTTGCGTTACGTCTGTTCCCCCCGGACTTCGGTCCGGGGGGACTTTTTATGCCCGCTCATTTGCGGTGTACCAGTGACAGATCCCGCTGCGTTGTACAAACAACAAGCCCCTTCGTTGTACAACTAACAAACCCCGCACCGAACGGTGCGGGGCGTTTGCGCTTGACATTTTTCTCCGATTTGCTATAATCAAGATAGAAAAGGGCGCTGCGACAAGCGGTTAGCCCGGCATAGTGGATTTTGCTAAGAAATTCTTAGAAAACCGTCACCGGCCAGGGTGGCGGTTTTCGCCTTTAATACGAATCGTGACCGTATATCCGAAGATATGTAGTGTGATCGTAATAGGCATATCAACCACCTCCTCTCGGAGATGTGACCAACCGCCTGCCGTTCGTGCAGCGCCGTATCTATTCTACCAAGTTTTCCATATTCCGTCAAGAAAAGCCCTCACTTCGGTGCGGGGCTTTTCTGTTGCTCTGGGCGGAAACCCGCGCATTGTCCCGCTTCTGCTCCCGCCCCTGTATCCGCCGATTTCCGTCCCTCGTACCTCACCCTCCAAAAACCACCCGTCTTTTCCCGAAAAAACACGGGAAAAACGTTGAAAACCCTTGTATTATCAGTCATATAGGACTATAATGAAAAATATCTATGGCCAGACGGCTCTTGCGCCTGTGTCCGTTTCCATCCGCGGGGGAGCGCCCCGCCTGATTTTGAAAATTCCCCGCCCACCCCGGGTTACAACTTGAGAATGATCGGCGGTTGTAACAGACCGCTTTTTTAGCGGCTGTGCCCCGCTTTTGACCGTGAACTCTCATATAGGAGGCTTCTGCTTTGAGCGCGAAAAAATCAAGAAAAGACAACATTCCCGCCCCGGCGGCCCAACCCGCCGCCCCGGCTGAACATACAGAGAAAACCCCCATTTCCACCGCCCCTCAGCAGGGTTGCCGCGCGGAGGGTGTGTTCACTCGGAAGGATACCCTCATGGTGGTGCTCTATTCCGTCCTGCTCTTGCTCGCCATGACCGTCCAGACCGGCACCGTGAGCATGATCCTTTGCGCACTGGCTTTCCTGAGTTTGCTTGGTAAAAAGCCGCTGTCTCGCTTTGAACAGCGGCTGTCTGTGCCTGTATTGGGTTTGCTGGCCTTCGCCATCATCTACGGCGCGTCGGCCATCTGTTCTCCCTTTGGCGCCAGCGCCAAGTCCGAGCTTTATAAATTTATTGCAGCCTTCTCCCTGGCGGTCATTCTGCTGGCCCGCTTTGATCGGCGGCACGTTCCCGGTCTGCTGTGGGGCGGCGCGTCCGTTTCCACCGTTATTGCCCTGATCTCTCTGGATATGAGCTGCGCCCGGGTGCTGTTTGGGCCTTTCAACGCTTTGATGAACGCCTTGGGCACGGATTACACCGGCGCGCTGCTGGAAAATGCCGACGCCCGTGTCAACGGCCTGTATAACGATGCCAATGTAACAGCCTGCCTGTTTTCTCTATCGCTGTTCGCGGCGCTGTACCTCCTGAAAAGCTCTACCTGCGTCTATCGGCGCTTGGCCGCGTCTCTGCTGGCGGGCATCAACGCCGTGAGCCTGCTGCTCACCGGCAGCCGCGGCGCACTGCTCTGCTTCGCCGCCGCCTGTATCGTCTGGCTGATCGCGGAGCGGACCGACCGGGTGGGCCTGTTCCTCCTGTTGGTGGAAACGGCCGTGACCATGATCGCCGCCGGTGTCCCGGCCTCCTCCATGGCGAGCCGTGGAAACGAGACGGCGGTTGCGCTGTGCCTGTTCAGCGGTCTGATCCTCTTTGCGCTGGACGCTCTGGCCGGACGGCGTCTGACCGCTGTGTTGTCCGCTCACAAAAAGGCGGCACTGGCCGCAGTGTGCGCGCTCTGTGCCGTGACCGCGGCCCTCTGTGCGGCGGTGTTTCTCCATACCGGCCCGTACACCTTTGAAGAGGACGATTCCTACATTGTCTACGTTCTGCCAGACGGCATCACGGGGGACGCGACCATCACCGGCGATGTGGACGGCGACCCGCGGACTGTTGTCTATTCGCAGACCCTTTTGAATACGTATTTCGGCGGCAGAACAGATCTGTATAGCGGACCGTTCTCTCAGTGCGCCTTTACCGTGCCGGAGGATTCTGCCGGGCTCTATGTTATTATCGTGGGACAGGCGGGAGAGACGCTGCGGAGCATGGCGGTCAACGGCGAGAAAAAGATCGCCCTCAGCTACCCCTGGCTGCCGGAGGCGATCTCGTCACGGCTGCTCCGGAACAGCCTGCTGAAAAGCGACAGCTTTACCTTGCGATTGGAGTTTGATAAGGACGCGTGGAAAATTTTCTCCACAGCGCCGCTCCTCGGTCGGGGACTGGGTTCTACGGAAAACGTGACCCGCTCCGTGCAGTCCTTCCAGTATGAGTCCAAATACGCCCATAACCATCTGCTGCAAACCATGGCCGATACCGGACTGGTGGGAACGGCCTTTGCGCTGGCCTTTGTGCTGGGTTCTGCGTGGCTCTGTCTGCAAGCCGTCCGGAAAGAGAAAGACAGTCTGGCCGCCGCGCTGCTGGCGGTGTGGGTCATGATGAACCTCCACAGCCTGATGGAGATCAACTTCTCCGTCCGGGGCTTCAAGTGCTTCGCCTATGTACTGCTGGCGCTGCCGGTCCTGCTCTATGCCAAACCGCAGCTGGCGGGGGACACTGCCAAGGTGCGGAAGCAGGCGAAAACCGTCGGTATTCTGGTGGTGGTCCTATACGCTCTGTATTTGGCCGTGTTCGGCGGCCTGTTGGAACGCGCCCGCATGACGGACCGGAAGGCGGAGCGGTTTGAGACCGGCGACGTGTATGAATATCTGGATTTCCTTCGGGGATGCGTCCGGGGAGACGTATTCGACCACGACACCTACCAGCGAAGCTATGTGGCCAACGCCGTACAGCTGGATGACCGCGCCTACAACGGCGATATGCTGAAATATGTGAAGCAGCTGCGTGCCTCCGGCACCTATGAGAATGACAGCGCGCTGGCCCGGTATTACTATCTGCCCCGTCAGGAGTGGGACGAGCTGTTTGACTGCTCTCTGGAGGGCATCCGTCAGGTACGTTCCAGTCCCGACGGCTGGAACCTGCAAATGGATTTCTACCGCGAGGAAGTCCTGCCCGCCATGGGCGCGGACAACGCGGAAGCGTTTGTGGACGGCGTTTTGGCCTTGGGCGACGCGCTGGACGATATGAACGGCGAGGGCCGTCTGGAAACGGTGGAGCTGAATGAAACGAACCAGTCGTTTTTGACGCTGTGCCGCTCCGTGAAGGAGCAGGGCATCTCCGGTCAGGACGCTTACACGATTCTGATTATGCTGGCCCAAAGCGGAGAAGGGGAGGCGGAGGACACCGCCGCCCAATAAGAAAAAAACACCGGTCCGCCGGTGAAGGAGTACCTATATGAGCCGATTTCGGAGACAGCTGCTGTTCCTCTGCGACGCGTTCCTGTTCGCGGTGGCAGTGGCGGCTTACAAGTTCATCACGGTGTTGCTGCCCTATACCGCCACCGGCGCGGAGGAGAACTTCTGGGGCAACACGGCGCTGCTGTACGGCTGCACGGTCCTTGCCCAGCTGGTGTTTAAGACCTACGACAGCCTGTGGCGGTATGCCGAGAGCCGGGAGTATCTCATGCTGATCGCCTCGGCCTTCTGCGGCTTTACCGTTTATGAGACCATCGCCCGGTTGAGCGGCATCGGCGTCATTTCCTTTGTCCTGCTGGCGGCCATCGCCAGTTTGTGGGTGCTGGAAATGCTGGTGGTGCGCTTCGGCTACCGCAGCTACCGCGCCCGGTTGCTGCGCAGCCGGCAGACGGGTACGATCCCCGTGGCCATCATCGGCGCGGGGGCGGCCGGTGTGCAGCTGCTCAACGAGATCCAGCACAACCCCAGCAGCCGCTATACCGTCCAGTGCTTCTTCGATGATGACGAGGGCAAGGTCAACAAGCGGATCCGGAACGTGCCGGTCAGCGGAACGATCTCGCAGGCGCTGTCCCGCATGCGGGCCATGGACATCCACGAGGCTATCTTCGCCATCCCCTCTATGGACGATCTCCACCGCAAAGAGATCCTGCGTCAGCTGACAGACCGGAGCATCAGAGTTTCCACGCTGCCCAGCACGCTGGAGCTGATCGACCGGAAGCCCATCCGCCAGCAGCTGCGGGAGGTGCGGATCGAGGATCTGCTGGGCCGGGATGCCATTCAGCTGGACATTTCCGCCGTGGCTGGCCTGCTGTCCGGGCGTACCGTGCTGGTCACCGGTGGCGGCGGCTCCATCGGCAGCGAGTTGTGCCGCCAGATCGTCAAGTACCATCCCAAGCGGCTGGTCATTTTTGATATTTACGAAAACAACGCCTACGACATCCAGCAGGAGCTGCTGTACCAGTACGGCAGAGATCTGCCCCTCAGCGTGGAGATCGGCTCCGTCCGGGATCCCCGGCGGTTGGAGCTGCTGTTCGATACCTACAAGCCCGACGTGGTGTTCCACGCCGCCGCCCATAAGCACGTCCCCCTGATGGAGACCAGTCCGCAGGAGGCTATCCGCAACAACGTGTTCGGCACGCTGAACACCGTCCGGGCGGCGGACGCCCACGGCGTCAAGAAGTTCATCCTGATCTCCACGGATAAGGCCGTGAACCCCACCTCCGTCATGGGCGCCAGCAAGCGCCTGTGCGAAATGGTGGTGCAGTCCATGGCCGGGTGCTCCCAGACCACCTTCGCCGCGGTGCGCTTCGGCAATGTGCTGGGCTCCAACGGCTCCGTAGTGCCCCTGTTCCGCCGCCAGATCGCGGGGGGCGGCCCCGTCACCGTGACGGACAAGCGCATCATCCGCTATTTCATGACCATCCCCGAGGCCGCCCAGCTGGTGCTGGAGGCGGGAGCCATGGCCAAGCAGAACGAGCTGTTCGTGCTGGATATGGGCCGTCCGGTGAAGATTCTGGAACTGGCGGAGAATATGATCCGTCTGTCCGGCTATGAGCCGTACCGGGACATCGAGATCGTGGAGACCGGTCTGCGCCCCGGCGAGAAGCTCTACGAGGAGTTGCTGATCGCCAGCCGGGATTTGGAAAAAACCGGCAACGGCATGATCTTCGTGGAGCACCAGCCCCCGGTGACGCCGGAGGAGCTGGAACGTAAGCTGACGCTGTTGAACGACGCGCTGGAAAAAACCATGCGGACGGAGGATGTCTCCTGTATCCGGGAGGTGCTGCACCGGGTGGTGCCCACCTTCCACGAGCCGGAGGAGGTCAACCGGACGCAGGGCGAGGAAGTAGAAGCGCCCGCCCCCGCGGTCTCCTGACCGTCTGAAGTCTGCATTATCTGAAAAAAGGAAGTGTCCGTATGTTTTCTCCCGAAAAGATCGCATTCAAGCCCTTCGCGCAGAAGGCTTTTCTCGCCACCCCCACCATGCACGGTGAGGAGCTGGACTATATCCGTCTCGCCTACGATACCAACTGGATGAGCACCGTGGGCGAGAATATCAACGAGGTCGAGCGCATCGCCGCCGAAAAAGCGGAGGTCGGTTATGCGGTCGGCCTCGCCTGTTGCACCGCCGCGCTGCATCTGTGCGTAAAGCTGGCGGGGGAGCGGCTCTACGGCAAGCCTCCCATCAGCCACGGCGCTCTGGAGGGGCGGCGTGTGTTCTGCTCGGATATGACCTTTGATGCCACGCTGAACCCCGTGGTCTACGAGGGCGGCATCCCCGTCTTTATCGACACCGAGGCGGACAGCTGGAACATGGACCCCGTGGCGCTGGAGAAGGCGTTTGCGCTCTATCCCGAGGTGAAGCTGGTGGTCATGGCCCATCTCTACGGCTTCCCCGCTAAGGTGGACGAGATCAAGCGCATCTGCGAGGCTCACGGCGCGCTGCTCATCGAGGACGCCGCCGAGGCCATGGGCGCTACAGTGAACGGCAGGCAGTGCGGCAGCTTCGGTGACTACGCCGCCATCTCCTACAACGGCAACAAGATCATCACCGGCTCTGCCGGCGGCTGCCTTCTGACTAACTCCCTTGAGGACGCCAACCGCGCCCGGAAGTGGGCGACCCAGGCCCGGGAGAACGCCGCGTGGTATCAGCACGAGGAGGTTGGCTACAACTACCGCATGAGCAATGTCGTCGCGGGCGTGGTGCGGGGCCAGTACCCTCATTTGGAGGAGCATATCGCCCAGAAAAAGGCGGTCTATGAGCGCTACCGCGAGGGCCTGCGGGATCTGCCTGTGACGATGAACCCCATCGTGGCGGGCACCGTGCCCAACTACTGGCTCTCCGCCCTCATCATCGACGAGGACGCCATGTGCCCCCAGGTGCGGAGTGATAACGAAGCCCTTTACCGTCCTGAGACGGGGAAGTCCTGCCCCACGGAAATTTTGGAAGTCCTGGCGAAGTACAACGCCGAGGGCCGTCCCATCTGGAAGCCCATGCATATGCAGCCCATGTACCGTCTGCACGAGTGCGTGGGCCGGGAGGGAAGCCTCCGCTGCCGCACCAACGCCTATATCGCCGGCGGTGTGCCCGATGTGGGCGCGGACATTTTCCAGCGGGGCCTGTGCCTGCCCAGTGATAACAAGCTGACGGAGGAGCAGGTGGACGGCATCATTGCGCTGATCCACTCCTGCTTCGCGTAAAAAAGAACATAGGAAGTTATTTTTGTGAAACAGGGAAAGCAGGGCGTTTACGCCCGTTACATCAAGCGAATATTGGATGTTCTTCTCTCCGGCTGCGCCCTCATCGTGCTGTCCCCGGTGCTGCTGATCGTGGCCGTTCTGGTGCGGACAAAGCTGGGCAGTCCCGTCATTTTCTGTCAGGAGCGCCCCGGCAAGGACGAGAAGATCTTCAAAATGTATAAGTTCCGCTCCATGACGGACGCACGGGACGAAAACGGCGAACTCCTTCCCGACGAGGTGCGCCTGACGAAGTTCGGCCGCGCCCTCCGCTCCACAAGCCTTGACGAACTGCCGGAGCTTTGGAACATCTTCAAGGGCGATATGTCCATCGTCGGTCCCCGGCCTCTGCTGGTGCGGGATGTAGCGTATATGGATGCGCAGCAGCATCGTCGGCATGAGGTGCGCCCCGGATTGACTGGTCTCGCGCAGGTTACGGGGCGTAATGCGTTGGATTGGGATACCAAGCTTGCGCTGGATGTGTCCTATGTGCAGCGCGTGACCCTTGCGGGTGATCTGAAGATCTTCTTTGCCACCGTAGGTAAGGTTGTACGGCGTGAGCAGGTGGCATTTGAAACAGAAGGATATGACATGGATCTGAAGGACTGGAATGAGATGAAGGCACAAAAACAAAGGGAGCGTGAAACGATACAATGCTGACCGTCTATACCATCGAGCAGGCCGAGGCGTGGGACGATCTTGTGCGTACCTTTTCCAATTATGATGTCTACTACCTCTCCGGCTATGTGAAGGCGTTCCAACTCCACGGCGATGGCGAGCCGCTGCTCTTTTACGGAGAGGCGGACGGCGTGCGGGGCATCAATGTGGTGATGAAGCGGGATATTGCCGCAGATCCCCATTTTGCCGGAAGTCTGCCCGCCGATACCTATTTTGATTTCGCCACGCCCTACGGCTACGGCGGCTGGCTTCTGGAGGGGGAGGGCGACCCCGCGCCCATCTTCGCGGACTATGAATGCTGGTGCGGAAAGCACGGCATCGTCAGCGAGTTCGTGCGTTACCATCCCGTGCTGAAAAACCATGCGCGGATGGAAACAGCGTATGAGGTCACGGCGCTGGGCGGAACCATCGCCATGGACCTGACTTCTCCGGAAACGATTTGGGCGAACCTGTCCAGTAAAAATCGGAATGTGATCCGAAAGGCGCAAAAAAACAATGTGCGCATCTATTCCGGGCGCAGTTCGGAGCTGTTTGAGATCTTCCGGGAGATCTACAACGCCACCATGGACAAGGACAACGCATCGGATTACTATTACTTCGCGCCGTCATTCTACGAGAGCGTGTGCAAGGATCTGCCTCACAATAGCCAGATTTTCTACGCACAGCTGCCGGACGGCACGATCATCGCCTCGTCCATCATGCTGTGGGCGAATAGGCGGATGAATTACCACCTTTCCGGCTCCCGCAGGGAATATCAAAGCCTTGCCCCCACCAATCTGCTGCTGTATGAGGCAGCGCTGTGGGGCTGTGAGGCCGGCTGCAAAACGCTGCATTTAGGCGGCGGCGTCGGCTCCGGCGAGGACAGCCTCTTTGCGTTTAAAAAGAGTTTCTTCCGCGGTGAGCCATGCCGCTATCATATCGGGCGGAAGATTTTTGATGCGGAGAAATATTCCGTGCTCTGCGCCATGCGCGGCGGCCTTCCCGACAGCGGCTTTTTCCCCCGTTATCGGGCGTAAACCACAAAAGAGGGAGCTTTCCATGAAAACAAACATCTGGATCTTAAACCACTACGCAAGTGATATGTATTTCGACTGCGGCGGGCGGCACTATAATTTTGCCAAGTATCTCCGCCGCGCCGGCTACGCGCCCGTCATTTTCTGCGCCAACAGCAAGCACGGCAAGCCTGAGTGTTTCCTTGAGACCGACGCGCTCTGGGAGGAGCGCATCGCCGAGGAGATCGACACGCCTTTCGTTTTTGTCCGCGCCCGCACCTATACCGGCAACGGCAAGCAGCGCGTACTGAATATGATCGATTTCTACCGCAATGTGAAGAAGGCCGCGAAGGAGTACGCCGCACAGCACGGCAAACCCGACGTGATCTTCGCCTCCTCCGTCCACCCGCTGACGCTGGTGGCGGGCATCCAGCTGGCAAAGCAGTTTGGCGTGAAGTGTGTCTGCGAGGTGCGGGATCTCTGGCCGGAGAGCATCGTTGTGTACTCCAATCGCTTCACGAAGGATAACCCCTTGATCAAACTCTTGTATCGTGGTGAAAAATGGATCTATCGAAAAGCCGATGCCCTGGTGTACACCATGGAGGCCGCTTACGACTACATCGTCGAGCGCGGATGGGAGAAGGACATCACCCGCTCCAAGGTGTACTACATCAACAACGGTGTCGATCTGGAGCAGTTTGACTACAACAAAGAGCATTTCCGCGTAGACGATCCGGATCTGGACGATCCGAACACCTTCAAGGTGGTCTATACAGGTTCCATCCGCAAGGTCAACAATTTGGGTCTGCTGCTGGATGCGGCGAAGTGCGTGAACAATCCCCGCGTCAAGTTCCTGATCTGGGGCGACGGTGACGAGCGTGAGACGTTGGAGCGGCGGGTCCGTGATGAAGGTCTTTCCAATGTGGTGTTCAAGGGCAAGGTGGAGAAGAAATACATTCCCTCCATCGTCAGCCGCGCAAACCTGAACTTTGCCCATAATTCGTTTACCTATCTGTTTAATTACGGTATCAGCTTCAACAAACTGTTTGATTACTTTGCTGCGGGACAACCAATTCTCTGCGACTTTCCCTGCCGCTATAACCCAGCCATCATCTACGGTGCGGGGATAGAAGTCCGTGATACGCAACCGCAGGAGATTGCCGCAGTCATCGGTCAACTGTCGGAACTTCCTGCGGAGCAGCGCCGACTTATGGGCGCCAACGCCCGCCGCGCCGCGGAGGACTACGACTTCAAGCGCCTGACGGACAAGCTGATAGCAGTCATCGAGAGCATCCCCGAAAAGTAACCGAGCCGAATTTCAAAAGAAAGTGTGATCCCATGCAATTCATCGACCTGAAAGCGCAATACGCCGCCCTCAAGGGCGAGATCGACGCCAACATACAGGACGTCCTGAACGACGCCGCGTTCATCGGTGGTAAATATGTCAGGGAACTAGAAACCCAGCTTGCCGCCTTTACCGGCCGCAAGCACTGCATCACCTGCGCCAACGGCACCGACGCCCTCCAGCTCGCGTTCATGGCGCTGGGCGTGGGGGAGGGGGACGCGGTGTTCGCCCCCGATATGACCTTCATTTCCTCCACCGAACCCGCCGCCATGTTCGGCGCGGTGAGCGTTTTCTGCGACATCACCCCCGACACCTACGACCTTGACCCCGCAAGCCTTGAGCGTCAGATCAAGGCAGTGCTGGCAGAGGGGAAGTATACCCCCAAGGCGGTGGTGGCGGTGGACATCCTCGGCAATCCCTGCGATTATGACGCTGTTTCCACGATTTGCGAACAATACGGCCTCGCCCTCATCGAGGACGCGGCCCAGAGCTTCGGCGCGGAATATCACGGGAAAAAGGCCTGCTCCTTCGGACGCATCGCCACCACCTCGTTTTTCCCGGCCAAGCCCCTTGGCTGCTACGGCGACGGCGGCGCGGTGTTTACCGATGACGATGCGCTCAACGATCTCATCCGCTCCCTCTGCGTCCACGGCAAAGGCCCCGGCGGTAAGTACGACAATATCCGCGTGGGCATGAACTCCCGCCTGGACAATTTGCAGGCTGCGGTTTTGCTGCCTAAGCTGAAAGCGCTGGCGGACTACGAGGTTGCCGCCCGGCAGACCGTGGCGGGGCGTTACAACGCCGCCTTTGCCGGAAAATTCACCACGCCCTTTGTGGCGGAGGGCTGCCTGTCCGTATGGGCGCAGTACGCACTGCTGGCGGAGGACACCAAGCAGCGGGACCGCGTTATCGCCCGCCTGACGGAAAAGGGCATCCCCAACATGGTCTACTATCCCACGCCGCAGCACGCCCTGCCGGTGTTCCGGGACGAACCGACTTACGGGGAAACGTTCCGGAATGCCAATGACTACTGCGCCCGGACTTTCTCTCTGCCCATGCACCCGTATCTGACGGAGGCGGAGCAGGAGACGGTCATCGCCGCGGTCTTGGAGGCGCTGTAATGAAGCTGTCAAGCGTGTCCGCGTATCTGGACGGTACTTTGCTGCGGGAGGGCGATTTTTACAAGTTAGCCTTTGCCACCGAGCAGGAGCAGACCGGATTTTTAACATTTCTGGAGCGGGAAAAGTTTTTGCCTGCGCTGTGCGAAAATACCGGCGTTTCCTGTGTGCTGTGTACGCCGGAACTGGCGGATCTGATCCCGGAGCGATTGGGTGTATTTGTATGCCGCCGGCCAAAAGCGGCGCTTTTTACCATTCACAACGCGCTGTCGAAGGATGAGGCCTATGTCGGGCCGTCTTTCCCCACACGCATTGGGAAAAATTGCAATATCAGCCCGCTTTCCGTCATTCCGGAGCGTAATGTCATCATCGGTAGTGACGTTACCATCGAGCCTTTCGTGGTGATCAAGGGGCGCGTTACGATCAAAGACCACACTGTAATACATAGCGGGGCAACGATTGGGTGTAAAGGATTTTCCTTTTCTGCGGATAAGCGTGGAGAGCATCAGTCTGTTATTGATACCGCACAGATCGTTATAGAAGAACGGGTCGAGCTTTTTGAACAAGTTGCGATCACCACAGGGATTTTTCCTTGGGAGAAAACAATTATCGGGGAAAACACAAAGGTTGATACGCAAAGCTTTATCGCGCACGGAACACACATTGGTCAAAACAGTTTGATCGTCGCCGGAGCAAGATGCTGCGGTAACTGCCAAATAGGTCGCGATGTATGGATCGGAGCCGGCGCCATTATCTCTAATCGGATCAAAATAGGCGATCATGCCCGCATATCTTTAGGCAGTGTTGTGACGAAAGACGTACCTGCCGGTCAGACCGTCACCGGCAATTTTGCCATTGACCACGCAAGATTTATGCAGAATTTGAAGGCTTCGATCGCAAGCCAGACGGATGAGGATAATTGCCCCGTCAAGAAGAACACTACAGAGGAGTAACAGATATGGAGTTTGACGCGATTTATCAGGGACTGATCGCCGGAGAAGAAAAGCTGGCTTTGGTGGGCCTCGGCTATGTGGGTATGCCCCTTGCGGTGGAGTTTGCCAAGCACGTTCCGGTCATTGGCTTTGACATCAATGAGAAGCGGGTGAACGAATACGCCAACGGCATCGACGCCACCAACGAGGTGGGCGAGGGCCTCAAAGCTACCACGGTGGAGTTTACATCGGATGCCTCCCGCCTGAAGGAGGCGAAGTTCCTGATCGTCGCCGTGCCCACGCCGGTGAACCCGGACAATACGCCGGATCTGCGTCCCATCGAGGGCGCGTCCCGCACCGTGGGCCAGAACCTCACCCCCGGCAGCATCGTGGTCTTTGAGTCCACGGTGTACCCCGGCGTGACGGAGGACATCTGTATCCCCATCATCGAGAAGGAGTCCGGTCTCAAGTGCGGCGAGGACTGGAAGATCGGCTACTCTCCCGAGCGTATCAACCCCGGCGACTGCGTGCATACCCTGACCAATATCCAGAAGATCGTCTCCGGCATGGACGAGGAGAGCGCCCGGGAGATCCAGAAGGTCTACAACATCGTCATCAAGGCGGGAACCTTCCCCGTCTCCACCATCAAGACCGCCGAGGCGGTCAAGGTGATCGAAAACAGCCAGCGGGACATCAACATCGCCTTTATGAACGAGGTCGCCATGATCTGCGACCGCATGGGCATCGATACCGACGAGGTGCTCACCGGCATGAATACCAAGTGGAACGCCCTGGGCTTCCGCCCCGGACTGGTGGGCGGCCACTGCATCGGCGTGGACCCCTACTACCTCACCAGCGCCGCCGAAGCGCTGGGTTATCACAGCCAGATCATTCTGAATGGCCGCAAGGTCAACGACAGCATGGGCGCGTTCGTGGCGGACGCCGCCATCCGGCAGATGATCGAGGCGGGCATGGCGCCGAAGAAGGCCACGGTGGTCATCCTGGGCATCACCTTCAAGGAAAACTGCCCCGACACCCGCAACAGCAAGGTGGTGGACATCATCAACCGCCTGCGGGAGTATGACATCCAGCCTGTTGTGACCGATCCCTGGGCGGACGCCGAGGTGGCCAAGCAGGTCTACGGCGTGGATCTGGTTCCCTTTGATGCGATCCCCAAGGCGGACTGCGTCATCGTGGCGGTGGGCCACGGCGAATTCCGCGCCCTGTCCCTCATGCAGCTTCGTGACCTGTTCAAGAGCGAGCTTTCCAACGATGAGCGGGTGCTCATTGACGTGAAGAGCCTTTACCGCATGGACGAGCTGAAGGCCTCCGGTCTGCGCTTCTGGCGGCTGTAAGAGAGGAGAACATATTTTATGACCTACGCGCTCATCGGCTGCGGCCGCATCGCGGTCAACCACATCAAGGCCGCCCTGAACAACAAGCTGAACATCGTCGCTGTGTGCGACGTGCTGCCGGAGAAGATGGAGGAGCTGCTGGCCAAGTATGACCTCCAGAACGACGATTCCATCGCCCGCTACACGGACTACAAAAAGCTGCTGGCCGAGCATCCCGGCTTGCAGCTGGCCTCCATCGCCACGGAGAGCGGCATCCACGCCGAGATCGCCCTCGCCTGCATCGACGCGGGGGTGAACGTCATCATTGAAAAACCCATGGCCATGCGCATGGACGACGCGGACGAGATCATCCGCCGCAGCGAGGAAAAACACGTCAAGGTTGCCGCCTGCCATCAGAACCGCTTCAACGTGGCGGTGCAGGAGCTGCGCCATGCCGTGGAGGGAGGGCGCTTCGGAAAGATCTCCCACGGCAGCATCCACGTCCGCTGGAACCGTGACCGGAACTACTACGATCAGGCTCCGTGGCGGGGCACCTGGGCGCAGGACGGCGGCTGCCTGATGAACCAGTGCATCCATGGCATCGACCTGCTGCGCTGGATGATGGGGGACGAGGTGGACGAGGTCTACGGCGTCACCAAGCAGCAGTTCCATGATTACCTCCAGTGCGAGGACATCGGCATGGCCGTTGTGAAGTTCAAAAACGGCGCGGTGGGCACCATCGAGGGCACAGTAAACGTTTACCCGAAGAACCTTGAGGAAACACTCTATCTTTTCGGTGAGACCGGCACGGTGAAGCTGGGCGGCACCTCCACCAACAACATCGACGTGTGGAATTTTGCCGACGAAAGCGATGATGACGCAAAGAACAAGGGCTTGCAGGAAGCCACCAGCAACGTATACGGCAACGGCCACACCAGCCTCTTTGCCGACATGATGGATGCCATCGAGCACGACCGCAAGCCCTATGTGGACGCGGTGGCGGGCCGCAACGCCCTGGAGATGATCCTGGCCATCTACCAGTCCGCCGCCACCGGCAAGCCGGTGAAGCTGCCGCTGGAGCACACCGCCAGCACCGACTTTACCGGCCGGTTCGACAAATAACAAGAGGAGGGCAGGATTCTGCCATGAACTTACTCCAGACGCTTAAATCGGCGGTCATCCGGCTGAACGGTCACCGCAACACGCTTTTCGATGTTCCGATGGCGCGGCAGAAGGCTTTTTTAGAGAGCCTGCCGGAGCCGGAGGATCTGCTTGAGCGTTCTTACGCGCAATACCGCTGCCAAATGATGCTGGAGCGACCCATCCTCCGCGCGGGGTACCAACTGGCGGCTATGCTGCTTCTGCCCATCTATCAGAGACAGCTGTTGCGCCGCCCCGCTCCCCGCAAAGAGCAGGCGGCGGATGCCGTATTTGCCTATGATTCGGAGGATACGATTCTGCCGGAGTCTCTGCGCGGGGAGTTTGCCGATATTTGTCAGGTGCGGGACTTCCAGAACGCGCTGTTTCTGACGGGGGAGGACTGCTCCTTCCTGCGGGAGTTGGCGCGCCGCTATCCCACCGCGTTCTACTTCCGCTTTAAGTGCATGGCGAAGCTTGCCATGTACCGGAGTTTATATGAAACGTACCGCCCTAAAGCCATCCTCGTCAGCGAGGAGTATTCCTACACCTCCTCGTTTCTGTCGGAATACTGCCATCGTCTCGGCGTGGAGCACATCAATGTGATGCATGGGGAGAAGCTCTACTATATCCGTGACTCTTTCTTCTGCTTTGACCGCTGCTATGTGTGGGACGAATGCTACCGCAGACTCTTTTGTGATCTGCGGACGGAGCCTATGCAGTTCCGGGTGGAGCTTCCGCCATCCATGCTGCCGTGGGAAAAGCCGTCTACGCCCCCGGAAGTGGATCTCACTTATTATTTGCAGGCGGAACCCACTGAGCAGCGTATGCAGATCGCCGCAGCCTTGCACACGCTGCAGGCACGTGGCATGGTCATTGCGGTCCGTCCACACCCTCTTTATTGCGATGATACTCTGCTGGAAATATTTTCCGGCTTCACACTCGAGATGCCGGGTAATTGCAGCATCGAACAGTCGATCCTGCGCACAAAATGCGCCGTATCCCTCTACTCCACCGTGCTGTTGCAAGCCTCGATCAACGGTGTGGCGGTGGTGATCGACGATCTGACCGCACCGGAGCGCTTCGCGCAGCTTAAATCGCTGCGCTATATCATGCTGGACAAGCCCCACGGGCTGCTGTCCGCGCTGTTACAGGAGGAATCCCCAACGTGAACGATACCTTGAAACGATTGCGGCAGAGCCGCTGCCTTCCGTATCTCGCTGCGGCGCTGAGCTTTCTTGTTGCATGGACCGGCGAAACAGGCAGCCTTGTGTGGGGGGGACTTTGTATCCTGCTCTCCCTGCCGCTGCTGGCAGCGCCGGAATATCTGCTGGTTCCGCTGCTGTCCGCTGTCTTATTGGACAATAACTGCAATCTTCTCCCGGGACTGACCGCCTCCCGCTATTTTACGATGCTGTTTTTGGCAGTTGAGGGGCTGAGTGTCCTCCTGCGGGAGAAGCCAGGGCAGTGGGTGCGGCGGTTTGCCTATCCTGTTCTTCTGATCCTCTATGTCCTTGTCTCGGCGGTCTTTGTCGGACACTGTTTTTCTCTTCAGGTATTCACCCTTGGCATGAACATCGCCTTAGCGGTACTGATGGCGGCGCTCCCCAGTCCGCGCAGGGTACGGCTCTGGCGGTTTCTCCCGTGGAGCGCCGCCGCCGCAGTCTCCTATATGCTCTTCTGCCTGAATTTCCGCGAAGTCACGGTCATAAGCGGCCGCTACTGGTTTATGGGCGCCACCAACGTCAACGTTGTCGGGTTGACCCTCGCCCAGACCGCTGTCCTGTTTTTCGCGGCCATGGCTGTGCAGCCCATTGACCGCAAGGGTGAGTGGAGATCTGCCGGCTGTTTCATTGGCTACGTGCTCTCGCTGTATCTGCTGGTCCTCACCGGCGCGCGCAGCTCTCTCTTCGGTCTGGTGGCTGGCTGCGCCGTGCTGGGTGTACTGTTGCTGCTGCGCAGTAAACAGGGGGGAGGACGCCGCCGCCAGACGGCGAACCTTGCCGTGACCTGCTGCCTGTCCGCCGCCCTCTGCCTGACCGCGCCGCAGCTTCAGCAGCGCGTGGAGCTTTGGCGGTACGATATGGCGCATCCGGCTCCTCCGGTGGAGGAGGTCCAGCCTGATCAGCCGGAGACTCCACCGGAAAATATTCCGGCGCAGCCGGAGCAGCCCAGCCGGGAGGAGACCGTTGAACAGCTTCAGGAAAATACCGACTCCTTCTGGCGCCGCATGAACCCTTTCAGTGCCTATTGGGGCAAAACCGCCGGCCGCGCGGAGATCTGGCAGATCCTAATCGAGCACTCCATCAAGCCCCATCCTCTGACGGGGAGCGGCTTTGGCAGTGCCTGTGATATCCTGCAAGCCAACGGAGGTCATCCCATCGGCGCGCATAACCTTTTGATCGGTCTCCTCTCCGATCTGGGACTGATCGGCCTGCTTCTGTTCGGTATCCCGATGGCGGGTCTCCTCTGCCGCCTTCTCCGCCGAAAGAATCCTGTGGCGCTGCTGCCGCTGGGGATGATCGTCACCGCCCTTGCTGCCGGCATCGGTGAGGATACCTATACCGAGCGTTTCCTCTGGTACGCGGCGGGGCTTGCCCTGTGGCTTTTAGAGACCGCAACTACTCATCAGGATGAAGAAAAGGAAGTGACCAACGATGAAAGTCCTGTTTGTGACGCCGTATCTGTACAGTGAAGAGCTTCCCGGCTTTCAGAGAAACCGGACGGGCTTCGGCATCCTGCTTGAGCAGATGACGGAGTACATCGGAGACCGCTGTGAGCTTTCTATTTTCAGTAATGTCATCACGCCTGAAGCGCGCTGCCACGAGGCGCGGATCCTCTCGCACACCTGGAGCGACGTGTTCCGTAGCGCGGGATGCAAGGGGGCGCTTGCGGGCGTCGGTGCGTTTTTCCATGCGTCCGGCTCTCTCTCATCCCGTCTGCATGACGGTTATTACCGCATGAACTGCGCCGCGCTGCGCCGCGCCATCGCGGAGACGCAGCCGGATCTGATCCACTGCCACGGTATTGGTGAGACGCTGCGCTGGTACTACGATGTGTGCCGGGAGAGCGGCGTGCCCACGGTAATGACGCTCCACGGGCTGAACGCGCAGCTGCCCCAGGTTTCGAAGGCTGACGCCATGTCTGAGGTCACCTTTCTTCGCGAGGCGGATGCGGCGCATTGGCCGGTATCGCTCATCAGCAGCGGCATCAAAAAACGCCTGTACCGTGAGCCTTACAGCCTCACGGACGGCGCGTCCATTGATGTGATCCTAAACGGCGTCGCGATGCATCCCGCCGTCGATCTGCCGGGACTGCGGGAGGAATACGGGCTTTCGGCGGACGCGCTGCTTTGCGTCTGTGCCGGAAGTGTTTGTGATCGAAAAAATCAGGCGCAGCTTGTCCGCGCATACGAGCTGCTTCCCGCGGAAATACGCGGCCGCCTGCACATTCTGCTGGTTGGGCCGATAGATGAAAGCTACCCGATCCGGGAGGAAATTGCCCGGCTCACCGCCCCCTCTCATGTGCATCTGCTGGGATTTGTCCCGCAACCCAAGCTGCTCTCCCTTTACCGCATTGCCGATATAACGGTTTTGCCCAGCAAGGACGAGGGCTTCGGCCTTTCTCTGGCGGAGAGCTTCGTACAGGGCACGCCCTGCGTGACTTTCGCGGACCTTGATGCCGCCGAGGATCTGTATGACCCCTGCGCCATGCTGCTCTGCCATAAGCGCAGCGACGAGGCGCTGTCCGCCGCCATTGCGCAGGCGCTGGAAACCGCCTGGGATCATGACGCCATCCGCCGCCACGGGCGGAACTTTTCGCTGGACGCCATGGCGGACCGCTATCTGACATGGTATCAAAGCATTGTAAAGGAATGACCTATGCAAAATAACCGTTCGGCATCTCTTGTAAAAAGTTCGCTTTCCATCACTGTTGTTCTCTTAGTATGCAAGACCCTGAGCTTTGCGCGGGATATGCTGCTGGCGAACTATCTGGGCGCGTCGGAACTGTCCGATGTGTTTCTGGCAAGCTCAGGCGTGCTGTTCCTGTTCACCTCTTTTGTCCGTTCTCCCTTTGCCACCTCGTACCTGCCTATCGCCACGGAGCACTATCTTCATGACCCTGAGCAGGGAAGAAGCCCCTTTTTCGGCAAGATCTACAGCGCAGCGCTTGCCCTGGGCACGATTTTTCTTTTGGCCATGCTCCTGTTCCTCCGCCCGTTGGTGGAGTTGATGGTCCCCGGCTTCAGCCCGGAGGCCAAGGCGCAGCTGACGAATTTGCTTTTCCTTCAGCTGCCGGTTGTCCTGTTCGTGATGGTCTCCATCGTGGTCTTCGGCAATCTGCGGCTTTTGGGACGGCTGAGCCTTGCGGAGTCCTCCAACGGCGTGGTCGCGCTGGTATATGTGCTCTATCTGCTGCTGTTCCGCCATCATATCACAGCAGTGGGCCTTGGCCTGAGCACGGTCGCCGCCTACGGTGTGTCACTTTTTCCGTACATGGCCACGGCTGCTCGCGGCGGGATCCCGCTGCGTCTGCGCAGGTTTTCCTGTAAGGATCCTGAAATACGGGAGATCTTTCTTGCCATGCTGCCCTTTTTGCTCTCAGACTGCGCCAAGCAGGTCAATTCGGTGGTAGACCGCATCGTGGCGTCTCTGCTGGACAGCGGCAGCGTCACCATCCAGTCCTACGCCAGCAAAATGACCATCACCGAGGTAGGGCTGATCTCCACCGCTGTGAGCATGGTGATCTTCGCGCAGGCTTCCCGCCTCAGCGCGGAGCATGATACCGGCGGCCTTGAGGAGTTGGTCAGCTCCGGCCTGAAATTTGTCAGCTTTCTGGTCATTCCCTGCTGTGTGGGAACGATCCTCTACCGCTATGAGATCATCTCCGTCCTCTTTGGCCGGGGCGCTTTTACGCAGGAAAATGTACGGCTCACCGCCAACACCATGATGATCTACGCCGTTGGTATGCTCGGTACAGGCATACAGGATGTGCTTTCCCGTACGATGCACGCGACCAAGCACCGGAAATTTCCGGCTATGTTAGGCGCCGGGAGCGTGCTACTCAATACCGTCTTAAATCTGCTGCTCTACCGGCCCTTTGGGGTGTACGGCCTCGCGGCCGCGTCCTCGGCGGCGCTTCTTCTGAAAATTCCGTTTTACGCCGTATACACCCACCGCAGAGTCGTCCCTTTTACCGATGGGCGCGGCATCGTGAAAAGCACTTTCCTGACCACCGCACTGGCCTTTGCCGCCTGCTTCCTGTCCCTTCCGGTCAAGAGCGTGGTCCTCGATTATACCGGCAGCACGCTTGCCGGGCTTTTAGCCGGAGCCGCTGTTGCCGCGGCGCTGTATCTCTCCGCCGCCCTGCTGACGCAGAAGGATCTACGCGCAAAGCTGCTGCGGCGGTAAAGTTACCGGAAAGGTGATCGTCGTTGAAGACGGCGTCTGGATCGGCGCGAACTGTACCATTCTCCCCGGGGTGAGGATCGGCTCCGGCTGCGTGATCGGCGCGGGGAGCGTTATTTCCAAAGACTGCGCCCCGCATTCTCTGTATGTGGGCAATCCGGCTGTTAAAATCAGAGACCTGCCGCGGTGATAAAGCGGAAGCCGTTTTCTATAAGCGCACGTGTTCGGCGTCAGCGGCTCGATCGTTGACCGTCTCGGCCAATCACAAGGTCGCTGCCCATCACATCTGTAAATTAGAGAAAAGAGGTCTACCATGAATCTGCGTCACTCTCTGTTATACCGTTTTCTCCGCAGTATATACATACGCACACAATCCCTCTATGACAAGCTCACTTGCAGTCAAATCACTGTCCATATCGGTGATATTCTGGTGCCACAGGGGGAGATTTCTGAGAACCAGATGTTGGTATACTTCCGCATATTAGACGCACAGCGTTTTTTATCTGTCGGAGCCAATGATTTCCCCCTGCAAAATCGAACAAGCTACGCTTGCTATGGCGCCGCACATAGAGAGGATCTTGGGAACCGCCATTTTGAAGAGTTGATCTTGTCCTATCAGAAAAACGGATATCAAGACTCCGTTATCACAAGCGACCGTTATCTGCGCATCTTGGATGGAACGCACCGCACCGGAATGAATGTTGTTTTCGGGATCCCCTTCATCCGCTGCCGTCTCCTGCGCAGGGCAGGCAGGGGCGGGGAGTATACCTATCAGCACTATCGTGACCTTGGTTTTTCCGAAGAAGAACTGGAACAATACTGCGGCGAATACCGTAAGATGTTCCTCTCCCTTCCTCACCACTCCTTTATCTGCATTTTCCCTGAGACGGCGGAATCTGCCGCTGCCGGGTGTCTGCGCGCCGCGTGTTCAGTCGAACGTATTTACCCGGCCATCTACCAGCATCGTGCCTGTAAGGTGGCTGAACTGCAATTTGCCGATCCGCAATATCAGGGATCGAAAAACGGATATCCATATTCCCGTGCTGCGACAGCGTTGGAAGCGCAGCTCCGCAGCGCGGCCGCTGACCCCTCGATCCTTGTCACAAAGAGCATTACCGAAGCATCCAAACTGCTTCAGCAGATCGAACGAAAAGAGTGTCAATAATATGGTCAATGCGTCTTTTTGTATTCCGGAAACGGAGAGCCTGCGCACGGCGCTGGCCCGCCTGAATCAAAACGAAAAAAAGATCCTCTTTCTCACTGACGAGGCTGAGCATCTCACCGCCGCGCTGACGGACGGCGATGTGCGGCGCTACCTGCTTGCCGGCGGCACACTGGAGGACAGCGCGGCAAACGCCGGCAACCGTCATCCCATCGCCGCCCGCAGCAGGGAGGAGGCGCTCCGCCTGCTGGCCCGGCACGGCTGCGTTGCCGTACCGGTGCTGGACGGGGTCGGGCGCGTCACGGACATCGTGCTGGAAGACGAGGGGCGAACAGAGCCTTTCGCCGCCCTCGGTCTGCCCGTGGTCATCATGGCGGGCGGCAAGGGCACACGCCTTGAGCCATACACCAAGATCCTGCCTAAGCCCCTGATCCCGGTGGGAGACCTGCCCATCATGGAGCACATCATGCGCCAGTTCCGGCAGTACGGCTGCACGGAGTTCCACGGCATCGTGAACTACAAAAAGCAGCTGATCAAGGCCTATTTCAGTGAAAACGAGGAGCATTTCGACACAATCTGGTACGATGAGGACAAGCCTCTTGGCACAGGGGGCGGGCTGAGCCTGCTGAAGGGGAAGCTCTCCGGCACCTTCTTCCTCACCAACTGCGACCTGCTCATCTTCACCGACTATGAAAAGCTGCTTCGCTTCCACCGGGAGAGCGGCAGCGCCGTCACAATGGTCTGCGCGGAAAAGCACGTCACCATCCCCTACGGCGTTGTCGAGACGGGGGATGGCGGCGTTATCACCGCCATGCGGGAAAAACCGGCGTTCCAGTTCCTGACCAACACCGGACTGTATCTGGTGGAATCGGAGGTGCTGGACGACATCGGGGAGGACGAGGTCATCGGCTTTCCCGACATCATCGAGCGGCAGCGGCGCAAGGGCCGCCGCGTGAGCGCCTACACGGTGGTCGAGGAGGACTGGCTGGACATGGGCCAGCTGGATGAGCTGGAAAAAATGCGGGAGCGGCTCTACGGGAAAGCGTGAGCCGTGACCGGCCGGAAGAATCCCTGCCGCCGGACGTTAAAATTTCACAAACCCTATCATGAAAGGCGTACGCCTTTCATGCGCGTCTGTGCAGACGCGGCCATTTGCCGCCGTGCCTGCCTGCCGGCCAGCAGCGTTTTGATTTAAGGAGGATTCGTATATGAAGGAACTGGAATACCCGTTTGTCCCGGAAGAGCTCATCAAGCAGAAAAAGAGCCTGAAACGGAAGCTTCTGGAAAACGCCGGCACGGCGCTGATCGAAAAGAGGATCGCCATTCTCGGCGGACAGACGACACAGGACATCAAGCTGATGCTGGAGCTTTTTCTGCTCAATTACGGCATCCGTCCAACTTTTTATGAGTCGGAGTATAACCAGTACTATGAGGACGGAATGTTCCCCAACCCGGAGCTGGAGGCGTTCCGCCCCGACCTGATCTATGTCTGCACCTGCATCCGCAATATTGCGGTCTTTCCCACGCTTTCCGACACACGGGAGCAGGTCGAGGAAAAGAAGGAAACGCTGGTCGGCCGATTCCGCGGCTTATGGGATCATCTGGCGGACACCTATCACTGTCCCATCATTCAGAACAACTTTGAGTTTCCGTTCTTCCGTCTGCTGGGGAATAAGGACGCCAGCGACTATCATGGCCGGGTCAATTTTGTGACCGCGCTGAACTGCGCGTTTTACGAATACGCGCAGATCCACGAAAATTTCCATATCTGCGACGTGAATTACATCTCCGCGTCCTACGGTCTTGACCGCTGGGCGGCTCCCTACTACTGGCACATGTATAAATATGCCGTGGCCGTTCCGGCGATCCCGTATCTCTCCTTCAATGTCGCCAATATCATCAAGTCGATCTACGGCAAGAATAAAAAGGCCTTCAATCTGGATCTGGACAACACGCTCTGGGGCGGCATTGTCGGCGATGACGGGGCGGAAAATCTTGAGATCGGACAGGAGACGTCTCTTGCCCAGACATACAGTGAGTTTCAATCCTATCTGAAGCTGCACACACAGCTTGGCATCCTGCTGACCGTCAACTCCAAAAACGACGAGGCGAACGCCCTTGCGGGTCTCGCCCGGCCGGACAGCGTGCTGCACAAGGACGATTTCGTGAGTATCCGGGCAAACTGGGAGCCGAAGAGCATCAATCTCAGCGAGACTGCCGCGGCGCTGAATCTGCTTCCCGAAAGCTTTGTCTTTGTCGATGACAACCCCGCCGAACGGGCTATCATCGAGGCTCAGGTGCCCGGCGCCGCCGTTCCGGTCATGGACAGCGTTGAAAAATATATCCAGGCCATTGACAAGTCCGGTTTTTTTGAGGTCACGTCCCTCTCTCAGGACGATTTGAAGCGGACGGAAATGTACCGTGAAAACGCGCGGCGCAGCCAGCTGCAAGCATCCTTCACCGATTACGGGGAGTACCTGCGCTCTTTGGAGATGAAGGCTGAAATTCAGGGCTTCATCCCGATGTATATGTCCCGTATCGCCCAGTTGAGCAATAAAAGCAACCAGTTCAACCTCACCACGCGGCGTTACAGTCAGGCGGATATCGAGGCGCTGACGCAAGACCCGGAGCATGTGACGCTGTACGGAAAGCTCTGCGACAAATTCGGTGATAACGGCGTTGTCAGCGTTGTGGTCGGCCGGATCGACGGCAATGCGCGGGACGAGCTGCACATGGAGCTTTGGCTGATGAGCTGCCGCGTGCTCAAGCGCAATATGGAATTCGCCATGATGGACGCCCTCGTGGACAGGGCGCGCGCTCTGGGCATCAAAAAACTGGTGGGATACTATTATCCCACTGCCAAAAACGCCATGGTCAAGGAGTTTTACGCCCTGCAAGGCTTTTCAAAGGTCAGTGAGGATGAGGCAGGGAATACGGTATGGGAGTTCCCGATCCGTGATGATTATGAGAAAAAGCAGAATGTGATCGAGGTCAATACCTAAGGAGGGCACACAAATGGATCTGCAAACCATAGAGACGGCAGCCAAGCTGCGCAGACGGATCTTCCTTACGGCGTACTCCGGCGGAATGGCGCACCTCGCCTCCAGCTTTTCCGCGGTGGAGATCCTGTACGCCCTGTACCTCAGGGGCGTTATGAACCACAACCCCCATGATCCGGCGAAGCCGGACCGTGACCGCTTTGTGCTCAGTAAGGGCCACGGCGCGCTGGCGCTGTACGCGGTGCTCTGCGAAGCGGGGTATCTGACGGAGGCGGAGCTGTTCACCTATCTGAAGCCGAACTGCCACATTGGCGGCGAGCCAAACACCCGGGACATTGCGGGCATTGAGGCGTCTACCGGCTCTCTGGGGCACGGATTGTCCGCGGGCGTCGGCATGGCGCTGGCGCAAAAGCTCGACCGGACAGGGGCAAAGACCTATGTGCTGATCGGTGACGGCGAAAGTCAGGAGGGCAGCATTTGGGAGGCCGCAATGTCCGCGGCGGCACTCTCTCTGGATAACCTGATCGTGATTCTGGACTGCAACAGCCTGCAAAAGTCCTCCCGGGTGGATGACACCATGGGGTATGTCCACTGGGACGAGAAGTGGCGCGCCTTCGGCTGGAATGTGTCGGAGTGCGATGGGCATGACGTCGATGCGCTGGCGGCCGCCTTTCGCGGGATCGTGCCAAACGGCAAGCCGACCCTTGTGATCGCCCACACCGTAAAGGGAAAGGGTGTTTCTCTGATGGAGGGGAATCCCATCTGGCATTTCCGGATGCCAAACCGGAAGGAGCTTCGTACATTTTTGCAAGAGCTTCAGCTGAGCGAAGCGGATTTGGAGGGTTGATATGCAGAGTTCATGCATGGGCAGCTTGATGGAGCTGGCGGAGCAGGATCCCAATATCCTGTATTTGACAGCCGACAGCGGCGAAGGCGGACTGGATCTCATGTTCCGCAGGTATTTCCCGGATCGTGCCTTTGAGTTCGGGATCGCAGAGGAAAATCTGGTAGGCGCCGCGGCGGGACTGGCCGCCTCCGGAAAGATCCCCTTTGTCTATACGGCGGCGCCGTTTTTGGCATATCGGGCCTATGAATTCATACGGAACGATGTGTGCCTCCAAAACCTTCCCGTAAAGCTGATCGGTTCCGGCAGCGGCCTGTCCGTCGGCTCTCTCGGCCCGACGCACCACACCACGGAGGATATTGCCGTCCTCAGAAGCCTGCCAAATTTAACGATCCTTTCTCCCGCCACGCCCCGGCAGGCGTACGCCTGTGTGAAGGAAGCCTATCGGCGTCCCGGCCCGGTGTATATCCGTCTGGCAATGAACCGTGAGACCGAATACTTTGACCAGGACTATCAACTGCCGTCCGGTAGGGCGGAGGTGCTCCGCGACGGCCGTGACGCCGCTATAATCTCCACCGGATGCATTCTCGATACCGTGATGACCGCGGCAGCCGCTCTGGAAACGCAGGGCATTTCGGTATCCGTCATCAACGTTCCCACCATCAAGCCCTTTGACGCGGGAGCTGTGCGGGATGCCGCGCAAAAGTGCCGCATCCTCTGCACGGTGGAGGAGCACAACATCTACGGCGGCCTGGCCAGTATGGTCGCGGACACGCTGGTGGACAGCGGCCTGTCCGCACGGCTCCTTCGCGTGGGTCTGCACGATGCCTTTTCCGTGGGATACGGCGGGGCGGAGCAGGTCCGCAGGGAAAACGGACTGAGCGCGGAGCTGCTTGTCCGCCAGATACAGGAGGCGCTGTCATGAATGAATATACCTACGCCGAGCTTCAGGCCGGCCAGATCGAGACCTTTTCCACCGAGGTCACCCTTGAGATGGAGGAACAGTTCCGCCGCATCACGGGCGATGTCAACCCCCTTCATCGGGACGATCAGTACGCGCGGGAGATCAGCGGCGGCCGTTTTCAGTCGCATGTGACATTCGGTATGCTGACCGCCTCGCTGTATTCCACCCTTGCGGGCGTATATCTGCCCGGAAAATACAGCCTGATCCACAGCATCGACCGCATCAGCTTCAACAAACCGGTTTTTGCCGGAGATGTGCTGACAGTGACCGGCACGCTTACCGGAAAGCAGGACGATCTGAAGCTGATCCAGGTCGCCGTGAAAATTACTAATCAAGACGGAAAATGTGTTTCCAAGGCCGATATGAAAATATTGGTCCAAAAATAAGCGCCCGAATCCCTTTACGTTTCAGCGCGCGCCGGACCCCATGCGGACGCAAGGCTCTGGTGCTGCCGGGAAAGCAAAATCGAATTGGGACAATCAAAAAGAAACGAGGAAAAAAGAAATGACAAGAGAACAGGTATATGAAAGACTGAACCAGGTATTCCGCGAGGTTTTTGACGATGATTCCATCGAGGTCAATGATTCCACGGTCGCGAATGATATTCCGGAGTGGGACTCCTTTGAACACATCAACCTGATCGTCTCCGTGGAGGACGAGTTCAACTTCAAGATCCCCATGGGCAAGGCCGTTTCGATGAAGAACGTCGGCGAGATGGTCGATCTGATCCTCCAGATGGGACAGTAACGCCCGGACGAAAAACATGGATAAGCTCTTATTTGTGATCGGCGCGTCCTCGGATATGGGGTGCGCCGCCATCAAGGAGGTGGGCGGGCAATACCGTACCGTTGTTGCCCATTACCTCCACATGAACGAAAAGCTGCAAGCGCTCAAGGACGAGCTGGGCGGGCGGCTCGTTCTGGTGCAGGCGGATCTGTCCGTGGAGGAGCAGGTATACGCCCTCATTCACGCAGTGGAGGAGCAGGGGATCCCAGACCATATCCTTCATTTCCCCGCGCCCATCTGCAATAACCAGAAATTTCACAAGATCAAATGGGACGTATTCCAGAAAGAGATGGATATTTCTCTGAAATCCTTCGTGCTGATCGGACAGGCACTCCTGCCGCAGATGGCAAAGCGAGGTTCCGGGAAAGTCATTCTCATGCTCTCCTATGTGGTCAGCCACATCGCTCCGGCGTACTGCTCCAACTATGTTGTGACGAAATACGCCATGCTGGGTCTGATGCGGGCGTTGGCAACGGAATACGCCAGTAAGGGGATCACCGTCAACGGGATCTCTCCCGCATGGGTCAATACGAAATATATTGCCAATCAGCCGGATATTCTGATCCGGCAAAATGAAGCAGCCAGCCCCACCGGGCAGCTTTTGGAGGTGACGGACATCGTGCCGTCTATTCGTTTCCTGCTCTCGGACGGCGCGGACTGCATCACCGGGCAAAATCTTACGATCTCTTGCGGAAGGTAACATGATATGACGGTCACATCATTCTATTTCTTTCTCCTGCTTGCAGTCGGCGTACTGCTCTACTATCTGCTGCCACACCGGATCCAGTGGGTCGTTCTCACGGTTCTGAGCGTCGTTTTCTACTTTGCGGCCGCGACTCCCTATACGATGCTGTTTCTTCTTGCGGCGACGCTGATCACCTATGGGTCCACCCTCTATATCTCCGCCCGCACGGAGGATGGGACCGTCCCGAAGCTGGTCTCCGCGGTGGCGGTCTCCGCGATTTTTCTGAATACGCTTCTCTGGTTTCTGCTCAAGGGCAGTTCCTTTTGGATCCTTGGCTCCGGTCTGATTCACCGCGCCGTCCCCGCGTTCCCGATCCTTCCCGCGCTGCCGTGGGTGGGCGCTCTCGGAATGGGTTATTACACGGCGCAGGTGATCGGATATATCCTGGATGTGCTGTGGGGGACCGCGCCAGTCCAGCGGAATCCCCTCAAGCTGTTCCTGTTCGTCTCCTTTTTCCCTCAGCTGACCGTCGGACCCATCAGCCGCTATCAGGACTTTTCAAAAGTCTACGAGCCGCACGCGTTTTCCTATGAAAATATCTGCTTCGGCACGCAGCGGATCTTGTGGGGCCTTTTCAAAAAGCTGGTCATCGCCGACCGTGTCGGCGTCATCATTTCCTCCATCTGGGCGGAAAGCACCGCGGGCCTCTGGCCATGGATCGCTGTTTTCCTTTACCCCCTCCAGATCTATACCGATTTTTCCGGCTGTATGGACATCGTGCTGGGCGCGGCGGAGCTTTTTGATATTCATTTGGCGGAAAACTTCAAAAATCCGTTCTTTTCCAGAACCTGTCAGGAATTCTGGCAGCGCTGGCATATCACCCTTGGCGGCTGGGCAAGAGACTATGTGTTCTATCCGTTTATGAAGAGCCGCTGGCTGGTTTCCTTCAGCCGCAAGGCAAAGAAGAAATTCGGCAAGCGGTGGGGCAAGTTTCTGCCCTGGTGCGTGGCCAATGCGGTGCTGTGGTTCGTCATGGGCTTCTGGCACGGCTCCGTTCAGCATATTTTCGGCGTGAGCCTCTGGTTCTGGACGGTGCTTTTTTTCAGCGAGCTTTTTCAGCCGCTCTGCCAGAAGATCACAACCAAATTTGAATTTAAAACAGAAAGCTTTGGATGGCACCTGTTCCAAAGTCTCCGTACATACATCATCTATGCCTTGGGCGTCGTGTTCTTTTCCGCATCCGGGCTGAAGGAGGCGCTGATCCATTACACCGTACTGCTCACTTCGCTGCGCCGCCCCGATCCGTGGACGCTCTTTGACGGCACGGTCCTGTCTTACGGCGCCACATGGCGGGACATAAATGTTTTGATCTTGAGCGTCCTGTGCCTGACCATTGCGGATGCGCTGCGTGAAAAGTACACCTACGCCCGCCTGTGGATCAAGGAACAGAGCTTCGGCCTGCGCTGGTGCATTTGGCTGTTCCTGTTCGTCATGGTCCTCATTTTTGGCCTGTACGGTCCAACCTACGATGCCAGCAGCTTTATTTATCAGGGGTTTTAACAGAAGATATGAAGAAGAAAACCTTAAAAAACGCCGTTGGAGCGCTTACATTCCTCCTGCTCCTCGCTTTTGTGTTCAACAGTCTGACATGGATCTTCCGACCCGGATGGACTGATGCGCATACCATACAGGGCTTTCATAAGGAAAAAACGCCTATCGACGTCCTTTTTCTGGGAGGAAGCGATGTAACTACCTACTATGAACCCATGGCGGCATGGGAAAAAGCCGGCTTCACCTCGTATGACTATGCGGTATCCGCGTCAAGAGCGGATATGCTGCGTTTCTACGCGGAGGACAGCCGCACCGCCCAAAAGGCCGGCCTTTACGTTTTCGACCTGCGGACTCTTCCGCTGACCTGGGAGACGATCGGCGGTTCCTCCGACCCGACGCTCCGCAACTGGGCGGATGCTCTGCCCGTATTTTCTCCGGTCCGCGCACAGGGGATCGCCTATTATCTGTTCACCCGCAACTGGCGCGAGGTGGACATCCCTTCCTATTTCCTTGATATCTCTCTTTATCACAGCAACTACGATACCTTATCCAATCGAGCCTATTGGCAGGCGCTCATCCGGCGAGAGACTGACTGCAACAAGGGTTTTTCCGCGCACGAAGATTATCAGCCCTTTTTGGATACCCCTGTGGAGACAGACGCCCGGAAAGCTTTGACAGAGCGGCAGCAAACGGCGCTGGAGGCGCTGCTGGACTACTGCGACAGGGAGCACCTGAATGCCCTTTTCTTCTGTTCTCCGATTCTGATGAGCAGTGACTACGCCGCGTTCAATACAATGGGCGATTATGTGCGCCAGCGCGGATATCCGTATGTCGATTTTAATCATCATTTTGCGGAAATGGGTCTGGATCCCGAAATAGATTTTAAGGACGCAAACCATGTCAGTTATTCGGGTGCGCAGAAGTTTACGGACTATATGACCGACTATCTCACCTCCCACTATGACCTCCCCGACCATAGGGGAGAGGTGGACTATGCCTTCTGGCAGAGCGAGAGCGAGCACGCAAAGGAATATCGGGAGAAATGGATCACTTCCCTCCAGGCCAATATTGACAAGCATCTTGAAGGGAAGAAGATCGGAGAGACCCTTCCCACGCTTTCCTCGCTTTCCGACTGGTGGAGCACGGCGCAGAACGATCAGTTCACCTATGTGCTCAAGGCCGACCGCTCCGTCCGTGATCTTGCGGAGGATGCGGCAGTACGGCAGATTTTCAGCCACTTCGCGGCCGACGCCGCCGAGGGTCCGTATGTCGGCGTTTGGACCGCCTCCAAATCTCTGTATGCGTCTGCTGATGCCGAGGACGCCGAGGTAAAAATCGGCAAGGACGGCGGCTTTGGCCAGGGTACAGTCCTCATCCGTCCCGGAGCGGACGCGCATCTGACCGTGGACGGCGTTGAATACGCGCGCGGGGACGTTCCCATGCAGATACTGGTCTACGACAACCTGTATCACACGGTCGTTGACTGCGTGGGCCTTTCTCTCGGCGAGGATGGAAGCGTCGTAATGAGCCGATAAAAAGCGGAGCGCAGGCTGAAAACCGCCGTTCCGAGCAGCACGGAAGGACGCCGCGGTTCGCAAATAATTGACCGCCATCTCAGTTGAGCGAACGGCTCGCTTTGAGATGGCGGCCTTTTATATGTGGTTAGATTTTACGCTTACCGTCCAAGCCGTAAAAGGAGCGTTGTTTTTAGTCGAAAGCTGTGGTATGATGAAAGATAAATAAGCGAACCATGCCGCCGGGGCTGACCGCCCCGGCGAAGCTTGAAAAGGTGCGGAAAAATATGTTTCATTTAGATCAATTCATCAGTCAATACGTCACCAAGCGCCCGGTGTCCATGTTCGGCGCCGACATCGAGGCCAACCGGGACGCCCTCACTAAAAAAATCGCCGGAAAGTCGGTGCTCGTCATCGGCGGAGCCGGTTCCATCGGCTCCAGCTTCATCAAGGCACTGCTGCCCTTTAAGCCCGCGTCGCTGGTGGTGGTGGATTACAACGAAAACGCCTTAGCGGAGCTGACCCGGGATCTTCGCTCCACCAAGGGCATGTATGTGCCGGAGGATTACATCCCCTATCCCATGGATTTCGCGTCGCCGGTCTTTGAGAAGATGTTCCGTGACCGGGGCGGCTTCGATATCGTGGGAAATTTCTCCGCCCATAAGCACGTCCGCTCCGAGAAGGACATTTACAGTGTGGAGGCCCTGCTCCAGAATAACGTCCTCCACGCCAAACGCCTTCTGGATCTGCTGACGGCGTTCCCGCCGGAGGAATACTTCTGCGTATCCACGGATAAGGCCGCGAACCCCGTGAATATCATGGGCGCCTCCAAGCGCATCATGGAGGACGTGATCTTCAGCTATTCAGACAAATTCCCGGTGAAAACGGCCCGGTTCGCCAACGTGGCCTTTTCCAACGGCTCTCTGCCCGCCGGTTTTCTGGCGCGGCTCTCCAAGCTCCAGCCGCTGTCCGCCCCCTCCGACGTGAGACGCTATTTCGTCAGTCCCGAGGAATCCGGGCAGATCTGCCTGCTGTCCTGTATGCTGGGCGAAAACCGGGCCATTTTCTTCCCGAAACTGGCCGAGGCCCAGATGATGACCTTTGACGCCATCGGCACCGCGCTTTTGAAGGCCCACGGCTACGAGGTGCTGGAATGTGCCTCGGACGAGGAGGCCATCGACCGCGCCGAGGAACTGAAGCACGGCGGTACCCTGTATCCCGTCCACTACGCGGTGTCGGACACTTCCGGCGAAAAGGCCTTTGAGGAATTCGTGACGGAGGAGGAAACAGCGGATATGGATCGTTTCCAATCTCTGGGCGTCATCACCGGGAAAGCCGTTCCCGACAGAGAACGGGTGGAAACGCTTTTCCGCGAGCTGACCGCCGCCTTTGCCGGACCGCGCCCCACAAAGGACGGGATCATCGCCATCATGGCGGCGTATCTGCCGAATTTTGAACACATCGAGACCGGAAAGGGTCTGGACAGCAAAATGTAACCTGCCTTTTTGGAAAGGAGCATACACGATGGAATTAGGCGGCGAATTCTACTTGGATCTCAATGCACTTTCTGAAAAACACCATAGCGTGGAAGGTTATCTGTCCGACGAGCACCCGCTGTACTTCGACAGCGGACGCAGCGCGCTGCGCTTTGCCGCGCGGAGCCTGCGCTCCGGAACGATCCTTCTGCCGGAGTGCATCTGCGATTCCGTCATCACCGCCTTTTCCGGCCACACGCCGCGCTTTTACCGGCTGACGCCCTCGCTGGAGATCGACATGGACGACCTTCTCTCCAAGCTGAACGGGGAAGTCTCCGCCGTTTTTCTGATGCACTACTTCGGCGCGGTACAACCCCGGGCCATATTGGAGCAGTTGAAGGCCGCCCGCCTTCGATACGGCTTTTCCATTGTGGAGGACACCACCCACAGCGTATTTTCCGCACGGCGCACCATCGGCGATCTCTGCGTTTGCAGTCTGCGCAAGTGGTTCGCCCTGCCGGGCGGCGGTGCGTTATACGGCCCCGCGCTTACAGACCGGGATAGCTTTTCTCTTCTCCCCCGCAAAACAGATGACCGCCGCGCCTGCGGTATGGTCTGCAAGTCCCTGTTTCTGGACGGGACACTGGACTGCAACGCGGAATACCTGAATATTTTCCGTGAAACGGAGGACGCGCTGGACGCGCAGACGGAGCTGTATCAAATCTCCGACTTTTCCCGTTTTCTGCTCCGTACCGTCGATGCGGACGCGCTGGCCGTCCGGCGCAGGCACAATTACGCGCGGCTGAAGGACGCGCTCGCTCAACTGGGCGTATCCCCCATCTGCCGTATTGCGGAGGATGCATGTCCACTGGTCCTGCCGGTTTGGGTAAAGGATCGCGACGCCCTGCGCCGCCGTCTGATGGAGCATCGGATCTACTGCGCGGTACACTGGCCCTTCGATGGCGTACAGGCTGACGAACGGCCTCTGGCGAGAAAACTGGCCGCCCAGATGCTCTCTCTGCCTATCGACCAGCGGTATGACACGGCGCATATAGACTATCTCATGGATACGCTCGATACTTACAAAGGACTGTTGTTATGAACGTTTTGACCTCGCAGACGCCGGAAGCATGGAACGCCTATGTCCGCTCCTTCGCCGGGTGGGACATTTATTATCTTTGTGAATACGCGGTTTCCCTAAAGCTCCACGGAGACGGCGATCCGTTGCTGCTCTGCTTTGAGCACGGCGCGGAGCGGATGTGCTATGTGGTCATGCGCAGTGATATTGCGGACGATCCCCGCTTTCACGGTCTGCTTCCAGCAGGCCGCCTTTACGATCTGGAAACGCCTTACGGCTATGGCGGCCCATTGACCGACGCCCCGCTCTCACCGGAAGCCCAGCAGATCTTCATGGAGGAGCTGCGGGCCTACTGTCTGGAGCAGCGCATCGTCACGCAATTTCTGCGCTACCATCCGCTGCTGGATAATCACGGCGCAGTCTCGCCTATGACGGACACCCGCTATCTGCGTGACACCATCTATATGGACACCGCCTCGCCGGAGCTGATCCTCGCCAATATGGACAGCAAAAACCGCAACATGGTGCGCAAGGCGCAGCGGAGCGGCGTCACGGTGCGGAAAGCGCCCATGTCGGAATACGCGCCGTTTCTGGAGCTGTACCGTCAGACTATGGACAAGCACAGTGCGGAGGATTACTACACCTTCGGCACGTCCTACTTTGACTATCTGAGCGTGCATCTTTCCGACCACGCCTTTCTGCTGTACGCGGAGTTGGAGGAAACGCCCATCAGCGGGGCCATCTTCTTCCATACCAACGGCAGTATGCACTATCATTTGGCAGGCTCGGACGCCGCTTACCGCAATCTGGCGGCGGGAAACCTGCTGCTCTACGAAGCGGCGCTCTGGGGCGCGGCCCACGGCGTGAGCAAGCTGCATCTGGGCGGCGGCATGGCCCCGGAGGACAGCCTGTTTGGGTTTAAAAAGCAGTTCAACAAATACGGACACCGGGAATTCTGGGTGGGCCGCAGCATTTTCGACCCAGCGGCCTATCAGGAGCTTTTGGCCCTCCGCAAGTCCGCGGACCCGTCCTTTGATCCAAATAACGGGTTTATGATCCAATACAGGAGGTGACCACATGGGCGTTTACATCATCGCCGAAGCCGGTGTCAACCACAACGGAAAGCTCGATCTCGCCAAGGAGCTATGCCTCGCCGCAAAAAACGCCGGGGCGGACTGCGTAAAGTTCCAGACCTGGCAGACGGAGAAGATCATCACCCGCAGCGTGGCGCAGGCGGACTATCAAGCGGACAATACGGGCCGCGCCGAATCCCAGTTCGATATGCTCAAGCGGCTGGAACTTTCCTATGACGATTTCCGCGCCGTCAAAGCGTACTGTGACGAGATCGGCATCCAGTTCGCCTCCACGGCGGACGAGCCGGACAGTCTGGACTTTCTGCTGACGCTGGGCATCCCCTTCATCAAGATCGGCTCCGGCGAGATCGGAAACATTCCGTACCTGCGCTACATGGGCAGCAAGAAAAAACCGGTGCTGCTGAGCACCGGCATGAGTTCTCTGGCGGATGTGGAATTGTCTCTGGAAGCCCTGCGGCAGGGCGGGGCGGAGGACATCACTCTGCTCCACTGCACCACCAGCTATCCCTGCCCCTATGACCGTGTCAATCTCCGGGCCATGGACACGCTTCGCGCCGCCTTCGGCCTGCCCGTGGGATATTCCGACCATACGGAAGGTATCGCCATTCCCACAGCCGCCGCAGCGCTGGGCGCAGTGGTCATTGAAAAGCACTTTACCTTGGACCGGCACATGGAAGGCCCGGATCATCTGGCCAGCACAGAGCCGGAGGCGTTCCGTCAGATGGTGTCCGCTATCCGGCAGGTGGAAGCGGGGCTTGGCAGCGGCCGCAAGGCCCCATCCCCGGAGGAGCGTTCGATCTCCGAGGTCGTGCTCAAGCGTGTTGTTGCAGCGCGGCCCATTCCGGCGGGTACGATCCTGACCGCCGACGATCTGACCGTGAAGCGGAATGACCGGGGCCTTTCCGCCCGTTATTGGGACCTCGTCATTGGAACGCCCGCCCGCCGGGATTACGCGGCGGACGATGCCATTGAATTGTGAGGTACGAGATGAAGCATCAAGTCTGTGTTGTATCCGGCACCCGGGCGGATTACGGTCTGCTGCGGCCTCTGCTGATCCGCCTACGGGACTGCCCGGAAATCGAATTGACGATCGCCGCCACCGGCAGTCATCTCAGCGCCGCCTTTGGCGGCACGGGGGAGGAACTGACGCGCGATGGCTTTGCCTATGACAGCGTGCCCTTTCCGCTGGACGATGACAGCAAGGCCGGTATGACCCGGGCCACCGGCGCGGCCTTGAGCGCCTTTGCCGACTATTTCTCCGCCCACCGTCCCGATCTTCTGGTGGTGCTGGGAGACCGTTATGAGATCCTCGCCGCAGCCATCGCCGCCCACTTTTCCGGTATCCCCATCGCGCATATTTCCGGCGGCGATGTGACGGAGGGGGCGGTGGACGATGCCATCCGCCACAGCGTCACCAAAATGAGCACCCTGCATTTCCCCGGCTGTGAGCAATCCCGCCAGCGTATCATCCAAATGGGGGAGCACCCGGAGCGGGTGTTCAACGTGGGGGAGCCGGGCGTTGAAAACTGCCTGCGCACGCAGCTCCTCTCTATGGAGGAGCTGTCGGAAAGCCTGCAATTTGACCTGACCGCCGGGCCTTACAGCGTGGTCACCTTCCACCCCGTCACGCTGGAGGACAACACCGCTGAGCGGCAGCTCCATGAGCTGATCGCCGCCATGGACGCATTCCCCGCCATGTCCTATATCGTCACGCTGGCCAACGCTGACGCGGGCGGGCGGGCCATCAACGCCATCTGGCAGTCCGAGGGCGCCAGCCGGAAAAACTGGCTGGTGGTACCCTCTCTCGGGATGCGGCGCTATCTTTCCGCCCTCAAGGGCGCGGAAATGGCACTGGGCAATTCCTCCAGCGGCATCGTGGAGGCCCCCGCCATGCACATCCCCACGGTCAACATCGGCGACCGCCAGAAGGGGCGGATGCGCGCCGAAAGTGTCATCGACTGCCCGCCGGAGCGGGAGGCAATCACGGCGGCTATGAAAAAGGTCATGTCCCCGGACTTCAAGGCCATCGCCGCCAATACCATGTCGCCCTTTGGCGACGGACACACCTCGGAGAAGATCTTATCGGAGCTGCTGCGTTTTCTCCGCGGCGCCCCTCATAACACCAAAAAAACCTTCTATGATCTGTGAAAGGATGGCTTCTATGGATATTCTCATCATCGGCCTCGGCTCTATGGGAAAGCGGCGGGTACGCCTGCTGCGGCGCTTGCGCCCTGACAGCCGCATCATCGGCGTAGACGCCCGGGAGGACCGCCGCGCGGAGGCCGCCGCGCTGTACGGCATTGCCACCGCCGCATCGTTGGACGAGGCATTCGCCGAAGGCGGTCTCAAATACGCCTTCATCTGCACCTCCCCCCTGAGCCACGCCGCGCTCATCTCCCAGTGTCTGAAGCAGGGCCTTCATGTCTTTACGGAGATCAACCTCGTCAGCGATGGCTACGGGGAAAATCAAAAGCTGGCAGAGGAACAGGGGGTAACGCTGTTCCTGTCCTCCACGCCGCTGTTCCGCCGTGAGATGAATTATGTGACGCAGGCCGTCCGGTCTGCTGACAGTCCCATTTCTTACTCCTACCATGTGGGCCAGTACCTGCCGGACTGGCACCCCTGGGAAAACTACACGGACTTCTTCCTCGGCGACGTCCGCACCAACGGCTGCCGGGAGCTTATGGCCATTGAGCTGCCGTGGATCTGCCGCGCCTTCAGTCCTATCAAGGACATTCAGGTGAAAAAGGGAAAGAAAACCGCGTTGAAAACACCCTGCCCGGACAGCTACCTCCTTTTGCTTGAGCACGAGAACGGTACGCAGGGCGTTTTACTGATAGATGTGGTCAGCCGAAAGGCCGTCCGGAATCTGGAGGTATTCGGCGAGGATCTCTACCTCTCCTGGGACGGCACCGAAGCCGGCCTGAAGCGCTGGAACATTCAGGAAAAGCGGGAGGAGCCTATTACGCTGTATACCTCGGTGGAAAAGCAGGAGGGCTATGCCGCCTTTATCGCGGAGGAGGCATATCTGAACGAGCTGACCGCCTTTTTTGACGTGGTGGACAACGGCGCGCCGCTGCCCTACACCTTTGATGAGGACCAGCGCCTGCTGGTTCTTATTGACTGGATCGAGGGGGAATGAGCGTTGCTGAAAATCGCCTTTGTCGGCTTTGGCTCCATTGCCAGACGGCACATTTTAAATCTGCATACCCTGTTGGGGCGGCGCGGAGCCGCCCATGAGATCGACGTGTACCGGCGGGGCAAGCGTCCCATCGACGATCCCGCCGCTGCCAAAGTGGTCTCCCACATTTATGACGCCTCGGAGGTCGGAAAACAGGAATACGACATTCTTTTTATCACCAATCCCACCTCAACGCACTATGAGACTCTGCGGCAGTGGGCGCCGTACGCAAGGAATGTATTCATTGAAAAACCGGTGTTCGATGACCCGGATCAGGACTTGTCCGCGCTGCCTCTGCGTCCGGACGGCGTTTACTATGTGGCCTGCCCTCTGCGCTATAACCCCGTACTGCAATACGCCAAAACGCGCATCGACATGACGAATGTCTTTTCCGCCCGGGCCATTTGCTCCAGCTATCTGCCGGACTGGCGGCCGGGGACGGATTACCGCGCCTGTTACAGCGCCCATAAGGACATGGGCGGCGGCGTGGCCATTGATCTGGTGCATGAGTGGGATTATCTGACGTGGCTCATGGGGTTTCCTCAGGAGGTCCGCTATTTCGGCGGCACCTACTCCCCGCTGGAGATCGACAGCGATGATCTGGCGGTCTATATGGGCAGATACTCCAACCGCATCGTGGAGCTGCATCTGGATTACTTCGGCCGCAGATCACAGCGGACGCTGGAGCTTTTTACCGCAGATGAGGTCATCACGCTGGACCTGCTGGCGGGGACGGTTTCTTCCGCCAGCGGCGGAAATTGCCGCACCACGCACTTGGACGCGGCGCGGAACAATTATCAGACTGCGGAGCTGGCACATTTTCTGGACATCATCGAGGGGCGCGTCCCCAATGACAACACGATCGAAAACGCCACGCGGGTATTGCGGCTGGCGCAAAAAGGAGAGGTTTGATATGGCGATCCTGTTCACCGTCTGCGGCCGGGCAGGCTCTAAGGGCTTTCAGAGCAAGAACTTAAAGGACTTTTTGGGCGTACCGCTGGTGTACTATACGCTGGCGGCCATCCGCCTGTGGCAGCAGCGCGCCGATGAGGAGATCGACGTGGTTTTGAACACCGACAGCGAGGCGCTCTGCGGCATCGTCACCGCCCAGAAAAGCCTGCCGGTACAGCTCATTCACCGCCGCGCGGAGCTTGGCGGCGATACCGTACCCAAAGTCTCCGTGATTCGGGACTGTCTGGATCAGATGGAGGCCCGCACCGGAAAGACATACGAAATGGTGGTGGATCTGGACATCACCTCTCCTCTGCGCACGGTTGGCGATGTGGCCGCCGCCATTGAAAAAAAGCGGGCACGGACGGATACCGATGTTGTCTATTCCGTCACCGGTTCCCGCCGCAACCCCTATTTCAACATGGTTTGCCAGCGGGACGGCTTTTTCACCAAGGCGATCCCCAGCCATTACACCGCCCGCCAGCAGGCGCCGGTATTCTATGATATGAACGCCTCCATCTACGCCTATTCCTCCCGTGCCCTGCGGGAAAAGGATCCGGAGACCTTTTTCAATGACCGCTGCGACGCCGTTGTGATGAAGGATACCGCCGTGCTGGACATCGACTCGGAGGAGGATTACAAGCTGATGCAGGTCATCGCAAGCTGCCTGTTTGAACAAGACCCCGCCTTTGGAGCGGTTCGGGAAGCGGCGCAGGCCCTGCGCTGAGTGAAGGGCGGCGCTGCGCTGCGGAACAAGGCAAACTATGTTATCATACATAAAACATGCTTCTTAAAAAGAATTCGACAGGGAGTGGTTGGCTTGTGTGTTTTTTATCCGAGAAAAAATATTCAGCGCGATGCCGTGCGAATTGCGCAGCGGGAAGAATTGAACGTTATTTTAGAGGAATTTGAAGACATAGAACCTGACAATGTTACCCTCCTGATCCGCCACAGTTCTGATAACTACATCGTATTTATTGACGGGGATTCTGAAGTTGATTACGAAACGACAGATGCCTATGATAAGGCGCATCTTTCGCGCGAGGTTCGGCTCAGTACTATCTACAACCGCATCGAAGACCTTGAGCATCGGCCTGCTGTGCAGTATTTGTCCGCTAAAAACCAGAAAGCGTTGGTTCGCCTGCTCGGAAACGCCCTCGCTGCGGAATTAGATATGGCTCAGTCTGAGGCAGACAAAACCATCCAAATGGCCGAGCAATTCCTCAAACAGCGAACGATTGAGACCTCTCGCCGCTGGCTTTTGCTCAGTGCCTTTGGCGCTGCCGCGATCTCTTTGGCGTTATGGCACTGGCTCGTGCCAAAAGATTTTCTGTTCTTTGGTTGTCTTGGGGCGTTTTTCTCCATCCTCTGTAAAACCGGCAAGCTGGACTACGACTGCGAAGCAGGCATGTTCCTGAATATTCTGGAGGTGATCTCCCGCTTTTTCGCGGCTATGATCTCCGCCTATCTTGCGGGTAAGTTATTTGAGGCGGATCTCCTCTTTACAGCACTCAGAGAGATCAAAACAGTCTCCGTTCTGCCCCTTATCTATTTTGCCGCAGGATTTAGTGAGCGGCTGATCCCATCGATCGTTACTACATTAGGAGGAAAAGAAAAATATGAAGCGTAAAATGTTAATCATTGCCAATCCGGGAGAACGCGATGCTGAAAACTATTGTGAAGGCGTAAATCAGGACGTTACCCGGTATCATCGCTTTTTCACATCGATCCAGGGCGGCGCGTGGAAAACCGATGAAATCAAAACGCTGATTCGTCCGGAGCCACGGGAAGTGGATCTCGCACTCAGTGAGTTGAAGTCGGCTGATTATTCGATGGTCATCTTTTGCGGGCATGGATATTCCCGCAAAAACGGAACAACGATGGTCGAGCTCTATAAAGACTGCGATTACGATTCAAACAACTTTAAGCAGGGCGCAGCTCGGCATACCGTTATTTTAGACTGCTGCCGGATTGTCTACGAGCCAGTCTCTGAAAGCGTTTCAAATCATTATGAGCTCCGTGCGTCTGCTGATCATCTCGCCGCTCTGCAACACGCGAGAGACGTGTTTGATGATGCTGTCCGGCGGTGTCCACCCGGTCTTGCCGTTTTATATGCTTGCAGCTTAGATGAAACCGCCGAGGATAACGAGGAGACCGGCGGTGTCTACAGTCATGCGCTCCGCTCTGCGGCACTTCGACTGAGTGAAACGCTTCTTGGTTCTGAAACCGCAAGTGTTGTTCGCATACATAATAACGCGGCTCAAGCCGTATGTCACGAGACCGGTGGCCATCAAAACCCGACCATTACAAAGCCGCGCAGTGAGCCGTATTTCCCATTCTGTGTTTCATTGAATACCGCCAGCTATATGCATCGGTAAGCGCGAGTATTTTTATCTGCACCGCATAAGCACCCAACCGACTGATTACCCCAAACCCTTCACACATCGATCTTTCATAAGAACCGGGGGAGACAGATCCTTGATCTGCCTCCCCCGGATTTTTTGTCCCGTTGACGCACCGTTGTTCCCTGATTCGCCCCCCCGAATTGAACCCAAAGACTGAACCGCTTACCCAGCGGACCGCCCACGGCGGCAGGTACACTGTTCAGAGAGGACGTTCAGCGTCCGAATCAACAAAAGGGGGAATCCGATGAATCTGACACAAATGAAAAACACGGTGCTGGCGGTGCTGGCCGCGGCCGGCTCCGCCGTCGCCCAGGCGCTGGGAGGCTGGGACGTGGCGCTCAAAGTTCTGATCTGCTTCATGGCGCTGGACTACGTCACCGGCTGGCTGGTGGCGGCCGTCTGGCACAAATCGGCAAAGAGCAAGACCGGGGCGCTGGACTCCAAGGCCAGCTACAAGGGACTGGTGAAAAAGGGCGTCATGCTGTCGCTGGTGTGGATGGCGGCGCTGCTGGATCAGGCCACCCACAGCGATTTCGCCCGGGACGCGGTATGTCTGTTCTTCATCGCCAACGAGGGCCTTTCCGTACTGGAAAACACGGCGGTAATGGGCGTTCCGTACCCGGCCTTTGTGAAAAACATGCTGGACGCGCTGCACCAGACCGGCGATCAAGGTAAGGGCACGGAGGCCCGCACATGAGCACGAGAGCGGGCACCGTCCCGCTCTCCGACCTCCAATTTTTGAAGATCTATTTCAACCGGAAGCGTCTCCGCTCCACACCGGCCAACCTGCGGAAAATGCTGGCGGAGACAGGCGGGGATGCCATCTGCAACGGCTCCATCTTTCTGCGGGATCTGTCCCCGGCCTGCCACCTGAAAGCAGACGGCAAGGTTCACAAAGCCCCGAACTACCGGGCGTGGGCCGTCAGCTGGAACATCCCGGCGAACTTCGGCGTGAAGGCCGTGCCCAACGGGGACCGGAATTACATGGAGTGCGTCCACCTCATCATCGGCGGGAAGAAGATCATTCCCGTTACATGCGGAGCGGACATGAAGTACCGCGCCCCACGGACGGCCATCGGCACCAAAGACGGGCGGTTCGCCTACTATGTGAGCCGGGAGCGGCACACGCCGGAGCAGCTCCGTGACCTGCTATCGTCCTCCGGCTGGGACAATGCCATCATGATGGACGGAGGCGGGTCTACCTGCTTCATGGATGCGGCAGGGGAGGGCATCGCCGGGGACGGGCGGGTGATCCCGTTCTTTCTTGTCTGGAAGCTGAAAAACGAACAAACCGGCGAACCGAAAGGAGACAAGCCAATGGTCGAGATCAACGCCTATTCCAAGACGAAGGACGGCGGCAAAAAGCTGTCCTCCAATTTCACCGTGAAAGAATTTGCCTGCAAGGACGGCTCCGACGCCGTTCTGACCGCCCCCCGGCTGGTGATGGTCTTGCAGAGCATCCGCAGCCATTTTGCCGCCCCGGTGGTCATCCACAGCGCCTACCGGACGCCCCAGTACAACGCCAAGGTGGGCGGCGCGGCCCACAGCCAGCACTGTTACGGCACGGCGGCTGACATTTCCGTGAAGGGCCAGACCCCGGCAGCGGTGGCGGCCTACGCAAGAGAACTCATGCCCGACTGGGGCGGCGTGGGCGTGTACGCCGGACAGGGCTTCACCCACATCGACGTCCGGGAGGCCCGGGCCGACTGGACGGGCTGAGGATCGGGCCGCACACGGCGGTCTTGAAAAGTCCCCCGTCTGAGGGTATAATAGGATTTGACATATAAAATCGAGACCGCACGGCCCGTCCGTTCTTTCATGGAAGGAGCGGAACAGGAAAACCAATACCGTGCCGCGGCAGCCGCCGCAGAAAGAGAGAGACGCTATGCGTGTAGTGATTCAGGAGGATTACCGGAAGATGTGCAAGTGGGCGGCGGACTATATCGCCGCTAAGATCAAGGCGCACAGGGAGGAGCGTCCCTTTGTCCTCGGCCTGCCCACCGGGTCTTCCCCCATCGGCGTTTATCAGGAGCTTGTCCGGCAGAACCGGGCGGGGGAGCTGTCCTTTGCCAACGTGGTCACGTTCAATATGGACGAATATCTGGGCCTGCCCCGGGAGCACGACCAGAGCTACTGGTACTTCATGCACGACAACTTTTTCAACCATCTCACAGGCATGAAGCCGGAGAACATCAACATTCTCAACGGCATGACGGACGATCCGGAGGGCGAGTGCGCCCGCTATGAAGAAAAGATCGCCTCCTGCGGCGGCATCGACCTCTTTCTGGGCGGCATCGGCGTGGACGGCCATATCGCGTTCAATGAGCCGTATACCAGCCTCGCCTCCCGCACCGGCGTGCGGGATCTCACAACGGATACCCGCATCGTAAACAGCCGCTTCTTCGGCAACGATCCGGAAAAAGTCCCCGCCCAGGCCCTGTCTGTGGGCGTCGGCACGGTGACGGATTCCAAAGAGGTTTTGATCCTCATCAACGGCCACAATAAGGCCCGGGCGCTGGCGGCAACGGTGGAGGGCGGCGTGAGCCAGAAGTGGACCTGCTCCGCCCTTCAGCTGCACAACGGCGCCATCATCACCTGCGACGAGGCGGCCTGCGGCGAGCTGACCGTGGATACCTACAAGTATTTTCTGGACATCGAAAAGAATCAGCGGCTCTGAGTGCGGACCGTATCCGTCAGCCGCCACCGAAAAAACAACGGCAGAGGACATATGTCCTCTGCCGTTGCTTGTATAGTGCAATGCCTTTACGCCCATTGCCACCAGGGGGGCGCAGCTTTACCGCCCGCAGCACTTCTTGAACTTCTTCCCGCTGCCGCAGGGACAGGGATCGTTCCGGCCAATCTTCTTTCTGCCGGTCCCATCCGCTGTCGATGCGCCCCGGTAGTAGAGCGCGGCCAGCTCGTTGGGCGTGTGGCCCTTGTTGGCCCAGAGCCGCGCGTTGTTTTTGACGGACATCATCACTTTCACGAAGGCTTCGACAGCGCTTCTGTCAAGTTCCATGTCATAGTCGCTGAGAATATCGAAGATCTGCTCCATGCCAGCCTCAATGACGCAGGCGTACTGGATTTCTCCGGCGATCTCCTCCGCGTCCCGGCGGGACTGGTGCCCCTCGTTCATCAGGAAGGCGGTCAGCGCGTCCATCTGCGGCGTGCGCTCATAATAGTTCCAGTCGGCATAGCGCAGCAGCTCGTCCTTTTCCGGAACATACCGGGGCTTGCCCCCGCACTGGCGCATCAAGTCCCGCACATCCTCAAAGTCGTTCTCTTCGAACTCCCCGCAGACGATGTACTCCTCCCAGAAGCAGTAGGGCGCGCCCACGGCTACATGGCGGAGCAACGCCGGGAACAGCTCCTCCTCTGAGGTGGGCTGACTGTTTTGCCGGTTGAAGATGTCTACCAGATCCGGCTGGCTGATAGCGCCGTACAGATGGACCGTGGCCATGGCATAGCTGTCCAGCAGATCATAGCGCATCTTTCTCTCCGTGAAGCCCTCCCGTTCCAGCTGATGAAACACCTCGCTGATCTCGGCGGGGACCGTCACGATCAGATCCTCCTGAGAAGCATCGCAGACAAGGTAGCCGAGATCCTCCAGCAGGCTGCACTGCTCAGGCAGGGCCTTCTTCACCTTCACCGGCTCCCGGCTCCTTGCCGCCCGCCTGAACAGCAGAAAGGCCGGCTGGTCGATGATGTAGAGAAGCTCCTCCATGCGCCCCGGCTCCCGGAGGGCGGCGCTCACCGCCTGTACCAGCGCGGTCTTGTTCATTTTGGAGTAGCCCTTGACATAGTAATTCTTTGCCAGTTCCTTCAGCTTCGCCGCGCTTGCTTCCGCCAGCACCGCTTCAATGGCAGGCTTTTCCACTTTACTCAGTACCATATTGCTCTCCCTCATCCGAATCCTACGTTTTATACTGTCCCTGCGGACCAAGGCTCCACTCTATTCAGTGTAGCACATTTTTCCAGAAAATGAAGCGCAAATTCCATAAACCGCCTTGTTTCATGATGTCTGCTCAAAAACAGTGGCGCACCTCCGCAAAAGGGAGATGCGCCGCTCCTGTTTTCTATCCATTCTTTTATCTGCCGTTCAGAGCCTCGACGATCTCGTCTCTCTGCTTCTCCGTCAGGCGGGGATAGTCCTTCAAAACCTCGGACAAGTCCTCGCCCCGCTCCACTCTGCGCCGCACCACGCGGTACAGCAGCTTCAGCTTCAGCATCATGCTTCCTCACCTCCGAACAGCAGCGCCGCCACCAGCGTTTCCAGCTCCTCCAGCCGTGTCTCCTGTGTGGGATGTGCCGCACGGTAGTCCGCCCGCAGCGTTTCCGAGCAGTCCGCCTTGCCGGACAGCTCATAGCCCTCCGCCAGCGGTGCGTATACCGCCCCATCTGCCGCCAGGATGCTGTCCGCCGTGTAACTCCGCGCGTTTTCAACGGTCAGTACGGGCGTATCCATCCCGATTTTATAGAAATATAAAGTCATACCGCTCCACTCCCGATGAACTCTCCGTTCTTAATAATCGCGCTCATTTCATTTCTTTCGTTCCATGCGCCGCCCAGCGTATCCGGAACGCTGCTTCCCAGCAGCACCAGTCCGCCGTGATAGAGATAGACCCCAATGCTGTTGCCACTGTAATCCGTTTCAGGATTGTCTCCACAGATCCCAACAACGCCGCCAAAATACGTATGAACAACGGTTTCCAGATCGTGAAACGCGCAGTTTTTCAGTGTGATCGCCGCATTCGCAAATACGTTCACACCTCTCCCGGCCTTGCCTCCGTCCGCTGCGGCATAGCCGGTAAAAGAGCAGTTCTCCACCTTCAAATGGCTGTCGGAGCAATGGAGGCAATATGTGCGGGGATCTGTCCCCTCACCAATCGCCCACTTCAGCTTTTCCAGTGTCACCGGCACGCTGCAATTCGCTACGGAAGCGCTCCCTGTAAACACGCAATCGCCTAAATTGTCCGCGCGGAGGGTAAGACTGCCGCAGCCGTAGAACCCCTGCACCCGGACGTCCTGTGAACACGTTCCACTGAGGGTGATGATATGATTCTCAGTCAGCAGGCAGGGGAGGGCGTCGAGATAGGCTTGCAACTCCGACGCTGGCATGGTGACATCACGCTGGGGCGCGCCGACAGCCAGCACCATCTTCCGCACAGGCGCGCAATCGCTTTCGGTGATGAGACCGGCAGGGGAACAGAGCACCATTGCGCCGCCGTCCTCGCTGACGGTCTGGCGCAGATAAAACCGCAGCACCGTGTCGCTTCCGGCCTGAATGGTCACCGGCTCATCCAGCCGGTAGACGCAGTACAGAATTTCCCCCTCATTGGGGTCCTCCGCATAGACGCCAAGCTCCGTCAGCGTGTATGTGGACTCCAGTCTCACCGCGGCCAGCGTTACGGGCAGAACGGCAGTGTCCCCGGCGCAGCGGGCCTCGCCCACCGCCAGCGTCTGCCGGATCTCCGGCAGTTGGACGGCGTTGGGGACGTCCGTGGTATGTCCGCTGCCGCCCACCACACGGGTCACCCGCAGGCAGGCACCCACAGCGGTTTTCGCCGTCAGCGCAAGGCCCTTGTTCGTATATGTTCCCTGAATATTCATAGCCCGTCTCCTATCTCAGCCGCCGGATGCCCCGTCTGGGACGCTGGGGCAGGGGAGCCGTCACCACCGGTGCGGAAGCGGGCAGGCGGCTTTTCACGTCCTCCGCCAGAGACGCCTGATACGCCGCGCGGAATTCCTCCGTCCGGCGGTCCGTGTCGCCGTCGTCGCCCCCCGCCAGCAGCGGCGCGAAGGACTGGGGCACGCCGCCCCGCTCCAAGGCGGCTCTGGCCCGCTCCACCTGCTCCCGGCGGAGCTTTTCCGCCCGCAGAGTTTCCAGTTCCTGCTTTTCTTCTTCGTTCATAATTACTCCTCCGTCTCCATGGTTTCCTCGGCCTTGCGCCGCAGTTCCTCCTCCGCGTCCTTCACCCACGGCAGCTGTTCCAGAATGGTGCGCTTGGACAGCAGGGGAGAGAGGGACAGCAGCGTGCTCGCCAGCGCCGTGTGATCCTGCGGCAGATTCTTGTAAAACGTGACCCGCCCCTGTTCCAGCGCCACCGGCGTCCCCAGCAGGGCAAAGCCGCCGGAAAGCGCCGTCAGCAGCCGGTGCAGGCCGTCCAGAAAGCTGCGCTCCTTGGCAAGGCGCACCTGCTCGATGCCCCACAGCTTGTACTGCATCGCCACGCCGGAGGCGTTCCCGGCGAAGCGCTCGTCGGAGAGATCCGGCGTCATGCTCAGTTCCAGAATACTGCGGCGCAGATTGCTCTCCAGCTGGGCGAGGGCCTCGTGGTTCAGATTCTTCACCACAAATTCCGCCCGGCCTCCCTCCGCCAGAGAGAGGATGCGGGTGCGGTTGGCCTCGTCGATGTCCCCCTGAGTCGTACCCTGCATCCCGTACAGGGCGAGGAAGGCGTTGGCCACCGACTGCATATCGTCCATGGCCCCGGAGAGCAGCAGGTTGTACGCGTCCATCAGACCCGTCACCATCTCGAAATCGCCGCAGGTCCGGCAGTTGTTGTTGAATGGCACCAGCGCCAGATGCCCCGGCAGATTTTCCTCCGGCGCTCCCAGAGCCACCCGCTGACCGTCCCATGTGAAGGGCGTGACCCGCTCCTCCTCGTAGAGCATTCCGCATACGGTGTCGTCCGGGCGCTTGAACAGCCGGACGGCGGCGCGGAGCGGCTCACCGGCCTCGCCGCTGCGAATGCCGAAGCAGGTGAGGGGGTCGCACCGGCATACCCGTACGCCGGACTGTTCCAGCCACACCAGCGCGAAGCCCTCGCCGCAGATGCTCATGTCCCGGCCAATGTCAAAGAGCAGATGATCCATGGGCAGGTCGGCATAGATCCGCCCCTCCTCCGGGCGCTCATAGGAAAGGGTCGGGGGCACGCCGAGGAAATACCCGGTCTGCACCTCCGTGATGTAGCGGGGGAAGGGCACCCGCAGCAGATTGTTGGGCCGTCCCCGGACGGCCTCGCCCTTGGGCACGGGCTGCTGACCCTCGTAGTAGTCCCACAGCCGCTCCCTGTGGGGACGGACCCGGTACAAAAAGTCCGACACCGCCCCGGTCAGAGCTTCCTCCGTCAGCGCCCCGGCGCAAATGTAGTCCTGTTTCAAATACGCAAACCTCCTCGATCTCAAAACCCGGCCGGAATGTTCCGCCGCGCACCCGTTTCACCGCGATCAGGCGGCAGCCTTGGCCCCGCCCTGTATGACTTTCTTCGGTGACGGCCTGTGCGCGGCCCGGTGAGCAGACAGTCAGGATACCCATAGGTATCGCCATGACCCCGGCGGCGATGCCCGACGGCCCGCCATCCCGAAAGGCTCTCTCCGTTCCGTACTGTCGCCTCTTCCGGCCCTATACTTTTATTGTAAGGACCCTCGCAGCCCTACACGCCGGAACCGATTCCAAAAAAAACCGTCCCGCTTTCTGCAATGTCCCGCATTTAACCTTTCCACGCCCGCGGCACACTAAGACAGCCCTTGCAAAAAGACTAAGCCAATGCAGTAAAAGAAAATAGTGATATGTCTCCAATGTCATGAAAGTGTTTAAAGATATCTTCCAAAGTCTAAGCAGGCGCATTATGACAATGGTATTATCTGTGTCAACTGTGGCTGGATCGCCTCGGAGCTGAGCAAGGATTACGCCCAGTGGGTGGAACACAACCACACGCCCATTCTCTCTGTCAAGATAAAGTGAGCGGTGGCACGCTTCAAGCAGAATAGACAGCGCAAAGCAATTAGAGAAGCTATGTTTTGCCAATATAAAAGAATTCCCGGAGCTTTGCTCCGGGAATTGGCTATCTGGAAAACCTCGGTTCATTAACTGCGTCCATAATCATATCGACATCAATGGGCGTTTCTTGAGTTGAGCACCCAAAGTTAGTGCGGCGATTATAATATTGTCAATAATGCGGGAATTGCCACTAAAGTGCCCACAAGGGCGAACTATATGGACAATCGACCTCAATAGCTTGCACTGTAAGGCTTTTCCAATTGCGCAGTGCACATTATACTGACTGATCGAACCACTTTAGAAGAGAGGCTGGGATGTTACTCCACTTGAATTTGGCAGCTGCGCATGGTAGTCAACGCCGCTTTATGGCTGTCATGTGTGACACCGGCGCAGCAGGCACTGTCCAGAAAAATAGGCATCTCGTAATAGAAGGCTTTCAGCAGTAAAGCATTGGATACCACACAGATATCCGTACACAAGCCTACCAGTTCCACCTGTACCTTGGTTTCACCGAATTCCTTCACATACGTTCCTACAAAGTCCACCAGAGCGGTGGAGCCAAAGGTAGGCTTATTGAAATAGACGGCGCCATTTGGCAATGCGGCGTTCACCCGCGCGTCGAGCTGCCAGCCTTCTGTGTTTTCCAGACAGTGGGGAACAGGCAAAAACTTCCCCTCCTGAGTATCCAAATAGTTGCCTTGATGGGTGTCTCGAGTGACAACGACGATATCCCCGGCGGCTGCATAGGACTCAATTTTCCGCACTACAGCAGGAACGATGGCGGCAGCTTCTGGAGTCCCCAGGGCACCGTCGATAAAATCCTTCTGCATGTCAACAACAATCAAAATCTTTTTCATAGGAAACCTCCATCACATCTTACACATCTTATTCTGTAAAGTGCTGCCGGTAAAAGGCCTGTACTTCGGACAGCTCCGGGATAGACTGAGCTGCTCCCGGCCGGGAGACAGCAATGGCTGACGCGCAGGATGCCATACGCATTGATTCCTCCACAGCCGCACCATGCAACAAGCCGGATAAGAGATAACCGGTAAATGTGTCACCGGCGCCGGTTGTATCCACGGCATTGACCCGGCAGGCGTCCGCGGAGACCCGATAGGAACCGCTGACAAAAAGGCTCCCTTTTTCTCCCAGAGTCAGCACTATCTGAGCCGTCGGATAGCGTGTCACCAATGTAGACAGGATGTCTTCCGGTTCCGTTTTCCCCGAGAGAACCTGTCCCTCGGTCTCGTTCAGTAAAAAGATGTCCACACATTCCAGAGGCCAGTGCGAGATCTCGTCAGTACAGGGAGAAGGATTCAGTACTACCTGAATGCCCTTCGCTTTTGCGTTGCGCAGAATTTCCGGCACCAGGTTGATTTCGTTTTGCAGCAGAAGCATATCACCGGGGCCAAACCCCTCCAAAGCGTTCTGAACCATTTCGGGAGTGATCCTATAATTGGCGCCGGCGGCCACCACAATACAATTTTGCCCTGACGGGTCTACCTGAATCATGGCATGTCCGGTAGGGCAAGAAATCGGGTAAACCCGGGAGATGTCCAGATGCAGCGGCTCGCAGAACTCCGCCAGAGCAAGGCGATCCGCCTGCGCCATCTGGGCAGCCAGGAAGGTATCAGCCCCTGCCCTGGCCAGAGCAATGGCCTGGTTAAGACCTTTGCCGCCCCAGGCTGTACGGTAGGTGGTGCTGGAAATCGTCTCGCCGGGATGCACGATATGCGGGACTTCGTAGGTGTGGTCAATGTTGACCGAGCCAAAGACAAGAATCCGGTTCATACCTGCGCGCCTCCATATTTTTCAGAACTTTTCCGGATGATCAACTCCGGTTCAAAGTAAATCGTTTGCTTAGGTAAATCGGGATGTTCAATCTCTAAAAATGCCCGTTTGCAGGCCTCGTTGCCGATGTCATATCCGGACTGCCGAACGGTAGTAAGGGGTGTTTCCATAAATTCACAGAAGCTGATATCGTCGAAACCTACCAGGGAGATGTCACTGCCTACGTTGATGCCGTGCTCGCGGAAGTAGCGGTATACGCCCAGAGCCATCATGTCATTTTCGCAGAAAACAGCGGATGCTCCTTTAGAGAGCAGTTGGGGAGCCAACCGGTATCCGCTCTCCGTCTGGTAATCGCCCTCCAGAATCATATCGGGCGTGACAGAGATTCCAGCTTCATTCATGGCCCACCGGAAGCCTTCTTCCCGCTCTTGGGAACTGAGCAGCCAATTTGGGCCCGTGATACAGATAATATGGCGGCGTCCCAGTTCAATCAGATGACGGGTGGCCAGATACCCGCCTTTTTTGTTGTTCAGCCGGATAGAGCTGAAGGGCAGGGAGGGAGACTGGCGATCCACTTGGATGACAGGGAAGGGAACCCCTTCGAATACAGATGGGTGGCAATTATAGGAGGGGGCGATCAGCAATGCGGAGATTCCGGCGGAGACGAACTGCCGGATCTGTTCTGCATCCCGTTGAGCGGATTCGCCGTTGGTGGCCAGCATGAACTGAGCGCCGTGGTGGCGGATGCAGTCATCGACGCCCTGCACAATGTCGGCAAAAAAGCTGTTGGAGATTTCCGGCAGAATCAGGCCCAGCGTGATTGGTTTTTGAAGAGGGCGCCGGGGCTGCCTGAATTTAGGCTTATATCCCAGCTGTTCCGCAGCCGCGAAAATTCTCTCCTGACTTTCCAGAGAAATACGGTTTGGTTTTTGATTCAGCACTAGAGAAACGCTGGCAACAGATAGACCGACTTTTTCCGCCACATCCTTTAGTGTTGCATTTCTACCCATACCGCTCACCTCGCTATCAGTTAATTTCTGCTTTTTATTATACCCCGAAAACGGAGTACTGGCAAGATAAAAAAGGTAAAAAATATTCATTTTCTGCATTGCTATTTTACCTAACTTTTTGAAAATATTTGTGTAAATTGTAAAATAAAAGTTCAGTTAAGCAAAAAGATATTGACAAAAACAGGAGTTTCATCTATAACTGAGACAAAGGAGACTTGGTAGAACTTTGATAAAAAGAGGTAAAATTATGTATCATGGTGGCGTATTGAACGGAGAGATTAACCGCATTCTGGGCAACCTGCGGCATACGGACCGCATCTGCATTGCTGACTGCGGTCTTCCACTGCCAGAAGGCGTGGAGGTAGTGGACCTTTGCGTGCGACTGGGGCAGCCTTCCTTTTTGGATGTGCTGAAGGAGATCACAGAGCATTTCGATGCGGAAAAAATCGTTCTGGCTGACGAGATCGAAGAGCAGAACCCGACCCTTTACAGTGCACTGCAAAAACAGTTTGCAGACGTTTCCGCAGAACTGGTCCCCCACGAGGAGTTTAAACGGCTGACCGGCTCCTGTGCGGCTGTCATCCGAACAGGTGAGAACCACCCCTACGCCAATATCATTTTGCAGTCATCCTGTATTTTTTAGTTCGTGATACGCCTAAAGCGTAACAGAAAAATAAAGATTTTGGGAGGAAAGAAAATGGAAGCGAAAAAGGCCTTATCATTGGTACTGGCAATCGTCATGGCTATGGCGCTGCTCACCGGCTGTGGCGGCTCCAGCAAGCCTGCGGCGGAAAGTAAAGAGTCAGGTAAGAAGGAAAAGTTGGTAGTCGCCAACTGGCAGTCCTATGCAACCGATTCAGATTATGGCGCAGCTGCCTTTGCGGAACAGTATAACTGTGAGGTGGAGCATTACTTCATCAGTTCCATCCCCGAACTGCTGTCCGTTCTGGAAAACGGTGGTACCGGCAAAATTGACGTGGTCTGCATCAACCCCCTGTATCTGCAGCAGTATCTGAATGCCGGTGTTTTGGAAACCATTGACACCAGTAAGTTGGAGAACTACAACAACCTGCGAGAGGACTTCCGCAGCATTGACGAGGTAAAGGACAGCAACGGCAGCATCATCGGTGTGCCATGGGTCTGGGGCACCACCTCTCTGTTCTACAATGCAGATGTGATCACTGACGAGATCACCAGTTGGTCTGCTCTGTGGGACTCCAAGTATGCTGGCATGGTGACGCTGGAAAACGAATATGACGCCGCAATCCGGACCGCCGCCATGTATACCGGCCAGGATCCTCGAAATCCTGATATGGACACCGTGGAAAAGGCTCTGGTGGATCTGAAGAGCAATGTGAAGACCTATTGGACCAGTCATGACGATTTTGTGAAGGCCTACACCTCCGGCGAAGTGGTCATCGGCAACGTCTGGGGCTCTATTGCCACAGAGTTGAAGAACGAGGGCTATAACATCCAGTATATTCACCCCGAAGAAGGGACGGTTGGCTGGTGCGATTACTGGTGCATTGTCAAGGATACGAAGCACGAGGAGTTGGCCATGAAGTGGATTGACTTCTGCACCGGCGAGTACTTCCAGAACGGCATGGCTACGGCCGGCAGCCAGGCCTATTCTCCTGTCAATACCGTTGTAACGGGCCAACTGAGCGACGAGACGCGCCAGTCTCTGTGGCTGTATCCAGAGGGGCCCTCCAATGTCAACTTGGCTCTCCCCCTGACTGATGAGCAGCTGACAAAATGGACCACGCTTTGGGACGAAGTAAAAGCTGCTAATTGATGTATAACCAAGCAGTGGGCTGATCGCAGGTTCGGAGATCAGCCCACTCCGCTTTATTCCCTCCCCGGAAAGGACGGTACCCTATGAATGCGAAACATCCCCGAAACCCGGTGCGCCACCTGATCTGGCCATCAGCTGCGATTTTGCTGGCGATGAGTCTGGCGCCTCTGTGCATGCTGGTGTTTTTCAGCTTTGCAGATGGCAATGTCTCCACCCTGAACGGTATTGCGGGTTATACCATTGCCAACATTGTCAACGCGGTAAGCTCGGCAACCGTAGGCCGGCTGATGCTGCGTTCCTTCTGGATTGCGGTCTTGGTGACGGTTATCTGTATTGTCATTGCCTATCCCGCCGCTTGGGCCATTGCCAAGGTAGTGCCGGAAAAGTACCGCAGCACCCTGATTATGATTTCCATCGTTCCTGCCTTCACCTCTCAGTTGCTGCTGATCTACTCCATCATGACGCTGATGCAGTCCAACGGCCTGGTGATGACACCGTTGTTGAAGTTGGGTATTCTCCCCGCCGGAACGTCCATTTTGTATACCAACCAAGCCGTTATAATTGTCTTGGTATACGAATATCTGCCCTACATGATTTTAAGTCTGTACTCCTGCCTGGAGAAAATCGACGTAAATGTTATTGCCGCCTCTCACACCTTGGGTGCCAATCGATTCCAGACTTTCATCAATGTGGTTCTTCCCCAGAGTTTCTCTGGGTTGATGACCGGTATTCTGATCGTGTTGATCCCCGTGGCCGGCAGTTTTGTGGAACCCAACATTGCGGGCGGTCCTTACAGTATGATGATCGGCAGCCTGATTGACTCCCAGTTTACAACAGCCATGAATATGGGTTACGGTGCAGCACTGTCCCTACTGTTCCTGCTGGTGATGTCGCTGACTTTGGCGGTCATCAAGCTAGTAATGAACATTGCCGACAGGCGGATTGGAGGCTGAACACATGAAAAAACGAAAAAAGGGAGCTGCCTCCGACCGGGGCTTCAACAGCGTGATGATGGTCTGGCTCTGCGTGACGCTCTTCATTCTGCTGTTTCCCATCTTCGCCATCATTCTCATGTCCTTCAACACCTCCAAATACGGTGCGCTGCCCTTTGAATTTACGCTGAAATGGTACAAGCAGCTGTTTCAGTCCGCAGATTTACTCTCCGCCACCTGGTACTCGCTGTGGTTCAGTATTCTGGTAAGCACCAGTGCCGCAGTGCTGGGCATCACAGCCTCCATGGCCCTGCGGCGTATGTCCCGGAAGTGGAACAAGGCCTTTCCCACCCTCATGAATGTGCCGGTCATCATCCCCTGGCTGGTGCAGGCGGTGGCACTGTTGCTGCTGTTCAATCTGCTGGGTATCGGCAAGTCCTTTGCAAGCCTGTACTTCGGCTGTCTGGTGGCAGTCATGCCGCATTCCTTCCTGATTACTTACTCCCGCATTATGACCATGGATAAATATCCGGAAGAGGCTGGCCGGACCTTGGGCGCAACCTCCATGCGGATTTTTGGGGATATTACGCTCCCCATGGTATTTCCCGCAGTACTGTCCGGCTGGCTGATGTCCTTCGTGCTGTGCTTTAACTGCTTCTCGATCCAGTATTATCTGGCGCCATTCGGGACCTATACGCTGCCCATGCTGATTTACACCATGATCCGGGCCGGCTATAATCCGGACATCAACGCCATCGCCACCATTCTGACCATTGTAATTGCCATTGTGATCTTCATCATGAGCAAGATCGGTTTTGATGCCGGGCAGCTGGTGGGTCAGGGACATAAGGAGAAATAATCATGTCAGAGATCAAAATTCAGAACATTTCCAAATCCTTTGGCAGCGCCCATGTGCTGAACGACATTTCCTTCGAGGTAAAAAACGGCCACCTGCTGTCTCTGCTGGGACCCTCCGGCTGCGGTAAAACCACATTGCTCCGCATTATCGCCGGATTGGAATACGCAGACGAGGGCCGTGTGTTTGTGGGAGAACGGGACCTGACTCCAATGCCTGTGGAGAAGCGTAACATCGGTGTGGTATTTCAGAACTACGCCCTGATTCCCCACATGACGGTATTTAACAACATTGCCTACGGTCTGAAGATCCGGAAGGCAGAACCCGGCGTCATCCGGAAGAAAGTGGAGGAGTATATCTCCTTGGTGGGCTTGGAGGGCATGACTGACCGAAAGGTGACTCAACTCTCCGGCGGCCAGCAGCAGCGTGTGGCCTTGGCCCGCGCCCTGATCATTGAGCCTGACATTCTTCTGCTGGATGAGCCTCTCTCCGCTCTGGATCGTAAGATCCGCGCGGAAATGCAGTATGAGATCCGCAGGATTCAGCAGCAGGTGGGCATTACCACGGTTTTTGTGACCCATGACCAGGAAGAAGCCCTGACGATGTCCGATGAGATTTTGCTGATGCACAACGGCAGAATCGAGCAGCTCTCCACCCCCAAGGACATCTATAACCACCCTGTATCTCTCTATGCCTCCGATTTCTTAGGGAAGGCCAACACCCTGATTGGCGCGCTGGAATCCCGGGATGACGGCTGGTTTGTCTCGGGGGATGGATGGAGCTTCCCGGTTTGTCCTCAGGAGGGCTTTACAGTTGGGGAACAGGTTTATCTGGCCATCCGCGGCGAACAGGTGGGTATTTCTCCGGAGCCGACGGCCAACAGCGCGGCCTGCACCATCAAAAATATTGTTTTTACTGGCGAGATCTGCCGCCTTATGGTAGACTTGAAAGGGACAGCTATGACCGTTTCCTGCATCAATGTTCTGGCGGACCATTTCCAGATCGGGCAGACCGTTCACATCAGCGTGGACCCCAACATCACGCATTACTTTAAAATTTCTTGAGGCTTGGAGGCGATTTCTTGGTTACAACGGAACGGCATTGGAATACCTGGCATCCGGAATCTTGCTCCCGCATGGAGCACCTTCCCACGGGCTTCAGCATCATCCCCGGTGCCTTTTCTGAGGCGGAATCCGCATACAGCCAGTTCCCCTTTGACAAAAATATGCGCCTATATGAACACGAGATGCGGGGCCGCTACTGCCGCCTGCGGGGTGTCCACGCACAGGCAGAGTTTGAGATTGAATACCTGAAAGCGGACCCTTGGACAGTCCTGCTTCGCATGACGGAGACAAAGCCCCCCCGGGAGTGGGGTATCCGCTATCATATGCTGGTCTCTCTGGGCTTTGAGGATGGAGCCGGACAGATGTACGCCGATCCCGATGGCAGTGTCCGCGGCAAAGTGGACAATTACAGCATTGCCGTCCGTTATGCCGGAGAGCAGCCCTATGACGTAGTGCCTGCCCCCACCTCCGATGCAGTGGGTCTGGCAATGGCAGACAAGGGTTATAAGTCCACCATTTTAGCAGAGGAGCACGCCCCCAATTGGGCTGTCTGTCGGTATGTTCTGGAGCAGTCGCCACAGGTCTGTTTGGCAGTCTCGATTGCCCACGATGATCACACAGCTGCAGCGCGGGCGGAACAGTCCACCCACCTCTTTGAGGACTGGGATGCCTGTAAGGCCGAGGCCCTGCGGGAGTATCCCGCTGGCAGCGATGCCTGCCACAGCGGTATGACGGAGGCTGTCAGCGAGGTAATGGCGTGGAACGCCATGTACTCTAAGGAGATCCACCGAACCTATCACTCCATCGCCAAGACCTGGAACCAGAATTTCGGCGGCTGGTATCTCTTCTTCTCCGACAGTTGCTATCAGCTCCTGATGGCCACCGCCTCCGGCGACGTAGAAATGGCGGAGCAGAATCTGGATTATGCCCTTTCTGCCGCTACGGCGGACGGCAACTTTGCTGGCATGCTTTCCCCGTACCAGAAGTGGGTGGACCGCACACAGCCTCCCGTGCTGGGGTTCTGCCTGTGGATGCACTACCTTTGGTCCGGCGACCTTCACGCTATTGAACGGGCCTATCCGGTTTTGTGTCGGGCTCAGGATTGGTATCTTTCCCGTCGCTGTGATGGGGAAGTCCGCCTAATTCGTCTGGGCACATCTGCTACCGGAGACGGCTCCTATCGAGGAACCAAGCTGGCGGCGAAAAATGAGGCTGCCATGGACAACAGCCCCATGTACGACGAAGCCTCTTTTGATCGGAAAACAGGTCTGCTGGAGATGTATGATGTGGGGATCAGCAGCCAGCTGGCTCTGGACATTGAGTGTACGGCCCAGATGGCAGAACTGCTGGGCCGAGAAGAGGAAGCTGCCGCACTGAGGGGAACCGCCGCGGAATTGCGTCGGGATATCAACCGCTGCCTGTGGAACGATGCGGACGGGATTTATGCCAACCGCCATCTGGACGGCCGCTTCGGGCTCACCAGCCCCACCAGTTTTTATCCGTTAGCTGCGGGAGTCCCTGATGAAGCCCGGCTGGAGGCCTCCATTGGTCACATTTTTGACCCGGCAGAGTTCTTCACGGAGTGCCCGATGATCGCTATCAATGCCAAGGATCCCTCCGCACAAGAAAACCGCTATTGGCGGGGCCGTACCTGGGCGCCCCAGTCCTTTTGGACCTATTTGGGGCTGCGCCGCTTCGGCAGGGATGATGAGGCCCACAAGCTGGCTGACCGGGCGGTACGCTACTTTGAAAAGCACTGGACGACCGAGCGCAGGAGCTTTGAAAACTACAATCCCTTTACAGGGGAGGGCACGGATACAGTAGACTCTCAGCCGTTTTACAGTTGGACTGCTCTGCTGCCGCTGATCTGGAGCTTGGAGCAATTTGGCGTAACACCTTGGGACGGCTTTTACTTTGGTATGCACAACGGAAGTGCATTCGCTCAGCGGAATCGCTACTACCAGGGTCGTCTTTACGACGCTGCCTGCCATGGCGGTATCACCACATTGAGCCGCTCCGGCCATGTGATTTTTCGTTCGAATATTCCCGCCCGATTCCGCCATTTTGTGTACGACACGCGCAGTTGCAGTGTGACCGTGACGGCGCCTCGGGAGGGTTGGGTAGAATTTCCGGGTTTAACGCCCCGGCAGATATTGGTAAACGGCGAGTCCATTGCTTCTGCAGAGATGGTCCATATATCTGTTGGAGTCTCCACAATCCAGTTGATTCTTTAAAAAATCGTACTCATGCAGGGGTATGTGCCGTTTCGGCACATACCCCTGCGATTTTGTCCACATCCCTCGGCAGTTATTTACGCCCAACGTGAATAGCGCACAGCAGCGCCATGTGGCGGGCACCCAGTGGGGCAACAAGAAATACATGAACATGAAGTATTTGGATGTGGCTCTGGGCGACGCCTTCATTGTCAGTTGACTTCACTCAGACGAAACCTGTAAACAATTTTGCGCATAAATCTTGACGGGTCCCTGCACTCCGCACGCACTCCATGTGGAGTTTGGGCGTTGAGTTGTACTCGTCTAACTCCCCCCTGAAATCAATGATTTCAGGGGGGGGCTTTATCTATTCCCGCTCAGAATTTGAGCTTAGCTTTCTTAACATATATATTTAATAGGTATAGGCCTCATGTTGTGATTTTAGCCGAATTGTAGTATAGTTGTTTAATCATAAGCCGCCAAGCCACCAGGGCAACCATGTGGGCATGTTTTCGTGCGGTTCTTGTTTTTATGTTAGCGTTCGCCAGGAAAATCCCTGAGGGGGCATTTCAGCCGGCCGCCAATAATTCTTATAGTATTACAAAAAATTCGGCGTAACTTCTCCTGACTTTTTATTGTATATGGAGGCAAAAATGATTCCCACATTAGATAACCCTAAGTTTTATGAGTTAAAAAAACAGGCGAATATACAGAACATGCTAAGTCAAATAGATCCATTTGTTCTTATGCAAAAAATTGCTAAATTCCGCAAGCTGAATATTTCCAAAATGAGCTGTGCGGAAATTAATCAGGCTATTTTAGAAGTACTGTGCTGGAATGGTGTATTTAGCTGTTATACCAACATAAGGAAGTATCCTGCGGGGACAAAATTCTTCCGAGTAAAGAGATTGAAAGGGACGAAGATTCCTAATGAAAGATTTGCTACCTATCAGGATTACTGGGAGACAAATCCCAAATATTTGACGGCATATGGCCGTTTGAATAAACCCGGGGAGTCCTTACTTTATACGTCCCCTGATTTACGCTGCTCGATTGGTGAGGTACATATTCAAGAAGACGAACCATTTGTGGCGATCCAATATACTGCCAAGTCAGAGGTTAAGGTAAATATGATTGGTGGTGAGTTTGATTACAGACAGTTGGGGATAAACGATGGGAAAGTGAAATTGATACATGAAATGTATAATAGTTTTTTGAGAGATGAGTTCAGCAGAGATGTTGGAAAAGGAACGGAATATCTATATAGAGTATCTGAAACAATTGCTAAAAGCTATTTTGATTTACCACCAAGAGTTGTGCAAGATGCGTGGGCGTATTCTTCTGTTCAAGATAAGAGTAAATACAACGTTTGTTTTAGACCAGAGATAGCACACGAACTTTTATCACTTGACGGAGCGATGCTTTGCAGATTGAAGCCTATATTGAATCCTAAAGGAATGCAAGTATTATGTGTGGCTGTAGGTGCGGATGAAAACAACAATATTCTTTTTTATCGCATTGGCTCCGAACAACAAAAGCAAGCTTTTCCAGAAATTCGTGCGGCTCTTGGTCATGTAAAATTTCCGGATTGAATTCGAGGTTCTTTATGAATATGTCACCAGAGTATATGGCGGAATTACATAAATTTCTATATTTAAGCGATGACTCTGATATAGAGCGGTTAAAAGCCGTTGTTTCAACTCACCTAAAATATATACCACATAAAACGCTGTATCGTTATCGTAAGTGCAACGACAGAGAACTTCAAATTCTTGGAGAAAATGCAATTTGGCTTTCAGATCCAGCGAAATTTCCTGATATGTTCGATGCCACAATACCCATGTCCGATAGAAAATATATAGATTTTGAATATCCGTTCTATTTCGCTTTTGAAACAGCTTACAAAGCCTTGGTGGACACAGCAGAAGAGGGTGAGGTAATTCCCGACAAGTCACGCCTACTTGAATCTATGTACGAAACAATGGCAAAGTATAGCCGGGAGGAAATCAACGAACGTCTAATCAACCTTTTCGGGCAAGAAGAATATAAGAAAATGCGAAGCTGCAGACCACCTGACATTGATTTCTCTTACCAGATTCAATGGGTGAAAAAATTTCTTGACCATCTTTCCGCTTCTCCCCGAAGTTCATTAACGATTGCGTCTTTTACAACAACGTATGATAATCGTAATATGTGGGAAAATTATTCTGAAAATTATACAGGATTCTGCGTTGAGTACTCATTTTCAGCGTTGCCCCCATCCTCAAAAAGCGCATGGGACGTTTTACATCTGCTCCCAGTTAAATATTTCCGAAAACGGCCTTTATTTGATTACACGCCAATTCTTCAAAGCATTGTGCAAGCTGATATGAGGTTGGCAGACTTCGATATTGACATAGACCCATTTCTTGCCCAGTATTATCGCTCTGTCACAGCTAAACTTTATGATTATCGAGCAGAACAAGAATGGCGATTGATAATGAAACGAGCGCACCTTGGCAAATACTGTTTTCCATACGCTAACAGAGTTTTTCTTGGAAAAGATATGGCTGAGGGCCGGATTCAGCAGATGAGGTTAATTGCAGATAAACTTAAAATTCCTGCCTTTATTCAAACTATGAGCAGCGATGGAAATACTTTTGAATATCAACAATTTTAACAGAGCAGTCCAATGTATCATTCATAATAGTGGAAAGAAAAAATACAAGGAGAACCGAATTGCTAATTGAGTTATGCCGGTAATTTTTGTTTTGGCTCTGGGTGATCAAGATGAGTGCTATTGCGGGGATGCGGACAAAATCTTGGACCAAAATAATGGCACAGGAGGTCCCACATGTATTCCTATGAAGACCGAATGAGAGCTGTCGAACTGTATTTACAGGCAGAAAAAACAGCTTGTGCGCTTGGCTACGGCACTGCGCGCAATATTCAACGATATTGAGGCAGAGAAATTCAGAAACTACATCAAATAAGTCCAAAAAAATGTCCTCACCCCCTTTTTTTACGAGGCTCGGCCGCTACACTAAAAGGCATCGTGGCGGTGTACGAAATTCGTACACCGCCACGACTGACATTTATCGTTGTCACACAAAGGACCACCACTTTACCCAGTCCTGCATTACTCAGCCAGTAACTCCGCCAACTTCTCAATCTTCGGAACATCGCCTACGGCTTTGCCGTAATGGGCATATGTCACGGTCTGATCCGGCCGGATGACAAAGGTTGCCGGGAGCTGGAGCTCCTCGCCCTCGTAAATTCCGTGGTGCAGGCCCAGTTCCTCCGCTGCCTGTATCTTTTCCATGGTTTTTGCATCAGCCATCGTCTCTTTTGATGACGCTGGCTTCACCTCGAAAAGGCAGTACAGAAATTTCTCCGGGTCGCAGATCACGGAAAACGGGAGTTCTTCTCCCCACTGTTCCTTCAGATTCTCCGGTGTAGACTGAAGCACCACCAGAAGCTGCCCATTTTCTTCCAGTATTTTTTCATATCCAGCGGCAAACTGCATCACGTCATACTGGCAGATCCGGCATCCCCAGTAGCGTAGAAAGGCCAGTGCGGTCTTTCCTTTTACCTTTTTCAGTGTGTCCACAATGGAAAGTCCACTCTGAAAGGCGGTGTCGTAAAAAAACGCGGGGATTTTGTCTCCTGTCTGTAGTCTCATCTCCAGAACTCCTTTCAAATTCCCATCCTCTCGGTTAACAGGGTGCGCCCTACGGCAAAAAATGGGAACGGCGCGAGTCCTGTCACGGTAATGCTCCCCTGCCCCATGACACTGGATCCGCGCCGCTCTATTTTCCTTTATGTGGTTGCGAAAGAAGATCCGATCATTGGATAACCACCTTATCATAGGTGGCCATGGCTTCCTCACTCATCTCCTGACCGATACCAGGACGGTCATTCATGTAATATCTGCCCTTTTCAGGTGCCCATGCATACTTGCCGGCACGCTGGTACTCCGTCTTGAAGTTGGCGCAGTGTTCCTCGTGAATCACGAAGTTGGGAATCGTGGTCTCCACCTGCAAAGCCGCCGCGGTGGCAATGGGGCCGCCGCAGACATGCAGCTGAATGCCGATGTCATAGACATTGGCCATATCACAGATTTTCTTACACTCGGTAATGCCACCGGTGTTGCACAGGTCGGGCTGTGCAATGCTCAGGCTGCGATCCTCAAAAAACTCCCGGAAGCCCCAGCGGGTGTAGCTGCGCTCGCCGGTTGCCAGAGGCAGGTCGCACTTCTGCTTGATGTGGCTGAACATTTTGGGATTGGCAGGCATGGTGGGCTCTTCGAAGTACATAATGCGGTACGGCTCCAGAGATTTGCCCAGAACTACAGCGGTGTTGGCGTCCAGCGTGGAGTGGATCTCGATAATGATGTCCAGATTGTCACCACCAGCCTCACGGGCCGCGGCAATCCGCTCAACGGCAATCTTTCGCAGTTCTTCGGGGTAAACACCCTTGAGGTTGTCGCCGCGCTTGAGGTATGCTGTGGCAAAGTCCTCCTTGCTCAGTCCCGCGAAGCAAGGGTCAATTTTGACCGCATCATACCCATCGGCCATGGCATCCTTCACCGCGTCATAGTAGTCCTGGGGATCATACTGCAAGATGGACTTGTCATATTTAGTAATCAGCGTCCTCCAGCCCATCTGAAGCTGAGAGGCATACGCCCGCAGAGAGTCGTGAGTCTTGCCACCCAGCAGCTTATAGACAGGCATATTCAGCGCCTTGCCCTTGATATCCCAGCAGGCAATATCAATGGCGGCCATAGCCGCAGTCACCGTAACACCGCCGTTCATGCCCCAGAAGGTATGGCGCTGCAGATGATGGAAGATTTTTTCCGTATCAAACGGATCCATGCCGATCACGAGTTTCGCAAAATCCTGGCAGTTGCCCCACGCAGCCGTTTGGCAGCTACCGTAGGACAGTCCGGCTTCACCGAAACCGCTGATACCCTCGTCGGTGTTTACCTTGATGGTGATAAACGGGCCTTTGTAGCATTCAACGCTTGTGATTTTCATAGTCTTCCTCCTTGTAATTTTGGTTTTTGCGGTGCAACGGGCTTTATTTCAAGGTGATCTGGTCTTCACTTGCCAGTGCCTTTTCCGACCATTCAATGCCAATACCGATATCATCGCTCACATTCAGGCGGCCATTCTTCGGCAGCACAACTTTATTGGTCAGCTCCATATTGGCGGGATTCAGGCTTCGCATATGCTGCTCGTGAATGACGAAGTTGGGGATGCAGGCTTCCAACTGTACGGAGGGCGGCGTGAGCAGATGGGAGGCGCAGGTGTGAATCTGCACACCCACATCGAAGGTATAGGCCATATCGCAGATTTTCTTGGTCTCAGTGAGGCCGCCAGCGTTGCCGATATCCGGCTGAATAACCTGGACAGAATGATCCATAAAGTACCGAATGTACTCCCATCGACCAAACACGCGCTCTCCATGGGCTACAGGCATCCTGATATTATCTTTTACATACTTATTATTGTAAAAAACAGGCGTATTGGGCTCTTCGAAATAGTAAATATTGCAGTCCTGAACGGCAGCAGACAGCTGAATTGCGGAATCAGAGTTGGTTCCGGCATGGTTCTCGATAATCAGATCCACGTTGGGGCCTATGGCTTCCCGCACGGCATGGACGCGGTTAGAGAACATCTCCACCAGATCGGGCGGTAGAAGCCCCAGACGGTTAGTCTCATTGAGAATGCGGCCCTTCTCGTCCCAGTTCAGGAAGTCGATTTTAATAGCATCGTAACCATCGGCCACAGCCAGCTTGGCGCGATCTACATAGTCCTGCACCGTAACGGCAGGAGAGTCACAGGGGCCCCAGCCGAACTGCAGCTGAGAGGCGTAGCAGCGAACCTGATCCCGCTTCTTGCCGCCCAGCAACTTGTAAAGCGGCACCCCCAGTACCTTACTCTTGATGTCCCACAGCGCCACATCGATGGCGCTGACAGCGCTGTACCAGAAAGCGCCACCGTTCTGGCCCCAGAAGGTACGCAGCATCAGCTGGTCGAAAATCACCTCATTTTCAAAGGGATCCTTTCCCACCACCAATGGCCACATATCCCGGATCAAGCCGAAAGCGCCATAGGTTGCATGAATGCCGGCAACTTCGCCATCGCCGTAAACACCCTCATCCGTATAGAGGCGGATACCGACTACCTTGCTCTTTTTGGGAAATTCCGGTGTATTGGAGCGGTTATACTCCGTCATAAACAATTTTGCACTTACAATTTTCATGGTAAGCCTACTCCTTTCAAATCACAGCCGCGAATCTGCTCCGGGGTTACTTCTGACTGAATCCGCAGAGGCTCAGAAAACAAGCATCAACAATTCGCCGTATCCGTAGCAGATTGCGGAAAAAATCAGCACGGAGGGCAGCGCCTTCACAAAGATGTCCGCAAAAGTGGTGTGATAGTAGTCCGCCGCCACAAATGCGCACACATGGGTGGGGGAAATCTCCATGGCCGCCCACACGACCCCCATCAGCATCACCAGCAACGGCATTCCCGCATCCGGGAACGCTGCCATCACCATTGGCATACACAGCGCCACAATGGCCTGAGAGCCGCTGATTACCGTGCCGAAGAAGAACAGCAGGAAAAATGACAGTGTCATAGAAATGGGGAACTGACTGAAAAATTCCGGCAGCTTCCCCAACACCCCTGTGTGAGACAGCAAGCTCTTGAACAGCATGATCAAGTACATGTTCCCCAGCAGCACCGGCTCCGCAGATTTCACCAGCATCTCCGGCAAATCCTTCGCCTTGAAGTGATCCACAAAATAGTTGATGGCGATCACAATGGGTCCAGCAAAAGAGGCCGACAGGTTTCCCGCCACAATAATCACTAGCACCAGAATCAGCGTCCACAAATTTCGTAGCAGCCGCAGAACCTCCTGCCTTTTGTCCACCGTGTCATCCAGCGGCGGCATGGCTTTGGGAATCTTCCGCAGGTAGGTGAAATTCACCACCAGGCAGGCCAGAATCACCAACGGAATCATGGTCAGAATAAAGGTTCCCACATTCTGGCCGCTGAGGGACATAGCCAGCAGAATCACCGGGAAGGTGGGCAGGAACATCTCCGGAATGTGCCGGTAATAGCAGGAGACAAAGGTTTTGGACTTAGCATCCAGATAATCGCCGCAGGTCTGATCCACCATATCGGCGCACACCGTCATCACCGCCGCAGAGGGCAGCAAGCCCATAATGGCCGGAGGAATCATCGTATTGATCCGTCGGTTGCGGAACAAGCGGTTGAAGGCGTCCTTGGCGTTGGCCAGCCGCCCCTTTTTCTCCAGCATCAGCTGCAGGAAAATGATGACGTAAAAACTCAGCAGCAGGTCGATGGTCTCCCAGGAGGCCGTCTGCTTTGCCAGAACGGTCAGCGCCTCCAGCGGGTTGATCCGGAATAGCAGGATGGAGGCAACAATACCGGCCACCATGGCCAGATATAGCGGTTTCTTCATCCACACTATTACGACAATGACCGCAAAGATAATTGCGAGATATAGAACTTCCATACTCCCTCCGTCTGTGCCGCCGTGGGCAGTCTCCCCGCGGCGGCTTGTCATTTCGTTTTCAGTTTCCGGCGGGTTTATAGGTGTCTACAGACTCCCGCATCAGCGCCGTCTCCAGCGCAAAGTCCGACAGTTCCTGCCCCAATCCCGGGCGATCCGGCACGGTATAGCTGCCATTTTCCGGCTGCAGGCTGTACTTACCCAGAACGTTGATGGCATCCTGTGTCGTACGGAAGTGGTGCTCATGGATGCTGAAATTGGGAATGGCCGCTTCCAGTTGGAGGGACGCTGCGTTAGTAATCACGCCGCCAGCCACATGAACCTGCACCCGGGCATCGAACACATGAGCCAGATCAGCAATTTTCTTCAGCTCGGTAATACCACCGCAGTTGCAGGCGTCCGGTTGAATCAGCTGAATGGAGTAATCCTTCAGGAAGTTGTAGTAGCCCCACCGGCTATAGATTCGCTCGCCGGCTGCCAGGGGTGTTTTTATCCGGTGACGCAGTTCCCGCATCACATCGGGATTCAGCATGGTCACAGGTTCCTCATAGGCCATCATTCTGTACTTGTCGCACAGCTCGCCGATGGCGATGGCGGAGTTTAGATCCGTCTGGCAGTGATTCTCCACAATGATGTCAATATCGGGATAGACTTCCCGGATGGCGGCCATACGCTTTTCGATGCGAGTCAGCATGTGCCGGTCGACAAAGCCCTCCTTGGAAGCATGACTCATCTTTCTCGCTTCTTCGTCATAGGTGGTAAAGTCAATCTTCACCGCATCGTAACCCTCGCTGACGGCATGGGACACAATGTCGACATACTCCTGTTCAGAGCCCCATGGGCCGATTTTGCTTGTCCAGCCGAATTGTAGCTGGGACGCATAGCAGCGCAGCTTGTCCCTACACTTGCCGCCCAGCAGCTGGTAGATGGGCACACCCAGCTTTTTGCCCTTGATGTCCATTAGAGCGATGTCGATGGCGGACATACCGGAGAACACAATCACGCCGCCGCCCTGTCCCCAGAAGGTGCCTTTAAAAATCTCTTCCCAGATGGCTTCGGTGTTCATGGGATCCTTGCCGATAATATGGTGCGCCATGTCGATGATCATACCGTAGGCCGCCCGCCAACCGGTGCCATAGGCCACACCCGCCTCGCCGTCGCCGTAAATACCCTCGTCCGTATAAATCCGGCAGCAGATTGGCTTTCTCATTTCGGCCTGCGCACCAGCGTCCAGCACCATAACGTCAACCTTTGTGATTTTCATGGAATAACCTCCTTCATTACGCCTGACCGATCAAGAGCAGGGAAATTGCGGGCACAAACGCCACCACGAAGAATGCCACAATCAATCCCAACAGGTGCGGTATCTCGGCTTTTGTGATCTTGTCGATACCGATGCCGGTCATGGAACTGCCCACAAAGAGGTTCATGGCCACAGGCGGCGTCACAAACGCAATGGCCAGCGCCAAATCCAGAATGATGCCGAAGTGGATTGGGTTGCAGCCAACCTGCGTCACAACCGCCAGCAGCGTGGGAGCCAGAATGATGATGGCGGGAGTGGTCTGGATGAACATCCCCACGAAGAACATGATGACGAAAATCATGAACATGACCACATAGTAGTTATCGGAGATGCTGAACAGGAAGTTGGAGATGATCTGGTTGATATGATGCCGGGGTCAAAACAAGCCTTTTATGTATGACCAATGGCAAAGAGCTGGAAAAATAGCGCTGAAATGAGCACCCAGAGGAAATGGCCTTTTGAGGCTGTCTCTCTGGGTGCTTATTTTTCATAGAGTAGATTTTAGTCATTTTATTCTTTTGCTATCCAAATATTGGATTTTGAGCATAATTAACCAAGCCCTTTCGAAAACCAAAGAGCTTCCTGAAATTGAGAGCCGCTATTTTGCTTCCGAAGAAGAATTTCCCTCGTTGCTTGCCTCGCGGCAATTTATCAAGGCGGTAATTCTTACGGATGTTTGCCGGTACCGTTTCTACGCCATTCCTAAGCTTTGCATAATTGCTGAATTCTTCACTTTGCATATACCTTTGGCTCTTTGCCCTGTTTGAAGCATTCTTTGAAGTAATGAATGTTGCATTCCATCCATCGATTTTTGGAC
>ERZ773145.129-NODE-129-length-78376-cov-24.813549_pt1 | contig 78376 bp, 92 predicted proteins | sample MGYA00580848_ERZ773145 | MGnify/ENA primary metagenome ERZ773145 (study PRJEB29015, sample SAMEA2737858) | human gut metagenome | biome: human gut; feature: human-associated habitat; material: faeces | place: China | collected 2012 ... | reverse complement strand
GAGCACTCCTCACCGAAAGAGCACTCCTCACCGAAAGAGCACTCCTCACCGAAAGAGCACTTATCGCTGAAAGAGCACCACTTGCCGAAAGAGCACTCCTCACCGAAAGAGCACTCCTCACCGAAAGAGCACTCCTCACCGAAAGAGCACTTATCGCTGAAAGAGCACCACTTGCCGAAAGAGCAATACTCACCGAAAGAGCAATCCTCACCGAAAGAGCACCACTTGCCGAAAGAGCACCACTTGCCGAAAGAGCACTCCTCACCGAAAGAGCACTCCTTACCGAAAGAGCACCGCTCGCCGAAGGAGCACCGCTCGCCGAAGGAGCACCGCTCGCCGAATATTTGTATATCACTGTAATCCCCCGAGGGGCATTGTTTGATTCCGTCGATCACCTCGAAGGCATCGAAATCCGCTTGTGTGTATTCTTTCATTTTCGTTAATCTATTAAATTCAATTCGATGATTCCGTCTATTTTACAATCCTCGATCCCGATACACTCCAACAGAGCCGGGATGCGTACAAGAGGTTTGGCCGGGTTGAAGTCGTAGCGGCCCGAAATCCGACCGTTGAGAGAGCTGATGATCCTACACAGCGACAGCACGATGTTGTAAGACCTTTGAGGAGCCTCCAACAGGATACAGCCGCTGATGGTCCGATACGCCTCGTCCGTCTTGTCGTTGTACTGCCGGGCGGCTCGGTCGTCGATCTTGCGAAGCATCGACCACGCGATGCCGTGAGCCTGCGAGACCAAAGTCTGAGCCTGCGTATAGCGGCGTTTGGTTTCATGGTGGAACAAGCCGGATGCCGTGAGTTCGGACTCAAGGTCGAGCATCGCGTAGTTCAAGCAGCCGACCAGCGTAAGCATCCGCACCGCGAGCGGCACGTACCGCTCGTCTTCCGGCCGAGGACCCCGCGCGAGCAAGCGAGTGTTCATCCAGGCCGTATGTTTAATCAACATTGCCTGGCGGTAAGAAAGGTTGGTCATATAATCAATGCGTTTTACCCATAGTGAACCACTCGGCAGAATGAAGCCAGTGATAAAATTGTCGTTTTGTCATTTATCCAAATAATTTTGAACTGCCGTTATAGCTTCATTCAGTGTGCGAACAAGTACATACTTGTTTCCAACCTGTTCAAAAGATTTCTGCCATTGTTTTTGTGCTGGGGTCTGACGACTTCCTTTTACTTGGGTCTTAAATTCCAGTCCCAGTACACCAAACCCATCTCGGGGAACAAGTAACAGTAAATCCGCCGCTCCAGCCGTCATCCCTTCAGCTTTCATGATGGCCGCCTCGGTTTTACTTCGCAATCCACCATTGGGCACGCTCGTCAAATTCAAAGCATACTCGGGGTATTGAAGCCGGAACCAACGTACAAAAGCGCGTTGGATGTTCGATTCAAGGTGTTTCATTTGCGTAAACTGTTTCCATTAAAAGCGACCCGATGGCATAGATACTTGATCCGGTCGTATATCCGATCTCCATATCGGTCCTTGATCGCTTCGCCTGTAAGGTTCGAAGATATGAACAGAAGCGTATCGGGATTGTCCTGTGCCTTGTTGATGAGTTCTACGACCAGATTACGTCGTGTCCCGAACTCTACTCGGTCCACCTCCACGCCCATATCGTCCAGTGTGATAAACTTGCGTTTAATTACGTCGTCGATATTGACACTCTGTGACCCGCAGTCCACGACCGTTACGATCCGGTTGGCGAACTTGCGTAGCAACATCGGAATTGCGTAGCGGACCAACAGCGATTTCCCGCGTCCGCAGTTTCCGAACAGTAGTAACCCTTTTCCGTTGTTTGCCGACAGCCATTCCGCTACCTTGTCGTATTCCGGCAACCAGACAAACCGTTCGCCCATAGCTCCCAGAACTGCGGACATCGCAGTCACCAACTCTTCTTTCGCATTCGGAATACTGAAGGTGAAACGGGCGCAAGGCGTAGGATTACCTTCGATTTTCAACTGTTTCAGGATTTCATCGTAGTTCATTGTCAGAAGTCTTCATACGTTTGGCCCGGTTGGGCGTGATAGTCCGTTGCCGGATGGCGATTTGCCGAATTGTCCTGGTCATGTGGAGGGAACAGCCCCGAATAGTTGTTGGCGATCGAGAAGTCCACGATACGGCGAGCTTTGGCCGCATCGTTGCCCGAAAGCGTCAGCAGGCGTACATAGCAACGCTGTAATCCGAGCGGTCGATAGGTCTGTCCGCGTTCAGACTTGTAAGCAAGCCAATCCGCCATGATAGGCTGGAACGCAGGTTCGACAGCCGAGAGATCTATATTACGCCTGGATTTTTTCGGGAAAAAGTCGTTTAACCACGTTTGGAAATAAACATTTTTCGCAAATTGAGCGCTGCGTTGCAATTTAACATAATCTATAACCAGTCCCTCCGTCTTTTTGCAAAAGTCCTTGTAGTCATCGGTAAGCGACTTGCGCTTTCCCTTGAACTTATCCCACAACGTCACAAATTCAGTCGGAATATAATCTTCTTCCCCCTCGGGGGGATATAAGGGGGGATTATTTATATCTTCGACGTAAGGAGAAGATATAATACTTTTCTTTACTTCGCGGCAAAATTCCGGAGTATTCGGCGATTCTTCCGGAAGTTTGGCTGTTTCTTCCGGAAGAATGCGGCAAAATTCCGGTATTTCAAGATTCTTGCGTTTCGCTCGTATGCAAGTGTCAATATATCGCCTTTGGATGGCTGCCGACGTTATGATCCCACGAGAGAGCAGTTCTTTATTGAAAAGACCCACCCCACCGCAGTACCGAACAATCTCCAAAACAACCGACTCCTTTAACCTGAGGTATTCAGCCACGTTGAAGGCAGTACTTTCGTCCCACGCAGCAAAACAGCCTTTTACCCGGTATATATTACATAGCAAGTAGTCGTAAACCGCAATACCGTCACAACCGAAAGCCTTAACAAGCCGCCTTATCCGAATATCCAAATATCTATCCGTATCGACGCTGTAATAGCTTAATCCGACCCTAATATTGGCCATATCATTGTATTATTTCGGTGGTTTATCAAACACTTCAATCATCTTCTTTATTTACAATTTTAAGCGTTCTTTCTCGTAACTTATCATAGTCCGAAGGTTGTCGCACTGATGCTTGCAAGATGCATTGATGCGGTCCAACCACTTTTCTAAAGCATTCAGCTCCGAAGCAGAACTGTTCACCAATTTTGTCGCCAACGATGGAGACAAACTGATAATCGTTTCTTTTTCATCGTGAAACAACCTGGCCACCGCAGCGTCACGCATTCCGACAACCTCACTCAACAATTCACCGCTGCGAGCGTAGTAAACACCCAGCTGGTCCAAACGCTCTATCATGGCTTCGATATTGGGATTATTCATACATTCAAGAGCCATCTGAATATTCCGAGCTTCCTTCCGTATTTGTTCGATTCTTTGCATGGCGTTTAATTATTTTTTTATACAGGATTCTACCCATACGGATAGCATTTAGTCCTCGGATAGTCGAGGCATCGCAAAACTCCAGGTCACGCAGAATACGTACTATTTGCCGAATCTCCCAAGACTTGATTTCATAACCGATCATGGGATTCCGAATATTAGAATGGAAGATCATCTACCCTATCTGCCAAAGGCATATCCGCGATATTCTCCACTGTAACCGGTGCCGAAGTGAAGTTTATGGCCTTACCCCGGCCGATATAAACACGAGGTGCTTTCGCCTCTCTCTCCTCTTTAGTCTGACGCATAAATACCGAATGGGTATTTTCGTAGGAATCCGGTTCCCGGAACTGCGAAACGCATACGGCGATATACTTCTTGCCATTATTGGCAACTTTGATCTGGTCGCGGGGAATATCCGAAACGCAAATCGATACATTGATAAGTTGTGACATAGCTACGGTTGTTTTTTGAATGTTGTTTTGATACTCGTTTTACTACTTCGAACGGGCGGGTAAAGCATCTCACCCGTTTCGGGATCGGCAAGCCCGGAAACAGGCAGTTGTCGAAGCATTGTTTCTCGCTCTTTAATGTCAGCTTTCAAGGATTCAAGAGTTGCGTACATATCATATAACTTACTGTCACCGCAATCCGCATAATCGTATTTGACACCGACCTCGGCTTCTTCCAACCGGCAATCCCCGAATTGGTGCGATTTCCCGTATTGGGATAATTCGCGGAGTGTGATGTCCCGGATCTCTTCATTATCCTTGAACGCCTTGATTGCCGCTTCCATCCTGCTGATATTGATATGGGCCGTTATCGGGTCAATATCCCCGTTTACGACAGCCCTGACCGCCCGAGAGGTCAATTCACTGACCGAGGCCGTTTCACAGAGCAATAATGAATTATTTTCCATGCCGAGCCATCTTATAAGAATTGAACAAAGCCGCATAACGTTTAAGCACGTCAGTATCGGCGTCATAAGATTTCAGAAGACGTGCGGCAATATCGAAATCTGCCGCATAGCCTGAAGCGGTCCATAAGTCATAACCCCAATTAAGCAGACAATCGCACTTGATCGGATCGTCAAGCATATCTGTCGTAATCCGATGTTTTGCCCGGGGTGTATCGGGCCGGGCCGAAGCGAGAGGGTCCGGAGCAGCTGCCGCGCATTTTGCTGACATATTGCGCGATTTACCCTTGAATACATCGGCACCAATCCCGAGCCAGGACCCGATCTTTGTCAAAGCATCGGTTGTAGCCCCCTTGTGGGCATCACCCAAATCTGAGTTATCGTTACCTCCATAACATTCATAATAGATACCATATTCAGGTATCTCGAACGTTACCTTGACAACCACCATCTTATTGTCACGGGCAACCTGTTCGGAGCGGACACGCCAGCTACCTACTCCGAACACGTCATTCAGACGCTCGGTAACGTAGATCGCTTTGATCGTGGACAAGTAGTTCTTTGTCGGATGCGGCGATATTGCCTCTGAAGGCAGCGGCCGATCCAGTAATCTTTTCTGTTCTTCGGATATTTTACGCAGTTCCATATTTTCAATCTCTATCGGTTATCACTCGTGATGCGAACTTTTTAGAATCGCTATACCGCATCATATATTTGGTTTCCTTGCGTATCTCGGCAGTCGAGAGTTGCCTATTCCAAGAACCCGAGGCAACAATGTTTTGCGGGCGGTCGATTTCGTAAATCTCGATTCTCGTTTTCATTTGTTTCACATGTTTTATTCGGTTAAACAGATATATTCCTTGAGTTTGCTGAATTGAAAATCGTTGATCTTCTCGTCACCTTCGGGCGTATAACTGTGAAACTCCCACCAACCCGAACCCAAGTCATCGACGACCTCCATACTGCCTTCCGGGAATCGGACCCTCTTACGATACACCCAAACAGAGCTGTCCGTAAAGGTGTAACTATTGCCGTCCTCATCCTCCCAATCGATCTTTACATTTGACAGACAATTACGATCACCGAGCATATCCTGAAGTATTCCGGCCACCTGCCGATAGATTGCAGCTCCGATCCGAAAATAAGGGATTTGATCCGATGGAGCGGGACATTCGGACTTACTTGTCGCTTGCAGTCCCTTATCCCACTCGATACTCGGATAATCGATGTACTCGTCATACATCCGATGGCATGATACATTGCCTTTTGTTGTGTGCAAGTCTGTATTCATCGCTGTTCGAAAATTTCATTCAACAGATAGCGGGTGATCCGCATACGCCGGGGCCTGGACAGCACCCAGTTGAACACCGCTGCGATCGGTGCGATCACAACGGCAAGCGTTATTACGTGTGCCATAGCTGAATTGGTTATTTGACAACTCGTTGTTTGATAATGATGCTGCCGATACGGCCGCATACATAGTTGTCGTAGAACTCCGTAACGGCACGTCCTATGGCCATCAATGGATGGAGCTCATCATAGACGCGAGATACCTCGACCTTGTGATCGTCGAGTGTTGTGCCGCTAATATTAACAAGATAGGTTTCGGGATGCTCTGAAAAGCCAACTCGAAAGAGATGAGTTCTGTACAGATACTTGTAATGGATTTGTTGCTGTACGTCGAATACAGCCGGAGTAAGGGTACTGTTATTCACCTTACTACTCGTGTCGGTCTTTGGCATTTAATTGAACACAAGTTAGTTTAACAAAAATGTACAAAAAGAGAGACGCGCCCCCTAATCTCGCCAAAGACCCACGACTACGTAGAGTAGAAGTGCAACAGGGACACGCCTCAAATAGCGTTCGTATGTACTTGTAATCACGTTACCGTGAGTCTTTGGCAAGGCAAATATACGAAATCATTTTTTATCTTGCAATAACAAATAAGAAAAAGGCATCGAAATCGACACCTTTTCAAAGTTGATGTAGGAATTTACTATGATTCGAACATCTCGTGAAACTTGACTATTCTGTATGCAACGGGCTTATTTTGTGACGTTTCCACTTTAACGTCCACCACATATACCGAGGTTAGTGGATTGTCTTCTCCGTACAACATCATCCGCTTTATATTTTCATCGTCAAACAATACTTTCATTGCATGACCCGGGAAAATACTATCAATAACACCTCTGTTCTTGGCATTGTTTTTTATGTCGCTGCTGGCCTGCTGCCATGTCATTAGCACATTCTTGTGGATGTCGGTTTGCTCGTGTGCCGATAGTTTATCTATTTCTTTCCTTATGGCATTTTGTATTGCATTAGATTCAATGCTATCCACTTGCAATCCGACGTTTATATTTCCATTGATATATGTCCCAATATTGATTACAGCTCCATTATCCGCCGCAATCGGATTTACTAAATTGCCGAAGTCTCGGCAGTCGGAAATCGTCAAGCCCGGATTATCAGCTCTTTTCCCTAAAAAGTATTTTATCGCATCTTTGCAATATCCGACAAAACCAATGATGGAATTGGCATTTTCCATAAACGGCAACACGGCAACTGCCAGAGTATCGATAAGCTCCACGATAACGCTCCCATGCCGAATCTCTTTAACATATAGCTTTGCATCGCTGTTTATGTTTTGTTCGGGATGCTTTTTGAGGTAAGCCACATACTGATTATTCAACGCGACGAGAGAACTTGTTAAATCCAGCAGTTCCATCGGTTGCGTATCCTCAATATGAATATGTAGCCTAATATCCTGCATAACATCTGAGTTATTCATATTTCCAAAGATACGAAAGTTTTTCATTATGCAAAAAACATACTTTTATTATGCCGACTATGAGAAAATTACGATAAGTCCTATCGAATTTCTACCCGATAGACACGGGGTCGGTTTTGGAGTTTATATGCCCGGCGGCGGGACTTGTCGATCATCCGGCGCACCTTGCTCTTGAGGCGGTACCACGCACGCCAGAGGCGGCCCGCAAGCGTGCCCCACAGACTTTTGACTGTGCTTTCGGAAAAGAAGGTTTGCATGTTGGTAAAGATTTACTTGTGGATGATATTTGCTGTTATTCTGCTGCTTCGACAAACTCGCCGCCTTTCAGTTGATAGAAAACATCCTCCTTGAGCGATTTCCCATCGATCTGTGCAGACCTTACGCACACTGGTTTCAGATCCTCGCCATATTCAGCGAGGGTAATCCAGCTACCTTTCTTTGCCTTTATTTTTGAATCTATACCTATGGCTGCTACAACAGCATTGTTACCTTCGCTTTCGATCTTTGCGAGGTCGCCCGAGGAGCCGATCTTTGCGAGGTCGCCCGAGGAGCCGATCTGTGCGAGGTCGCCCGAGGAGCCGATCTGTGCGCCGTCGCCCGAGGAGCCGATCTTTGCGCCGTCGCCCGAGGAGCCGATCTTTGCGAGGTCGCCCGAGGAGCCGATCTGTGCGTCGTAGCCCGAGGAGCCGATCTTTGCGCCGTCGCCCGAGGAGCCGATCTGTGCGCCGTAGCCCGAGGAGCCGATCTTTGCGCCGTCGCCCGAGGAGCCGATCTGTGCGCCGTAGCCCGAATTAACATTGTCGGTCGGACCCTCTTTGATGCACTTCTCGTAAATGAAATCTATACCAGCTTTAATGAATCCTTTGAAATCGAGTTTTGCCCCGATGTGAATCTTTGTCGTCGCCGTTTTATCCGAGTCGGAATGACATCGCCCCAAAGCTGTTACATGATGCACAGGGATGAACTTGCATTCATCATCCAGCATATCACGATAGCTAAGGACAGAGAACGGTGATTCGCAGAAATGAAAGCCTCGATTACAAACTTTCAACTCAACATCCTCTTCGTAAGTCTTGCCCTCCTCGAATTTGAAGCCCAGGCAGGTCATATCTGCATTGAACCCTTTAAATCCATCGATATGTTTTTCTTCGCCGAACTCTTGCGGAAGCACCACGTTATCGCCGAACGAGACGCTTTTGAATACTTCCACAATCTCTTCGACCGAGAATCCAGCGATGCCGCATCCGATCTTGGTTACATAGAAAACCTTATCGGTATTGTACCGTGTATAGTCTGCGAATCTCCGTACCGATCGCGTCAATTCCTCGGTAGACACCTTGTCCATCTGTTCATCGAGCGTAGGGATAGCGTAGGACTGGCCCTGTAAGCCCTCGCCGTGCCCCATGATCGCGCCGAACTTCTCGACCGCGACACGAGCTGCGCCGCCAACGTGGTTACCGGCCTTATTACTGCCGAATACAAAGACCTCGTTCTGTTTTAATTTGGAAATGTTCTCTGGGGTAAATACTTTGTTTGACATTGCACGTAAATTGTTTTGATTAAAATTTGCACCCTGTCGTCATCGAAGACCACGACTGAATCGCAGGGTATATCGCTACCGGCTCCCCGAATTGCTCCGGATCGTCGCCTGCTTTTTGGTATTGATCGGCCTAATATCCGCCCTTCTGCGCCAAGTCGCTCGCCGGGTTTTACATCCCTTCGGATGGTTCTCGTATTTCAATGAACCGCTTATTCGTTCCAGCCTTTCTGCCTTGCGGCCGGGGTTTATGGCAGGCTTTAGGACCCCTACGGCTTCCGTGCCGTCCTTTGCGCCCGCACCGGGACATTCAACCCGATACGGACTTTGAAAATCCGCGCCCGGAAATGGCAAACTCAACTAATCTCAACTCTTAACTTTACTCGAATGAAAGAACGTTGGGCGCGGATAGTGCTCGGTTGATCCACTACCAGGGCCGACCAGTACAGCATAGAAGTACATATTAGTCACTGGTTCGGTAGTAGCCTATCTGTCATTTTATTTGCAGTTAGCACTTTTGGCGATACGCGCAGCTGCAACGGCCCGTCTGTCCTCCGGCAAAGTCGTACGGGATTCGATCCAAGCAAGAAGCTCCTTTTTGGAAAACACCGTGCGGCGTCCAATTTTCTTAAATGGGATCTTTTTTAGAAAAACCCAATTATAAATCGTCGAACGGGTGGTCGGGATACCTTGCTCCGCAATAAACCGCACGGCTTCTTCAACCGACAAATTGTCGATTTCTACCGGTTCATTCTTACGCCTGAAATCGGCGAGCTTCGGCAGAATCGCCGCCACTTCGTCAGCGACAATAGAGCGCAATTCTGCGGGAGTGGTAATAATAATTGGCTCGTTCATAATGCTTTATATTGATTAGGGAGTGCGGCCAGATTCGAACTGGCAAACATTCCACGTCTGGAATGCCTTTCAATCGGTTAGCTTCTGTTTGAACATCTGCGCTCTTCAGGGTGTACTGTCCATTAAGCGCATCGTGAGTACACTTGGTCTTTACCACTAATCGATTCGTAATACCATTCTACCACGCACTCTTTGTCGTTATTTGTCCTCCTTCTTCATTCGCAGCCGCTCAACGGCCACGCCCTTCAACTTGGCGATCCCTTCATAGCATAGTCTTTTTTAAGCCTCAATCCACCGGATTTTAGTCCCATTGTAGCCACCCCGCTCTCGCGCCATACGACGGATACGATCGGGTTGCTCTCCAACTGTGGGATTCGTCAAATTCAAGGCATTATATACCGTTTCGACCGTACATCCGACCTCGGCCGCAATCTCCTTCTTCACATCAGGAGGCAGAACAATCACTTTTATCGTCTTTTTTACCAGCATATTGTTTATTGAGTATTTTTATAATTCGTTCAATGCACACCCACTGTTCTTCGAGCAGGGCAGCCAGCCTGTCTGCCGATTCCATTATTCAGTTCTCCGGAGAATATGTCTTTGCTAAAAACAGCCCTTCCACCGGAACCTGGAACATCTCGGCAAGAATGGCCTGCCGTCTTTTGCTCGGCCTGCGATACCCGCCTTTCTCCGGATCTGTTATCCACGACTGAATCGTCCACATACTCACTCCTAATCGTTCCATGATCTCATTCGCCCGACGGCTCTGCTCCGAAGGCGCGAGGGAGTGCCATATCTCCCCGAATGTCTGATTGCTCTTCTTCGTCTCCATCATATTGTTATCCTTAATCTCCGAAATACTGTCCCGGCCGCGCATCGGCATAATAGTCCAGGCATCCCGCCGCGAAAGCTATTTTTGCTGCGGCACTATGTTCTCCGGCCGCTTCAGGCACGGAGGCCTCCTCCGGAGTGCGCCCTTCGATCATCGCGCGGATGTTAGCCAGCTTCTCGTTATTCCATGCTTTCCGCAAGGCCTCAGCGAAATTTTTCACCATCTTCACCCGGAACATATACCAGGCATTCAGCATGATTTTCGATTTGTTATACACGGCCTTCATAATCAATATTATTTCGTATATTTGTGTTGCTGTATCGTTTGACAATGCAAATATAAGTAAAATATTAGCTAAATCCTAATATTTTCTAATAAAAAATAATATTATTCTATATGAGTACTGATTTCAAGCGCTTTAGACGAGTAAATAAATTAACACAGGCCGAGATTGCGGCATTTTTAGGGTGTACGCAAGGGTTTATATCGCAAGTAGAAAAGGGAATCAGTGCGCTGTCCCCTGAATTTATTAGTATTATATTAGCAAATCCCGATTGGGATACCTCGATGTTTGCCAGCGACGGCGAGATGCTGAAAAATACTTCTTCACAAAAGGAAGAAGAGGTAGCTGCGGCAGAAAATGCAGCTACAATGATAACTATCCCCCAAAGAGTGTGGGCGGTTATAGAGAATCAAGCGGCCAGCTTAAAAACCAAGGACGAACAGATGAATCGGCTAATTACGCAAATTGAGGAATCGAATTCTATCCTCAAAACGACCATTTTAGGAACATATACAGGCTTTCCGGCAACTCCGGCAGATCTGGGGGTCAAAAATCCCCCCCCCATAAAATCGGAGCTAAAATAATGTATATTAATAAATTACAAAAATATATTATAATTCAGACACCTGATAATAAGCATTCAAAGACGAGTTAAACAATAGGAGCCGATGCAAATTTCAGATTGGATAGCGATATTTTCATTTATATTATCCTCAATAGCTGCAATATGGGCATATACTGCGGATATAAAATCGCGCAAGAATACAAGGCGGTTACAAGAACTTGAATTAGCAAAATACAAACAGCTGGAAACAGAACGAAAAAAGGCTCTAATAGATGTTTCTACTGCTAAAATAGGTAGTCACTGGGAAATGATATTTCGCAATACCGGTTTAGCAACCGCAAAAAATATCCGAGTATGGGCTCAATTTATGGAAGATAAGGAGCATAAAGACGGTATTATACCATTCCCGAGCGACAAATTATTACCATATCCATTCCTACATAGTGGCGGGAATTTCAGAGTGAAATTGATGTTATTTGAAGGACATAATTCTACGCCCATTGTGAAAATCACATGGGACGATGATTCAGGCAACGACAACGAACGCGAGGTTGTTGTTAATCTTTAGCAGAGTATTTACGCGCCTCTTCAATATCGGAAAACATCTGGCGCATTCGTTGATCGTGGGCTTTTATTACCTTGTTGAAGCGGTATTCGGATATAATTACCACGACAAACATAGCAATAAGGATAAACAAAATAAAAATACAAATCACAGCTTCAGCGTTTTTACAAACCTCGGAACTTTCGGCACAACTTCAAAAAAAATAGGCTCATTATTTTGCGGGGGGGGGAATTTTGTACTTTTGCACGACTAACCAATAACTTATTGAATTATGAAAAAAATTTTACTTTTAGTCGCCGTGGCTACAATGTCAATTTGCGCAACGAATGCGCAACAACACAAAGTCTATTGCGAACTTGTCGGAACCCAAAAACTTTTATCGTCGAAATGCACGGTGCAAGTAGATTTTGGACAGAACCAATTTCAAAACAACAAATTGGTCGATGAAAACGGAAAAAAACTTACGTTCAACTCGATGGTAGACGCTATGAACTTTATGGGTGAACTCGGTTGGGAATTTGAGCAAGCCTATGTTGTTACGGTAGGCAGTGGTGCTTCGGCTCAAAATGTCTATCATTGGCTGTTAAGCCGTTATATTGGAGATGACGAAGATATTGATGCAGGACTTAAAACCAAAGCTGCCTACAAATCAGAAAGAAAGGCGGCCGAAGAAGAATAATATAATACTAAAATACCCGATTCAAACTTTATAGCGCCCTGAAGGGCGCTTTTTATTTCCGATAAAATCATTATATTTGCATTGCTAAAGTTCATGTAGTGCAAATATGTACGACAATTCGGATATATTGCATCTATTCATATAGTTTAATCTAACTGCGTCGAGTTCGGTAGCGGAAACGCCCGACGGCCACATGAACGCCGAGCAACTCGTAACGCAGTTTTTTATTGCTAAAGTTCATGAAAAAGCGCATCGAACGTATGAGCCGCATCAAAGCGGCAATTAAACCCATGTACTGCGTCCCCAAGCGCAGCGACCTATCGTTAATCGGATCGGCTTTCGAGGCCGCAGGTTTCCGTTGTGTCCGGATCCGCACCGAATGCGAGGCCGAGCACCGCACCAAAGGTGGTGATCCCCGCCGACACGGGATGCTGGTTCTCGACGGTGACCGAGTGATATTGGAGGTATTGCGGTCGAGACCGACTAAAAAAGATAATCAACTCACAATCCCGCCTCAATCATGAACCGAGAAAATGACATATCGAACCGTACCCTATTTTTGATTCGGTCGGTTTGAAATGATAAACAGAAAGCCGAGGGAACTCGGCTTTTTACATTCTCGCATCATATATCTTTTCTACATTCAGCTCCGTTCCGGTCAATGTAAAATATATATTCTGGAGCTGGTGCAGATACTTTATGGGCACATCCACATTGCAATCGTCGATTTCGTCTTCCACCTGCCAACAGAACCCTTCTTTTTTAGGAGATAAACATATCACACGGGGGATGATATAGTAGTCAAATCGTTGGTAACAGTCGCTAAATTCTTTCTCAAAGCCGCATTTTTCCAATAACGTTGGAGTCAAACGTATAGGCCTAACATCTCCTAATACTACTTTATCTAAAATCTCATGATAAAATCCGGCTTCCTTAATTAGCATCTCACCATGAAATAACGTCATGTCTGCACGCGTAATTTCTGCAATATACCCAATTCGGTCGAGATGGGAGTTATACACTAAATTGCCTATTCGAAATGATCGAATATTCAGAGACGGTTCCATATTACATTTCATATTCTTTAGTTTCATTTGTGTTTTTAAGTTGAGAACTATTTATTCCTCCTCGTTTGAGGTGTCGCATGTAATCGGTTTCGTCGATTTTACCGCTGAAGTAAGGTGCGCTGTTTCGGGTGGCGGATTGTCGGGCAACGTTCCGAGGTATTGCCGAGCGTTGAGGGGTGATACGACAGAGTGTCCGAGTTGGCTTTCGAGTTGTTGTCGGGCAACTTTAGCTACTGTACCGCCCCGTTTGGCGACGTTGGCGTTGGCCTTGAAACCTATTGGATTTTCGTTTCGGGAAAGTTCGGTAGCAGAGGCCTCGGCCAATGAGTTCAACAGCAGTTCGACATTGGTCATATTATCCCGCAGGTTCTCCTTTTTCAACCCCTTGTAACGTTTGTAGGCTTTCGTGGTACGTCCGGCCCACTCCTTCGTGATAATGTCCGTAAGGGTGGCATATTGCGTTCCATCAACGCCCCCGCGTTTCCACTCGTCAGTGAGAAGTTTACGGACTTCGATACTTTTCAAGCGTTGGTTAATCCATGTATCCGAATATCCAAGGCGTTTATAATCGGCTACGGCCTGCTCAATAGATAACTCAGGGTCTTGCATTTGGTCGAGGCGGTCGCTTGCCACCTGCGCCATCCATTGCTTGAAAGGCTCGGCTTTCTGTGACGGAATCGACTGGATAATCCGCAGGACGGTTTTCACATCTCCGGCCAGCGTCTTGCGCATCACTCCCGTTTCTGACCTCATGGCTATCTGGGGACAATTTGTCCCCACGAACGAGGCGAGCGCTTCATCCCGCTTGCGCATCTTCTTGAAATAATCGGTCGGATTCACGGTGTCCGTCAGAGCGGAGATCACGTCGAGAACGGAAAAATACCACGTCTCCGTCCGCTCGTCCCAAACGGTGCGCACCTTGCGGTCCTCGAACAACTGTATGGCCTGCTTTTGTGTCATAGGAATGTAGTTTTATTTATTCCTTTTCTTTTATCTCCAGCACCGTCCCGCACTTGGGGCAGGTGATTGTGTTCGTCGGGTACGTTGCTACTCTTCCGCCTTTTGCTCCGCTTGTTGGAATCCAATTTTGCGGGCGGGTTTGCGTGCCTGCGGTATCTTGACCGACAACGCCGCAATAGCGTTGTAGATATTATCAAGCTCCTTGCGCATATCTTCCGACAGATCGCTGACCGCCTCGGCATTGTCGGCGTCCACCCGCTCCAGTAGCGCCAGTTTCGCCCGAATTTCGGCCAACTCGGCCGTTACTGTCGTCGTGGTCGTGATGTAGTTCCGCATCGCTACGAAAGCACGCATAATAGCGATACTTACTTGTATGGCAACGGAGCTTTTCAAAACAGCTGATAACATAGAAACGCCTTGCTCGGTAAACGCATAGGGGTTGCGGCGTAAACCCATCGTGATGGAATTGGTTATCACAATTTGTGATTTCCAATTTTCAGTTTCGGCATCTGTCAGTTGAAACATGAAATCGGGCGGAAAGCGTTCGATATTACGCTTTACCGCTTGATTGAGAGCGCTTGTTGTTACTTGGTACAATTCCGCCAAATCACGGTCCAGCATCACCCGCTGGCCCCGTATTTCGTAAATCTTGCTTTGGATAGGTTGTAGTTCCATGGGTAGGTATCGTTGAGGTTATTCTGCCTTGATGGTTATCAATTTCCCGCAATGCAGGCAGGTCTTATTTTCGGTGTTTGATTTCGGATTCCAGCTCCTTTAACTGTTCCATATCCTCCCGATCGGCTTCGATTGCGGCCTTACGTTTTCTGCGGGCGTTGAACTCTTCATAAACCTGGTAGGCGAATGCGTCTTTTTGCTCTTTGCCAACCGTACCGGCATTGGGTAAAAGGGGCTGATCGTTCGATACCAGAATTTTATCTACGTTCTCCCTCCAAAATCCCATCGTAAGGTCTTTCCTGCTCTTTGCCCTGAACTCGGCTGTTTCGAGGAAGATCACAACCAACCGGTTCAAAGAATCGAGTTCGTCGTGTGTCAAGTAGTTTTTAGCAATAATAACGTCCTGCTTGCGTACTACGGCACCTTTCCAGGAGGTAAGCCCCATATTGGGAGCATTTGCATCGGCTCGTTGCATCACGATCTCCGCGGATGTATGTCCTGTTACGGCATAGAGGAGCTTATTTTGCGTTTCGGCATAAAACATTTGCGTAGCCTTGTCCGTCGTGTCGTAATCGCTGCTCAATGCAAACAGATCGCGCACCTTCTGATAAAATCGCTTTTCCGAGGCACGTATATCCCGAATGCGATCCAATAACTCGTCGAAATAGTCGGGGCGGCCGTCTGGGTTTTTCAGGCGCTCATCGTCGATAACGAAGCCTTTACGGAGATATTCGGCGAGATTGCGGTTTGCCCACTGGCGGAATTGCACGCCACGGATGGATCGGACGCGGAAACCTATTGCCAAAATCATTTCCAGTGAATAAAATTTTATTTGATACGATTTGCCGTTTGGGGCAACTGTTAAGTATTCCTTAATAGTTGATTCATCTGGTAACTCACCATCTTTTAATATGTTATTTATATGTTGGCTGATATTGGGAACAGAGGTGGCAAAAAGTTCTGCGATCTGTGCTTGATTGAGCCAAACGGAACCGTCGCGTGCTAATAAGGATACGCGACTTTTCCCATCCACCGAATTGTATAGGATCAACTCTTGCTCCATGATTATTTCCTTTCTTTGACCTCTAACACCGTACCGCATTTCGGACACATTATCGTGTTCGTCGGCTGAGGGGCGAAAAAATCCCCCACGTTACAGCCAATAGCAGCGGCGATACGTTCAAGCACTTCTACACTCGGATTCCCATTAATATGTTGGCTAAGTCCTACGGGTGTAATTCCCATTCTTTCGGCCACTTCTTTAACAGTTAAGCCGTTAGCTTTTATTGATCTCTTTATATCCATAGCTTTAAATGTTTGGTGTTGGTACAAATGTAGCTATAACTTTATTTTTCTACAAAAATAATAGCAAAAACTTTAATTTTTATTTACATAATTAAATTTATAGCTTTATATTTGCATCAGAAAATAAAACCAATAGCTATAATAACTATGACAACGGCAACCTATACCACGATGCAAAACCTCGCCAAGCAGGCGGCAGCGTACATTACGAAGCTCAACGGCGAAGCCGAGACCTTCGAGATCGAGAGTAACGGTATTACGGCCGTTATCGCATACGACGCCGAGATCGTCGAGGACAAGGGTGACTACTGGACGGCGCCGAGCTGGTCGATCGAGGACGAAACGGTAGCCGTTGAAGCAGTTTATGACGAGGACGGCGAAGAAGACAAAGAAGCTGCTGACTGGTTGAAGAAAATGTTGAACTAACAAATAAAAACAATAGAACTATGAACGCATTTGCATTTAAAGTGATCGACGCGATCAACAGAGAAGGTATTGGCAATGAGGCATGGGGCCTTGTTGAAGAGGTAGATGACACCGTAGCCTATTTCGGCACAAGAGAAGAAATCGAACTGAAAGGCCAGTGGGCGTACGTCTATGCAGATAAAAACGACTTCTTCGGATACATCGACAAAGTCGAACCGACGAGAGTTCTACACGTTGAAGATTGCCAGTTGCTGCTTTACAAACTCGATTAAAAAGCCGTTCGGGCGGCTATAAACAGACCTCAGGCCCGAAGCGTGGCGGCACCTGCCGCCGGTGGTAAAAATGAAAGATATGAAAGACATAAAAATTGGCGACCCGGTGAGATTCGGACGCAATACTGGTGAATATCGAGGACAGTTCGATAAACTGAATATCGCAATGGTACTCGTTGGCAATAGGCTGTATTATGTTACATTTGAAAAAATTGAAAAGCTATGAAGACAAGAAAATCCTTCAAGGTGAACAGAGAGGCTGCGATCAAAATCGCAATGAACACAAACGGCATATCACGAGAGATCGCCGAGAAATACACAGACAGCGAGTTGAAAGAGTGCTTGCGACTACTCAAACTAAAAACCAACTTTTAACCTATATAACAATGAAACGAACCGACCTTTCCATCATCATGCGCACGGCGTGGCAGATGTGCCGCGCGACGGGTGTAACCTTTGCTGAGTGTCTGCATAAGGCATGGCAGGTGTTCAAATTGAAGATAAAGATGCGCGCGGGCATCGTGCAGTTCTTCTACCTCAAATCGAGTACGGGTGAATTGCGACAGGCATTCGGTACGCTTAAGGACGACTTATGCCCCGAAACAAAAGGTGACGACCGTAAGCCTAACAAACACCTCGTAACCTATTACGATACGGTTGCCGAGGGCTGGCGGTCATTCAGAATGTTCAACTTTGTAAAAGTTATATAATAATATGAAACCAACGATGTACGTAGAAAAACGCAGCGATTTGACATTACTCAAAAAGGCATTCGAATTGACGGACGCGACATGTCACCGCACGCGGCTGAAGTGTGGGTGTAAAGCCTACAAAGGTGCAGACAACAATCGCGACAGCCTATTGATCGTCAAATATGACGCAGTAGTGCTTGAGATTATCCGCTGCAAAGGGTGTGTGAAGAAAAGACCTTAAAAATTGCAGCTCTCAATAAAAAATCGTATTTTTAATAAATAATTCAGTAGTAAGATTTGCATAATGTGCCGAACGTGTCCACTTTTGCATCGAACAGATATATGCGGGGTAGTGCAGAGGTTACCACGGCGGGTTAGTGTCCCGCAGGCGCAAGTTCGATTCTTGCCCCCGCTACTAAAAAACAAGCAGTATGAAGATTTTAACGCTTATCATCAAAAAGAAGTGGTTCGACGCTATTCTGTCGGGCGAAAAGAAGATCGAGACCCGCGAAGTACGTCCGACCAATACGAAGTATATTTCGTATCAAGATAACAACACTGGCAAGGTCTATAAAAAAGACGGTGATGTGCCCGAATCGGCGTGGGACAGCGACAAAGGCGTCAATACGGTTATCAATCATTACGACGCGATTCAGTTCTGGGTGGGTTATGAAACCAACCGCCCCGGTGCACTCGTCGAGGTAAAAGGGGCAGAACTGGTAGATGTTTGCGACGAAGAGACGAAAGAGCCGATTGTGTACGAGCACAACGGCAACGAATACACCATGACCGAGATCGACTACCACCTCGGTAAAGTAATCGAGAAAATGAATTGTTAAACCCTTAAAATCATTGCTGCACTCGACGTAGATATAAGACAGAAGCACAAATTAGAGCTCAAGCAGATCGACTATCTGAAGCCAATTGGAGAAGAACGAATACATGGGCAAGCTCGTCAGAAAGTCGTAGAGCGAAACAATCCCGCGATAATCTAATTGCAAGAGCCGAAGCGAGCGCTTTACGACAAAACAGAGCCCGAGGCCTTTCCGTAGGTTAAATCATATTGTCAAACTTCTAAAATTCAAGCTGCACTCGAAATTCAGTAAGAAATCGAATCAATCGGACGAGCGGCGTTAGCCGCGTTCGTTATCGTACAGTAGGCGGCCGTGCGACGAATCGTGCCGGTCGTGCACGCGACATTCGCGCCGCCTTTGGCATGGCAACAGGTTAGTTATGACACCGATAGACCATGCAAACGAAGTGATTGCCTCTGTCCGTCAAAAAACGGACAGGGCAATCCTTTTTTATTCTTGCGGGAAAGACAGTGAAGTGTTGCTCGACCTGATGGCTCCGCACTTCAAGGAAATCGTTTGCGTGTTCATGTATTTTGTCAAAGGTCTCGACCACATCGATAACTACCTGCGAGCCGTCAAAGCCCGTTATTCCAACGTTACCATTCTGCAAATCCCCCATTGGACATTGACACGCGTTTTACGTTGCGGGCTATATTGCATCCCGAATCCCAGCATAAAGCTATTATCATTGAGAGACGTTGATGAAAGCATACGTCTGAAAACTGGCATAAACTACACGTTTTATGGAATGAAGCAGTCGGACGGGATGAATCGCTGTCTTATGTTGCGCGGATATGAAAATGAAGCCATAAGCAATACGAACAAGATTTATCCTATATCCAAGTGGAAGAAATCAGATGTCATGGCCTACATCAAGGCAAAAAAACTGCCTGAACCCATATCCTACAACAAGAACAAATCGCAAGGTCTGACGTTTTTACCAGAGGTATTCGATTACCTGCGCCAACACTATCCTCAAGACCTCGAAAAGATTTACAAAGTATTTCCCTTATCCCGAAATATATTACTGCGATATGACGAAGAGAAAAGAGCAGCAGCCCAAATACAAGCAAAGTGAAACGGTCGTAATCAAACGCTCCGAAATCAACTTCGCACCTTATAATCCCCGAAAGGAGGATCCCGAAGTGGTCAAGAAGCTCAAAAAGAACTTCAAGACCGTCGGCTATCTCGGTGGCATCGTTTGGAACCGCCGCAGCTCCTATCTCGTTTCAGGGCACAAGCGTGTGCAAACTCTCGACATCATCAACAATTACGACGGAACACCCGAAACAGACTACGACATCAAAGTCGAAGCCGTAGATATGGACGACAAGACCGAGCGTGAACAAAACATCTTCATGAACTCGCCATCAGCTATGGGAGAGTTCGACATGGAGAAAATGAGAGTGCTCGTACCTGAAATAGATTATCAGGCGGCCGGTCTCTCTGAGGCTGACATGAACATATACGGCATTACTGTCATGCAAGAAGAGATCAACGCAGGAACCTCATCCATAATAGACGACTTTGAGGAAATACAACGGCCATACGAAGAGCGCAAAGCAGCCGTAAAGCAGATGAAAGAGCAAATCCGGCAACAGGCAGAGCAAAAAGCCGAAGACATTGAATCTTACGTGATGCTCAACTTCAAGTCTTATAGAACGAAGTCATCATTCATGCTTCGTTTCGGGTTCGGACCCGATGATAAAGTTATTCCCGGCGAGATGTTCTCGGATATGGTTGAACGGGTCGAATAACGACAAAAACGACAGTATAAAAAATGGCAATGCCCTCCAAAAAACCGAAATTAGATACCTTTCGCAAGGTTGCAAATGCTTGCGGCGGTATTTTGTCAGACATAGCTGCTAATTTAGGTGTAGAGCGTAGCACAATTTACACATGGTGCAATGATGATGAGCAATTCGCCCAAGCCCTCGAAGATTCCCGTGAACGGTTCGTTGATTTGGCCGAAAGCAACCTGTGTAAATTGGTTGCCGGCGTTCCGGCCATCGAAAAGGACGAGAATGGCGAAAAGAGATTTGCCGGTTGGATCGAACGTCCCTCCGAAACAGCGATCATTTTCACTCTCAAAACACGCGGAAAAAAACGGGGATATGTAGAACGTCAAGAGGTTACAGGAGCAGATGGTGCCGAACTTATTCCACCTCGCACTCTCTCTCCCGAAGAGGCAAGACAATATGGGTTAAAACTTAACGAAGAGTATTAACGCACTACTCCGATTCGCGACATAGACATAGAGCGTACCTTCTGTCTTTCCGGTATGCTGAATTTCACCCGTTACATGTTCAAGCATAAGACGGGGATGCGGTTTATTGTCGGCGATCATCATCGCAAAATATGCGAAGCTCTTGACAAAGTCGTCCGTGGCGAAATAAAGCGTCTTATTATCAATATTGCGCCACGATATGGCAAGACCGAACTTGTCTCTAAGAACTTCATCGCCTACGGGCTGGCGTTAAACCCCCGCAGTAAGTTCATACACCTATCATACTCCGATGATCTTGTTCTCGACAACTCGAAAGAGATCAATGAAACGGTACAATCAGACTACTACCAGCGGCTTTTCCCTGAAGTAGTCGTCGAAAGCAAGAATGCTAAAAAGTGGTATACATCCGTCGGAGGCGGACTGTATGCAGTAAGTGCAGCAGGACAGGTTACAGGATTTGGTGCAGGTCAAGTAAATGATCCGTATAGGGAGCGGCGCGAAATGGGTGATTTTATTCCTGCGTGGGAAAGCGATTTTGCGGGAGCTATTGTTATCGACGACCCGATCAAACCGGAAGATGCACTATCCGAAACGATCCGCGAGCGGGTGAACAATCGCTTTGAATCGACTATCCGCAACCGCGTGAACTCGCGCAATACGCCTATCATAATCATTATGCAACGGCTCCATGAGCACGATCTATGCGGCTATCTTCAGGAGATCGAGCCGGAGGAATGGACGGTACTTTCGTTGCCCTGCATCTGGCATGACGAAAACGGACAGGAACAGCCTCTCTGGGAATTTAAGCATACGCTGGAGGAACTGCACAAAATCGAGAGATCGAACTCATTTGTCTTTGAAACGCAATATATGCAGAACCCGAAGCCGCTGGAAGGTTTGATGTATGGAGAGTTTAAGACATACGACATAATTCCATATGCAGCATCTATGAAGCGAAAGAACTACACGGATACCGCTGATACCGGCAGTGACTATCTGTGTTCTATTTGCTATACGGAAACTCCCATCGGCAATTTCGTGACGGACATTTTATATACACAGAAACCGATGGAATATACCGAGCCGGCAACAGCCGAGATGCTGTCCCGAAACAAGACGGAGATCTGCTACGTCGAGAGCAACAATGGCGGCAGGTCTTTCGGGCGCAATGTTGAGGCGCAGTGCCGAATAATCGGTAACAACTTTACATCGTTCAACCCATTTACGCAGACCGCCAACAAAAGGGTGCGTATTTTCACGCGATCGAATGAAGTGCAAAACCTTATTTATTTTCCGACCGGATGGGAGCACAAATGGCCGGAGTTCGCCTCGCATGTCAAATCATACCGTAAGCAGCAGGAGTTCAACAGCCATGACGACGCCGAAGATGCCCTGACCGGAGTAATCGAAAAGCGGGGGTATTTCAACAATGAAGAAGATTTAGACAAAGAGGATTTAGGAATTTGGTAAAAAGTACGGATATGGGATTTATAGACAACCTACTCAATGCGATACGCAATAAATATCTGAATGCAACCGGTGCAGAACGTGATCTGCTTACGCTTATCAAGGACAAAGACATTACACAGGCTCAAACACTTATGCAGAATCGCGATACGGAGGTTTTGCAGGCGATTCAGGAATATAACCCCGAACTCCACCGTATTATGCGAAAGGCCGATAAGATGCGGAAAGGCCAGGAGCCTTATCGTACCGAGAAGTTGCCTCGTGCACGACAGAAGTACATCAATGAGGTGGAACTATTCTTTCTGCTCGGGAATCCGATACGATGGAAGAAGGTGAACAACGAAGGTTCGGACGAGGCTTTCGAAGCATATAATCAATTTTTGCAAGATACACGATTCAACGTTTCCATGCGTAAAGCAAAACGCATTGCGGGAGCAGAAACTGAATGTGCCAAGCTCTACCACATCTATCGGGACGAGAATTTCCAACCGCAGGTAAAAGTTGTGGTAATTTGCAAGTCGAAAGGATACACCCTACGTCCATTATTCGACCTATACGAGAACCTCATTGCATTCGGGTATGGGTACTACCTTAAAGAGGGGACATCAACTATCGAGCATTTCGATATTCAAACACCTGATACGATCTACCGATGCAAACGAGGATCTCTTAATTGGGAGGTTATTGCAACTCCCAATCCAACCGGAAAAATCAATGTTATCTACTACCGACAGGATAAAGCGTGGGGAGGCCTCAACCCCCGCATAGACCGCGAGGAGGATATAGACAGCAAAATATCCGACACAAATAACTATTTCGCAGACCCTATCGCCGCAGCAACGGGCGATGTCGTAGATTTTTTGAAAGGTCGAGCCGACAAGCCCGGGAAAATGATTCGGATGACCGGAGCGGATTCAAAATTCGAGTACATCAATCCACCGACCTCTTCCGAGACGCAGCAACGGGAAAAGGAAGACCTCGCGCAGTCCATCTTGTTCGACACTTTCACGCCCGAGTTTACACCCGAGAAAATGGCTGGGCTGGGAACTTTGTCGGGCGAAGCGATCAAACGCGCGATGGTACTGGGATATATCAAGCGCGAAAATAATAAAGAGATATACGACATAGCCGTAGATAGGGAGAAAAATCTTATTCTCGCTATTATGATGAATGTAACCCATATTCATTTGCGTCCTGATTTGGCTGCGCTCAAAATAGAACACGAATTTGCCGAACCGTTCAATGAAGATGTCACCGCACGTTGGGCGGCTATAGGCCGTGCTGTGCAGGATGGCGTTATGTCGCTGGAAAAGGGCGTTGAACTAATGGGAACGGCCGATGATGTTACCGCTGAAATCGAGCGAATAAAGCAAGCGAAGGCAGAGGCATCTATGAACAATATTATAGAGCCAACATTCTAATTCGAAACGATGCCCGGATTGAATTTGAAAGCCGCCCAATGGGAGCAACAGCATAAAACGCATGTCGAAGAATATCTACGACAGATAGAGGCTTTGTATGATGTGGCCTCGGATGAATTGATTCGACTGGGAATGGGATATAAATATCAACCCAATACGGGGCGATTGTTCGCCTTCTCATCAAACAAAAGCCGTAGTAAACAAGCCGATGCCTCGTTATCTTCATTCCGAAATAAGTTGTCCACTATAATTACAGCGGGGATCACTTCGGAATGGTTTTTTGCCAACGACAAGAACGATTCATGGGTAAAACAACTATTCGACAATCCGAAAAAAGGATGGATGCTTCACAATCTCGGTGCACTTGAGGCATTTCAACGTAGAACAACTTACGGGCATAATTTATCCGAAAGAGTTTGGAGTATCGCCAAGCAGTTCGAACGGCACATAGAATTATCCTTATCTATAGGTATCAGCGAAGGCCGAAGCGCTGCCGATATAAGCCGTGATGTACGCGTCTATCTGAATGAGCCGGACAAACTATTTCGACGTGTCCGAAATGCGTTCGGCAATCTTACCCTGTCGAAAGTGGCGCAGGCTTATCACCCTGGGCAAGGCGTTTACCGGTCATCTTATCAGAATGCTATGCGTATGGCTCGCACCGAAATAAACAGCGCTTATCGTGAAGCCGACAGTATCCGCTGGCAACAACTTGATTTTATTGTCGGATATGAGGTAAAAACATCAAAATCGCACGTACAGTGGCTGGCAAAGTTCTGGTATCCGCGCTTCAAAAAAGGGCGTGCGCCGCTGGAAATATGTGACGCAATGGAGGGAAAATATCCGAAATCTTTCAAATTCATCGGGTGGCACCCGAACTGCAAGTGCTATGCAGTGCCAATTATAGCCAACGAGGGCACGGATAGGGATTTTTGGGAGGAACCGCTGAATGAGGTCAAGGATGTGCCCGACAACTTCAAACGATGGGTCGAGGACAACACCGAAAGAATCGAAAAGGCGAAGAATTTGCCGTATTTCATAGGGGAAAACAAAAAACACTTCAATGATTCGCTGTTCATCAATCGCGATGCCGTATAACTCTTGGCAAAAGCGCAGTACGTAGGGAATAAGTTGCAAGGTGTTGCATAAGGAGTTGAGGCAAAGTATGAGGCATCGTGCACGCCTATAAACTACAAAAGCAAGAATAGCATCGTTCGCAAGGTGAAACAGGAAAGGCAAAATCTATTAACACCAGGTTTCATCGTCCATTTGGCGGACATTCTCTCCGTCACTGTAAGCACTGTTCCAAAATGAAACACCCTTTGTCCGGCGAAATAGTGCGTCGGTTAGGCGTGAGGTTGTTGCTATTCACCACCTCCAAGAGGAGAAATGCAGTAAAAACGGAATGACCGACGGAAATAAGATGTGCCCCGCCGATCATTCCAACTAAAATAACACGATATGACAAAGGTACTGCACTGCGGCGCATTATGCAAATAATCGTATTAAAAATTCGTCAGTAATGCAGCATTTTTCTCTCGTTCCTCTCGCTCGAAGCTGGCAAGGTAGTTTTCCGTCGTCTTCAGATCTTGGTGGCCGAGGCTTTCCGATATGTAGGCGATATTCGCCCCGGCACGCTTCAACACCGTAGCGAACGAATGACGCGCCGTATAGGTCGATATGTTCCCAATTTCGAGCTGCTCCCCGATCATCCGCATCCGTTTATTGATTAACCCGGTAGCGGCTATTGTTTTAGCGTGGCTCTGCACCGCATCCTCCGACCCGTCGAGAATTGGGAAAATAAAGTTATTCGGTGCTGGAGTATTACCCCAGCGGTCGATAATAGCTTGCATCTGGGGAACTACCGCGACCCGGATTTCCTTACGGGTCTTAGTCGTGCGCTCGGTCTTTTGACGCACGAAACAGATTTCACCGTCCACAATATCACGATACCGCAATTTCACGAAATCGGCGACGTTGATCCCGTTACACAAGTAGAGGAACAGCCAATAATCCCGGTATTTGGCCGTTGCTTCGTTCCCATCCTCATAGCGGGCGATCTGCCCGATCTGCTCCAGCGTTAAAGCCAATTTACGGCCCTCACCGGCCTGTATTTCATATTTCCCTCGGCCGAACGGGTATTGCGCGGGTTTAATCGCATCGCATCGACAAGCATCGTTCAATATGGCTCGTAAATGGCGCATGTGTATTCCGATCGTTGTACGGCTCTTACCTTCTCCGAGTAGAAAGCGCTCATAACGTCTTACCCAATCCACCGTTATAGATTCAAGAGCAATACGATCCCCGGCAAACCGCTCCAATCCCTGTATAACAACATTATAAACCAGCATTGACCCGATACGATCCTGCTCTTTTAATTCCGCTATTTTAGCCGCAAATGCACGGTTAAGAGTATCAACCCCCGAACGTTTCAATCGCTTGTTGAGGCTATCGAATGAAAAAATACCGTCGCGTGCCAATTCCTCAACAACCCCACGAACAATTTGGTAACTGCTTTCTATATCTTTACGAACGGCCACAAGGGCGCGAACCTTCGTTGTAGTCAGACCTTCCCACTCATCCAAGGTAAGGTCTTTGCCCGTCGGATAATAGCGACGATCCCGGCGATAGGTTACACGAATTTTTACGGGGCACTTTCCGTTCTTTTTCGGATGACTCGTATCTATTATGGGCGCAACTGTTATTCCGTCTTTTGAATAGTTCATTTGATAGGATAATTATTATTTCAACACACAATTTCGACACAAAAATACAAAAACAAACAAAAATAGATAAAAATAAACAAAATAAAATCGCCACATTTGGAAGCTTAAAACATTGATTTTCATATAAAAATTCAAACAACACATAATTATTCAAAAATATAATTATGGGACTGAAAATCCTTGTGTCCCTGGTTCGATTCCCGGTGGCACCACTTAGAAGAAAAGCAAAAGACAGTAAAATCCTGATTTCCAAACGAAATCGGGATTTTTTGTTTTCCGGCGGGACGCAAAAAATGGCAAAATATTACGATTGCTGGTGTTCCAAAAGGTGGAGCAAAATAGGTGGAGCAAACATCTCCACCGAATAAGATTCTTTCTCTCTGAATTGCAGCATTTTGCGTATCAAGAAAGCGTGTATGGTTTCCTACTTTTGTACCACGAATAAAACTGTAGGAACATGAAACGAGACTTATTCAAAGTGCTTTTCTTTCTCAAGAAAGCCAAACTGCTGAAAAACGGAGAAGCCTCCGTGTGTATGCGCATCACGGTGAACGGAGCACGAGTGGAAACCAACATCCGCAAGAGTATCGACCCGGCTTTGTGGAATCAGGCGAAGGAGCGCGCCAAAGGCAAAAGCCGCAAGTCCTGCGACTTGAATGCCTATATTGAAGAGGCCAGAATCAAACTGCATGGTATCTTCAACGAATTGGAAAGCGAAGGCATTCCCATCCATGCACGTCTGTTGCAGGAAAAGTTCTTCGGACAAGACCAAGTGCCCGAGGTTGTCCGCACTCTCATTCAAACCATCCAAGAACATAACGACCAATGCCGTGAACTTGTCGGAAAGGACTATGCCCTGATTACCGTCCGACGTTATGAAAGCTGCAAGCGTTATCTTGCAGAACTTATTAAACAGAAATACGGCAAGGAGGATTTGCCATTGTCAGAAGTCAATGGCGAACTGGTGCGTGCTTTTGAGTTCTACCTCAAAACCCAAAAGGAGTGCCAGCAGAATACGGTTATCCGCTACATGAAGTGCTTGAAGAAGATAACCAATCTTGCGCTTGCTAACGAATGGATTACCAAAGACCCCTTTATCGGCATCAAGTTTCATGAGACAGAGGTTATCCGTGAGTTCTTGACAATGGATGAACTACTCACTATCTATCACAAGGAATTTCCGTTAGAGCGTATCACCATTGTCCGTGATGTCTTTATCTTTGCAGCGTTCACCGGATTAGCATTCATAGACGTACAACAACTGGCACCGGAACATATCGTGGAAGATTCTAATGGCAACCTATGGATTCGCAAGCCTCGCCAAAAGACGAAGAACATGTGCAACATTCCTTTGCTTGATATCCCATTGGAGATTCTCCGTAAATATGCGGAACATCCGGCTTGCCAAAAGAAAAACAGGCTGCTGCCAGTTCCCTGCAATCAGAAAATGAACAGCTATCTGAAAGAAATCGCAGACTTATGTCTGATAAACAAGACCTTGACCACACACGTAGCTCGTCACTCGTATGCGACCTCTGTATGTCTCGCCAACGGTGTGAGTATTGAGAATGTAGCGAAAATGCTCGGCCATTCTAATATAAAAATGACCCAGCACTATGCCCGTGTGTTGGATTCCTCCATCCTGCGCGATATGAATAATGTAAAGAACATGATGGCTAAAGTAATGGGATGAGTATGGAAAGAGGAATAATCACAATCAGTAAAAACGGAGTGGTGAGTGTTCCCTCTGCACCTATATGGATGACCCAATTTGAGATAGCCGACTTGTTCGGGGTATTCTCGTGTGAAGCTCGTAAGGCGATACACAGCATCTACAAGAACAAGGAACTGAACGAAGTGGACACAATGAAGTATGTCAAGCAACCCGATGGAATCAGTTATGATACTTATAACATTGAAATGATTATAGCCGTTGCATTCAGAGTACGCAGTAAAGAAAGTGCATTGTTCAGACGGTTTGCAATAACTGAAATCTGCGCCACTAAAAGAGCAACACCGATAACATTGCTCGTTTCCTGTAGCAGAGGAAGCAACCTATGGTATAGTTGAGGCTCATCCCGCCAACCACCTGTTCCCGATGCTCGGATGCAAAGGTAGCGTATGGCTCTGATGGCAGCGGAAAGGTCAGGCGGCAGAGCCGTTTCGGGCTGAATCTTCCTCCTATGGAGCGTATTCAGCCCGAAAACCTTGCCCTGCCTGCCACACGCTTGAAAGGCATCCGGCAACGGAAACAAGCGACTGACGGGAAATCAGAAGACAAGAAAAGGAACGGCTTACAGGTGAAGCAGAATTTTGATACTTCATCCGTAAGTCGTTCCTTTTTTCTTTTCGCTGTAAGTCCATTGCTATCGCAAATTATAGGGCAGACGGCAAACTGCGCTCCTTCAAGGAAATCAGATGACCGTCTGTCGGTAGGCGGAGCGGTAGCCGTCAAGCAGCATTTTCTCTATGTCCGACTCGCGGTAGAGTATCTTGCCGCCCAACTGGATATAGGATATCCGTCCCTCGTTGCGATAATCTTGGAGTGTCCGACGGCTTACCTTCAATCGTGCCGACACTTCCTTGTCGGTGAAGAAACGCTCTCCGCCCAATGTAGGGCGATAGTTGGCAGTCAGTCGCTCGTAGTTGTCCAGCAGTCGGTCGAGACTGCCCATGAAGTGGATAATCCACTCGTTGTCTTTGGTCATCAGTTCGTTCATGTTACTTTGGATTTAGTGGGAATTGTTATTCTACTTTGTTTATTATTTGTATTGTCTTTCCCTTGAATCGTGCCTCCTTTCGTCTGTCCTCTACATGAGCCACGATACGATTCACGTCTTCGGGACGGTAATACGTCTTGTGGTTAATTTGCGAGAAGGCAAGCGTACCATTGTCTCGGAGCGTCTGTAACGTGCGCGGACTGATGTTCAGCATCCGGCACACATCCTGATTGTCCATCCACTCACTCATTTTCTTTTCGCCGTGCCGCTGGCAGATGGCTTCCATACGGTGGACGAAGCGGTCGAACTTGGCGACCATCGCCTCAAAGGTCTTTCTTTCGATAGATACGATTTCCATATACATTATTCTTTGCTGTTATTGTTTCTTTTGCCGCAAAGGAATATATAATCCGTTATCTGACAATGGATTTCCTAAAAGTGGCAGTATGTTGCGCTGATGTGGTAGTCATTGTCCTATATCGCATTTGAATGGTTCGACTACTTTGTGTATTTAAAAATATGTCAATCTTATCAGTTAGCCGTATTATCAGTCATACGACATATCAATTATACATATGGCTGAAAAAGCATATTATTGATTAGATATCGTTATGGCCAGTTGTATTAATGTATGACCATACATACATTTTATCAGCTTAACTCAAAAGCGACTTTGTATGGTATAGTTCTCTTATAAAAGTATCTTTCTCTATTAATCCGTTCCTTACGGATTCTTGTGTTCACCTGAACACAGCAAGGTATGTTTTCGTCTGCTCAAAATACTTCGAGCAACTCAAAACGCCTTGCCCTTGCAGGAGGCTGAGTTTTCCTCCGAAGTCGGAAAAACCCTCCAAACCTACGGTGCTGTTTTTACGATTTAGATGGAGCAGTATTATTTCTTAACCATTCTTTATCCACTTCCGTGAGCCTATATTTTTGCTTTGGATACTTTGGCTGTTCTGGATATTGCAGTTCAATCGCTCCGTCCTCTAATGCAGGAAGAAAGTATTTTTCTCGGAATGACGTACGGTGTTTAAGTCTCATACTTGTCATGATTTCATTCATCGTCATATAGTATTCGCTCATTGAAAGAATTATCTCTTGAGCTTGGTCGGTAGTTGAGCGGTGCTTAGTCGGTGCTTGGTCAGTGGAATCTGAATGAGCGTTCAACTTAAGAGGGAACTTAGAGGGGCATAAGGGATACTTGAGGGGGTATTTTATTCTCACACAAGCCATATTATTGGAATATACTTAAATTTAGGCACAAAAGTTCACTTTAATAGGCAACTTTCAATCTTTATCATTATATTTGCAAATAGAATCAACTTATATACAGTTATAGAATACTCTTATGGCTTATGGAAGCAACAAGAATAAACCGATTGAAGATTGTGCTGGCGGAACAAAATAAGACAGGGAAATGGTTGGCTGAGCAACTTCAAAAGAATGAAGCAACTATTTCCCGTTGGTGTTCCAATACTTCACAACCATCATTAGAAATGCTTGTCAAGATTGCAACTGTTTTAAATGTGGAGCCAAAAGACTTAATAAATAACCTGAAAGGTGCTTGATTATGGGAACCAATTTTTTCACAAACGAAAAAGAGAATACCCTTCTTGAAAAGATTGAAGGAGTTTTCAAATATAAGGAAGTGCATTTCTTTGATGCACTTGTCGGATATTTTCGAGCATCAGGCTATTTTCGTATTAGAAAGTTTATACAACAAACCCCACAAATACGTATATTGGTTGGCATAAATGTCGATAAGCTTACCTATCAAGCAAATCAGCAGGGATTATTATTTAATCCTAACACTGAACAGTCTCAAGAAGAGTTCTTTAATGACATTAAACGTAATATACAAGAGGCGAAATACGACAAAGAGGTCGAGGATGGCATGTATCAGTTTATAGAGGATATAGTGACTGGTAGAATAACTATGCGAATTCATCCAAAACAAAACATTCATGCCAAGATATACATTTTTCGTGAAGAGGTATATCATCCGCATGGTTATGGTTCCGTCATCACAGGCTCAAGTAATTTAACAGAGTCTGGATTAGAAAAGAACTTTGAATTCAATGTTGAATTAAGGTATGATGATGATATACAATTTGCTACCGAAACCTTTGAAAAGTTATGGGCGGAAGCAGTTGAAATAGATATAACTCACATAGAAAAAATAAAGAACGAGTCATATCTAAATACCAACTTCACGCCTTACGAAGTATATCTAAAATTCTTATTAGAATACTTCGGCAAGAGTATTGACTTTGATCCTAACTCTGTATCCGATTTGCCTATGGGATATAAGAAACTGTCATATCAAATAGATGCAGTCAATGATGGATATGCCAAGATGATGAAACATAATGGTTTTTTCCTTTCCGATGTTGTCGGATTAGGTAAAACCGTTGTGTCTGCTCTTATCGCAAAGAAATTCTTTTTCTCCAATGGATTTCCAACACATCGTTCTCACATATTAGTAATAGTTCCTCCTGCAATGAAGGACAACTGGGAGGAGACTCTTACAGAGTTTAAGTTGGACAATTTTAGAATCATAACAAACGGGAGTCTTCACAAGATCAAAAATCCAGAATTATATGATTTGATTATTGTTGATGAAGCGCATAAATTTAGAAGCGACACGGCATCAATGTATAACGAATTGCAAAAACTGTGTAAGACTAAGACAAAACGCTATGATGGCAGTTTGCACGACAAAAAAGTGATACTTGTATCTGCCACACCACTTAATAATAAGCCTGAAGATATAGCTAATCTTGTATATTTGTTCCAAGACTCTAAGGATAGTACCTTAGAGGAGGGCAATTTACAACGATTCTTCCGTGAGCATATTGACAGATACAACAAGCTAAAAAAGCAAAAGGACTTAACTCTTATCGCTGATGAAGTTAAGTCCATATATGAGAGAATCCGCATCAAGGTTGTGGAGCCATTAACAGTACGTCGTACTCGTACCGACCTGATGGAAAATGATGCATATCGCAAAGATTTGGAGGAACAGAACATCCACTTCCCTGATGTCAAGTCTCCTCGAAAGATATATTATCAACTGGACACAGAATTAGAAACTTTATATGACAAAACTATAATGTATCTAAGTGATAAAATAAACGGTCTTAAATATTACAGATATCAGGCAATAAAATACTTAAAGTCGCCAAAGAAAAGCAAGTACAAGAAGGCAGATATGATCTCTATCCAATTGGCAGGCATTATGAAGACTTTGCTTGTCAAACGAATAGATAGTAGTTTCTATGCATTCAAGCAATCATTGCATCGATACTACGAGGCCAACAAGGTAATGCTTGATATGTTTGGCAATGGTACTATATACATCGCCCCCAATCTGAAAGTCAATGAACTACTTAGCGAAGATAAGGAAGACGAATTGATAAAATTGATTGAGGAGGAAAAATACATCGACCCGACAATAGAAGTCTGTACACCTGATGATTTTGAAGCGGGCTTTGAAGAGGGAATCAAGGCTGATAATGCTATTCTTAAGGAATTGGTTTCTATGTGGGATGCTGTAGATGTTGACCCCAAGTTAGATATATTCATCCAATACCTCAAAGATACTCTATTGAATAAATCTATTAATCACGAGGGTAAGCTAGTCATATTCTCAGAATCAAAAGAGACCACAAAATATCTTTATGACTCTCTCAGAAATCATGGTTTTGACAAAATTATGACGGTACAGAGTGATAATAGAGACATCCAAATGCCACTATTGAAGGAGAACTTCGATGCCAACTACAAAGGAGACAAGAAGAACGATTATAACATAGTTATTTCCACCGAGGTTCTTGCCGAGGGAGTAAACCTCCATCGTGCAAATGTTATAGTAAACTACGATACACCTTGGAACTCAACAAGGCTTATGCAGCGAATAGGTCGTGTAAACCGTATCGGTAGCACAGCTAAAGAGGTTTATATATTCAACTTCTTCCCAACGTCCAAAGTTAATGATGACATTGAACTGGAGAAGAAAGCAAAAATGAAACTCTTTGCTTTCCATGCTGCATTGGGTGAAGATAGTCAAATATACTCTACCGATGAGAATCCCGAAAGCTTTGGACTATTCGACAAAAATGTTGATGAAGAACGCGATGAGAAGTTGCGTTACCTGATGTGGATCCGACAACTAAAACAAGATGAGCCTGATTTGATTAAACGAATCTGCAAACTGCCATTAAGAGCCCGTACAGGTCGCAAAAGTAAGTTTATACCCGGAAGCACCATTGTGTTTATCCGAAACAAGCGCCGTGATGCGTTTACATTTGTTCGAGAAGACGGAAGCATAGAGGAACTGACTTTCTTGGAAGCTGTAAAAGAATTTGAAGCCCATATAGATGAAAAGTCAATTCCGCTTCATTCCAGGCATCACGAACAAGTGAAAACAGCACTTGATACATTTGCCAGACAAGAAGAGGCGGCCAAGGCAACAAAACAAAAAGTTAACCCAGCTCAAGGTCCCAATGAGAAAAAAGCTATAGCTTATCTTGATGGTTTTGTAAGTATTCCAAACATTACGGAGCAAGAACTTGTATTGATTAATAAATCCAAACAAGCTATTACAACTGGTAAATTCCAACAGTTGCAACGAGATATTAATAAGCTGAAAACAGCGACAAAGAAAGTTCCAGTCAAACCAGTTGTTCTACTAGAACAACTAATCAAGATTATATCAACATATCCATTAGAACATATCCAAAATGGATATGTTGACAAACAAGTAGATATGCTTAAAGTGCCGAAAGAGTTTATGCCTGAAATTATTATTTCAGAGAGTTTTAATATGTAATAAAGTATTGTTATGAATCAAGCATATTTGAAAAATATACTATCTGCAAGATTTGATTTCGATATTTGGAAAGATTTGTTGGAAAAGATCTTCCCTAAAGTTGAAATCTTCACAAGTGTTACTAAGATTACGGATTCTCATGTGAAAGATGGTGGGCATATTGGAAACATTCGTTTAGATGACAGACGTTCATTAGCCTTATTCCGTTTTGAGGTCGCTGACAATGTGCAAATATCACGCAACCGTAAAAGTTTGCGCGATATTGCTGCCAAGTATGTGGATCAAGGTCTGATTCATGGAGCTTTGGTTTTCTATTATTCACAAAATCAAGATGACTATCGCTTAACATTCATCGCCAAGCAGACCTATTTCAATGAAAGCGGAGAATTGGTTAAAAAGGAGACTGCCCCTAAGCGATATACATTCTTGTTAGGCAAGAACGAGCCTTGCACTACGGCTGCAAGCCGACTTATAGAATTGGCTAATAAGAAAATATCTGAATCTATCTATTTGACAGATGTTATTGATGCATTCTCTGTCGAGCGACTCAATAAAGAGTTTTTTGCTGGATACAAAGCTCAATATAAAAAATTTGTTGACACGCTCTCTGATACAAAACAGCATCGTGATTATGTCAAGAAATTGTTAGGACGCTTAGTATTCTTGCAGTTCTTACAAAAGAAAGGTTGGATGGGTGTACCTGCATCTGCTTCAAAGATCAAGTGGGAAGGTGGGGACAAAAACTACCTTAGCAATCTCATTGATAAATATCCTAACAATAATAGGTTGTTAAGCGATATTTTAGAACCATTATTCTTTGGTGTTTTGAATACCAAGCCAGAAGAACGTGTTACACTATTTACAAAGAACAGATGGAATTTGTCACTTTTAACAGAGTTTGAGGGTATTCCATATCTCAATGGCGGGCTCTTTGACCCCGATAGTACAGACAACCTAAGCATTGATTTTCCATATACTTACTTCAAAGATTTGATGAATTTCTTTTCTCAATACAATTTCACTATTGATGAGAACGACCCCGATGACAGCGAGGTAGGTATCGATCCTGAAATGTTAGGTCATATTTTTGAAAATCTATTGGAGGATAACAAAGATAAAGGAGCCTTTTATACCCCCAAGGAAATTGTACAATATATGTGTCGGCAGAGTGTAATACAATACCTCAAAACACACGAGCCGGAAGAACAATATGCTGAACCTATTGAGCAACTCATAAACGATGGCGTAGTGAATCCTATGCTCCAAAGCAAGAATATTGCGACACGATTCACCCAGTTACTCAAAGAGGTTAAAGTGTGTGACCCTGCCATTGGTTCGGGTGCATTTCCTATGGGTATCCTTTATGTATTGTATCACGCAATACATCATTTGCATTCACATGCAGAACCTCATGGCAACTTTAATTCTACTAACACAAAACTTAATATTATCCAAAATAATATCTTTGGCGTTGATATCGAGCAGGGTGCCGTTGATATAGCCCGTTTGCGTTTCTGGTTGGCATTGGTAGTTGATGCAGAAAAACCGCAACCGCTGCCAAATTTTGATTATAAGATTACTTGTGGAAATTCTCAAATATACCGCTATTCATTAGATACCCCTATTGACAACGTCTTTGAGGAATACAATCGTGTAGGAAGAGAAAATGCAAAAAAGAACAAGACTGCCTGGGAAGATTATACTCTCGAAAAATACAAAAAAGATGTTATTAAGTACACAGAAGAACATTCTGATAAAGTTGGATTAAGGACAAAAATAAATGAAATAAAAAATTGTTTCAAAATCACATTGGCCATAAAGGATTTAAAGAAAAAACAAAAAGCCGCAGCTGATGTACACAATTATGAATTTGTGGATTTTTGGGGCAAATGTAAAGCAAAAGAAGATCCAATTGGATATGAAAAGGCTAAAAAAACGCTATTAAGTATTGTTGAAGAGGAGAATAGGATTCTCAACAACAAAAAATATAAAGATTCGTTTGAGTGGCGTTTTGAATATCCTCAACTATTAGATGACAATGGAACTTTCACTGGCTTTGATATAATCATAGCCAATCCTCCGTATATCAAAGAGGGGCGTATGTCAAAGACATTCTTTGAACCATATAAAGATTCTCCTTATTATAAGGGGAAAATGGATATATGGTATATCTTTGCTTGCAATGGATTAGATCTGTTGAATTCTAATGGTGTTCTGTGTTTTATAGCAACAAACAATTGGGTGACAAGTTTCGGTGCAAGCAAACTTAGGGATAAGGTTATAAAGGAAACACGAATCTGCAATATTGTTGACTTTGGCTCTGTAATGATGTTTGAAAGTGCAAGCATTCAAACCATGATTATGATGTTCCAAAAAGATAAAGTAACAGACGATTATACATTTGATTATCGCAAATTAACGGCATTTAAAGCAACAGAAAAGGAAGCCATAGCGGTTTTAGAGCCATCATATAAGTCCTATGCTAAAGCCGAATGTTATACTCCAACCATTAGAAGGACTAACTTCTATGGTAGGAATATAACATTTAGTCAAAGTGATGGTATTTTAGAAGCAATATCCAATCTATCCAATGTTATATATTTAACAGACAAAGAGATTGCGCAAGGTGTTGTTTTTCCACAAGATACATTGAATAAACGGAATCAACAGAAATTAGGTTCCGATTTTCATGTTAATCAAGGTATATTTGTTTTAACCGATTATGAATTAGATTCATTGTCTTTAAGCCCCAATGAATTAAACTTAATAAAGCCATACTATACTAATGAAAATGTAAAAAGATATTCCATACAAAGTGGCAATAAATATTGGACAATATACACGGATTCCAGTTACAAGAACCCAAATAGTTTGAATAATTATCCGAATATCAAGAAGCATTTGGATAGATTCTTACCTATTTTCACATCAGACAATAAGCCGTATGGTTTACATAGAGCAAGAGAAAATAGATTTTTCATAAACAATAAAATTATCGCTGTAAGAAAATGTGTGGGCCGCCCCATATTTTCATATTGTGATTTTGAATGCTATATATCGCAAACGTTTAACATGATTCAAACGAGTAGAGTAAATCTTAAATACCTTACGGGCTTATTAAACTCAAAGCTGATAGAGTTTTGGCTTAAAAACAAAGGAAAAATGCAGGGGGCAAACTATCAATTAGATAAAGAACCTTTGCGACAAATCCCTATTGCGATACCGTCTGATGATATTCAAGAGATAATAGGCAAATTGGTTGGTATAATCATATTGCTGAACAATACAAAAAATCGGGCAAGTAATCTTGTTCAGAATTCATATATATCTTCAGAATTCGAGACCTTAATTGATGGTTGTGTATATGAGATCTATTTTCCGCAAGAGATGCAGGAAATTCCAGCAATTTCTACATTAAGAAACTATGTTGGACGCTTCAACAGCATCAACATAAGCGATAGTTGGGAATTATACAAAAAAATAGATTCAACTGGTATTATCGATTCGATAAACTCATTATCTCTTTCTAAATCGGAAATATTAAGAACAATAATTTTATCATAAAGCCATGGCTACTATAACTCAAATAGAAATAGATGGATTTAAGGCGTTTCCTGCGAACTTCACATTGAATTTAGGAACAGGAAAGAATTTGCTCTTATACGGAGAGAACGGAAGCGGCAAATCTTCATTGTATTATGCCCTTCATGCTTTACTGCAAAGTGTATTTAAAGATGACAAAGGTGCCAAATATTTCACGCCTGGTAGCATTGTCAATGGAAACTTTACTCCAGAGAATGAAAATCTCATTAATATACATAGATACGATGAAGCAAAGGATAATACATACGCTCCGTATATACGTATTACATTTGAAGATGGTAAGATTTGGAGACTGGATAATAGAGGTTTATTATCAGAAAACGGAGGTGATGAAAGTGAAATTAGGATATTAAATAAAAATTCAGCATTTATAAACCACTCATATATATCACGTTTCCATGCAGCAAGAAATTCTGAAGAGATGGATTTATGGAATGTTTTTTATAAAGATATTCTTCCTTTCCACATACCTGCAGGAACATCAATATTCTTAGCTGATTTATATGATGACATAGTAAGAGATTATAATGCGGGTATCGGTATGGAAGATGTAAACATCCAAGATAAAATAACCGCTTTTAATAAACTCCTAAATAATTCTATAAATAGAATAAACACAAAAGTTACTTCTATTTATAATGACAATTTTAAAAACGAAGATGAAAGAGCTCTTGAAATAAAACTGATTTATTATAGTGATGATGACCAGGATAATACATTGAAAGAACATTTCTATCTTTATTATGGGAATAATAGAAACGGTCAAGATGTCAAGAGTGCTAATTTGTATACTTCCAAAATCGGAATAGAAATAAAGGAGGATGGATTTTTAGTTTATAAGCCACAGTCCTATTTCAATGAAGCAAAACTAACGGCTATCGCATTGTCCGTTAGATTTGCTGCGATGACAGCCACGGCAATAACCCCGGGATCTTTTTTTGCACTTGATGATATGCTTATCAGTCTGGATATGAGTAATCGTATGAAAGTTATAAAATATTTACTTGACGAGATCGCTCCCAAGTATAAATTATACGTATTTACGCATGACAGACTCTTGTTTGCTTCCTTTAAGAAAAGAATCTTTTCAAAAAAGGAACAGGGAGCTTGGTTATGTGGTGGTATATATATGCATGATAGAGATAATTCTACTGATTTTAACAAGTGTACACCTTATCCTGTTTTTATAGAAGAAAAAGATGCGGAGCTAAAAGCAAGAGAATATTATATAATGCATGACTATCCTGCTTGTGGGCAGCAATTAAGGAAATGGTGTGAAGACATATTAAGCAATTTATATCCAGATACATTATTAAGGAAAAGAGATCCAAGAACAGGCAAAACTGTTGATACATCTTTAAATGACAGGATTGTCTGTTTAAGCGATTATTGCAAAAAAGAATTTATTGATTTTGATGATTTTAAAGACTTGAAAATATATAAAGACAATGTTCTAAATACTGTATCACATTACGATGTATCTTCTCCTATATATGGCAATGAGATTTTGTCAATAATGAAGATACTTTCAAAATTAGATTTGATTAGATTAAATAAAAAGCAGATAGATGTTAATCGTAAGTTAGGTATAGAATTAACGGCAGATGATGGTAGAGCTGTAACAATTTGTATTGATATAAGAAGTGATAAGATTAATATACTTGAGTATAATGGAGATAAAAATATTTCATATTATACAAAATGTACAGTTTACAAAATAATAGATAATGGTACACCAATGGATATCAATCCAAAAGTTACGTATGATTCTATATATGAGGCATACTGGTATTATATCGGAAGATATGGATGTGACTCTACGATAAATCTTTTAAATGTATTACAAGATCATGGTACTTTTATAAAAGATAAAAGTTAAATTTTGCAGTAATAGTATCATAAAAAAATCGCATAATGGATAAAAATAGAAAAACGAAATATGAGTATCTGTATATTCTGCCATAAAGATTCTTCAACCTCTAAGAGTGCTGAGCATATTATTCCCGAATCACTTGGAAATAAGGAATATATTCTTCCCACTGGATATGTTTGTGATACTTGCAACAATTACTTTTCTATTAAGATAGAAAGAGACTTATTAACACAACCTTATTTTGTTTCAATGCGATTCAGAAATGAAATTCTGACAAAAAAGGGAAACTTGTTAAAGAGAAGATGATATTCCCAGACATCTCAAAAAGTTGCGAGGTTGTAATGCAAACAACGAAAAACGGACTTATAGCATCATTTAATGACGAAGAACTTTATGAATTGATAAAGACCGGTAAAATAAGGACAATGTTAAGTCCATATATCCCTGCGCCAGAATATCCCAATACTATCATGTCTCGTTTCCTTGCCAAATGTGCTTATGAATATTTCTTGTACAATATGGGTGAAGATAAATATGATTTGTGTGTCCAAGAGCTATTAGGTGATGAATCTGATATATTGAAAGATTTACGAGAGTATGCCCGATATGGTAAGGGTAAATATTGGCAATACAGTCAGCGTCGGATATATTCGGAAGGAGATTGTTTCTTTAATCAAAATGAGAACATTCACTATGAGATACGTCATGAAATGAAGCTGTTCCCCAAAGAATACAAACGCTATTCCAATGGCAATGTTGAAGCAGAAATATATTTTGTAATATGCATAGCTGGAATCGAGTACGCCATTTGTTTATCAGATCCAGATATTTCAGAATATCAAAAATGGTTAGAAGAACATAATGGTATTTCTCCATTGACAGATGATACAGAAACATTCGTTTTTAGTTTGTCTAATGTGAATCCTATACTAATAAAGAAAGATGACAATAGAATTCATTGATAATAAAAGCAAGTTTTTTACTGATGTAAAAACATTGGGAAGAAAGTACTCTGCGACTTTAGGCTTTATGCCAGATGGCGGTTTTGACGATTATGCAAAAAACAAATGCATAATCGTTGCTCATGATGGTAGGGGCTTAGCTGGATACTTAATGTTTCGAGTAGCCTTCCGTTTGTCACGTATTAGTATTGTGCATCTGTGTGTTAGTGATAATTATAGAGGTAAAAATGTTTCCACAGCATTATTTAAAGCATTAAAGGAAAAATTTGAAAAGAAATATCGTGGAATTTCCCTTAGTTGTCGAACAGATTTCACATATGCGTCTAACAGATGGAGAAAATTAGGATTTGTTCCTCTTGGTAGAGTTAGAAGCAGAAGCTATGATGAGCATTATTTAAATATATGGTGGTATGATTTCAATCTGCCAAACTTATTTTCTGTATCTACGAACTTTAAGGTTAAAGCTTTGTTGGATATGAACATCATTGTAAAGTTACGGGAAGCAGAACGTACTGAGGCAGTAAATCCGCTTGAAGATCCCCGTGGATTGTTAGCAGATTGGCTTATTGATGAGGCAGAGCTCTGTTTTGCTCCAGAAGCCTACAATGAAATAGACAGAGATGAGAATTTACAGCGTGCTGAGAAAACTCGAAATTTTCTTACATCCTTTACTCAATTACAGGTTGACATTGAGGAACAGAAAAAAGTTGTAATGGATTTGGAAAGTATTATTGGAGGAACATCAGAGAATGATATTTCTGACAGGAAGCAAGTAGCCTCATGTATTGTATCCCGCACACCTTATTTTCTCACTTATGACGAGGGACTGCTTAATAAGAAAACCCAAATAGAGGACAAATATCCAATACAAATATATAATCCACAGGAGTTTATCATACATATAGACCAACTTCTACATGAAGAAGAATATTTGCCTAATCAATTGAAAGGTATATATTCAGACTCTATTTCAAAGTTAAATTCTCAGGAGTTATCCTCGTGTATTGATAAATTTTGGACACAGAAAAATGGCGAAGACAAACAAGCCTTTAGTACTTCCGTATATAATATGATAAATTACGAAGGAGGGGTTCTGTATGTTCTAAAACGAGATGGGAAAGTAATTGCATTTTATGGCTTTGTTGAAAAACAAAATTCAATTGACATTGAACTACTACGTATTTCTGCAAAAGATATTTGTAGTGCAGTATTTTTCAAACTTATCTCCGAAATCCATCAAAAAACATTAAAGAGTAATAAGTATCAGATACTATTAAAAGAGAAGTTTATCACTGAAGAACAAAAAGACATCCTTAGAAACTTCGGTTTTATCGAACAAGATGATTATTATGTAAAATACGTATTCAACAAAGTTATCGCAAAAGAAGATGTACTTCATATTACTCCAAAAATATATCCTGAAGTAACTGTCAACCATAGTGATAGAGTTCTATTTGAAGTAGAACGAAAACTATTCCCTCTAAAAATCAGAGGACTCAATATTCCTACATATATTATACCAATACAACCATATTGGGCAGGTCAACTATTTGACACCAGTATTGCAAACGAAGATTTATTCGGAGGAAGGCCAGACAAATTGTGGAGTTTTGAGAATGTGTACTATAGACATACAAAACCCATAACAGAAAGGTTTCCTGCACGAGTATTGTGGTATGCTAGTGGAGGTGATAAATTTTATTCTCATGCAAAATCAATAGTTGCCTCTTCATATTTGACAGATGTAATGACAGGAAATCCCAAGACATTATTCCGTGTGAATAAACGTTTTGGAATTTATGAGTGGCGAGATATTTCAAAATTATGTAATGGAAATATAACCACAAACATCAGAGCTTTAAAGTTTTGTCATACAGAAGTCTTTGACTATCCTGTAAATTATAATAAAATCCAAGAGATTTTGGTTTCTAATGGAAGAAAAAGAAATACTTTCGCTTCTCCTTTAGAAATCAATGAATCAATATTTTTCCAAATATATCAATTGGGCAAATGGAAAGAACAAAAATAGTACATAAATATTTGTTTATAGCAGTAAAACCAGAATATGCAAATAAATTGATTTCAGGTCAAAAGGATATTGAACTGAGAAAAATGAGACCTCATATTCAACCAGGGGATTATGTCATTATATATGCCTCTGCTCCAGTTAAAGCTGTAATCGGATTCGGAAAAGTAAAAAACATCATTGAATGTACTCCTAATGAAATGTGGGCAAAATATTCACTACGTTTAGGAATAATGCAACAAGATTTCGAGTCATATTATGTTAATCATAAAAAATCAATTGGTATTGAGTTCGAAATAATCAAACCAATAACACCTATTGGGTTGGAGGAATTAAAAAAAGTCGATTCTAAATTTCATCCTCCACAGATTTATAGATATGTAACAAATGAGGAAATTACAATTGCATTGTCGCAAAAGATTAAATAATAAATTACTCATACTGGAAAGTGAAAGATATGAATGAAAAAAACAAAATAATACTCTATCAGGACGATGATGAGATAACTCGCGTGTCTGTACGTTTTGCCGATGAGGATTTGTGGTTGACACAAAATCAGTTGGCGGAGATATATTGTACAACAAAGCAGAATATTAGTCAGCACATAGACAACATCTTAAATGATGGTGAGTTAGACGCAAATCGAACTGTAAAGGATTTCTTGACAGTTCGGCAAGAGGGTAAACGACAGGTGCAACGCAGTGTTCAACACTACAATCTTGACATGGTTATCGCCTTGGGCTATCGTGTGCAATCCCAAGTGGCTACTCGTTTCCGTCGCTGGGCTACTCAGAGGCTTCATGAGTATATCCAAAAGGGATTTGCGATGGATGATGAGCGGTTGAAGCAAGGGGGCAATAGGTATTTCCGTGAGTTGCTCCAGCGCATCAGGGATATTCGTAGTAGTGAACGCAATTTCTATCAACAGGTTACGGATATTTATGCAACTGCCACGGACTATGACCCACGCGATGAGATGACAAAAATGTTCTTTGCCACTGTGCAGAACAAATTGCATTATGCCGTTCACGAGAATACGGCAGCGGAAGTTATCTACAATCGCGTGGACAATGAAAAGCCATTTGTGGGCATGACGAACTTCAAGGGTAACTATGTGACCAAGGATGACGTGAAGATTGCCAAGAACTATCTGTCGGAGATTGAACTTCAACGTTTGAACTTGCTTGTCTCCGGCTTCTTGGACTTTGCCGAGTTCCAAGCACTGGAAATGAATCCTATGACAATGAAGGATTGGATAGAGGCATTGGACAATCAAATTATCGTTCACAAACGGAAAGTCTTGATTGGTAAGGGACACATCTCGCATAAGCAAGCGATTGAGAAGGCAGAAAAGGAGTTTGAAATTTACCGCAAACGCGAAATGGAACTGCTTGAAAGCGATTTTGACAGAGAAATCAAAAGATTGAGAGATAAAAATGATGGTAATTCCAAGTAAATCACTATATTTGCACCAAGAAACCATCCGCTTCCACGATGCGCAGAATGCAGAAGTCCAGCGGTGGAGCAATAGGAGGAGATTGCTGTTAAAGCGATTCTGAAAAGTAATGATATACAGCCACTTGAAGAAGGATTACGATTCCCGGTGGCACCACAGAATGAGAGAGAGTTGCAGCAATGCAACTCTTTTTTTATAACATTGTGTATTTGCTGCAAAACGGTCGGCAGGAATAGCACCCCGGACTATGCCGCCGGACAGACGATTCGCCCCCGCAAGCGTTTCCCGGCCTACCGCTCCGGTTCCCGGAAAAAATACGAAGGGAAGACCGGAATCGGATTAAATGATTATTTTTGCATCGGAACAAATCGCCGCAAGCATGAAAAAACGCTGGATCGTCTTCACCGTATTACTTATCGTCGCCCTGACCGCATTCCTCTACATCCGCTTCTTCTTCGTCTTCGGCGAGGGCGTCAAAAGCGGAGAGTTGAACTATGTCGTCTATAAAGGGCTCGTCTTCAAAACCTACGAAGGCAAGCTGATCCAATCCGGCATACGGTCCAAAACGGCCGGTACGATCCAATCCTACGAATTCGAATTTTCCGTCGAAAACGAAGCGCTCGCCCGCAAGCTGATGCTGCTGGGCGGCAAAAACATCGAACTCCACTACAAGGAGTATTTCGGAGCGCTTCCCTGGCGGGGATTCTCGAAATTCGTGGTCGATAGTATCGTCACAAAACCGATCGGCTCCCTGCCGATCGACTCCGAAACGGAACGATAACAAACTACTCCGAAGTCGCAGCAAACGACTCCGGCCATTTTTCCCGAAATATTTTTTCGGTCCGACTCCCGAATCCGCAGACAGTCCCCATGTTGCATCGTTTCCGACACTCCATCGCTTCGTTCTCGCTTCCGACGCGGCTCAACAACCCATTCCACTACACTCCGCATCCGCTGTGCGAATTAGCGGCCCGGGAGCTGCAAGCCTACTTGTGCGAACGGAAAGAGTGGACCGAAGAACTCTCTGCGGGTAAAATGTTCGGAGTGCTGGTCGTGAAGGATTCAGCCGGAACTGTAGGCTTTCTGACCGCATTTTCAGGTAATCTGGCCGGCAGCAACAGCCACGAATACTTCGTCCCGCCCATCTACGACATGTTGCGGCCCGGTGATCTCTTCCGCACCGAAGAGGCCGCCATTTCGGACCTGAACCGGCAAATCGAAACCCTCGAAACGGCCGGCCGCTACAGGGAACTTCTCCGAACCATAGAAGAAACGGAAACAGAAGCCGCCCGGGAAATCGCAGCCGCAAAAGCCCGAATGCGAATCGCAAAAGCCACCCGAGAAGCCCGACGCAGGGAGCACCCGGATGAAAATACGCAGACGGCTTTAGTCCGGGAAAGCCAACACGAAAAAGCGGAGCTGCACCGGTTGAAACAGAGTTGGAAAAATCGGATCGCATCGCTTCACGCGCAACGAACCTCCATCGCGGAACGAATCGAATCCCTGCGCTGCGAGCGTAAGGCCCGTTCTGCGGCTCTTCAGGCAAAACTATTTCGCAAGTTCCGTCTGCTCAACGCCCTCGGAGAGATACGCGATCTGGCGGAAATATTCGCACCGACTCCGCAGGGTACACCCCCGGCCGGTGCAGGGGAGTGTGCGGCCCCCAAACTGCTGCAATACGCTTTCGAACACCGGCTTACACCGCTGGCGATCGCCGAATTCTGGTGGGGAGCCTCGCCGAAGGGCGAAATCCGCCGTCACGGACACTACTATCCCGCCTGCCGAGGTAAATGCGGCCCGATTCTCGCCCACATGCTTCGGGGACTCGACGTCGAGCCCGAACCCGATCGCGCCTGCCCGCAGTCCGCCCCGGAGCTCCTGTACGAAGACCGCTGGATAGCCGCCGTCTTCAAACCTGCCGGGATGCTCTCCGTTCCTGGAAAATCGGAAGCTCCGTCGATCCTCGACTGGGCTCGGGAGCGTTATCCCGCAGCTACGGGACCGCTCGTCGTCCACCGCCTCGATATGGACACCTCGGGTGTACTGCTGCTCGCCCTGACCAAAGAAGCGCACCAGGAGCTCCAGGCCCAATTCAAACACCGGACCGTCCGAAAACGCTACATCGCCCTGCTGGAGGGGCGGATAACCCCGCCGAAAGGACGTATCGAACTCCCCCTGCGACCGGACCTCCACGACCGTCCCCGACAGGCGGTCGATCCCCTGCACGGAAAGCCGGCGATCACGGAGTACGAAGTGTTGGAATTCCGGAACGGCCGCACCCGCATCGCCTTCTACCCGCTGACCGGCCGCACGCACCAGTTGCGCGTCCATGCGGCCCATCCATCGGGACTCAATGCTCCGATCGCGGGCGACCGACTGTACGGAACAGCCGGCCGGCGGTTGCTTCTGCATGCCGAACGGATCGAATTCCGCCATCCGGCGACCGGCGATCGGATAGCGATCGAAAAACCGGCGGATTTCTAACACCGCAAGAAAAAGCGGACGCATCATGAAGTGCACCCCAAATATTGGACGGATTAGTATTTGTTTAGATGGCATGAGTTCGGTATTGTACCGGGCTCATGTTGTTTAAGTATTTCTTTATCCGCTTGTTATTGTAGTAGTCGATATATTCTTCCAATTCTTTTCGGAAATGGTCTATGGATGAGAATTTTTGCAAATATAATAATTCGGACTTCAATAATCCAAAGAAACTTTCCATAGCAGCGTTATCCAGACAGTTACCCTTGCGCGACATGCTCTGTGTAATACCTTTCTGTCTTAAACGGAGCTGATACTGCTTCATCTGATACTGCCAGCCCTGGTCGGAATGCAAGACAATACCCGGAGAATCCGGTATTCTGGCAAACGCATCGTCCAGCATCTTCATGATCTGCATAAAGTTAGGGCGTTCAGCTATTTTATAGCTAATAATCTCCCGGTTATATAAGTCCATAATCGGCGATAGATATAACTTTACGCCGCAAACCGAAAATTCCGTAAGGTCAGTAACCCACTTCTGATTCGGTTTTTCGGCTGCAAAGTCGCGTTGCAGAAGATTGGGCGCTATCCGTCCGATCTGTCCTTTGTATGAACAGTATTTACGGAGCCTGACCTGACTTTTTATCCCGCAAATATTCATCAGCTTAAGTACGGTTTTGTGATTTATCGCATATCCGATCTTATTCATTTCAACGGTAATGCGCCGATAACCATAACGCCCCTTATGTTCGTGATATAACCTTATAATACTCTCTTTTTCGCGAGCATATTTATCGGGTTGTTTTGATTTTCTGAAGTGATAATAAAATGTGCTTCGCGCCATCCCTGCGGCTTTGAGCAATACTGAAAGCCGGCACTGCGGCCTTAGTCCTTCGATGGCTTGGGCTCTTTCCCGCTCTCGCGGACAATGCGCTCCTCGACTAAGGCCTGCAATTTTTTTAAGTAAGCATTCTCGGCACGAAGATACTCCAGTTCCTTAAGCAACTCTTCGTGCGGAGTCGTTTTGAGTTTGACTTTTTTAGTCTTCGATTTACTCATGGCCGGCCTCCTTCTTTGCGGTTTACGCCGCAGGCCTTCAGCACCTTGGTTTTGATAGAGCCGCTCCCATTGACGAATAACAAAAGGGCCCGGAATGCCGAAATGCACTGCTGTCTCCAGCAAAGATAGATGATTTTGGTGCATATGCTTCAAAACTGACAACTTAAATTCTGCACTGTAGCTACCGTGGCGCAGCTTAAGGCCGGTAAGGCCATGGCGCTCGAATAATGTTACCCACAAGTGAACTTGCGAGCGGCCACAGCCCAAGTGACATCCGGCTTCCCTAACCGAAAGTCCGCCTTCGAGTACCAGTTTTACGGCCTTTAAACGAATCTCATAATTATATTTCATAAAAAACACCCCAAAAGTGTCCAACTTTTGGGGTGCAGTACATCACGCAGTCCGCTTTTCCCTCCATTTAACTTTTATTTTATTACCCCGACCGGAACTATTTCATCCGGTTAATCATCTGTTACTTGTAATTCCTGACAGAAGCCACGTGCGGAGCGATTCTCATCGTCCCGGTACGCACGCCCTGCGATTCGGGTGCCACGAATTCGGAAACGGGGGACGCTCCCGCCTTGGTGAAGGTGTGGCTCTGACGCAACAGTACACCCGGATTCTCGTCCGCAGCGACACCTACGGCCAGAATCGTATGCTCCGTATCCCATTTGCACAGGTAGAGCTTGCCGGTAGGACACCACGTACCGCCGACCAACAACGTTTCGATAACCTCGTCGTCGGGAATCGCACTGGTCGGATCGTTCGGATCCTCCGCGATCATCGTTCCGTACCACTCCTTCGCATTCTCGGCTGCAAAAGTCACCATGACATAGGCCTGACCCTGACAATCCGCATACTTCTCGTTATCGAGCGCATAGAGATCGTCGCCGTTGAAGTATTTGTCGATGGTCGCCGTTACCGTCGCATTGCTCACGGCTTTAGGCAGCGTTTCGATGGGATCGGAAACGTACACCTCCGCCTGCGGCTTGCCGAATTCGTCGATGCTGGCTACCCATACATAATATTTCGTTCCCGGTTCGAGCACCTTCGTATAGCTGTAACCCGACTGGCCGCACACCCGGTTATTATCGAGATTGTCGATATCCTGTCCCACGTACTCCGTCACATAAGCCTTCATATCGGCCTTGTACCGCTCGTAATCGGCCTCGGAGATCAAATCGAACATGTAGGGAACCGTATCGTCCGAAGGCTTGATCGATATGTTCATTCCGCGCGAAGTAAGGTCGGAATGGGTCACCGTGAACTGGCACGCCGCCGGATCGATATTGGGTTTGCTCGTGCGGAACGGGAATTTCTGAATCGGAGTGGTCGGAGCACTGGCCGCCCAACCGAAGATCAGCACCCAATATTCGGTATCGGGCAGATAAACTCCTTCGTTCTCGTATTCATATACGCCCGGAGCAGCCATGAAATCGAGCATGAAGCTGTCCTCCGCTATGATTGTCTGGAGCAAAGCATCGTCGTCGAGTCCTTGGTAGCGGAACGCCGGACGGATGGCCGAATAATACGGAAACTCGAGATCGGACGGAGTAATCGTAAAGTCCGCTCCGTTATAATAGCAGGTAAACTCCACCTTAAAAGTAGCTCCCGCAGCCAGTTCCTTGGTCTTGAAAGTCGTTTTCTCGATCGCGGTATTCACTTCGCCCGCTGCATCGAGCCCCGCAGCAAAAGCCAGGTAATCGGTATTCGGATCCAGCCCCTCGAATGCATAGTTCGATTCGCCTTGAGATCCCAACTTTTTGAGAGCCTCTTCGACCGAGCCGTAATTCTTGACCGCTTCTGCCATCATATTCTTCATATATACGGCCAAATCGCCCGAGTGGTGCTGATCGAGGATCTGCTTGGAAAGAACGTCGTAATAGTAAACCGCATCGTTGTCCGAAGGCACCACTTTCATATTCACTCCGGTCGGAGTCGGCTCACCGAGCGTAATCTTAAAAGTCGTTCCTGTCACAGGAGGGGTTTCGGTACCCTTCTGATCGACTTTCAATACGGCCTGTGCCGTCCCGGCCGTCACCGTCACCACTGCCTGGGGCTTCGGTTCCGAAGCCGTATTCTCCTCGGCCGTTACCGTGAAATGAGTACCATCCGACTGAGCGACCTTGCACCAGGCCTGATTCGATTCCACCTGCCATGTAGCCTGGTCGGTCTTGACCTCGATCGTCCTGGTACCGCCGACAGCTTCGAAAACCAGGTCGGTCGAAGGATCGATCTGCAACAATGCAGTCGCATTGTCGTCATCGCTACAACTTGTCGTAAACCCCAACAGACAACACAATACTACGAAGTAAAGATTTTTCATACAGTACAATTTTAAAATTAAACCTCTATCGAAAAAATCACCCTGAAGTAACTTCTCCTTTTTCGAAAATCAAGTTAAAGAATAATTCCTGAAAAGAAAAATTTTGTTCCCGTTTTGAAATTACAATAACTATGAGGGGGAGAACGAAACGTATATAGAAGCATCGGTAGAGAACAGCAGTAGTATATTGTACGACAAAGAGATACGCAACAAACCCCGGACGCGCCGCACAAAACGAAACGTATAATTTGATATAATTTCGGTATAATAAACCGGACCAAATCCGGCAACCGCTATAATGTCGGTATAATTTCAGAGGGCAGAATCAGGCGATTCAGCCCTCTTTCGTTGTATTCGCGGCCTCGTGTATGTCTGACGGCATTTTTCGGCTCTACAAAGGCTATTTCAATAGCAGTTGAACGACGTTAAAACGGGGCGTCGTCCCTCCTTTCCTCGTGTAATGCCTGCAATACGGAAAATCGGCAAAAATCGAGTTGGACTTACATTTGGACTTACAAAATGGACTTACATTTTCCGGGAAATGGACTTACAAAACCCGGTTTTTGACCCCCTCCAAAACATAGGAAACCGCCCGAAAATCGGCGCTAAACCCCGAAAATCGGCGAATAGAAGGCAGGAAACTGCCCTATAATTTGGGGATTGATTTTTATTTAATCGATTGATATTTATTCAGTTAGTCTATTTTATCCTACTTTGAGCGTGTGCGCACCCTCTTTGCGGGGTGCAATAGGGCTGCACGAGGGCCTATCGAATCGTATTATAACGCACGCTTGCTTTCACCAATGCGAGGGCACGGATCATCGAGATTGGAATATCTTTAGGCTCGTGGTGTTGGTTATGGCTGACGAGCTTCACACAGTTTTCCCGTTCGGATTTATGGATGTATTTTATCGTCACGAACTCGTCCCCATCGACATTGGCCGATATAAGGTACATTTCACCCCAGAAAATCCCGTACTGCATGTCGTGTACCTGCTTGTAAAGGACAATATCGCCGCTTTTGAGTAATGGATACATCGAATCCCCGCGCACGTAAACAGCCCCGTCGCATGCAGGCAGATCCGGCAACGATATATAGCTGATCGGAATCGCATCGACATCGTTGAACAGGGAAACCAATCCGGCCGTCGCCTCCAGATTGTAAAGGGGAATGCGCTGGAGATCGACCAGATTGTCGGTTTTGAGAGGGAACTTTTCCTGCACTTGTATTCCGGCCTGTTGTAGATCCGGTTCTTTTTCCATGTTCCCGCGACCAGTCAGCAACCAGTCCAAATTGAGCTGTTCACACTTTGAAAACACAAGATCGTAATCAAGACTCCCGCGAGATTTCCAATTTGACAACGTTGCGGGAGCTATCCCCAGGAATCGCGCCAAGTCTGCATCAGAGGTCGAATTAGACGCCAACTTTAAGCGTCCGAGAATGTCTGCTTTAGCAATCATCTGTTTTCAGTATGAAAATATTTCTTGCGAAATAGTTGGTTTGTTTTCAAATTGTGTATATATTTGCAGCGTTGATACAATGTACTAACGGGGTAAAGTTACAGAAAAAATTGAAATAGTATGGCGACAAAACAAATCTTATTGCCTACGACGGTCCGGATGGAGATGGTCAAGACCTTCAAGATCACGCGCTCGACCCTCGACCGGGCTTTGAAGTACAAAGGCAACAGCGCGCGCGACAATATGCTGCGGAAAGCGGCCTTTCAGCGCGGCGGCGTGATCTACTTGGGAATAACCGCTCCCAAAGGTTACCTGCCGGACGTGGATACCACTTTCGAAAACGGCTGTATGCGTCAGAAGTTCGGCCACCGGATCGAGGTCGTCGTCCATTTGGAAAGCAACCGGACGACAATCCACATTGACGGGCAGAAGGTCGCCAGCTTCGACGATCTCACCGTTTCGACCTGGGGCAACATGCTCTACTCCCTGCAAACGATCTACAACAGACTCGCCGATCCGCATCCGGCCTCACTGCGGATAAAATCATGAATCAATTTAAGCACGCGATGATAACAAGAAGCACCGTAATATCTTTTGAAACTGCGGCAAAAGTAGTCGGAAAAGACGAGTTAATACAATTTGTTAGGCGGGGAATAGTGAAGCGCATTAGACGGTCAAATCGTTTTTCGCCTACTTATTTAGATTCTCTACCTCAAAGGTTTCGGCAGGCATTTGCAGATATGATTCAGAATCCATCTCTATTGTCTTCACGTGCATAAGGGGCATGTGGTATGTTAGAATGAAAGTTTTGATGACGTGACGCAAGTCTTCAACGAGGAATGAAGATGCGGAAATGAAAATTTCATAATAGCGTAGTACCTCGGCACCTTCAAGATGCTGATCAATAATTTTGAAGTTAAGACCAAAAGCTTTGCACAACGATCTCACTTGTTCAGTGTACATATCGAGGGTTCCATCGTCATATGACGTTTCGAAACGTACTACTTCTATTTTTTCAAGTTCTTTTTCCATAATCGCTAAAATTTGTAGTTGAACAGACAAATATAGCGATTTTCCCGTGAACGCACAGGCGTTACTCCGGAGCGATGCCGGCACGGGAGCACAGAAAACGACAAATGGAGTATTTTAACAACATACTTTGTATTACGCAGCCGGAACTTCTGGAGGTCATGAGTAAACCGGCATACGATCAACTTGTGAACCGTCGCAAGGTACAGGTCGCTCAACGGGCCTGTCGCGGCCGTAAGGCTTTGATCGTATTCGACAGTCTGCCGGGAAAGTACCGCCTGGCCGTAAAGGAACGCAAACCGGACATCTCGACGATGCCGTTGCAGGAGTGGCTTCGGGCGAACTACACGCCCGATGCCGAGGCGCGGAGCTACTTTTCGGCCTTCCGTTTCGACAACGGTTCGGCCCTTCCGGCGGAGAAGATCAACGAATACACGGTAAACGCTTCCGTAATCAAGGCGGTGCTGCGGCTGATGGCGTCGGCCAATGCCCTGCGACGTGTCGGCCGTATCGGATGGGACTCAATGGCCGAAACCATTACCTATTTCAAACGGGAGTTCGGCCACACGCTGCCCGAAAGCATGCTCCGTTTTCGCAAGAAGGTCGCCCAGTTCAAACGGGAAGGATATGCCTGCCTTATTTCCGGTCGGTTCCAAAATCAGAACTCCCGTAAGGTGAACTACAAGATCGAGCGGCTGATCCTTTCGCTGGACAGCCTGCCGGAGCGCCCCTTCAATACGACGGTGGCCGAGATGTACAATCAGTTCGTCTGCGGCGAGCTGAACGTGTACGACCCGGAAACCGGGGAACTGTTCGACCCGGAAGAGTTCACGGACAAAGAGGGCGAGCCGATCGCTTTGAGCGAAACGACCGTCGCCAATTACCTGAACAACCCGAAGAACCGCGCCCTACGGTCGAAACTGCACGACAGTGCGTGGGACTTCAACAACCGCTACCGTCCACACCACAAGCGCAAAGCCCCGGTCTGGGCGTTCTCGAAGATTTCGCTCGACGACCGCGACCTGCCGCGCAAGATGGCCGACGGAAACCGCGTCAAAGCCTATTATGCCTACGACGTGGCGAGCGGCTGCGTCGTTGGTTACGCCTACAACCGCCTCAAAACGGCCGACCTGTTCATCGACTGCGTGCGGAACATGTTCCGGCTGATCGACCACCAGGGCTGGAACTGCCCGGCCGAGGTGGAGGTCGAACACCACCTCGTGAACAACTTCGCCGACGGGCTGATCCGCGCGGGCGTGGTGTTCCCCTTCGTGCGGTGGTGCAACCCCGGTAACTCGCAGGAGAAACGGGCCGAGCACTTCAACCGGGTGAAGAAGTACGGCGTGGAGAAGCGCTCGCAGGTCGGCATCGGCCGCTGGTACGCCCGCCTGGAAGCCAACCGCCCGAAGGAGGAAAAGGTCTATGACGAGTTCAACAACACCTACAAGGAGGCGACCTATACCTACGAGCAGCTCGTGGCCGACGACATCCGGGCCATCCACGAATACAATAACGCATTGCATCCGAACCAGAAGCTCTACCCGGGGCTGACGCGCTGGGAGGTGCTCTGCCGCTACCAGAATCCGGATCTCGCGCCCGTGGACAAGGCGCTGCTCTACCGCTTCATCGGCGAGGAGGTGCGCACGTCGATCCGGCGCAGCAAGTACTGCCGGGTCCATTACGAAGATTATGCGCTGCCCTCGCCGGAGTTGATCGGACGGCTCGCGCCGAACGACTACACCGTCGAGGCCTATTATCTGCCCGACGAGCAGGGCAATGTCCCGGAGGTGTATATTTACCAGCACGGGGCCTATATCGCCACCTGCCGCCGTATCGAAGCCTATAACGAGGCCACGGCCGAGCAGACGGAGCGGGACCGTGAAGCCTACGCCGAGCAGGCGAAATACAACGCGCAGTTCGACGCCATGATGGCTCGGGAGAAGATCTGCAAAGTGCGGCTCCTGCCCGGTGATGTTCCGGCCCATGAGGAGCCGGAGATCGTCGAAGCGGCCCCTGCCGCACCGCCGGAGGAGGCGGAGGTATTCGATTTCGGCATCGACTACGCGGCGCTGGCAAAACATGAGCTTTAGAACGATAATAAAACACATTGAGATATGATTTCGAACGACATTAAAACCCGCATCGTGCTGGCCATATCCGGCAACAGGCAGAATTACGCCACGGACGCCAAACACGCCGTCGCCCTGGGCATTTCGACCTCGGTTTACAGCGAGATCAAGAAAGGCAACACCGAACAGAAGCTGAGCGACGCGAAATGGATGTCCATCGCCCGGCGGCTGGGCGTGAGCCTCGACGACGGCGCGGAGTGGAAGATCGTCAAGACGCCGACTTTCGAATACCTCACTTCGCAACTGGAACTGTGCCGCGCAAAGAGCCTTTCCGGCATGTTCTGCGATATTCCGAACATCGGCAAGACGGTGGCCGCACAATACCACGCCAAGACGCACAAGAACGTCGTCTACGTGGACTGCTCGCAGGTGAAGACCAAGCAGCGGCTGGTGCGCTTCATCGCCCGCGAGTTCGGTCTGAACTCCGTCAGCCGTTATGCGGACGTCTACGACGACCTTGTGTTTTACCTGCGGACGCTCGACCATCCGCAGATCATCCTCGACGAGGCGGGCGACCTGGTGTATGAAGCGTTCCTGGAGATCAAGGCCGCATGGAACGGCACGGAGGGTTGCTGCTCGTGGTATCTGATGGGGGCCGACGGCTTCAAGGCCAAGCTGGAGCGCGGCATCGAGTTCAAGACGGTAGGGTTTGCCGAGATCCGGAGCCGCTGCGGCGACAAGTACAACAGCATCACGCCGCCCGAGGGCGACGAGCGCCGGAAGTTCCTGCTCGGCCAGGCCATGATGATCGCCCAGGCGAACACTCCGGAGGGCACGGATTTCCGGCAGATCGCCCGTCGGAGCAACGGCAGCCTGCGTCGGGTCCATTCGCTGATCACCAAAGGAGAGGAGGTATAGTCATGCGGGCCTATTCACCCTCGGAGATCGAGAATCTGAATATCCCGGAACTTCCGCTGGACGGGGAGTGGGAGGCCGCCTTCGGCCGCCCCTCCCGCTTCGAGCGCTGGTTCATCGACGGAGAGTCGGCCAGCGGTAAGAGTACGTTCGTCATGTTGTTAGGCAAGAAACTCTGTGACTATGGGCGTGTCGATTACGTGAGTCTGGAGGAGGGTGCAAACCTCTCGTTCAAGAAACGGATCAAGCGGCTCGGGATGAAGGATGTCGCAGGGAAATTCAAGGTCGTGACGGGGCTGACGGTGGCCGATCTCGTCGCACGGTTGGAGCGGCCCAAGAGTGCGAATTTCGTTATCATCGACTCGGTGCAGTACCTCGACGTGCGGAGTTTCGACCGATTGAAAAAGGAGCTGTTCGACCGTTTTCCGCGCAAGTCGTTCATCCTCGTGTCGCAGGTTTACAAGGGGCGGCCGAAGGGCAAGATGGCCGACGACATCCGCTTCGACTGCGGCGTGAAAATCCACACCAAAGGCTACCGGGCATATTGTCAGGGGCGCTATACCGACGACGCGGAGGCGTACTTCACCATTTGGGAGGAGGGCGCCGCGAAATATTATCTGACCGAATAAACAACCATATCCGCCATGACCTACAAACGATTCTACAAGCTATTCAACCGTCTGCCGCTCCACGACGACGAAATGAAGGAGCGCCTGGTGCAGCAGTACACCAACGGCCGGACGTCGAGTCTGCGGGCCATGTCCACCGCCGAGTACGACGCCCTGTGCGACGCGCTGGAACGTTCGACGGCCGACCCGCAGCACGAACTCCGGAAAAAGAAACGGTCGGCGGCGCTCCGCTTGATGCAGCAGCTCGGCATCGACACGACGGACTGGCCGCGGATCAATGCCTTTTGCCGGGACCGCCGGATCGCCGGAAAGGAGTTCGGTGCGCTGACCCCGCCGGAGCTGGACGCGCTGGGCGTGAAACTCCGCGCGATCCAACGCAGTGGCGGGCTGAATCCCCGGCCGGAACGGCCGACCGGACAGGCCGAGCAGCCCCAGCCGCAGATAATCTACATGCCGCTCGGCGGCCTTCCTAATTGACAACGCATTATGAAATCGAATCCTTACGCAGACCTGCGGATCGACAATCGGGCCGACCTCCCGGCCCCGTGGTACGATTACCCCGTATTGCAGTCGGGCGAGTACAGAACCGAAATCCTCTACACCAGCGGCCGCGACTATGTAAAAGTCCATATCGGGCAACAGGACGGCGCCTGGGTGGCGGCTACGACCTGGATGATCGGCAGGTCGGGCCGCGGATGCCACCCCGGTCGGAAATGGGGCGAGTTCGCCTCGGAACAGAACGCCCTGCTGTGGGCGTTCGGCGACTTGCTGGCCGAAGAGGGCGTGTTGCCTCCGGCTGCGATCAAGGCCGTAAAAGCACGCATTTTCGAGACCAGACAATACAAACTGTTTTAACGATGCAGACCTTGGCGCAGAATATCTACATGCCGATTAACGATAGTCGGACTAACTGATGAATTATGAAAAAGATCATGTTTAATGACCGCTACGGTTTGACGCAGGCGGTTATCGAGGGGCGAAAGACCATGACGCGACGGATAATAATTCCGCAACCGGACTTTTTATCTGACAACTTCGGATGGGCGAAAAGGAATAATGGGGATGTGATATTACCGAAATACGGGGTCGATGAGATCGTGGCCGTGGCGCAAAGATATTCGACGATTGCCGCCGGGCATCCGGATGTCGATACGTTTTTGTTCCAGGTGGCCAAAGCGCATAAAATATCCCTCGAAAGCGTGCAGGACCTTGCAGGGTGGAATAACAAGATGTTCGCCAAGGCCGAATTGATGCCCCACCAAATTCGCATCACCAGAATCAAGTGCGAGCGGTTACAGGATATTTCGGACGAGGAGTGTTTACGGGAAGGGATCAGGCAATTTACGCCGAACTTTCCAAAAAATTTCCCCATACATCCAACCCACTTTGTAATAGGAGACATTTTAAAAGACACTCCCCGCGAAGCCTTCGCCGCGTTGATCGACAAGGTTTCCGATCGCGGAACATGGGACGGTAATCCGTGGGTAGAGGCACACGAATTCGATCTGTTGAAATAGCGAGAATCTCGCAAAATATCGAAAAAACTACATAGATATGAAGATGATTAAAGGAAGAACACATTGCTCAAATAGGGTTCGAACTATGTTTGGACGGCATTCGATTTACCGTCTCTCTTCATTCGCTCTCTTTTATGAAAGGCTTTCCTTATCGGCATTTGATGCGTTATCCGCCGAAAGCGGATATAATCATTCCGATGATATTACGAGCTATTTTCAACTACCTGGGCGATGAACTTGCCCGAAATTTCCGGAACCAAATCAATTCTTAAACATTACAGCAATGAACGACAACGAAGTGAAAACGGTACAGATGACCGCCGAGGAAGCGGCGCAGTACGCGGCATTCAAAGCCGAGCAGGAACGGAAGGCGGCAGCCGACAAGGCCCGGAAGGACCGCAAGGTTTACGGTCAGATGGTGGACGAGGAGATCGAACAGGCCCTCCCGATGCTCCGGGAGCTGAGCGGCGACATCCGCACGGTCAAGGAGCAGGTGCTTGACAATTTCCGGCAGATCCTCGACATGAAGGCCGACGTGCTGAAACGGACGAAGGACGGGCAGAAAAGCCACACGTTCACCAATTCGACGGGCGACAAGCGCATCACCATCGGACGGTGCGTCGTGGACGGCTGGCGCGATACGGTCGAGGACGGCATCGCCATCGTGAAGGAGGCCGTCATGGGTCTTATCAAGGACGACGAGACGAAGGCGATGATCAACCAGATCATGCGGCTTATTGCCCGCGATCAGAACGGGAACCTCAAGGCGAGCAAGGTGCTTCAGCTCGACACGCTGGCCGAGGAGCTGCACAACGAACGGCTCAACGAGGGTATCGCCATCATCAAGGAATCCTATATTCCGAACCTGTCGAAAACCTATATCCGCGCGGAATGGAAAGACGACAACGGCGTCTGGCGGTACGTCCCGCTGGGCATGACCGAGGCATAACAGCCCCGGTCGCGCGGGGGGGGGTAATGTAAACGACCCGCCTGCCGGAGTGCGACAAAGCGGGTCGAGTGATTAAAGAAAGCCACTACAAAAATAATCACAAAACCTGCCGAAACAATGGGTAAGCACCACATAAATACACTCCGGCGCATCCGTTTGGTCCTCGACATCGTGGAAAAGCACTACGAGCCGGGCAACAACGCGAAAAACTACCGTAAAGTCTGGGAGCGGTACGTGAATCCCGTTTACCCGTGCTGTTACCGGACAATGCTCAGCTATTTGAAAACTCCCGGAAGCGAGCTGGAGAGCGTCACTCCGGCCGAGGACAAAAGGCAACTGAAACTCTTTTGAAAATGGAAACGAACATCAAAACGATTCTGCTGGCTGTTCAACAGCGGCTGGCCGACCAGGTCCCCGAGCTGGCCTATATCGACAAGAACTGGGGACAGCTCGACTACGAGGCGCCTCCGGTCAAATGGCCCTGTGCGCTGCTCGATATCGACGAGGTTCCGTTCTCGCAGATCGGCGGAGGCGGACAGATTGCCGACGGGGTGACCGTGGAGATTCTGGCGGCGAACCTGCGGCTGGTCAGTTCGTCGGCCGCCGCACCCCGCAAGGCCGATGCCTATCGGCTTATCGAGTTGCTCGACAAGATTCACTCGGCCCTCCAGCGCTTCACCGACGGAACGTTCGGCCCGATGTTCCGCACGCAGATCAAGAAGATCGCCGCGGTTCGTGCGGGCGAATGTTACAAGGTCCTCTACCAGACCGCCTACACCCTGCCCGGCGTGCAGGAGGGGCAAAGCGCCAAACTGCCGCCCTCGTCCATCCGTCTGGAGATGAAATGATCCGACGAAAGAAGGGAGCCGCGAGGCCCCCTTCTTCATTTGATCCGGCTCTGCATGTATGCCTTGAGACGTGCGATGATCTTTTGCCGCAACTCCTCGGCGTCGCCCATGTACTGACGCCTGGGCATTTGAAAACCCCGGCCGCGCCCGGCCCGTCCGCCCGTATTGTGTACCTCCGCATAGGGCACTTTTGCGTTGCCCGCCGTCCATACGACCTCCTGCGGGGTCGCGCGGGCGATGCGGATGCTGTTCATCAGGGCGGCGGAGTCGATCATGAGCGACCCGCGCCGCCGCGTTCCTGCCTTGTCCTTCTTCGCCAGCGGCCAGGGCGTGCCGTCGAATCCCTTCTTCCGGAAGGCCCCTTTGAAATAAGACACTCCGGTCATGGCAGCGATGTCGGCGACGTCCTGCATGTCGATCCGCGCCTTGTCGAGTATTTGTTTCGGTATCATTGCGGTTTGTTCAAAATTCGTTATATTTGCATCGAAGCGCGCAGCGCCGGGGATGAATCATCCCGGCCAACCCTCGCGGATGACGGGGGCCGGGCGAGTCCGGGCACGATACGGCGGCGGGGCGCGTCAATCCGAAGCGGATCGGTAGCACCGGGACCTCAACCCGTTGAAACAGCACAGGCGACTACCAGGAACCGGGCCGCGAAGCACAGGGGAGCGTTGAAAGGCTCCCCTTACTTTTTCACCAGCAGCCCGCGCCGATACTTGAGCCGGGGGTCTTTCTCCGGTGCGATCTTCCCGCCGCTTCTGGTCGTCGGGCGGATGGCTATTTCGAACCACGTCCGGACGGCGAGCGTCTTTCCGTTCTCGATCCGGCACACGACGTTGATCGCCTTGTCGCGGTAAAAGCGGATGTAGTTCAGACAGTCGAACGCCTTGCCGTCGTAATTGTTCAGCCATACCTCGTCGGGCTGCCGCAGAACCTCGGCGATCACGTCGAGCAAAGGCACGCGCGCCGCGGTGTATTTGCCCGACGTATGCGTTGCGAACGTCCGCTCGGGGAGTTCTATCGTTTTGCCGGAGAAGTCCGTAAAACGGCCGTTTTGGGCGAACCATCCCGCGGGATCGCCCGAGAACGGGACGAACTCCCGCGTCGCGGCCGCCAGCCGCTTCCCGAACGACGGCAACCCGTAATGCTGGCAATGGAGTTTGCCGAGGAGCGAAGCCGCCCGGTCGGGGAATTTGCGGATGTACATTTGATTCGCCGTGAAGATCTCGGCCGTCTCGGCCCGGTTCACGCCCCAGCCCTGGGCCGTCGTCCGCTTCCATTCGGGGCTCTTCAGAAACGCCTGCATCTTCTTCTGCTCCTCGCCGAAATCCCCTTCGAACTCGTCGGCCATGATCGCCTCCACCCGGCAGCGGCAGTTCCAGTCGTTCGGCGGGAAGATCTTCCGCCATGCCGGATCGGACGCCGGGAGCGTCAGTCCGTCCAGCGCGGCATGGGACGGTCGCACCTGGCCGTCGCCTGCGGTACGATAGACCCAGTAGGGGAAAATATCGGCCCGCCGCCGGAGCTGTCGGTAGTTGCTCGCTGCCTCGGCGACCTGCACGGCCGTGCGGTACTCCGTGCGCTGCCATCGGTCGTTGAACGTGCGCGTGATCTCCGCGGCCCGGGCTTTGAACTCGTTATAGTTCTTGCTTTCACGGAACGCCTGGTTCAGCTCCTGCACCTCGGCGAGCGTCTTGGCCGCGGAGAAGTGGAACAGGTTTTGTTCGAGGGCCGCCGTATATACGTCGTCCGGCACGTCGTATTCGACGGCCGCCTCGACCGCTCCCGAGGTGTGCGCGAATACGGTTCGAACGGCCTTCAAAAGGTCGGAGGCGATGTATTCGAACAGTTCGGCGTCCCAGTAGTCAGACTTCCCGGCCGCCACGCGTCCGACGAGCGCCTCGTCCCGCGGCGTGAGGGATTCTCCATCGGATGCCCCGTCCTGCGGGGCCTCCGCGAAAAAAGCGTGTCCGTCCGCACCGTCTTCCGCACCTTCCCCGTCCTGCCGCTCCCCGTCGCCGCCGGGCGGAAGGGCCCCCTGCTGCTTCTTGCCGATCACGGCGATTCCGAACGTGTCCCGAATCCACTCCGGATCGACGTCGTAATTCTGGGACGCCTCGTAAGTCATCTTCCAGAGTTTCTCCAGGTCCACCTCCTTGGTGATCTCCAGCCGCAGGCCCGGTTTGAGGAAGCCGATGGCGGCCAATGCCGGGAGAATCTTCCGGTTGAAGGAGGACTCGATCAGCCGCTTGTCGGCCTTCACGACGGCCTCCATGAGCTTGGCGCTGCTCTCCTCCTTCGAACGGTTGCCGTTCTCGGTGTCCTGACCGAGCACGGCCGCCAGGTTGAGCAGCGAGAGCTGCTGGTCGCAGGTCGAAATAAGGTTCTTATAGACGTCGCCGTTCGTGGCGACGCCCTGCGCGAACTCGAAATCCTCCGTCGTGTCGATGATGAAATAGGCCGCCGATCCGATCTCGCGCATCATCGTTTCGGCCCGCTCCAGCATTTCGTCGTCAGTGGTGTTCGTCTTCATGACGCGCGGAGGTATGCCGAATATCTCGCACAGCTCACTCCAGCAGGAGAGGGCGAACTTCTTGATCAACACATACGGCACGGCCTTGTTGAGCAGCCCGAGGTCGCATTTGCGCGGGTAGATCTCAACGAGCCAGCGGCCGAACTCCGGCAGAAGTCGATAATCCACCGTCTCCGAACCTTCGGCGTCGGGGTAGAATTTCCCGACTTCGGGCGACACGTTCTCACGCGGCACGAGGTCGGCCACGACCGTTCCGGCCGGATCATAGTCGAACTCGATGAGCGAGTGGTTGAAAAACTGCGCTTCGACGATCAGTTCGACGAGGTCCTCGTACAAGCCCGAATCCTTGAACTTCTGCGTCTCGGCCTCGTCCTTGCGGCCGTTCATCTTCAGTTCGAACTCCGCGCCCTGGCTTTTGCCGATGCGGAGAACCGACACCTGCGAGGTCATCAGCGCATCGTCGATCACCTCCGAGAAAAGCCGTTGCAGCAACACCTGCTTCGGTTCGTAGGTACTCGTCGCCTGCAGGCGGGCACGCTTCCAGTCGGCGATGTCCTTGCGGGTCACGGATTCCTGCCGCCTGATGACGCGGCGAATGATCCGCGCATCGTTCCGGCGAGCGGGCTTTCTTTCCATCTTGGCGGCTGCCTCCGCAGCGGCTGCCGCCTTTGTTTTATATCCGATCTTTTTCATTAGAACGAGTGTCTGAATTTAGGGTTGGAGCCGCAGCGCATCTTGATCCGGACTTCGCCTTTCTCGTCGGTCAGCAACGGCAGACTCGGGGTGCGCGTCCCCGCGGCCACGCCCTCCAGGTATTTGATGACACGGTCGTAGCGCTCCTTCCATATCTCGTATATGGTTTCGACGTTCGACAGCTTGATAAGGTTCCACACGGTGATGATCTTGGTGTTCTCCAGAACGAGCGCATTGCGCTCGGAACCCTCCGCCGCGAAAATCCGGTCCGTGTCGTAACGCGGCCGCAGATAGGAGCGTACCTCCTCGACGGCGGCTTCGATGGCTTGCAGCACGATCTGCTCGTCGCCCTCGGTGATCTCCTCGACGATATGGGCGTACATGTGGCTTTTCAGTTCTTCCGGTGTCAGATACATTGTCCTATTGATTTTACCACCTACGGCTGGCCCGATGGCCCACCGCATAGCGGTTGTTGGTCTTACGCACGGAGTTGCTCAGTTTCCATATCGCCCCCTCCAGCGCATCCGGGGCGTCGTCGTGAATTTTGCTGCCTTTCTCAAAGCAGAGGAGCTGCTCGATGAGGACCCGCATTCCCTGCGAATCCCGCTCCAGCTCGTTGAAGATGATGTCCCCGCGCTCGAACAGGGGCTGCAAGGCTTCGATGCGTGCGAATTTGTCCGGCTTCTTGCGCGTGTCTCCGACGATGGGTATCTGGTAGCCGACTTTCTCGCCGTACTTGCGGAACTCGTCGAGGAGCAGGTCCTGCATGAATCCCGCCTCCATTTCGTACCGCACCGGGTTGTCTCCGACGTAATCGTGGGCGTCGTAGTGCCATTCGACCATCGTCGAGACCTTCGTCTGGTCGGCATAGGCTTTCAGCACGTGGTATTTGCCCTGGGGCGTGATGCCTACGAGCATCGTCGCCTTGAAATCGGCCGTCGCCGACGCCTTGAACGACGGGTCGGTGTAGCAGACGATTGCGCGGTATTCCCGCATGCGCAGCATCTTTCCGAAGCGGATGTGCTTCTCCTCGAAAACGGTTCCCGCATTGACGGGGTTGTTCATGTATTCGCGCTGGAAACGCCGCTCGCCCATGATGCCGCGCATTTCGGCGATCTCCCGCAGCGTGTAGTTCTGCGGCCAGGACGGAAGGCCCTTTCTGTCGAGCGCATTGACGACGGTATGGTGGAAATGCGGATTATCCGCCAGGGTGCCGATGACCGACGTGCGGCCGATCCGGTTGCCTACGACGGCCAGGCGTCCGCGCCCCATCGCCATCGTTCCGAGCAGGGCCGTCAGCAGCCAGTCCACCGCTTCGCCCACGCGCCGGGGATTGCGCACCAGCTCGTCGTCGTCGATGTCGTCCACCGCGATATAATTGGGCCGCAGCCCGCGCTTCTTGATGCCTCGCGGCGACTGTCCGCGTCCCAGCGCGATGAACAGATCGCCTGTGGCCGTCGTGAACTCGCCGTTCGTCCATATTCCCGCTCCCCGTTGATTGCCGAAATCTGCGTTATAGAGGTCGTTGGACTCCAGCTCCGCCTGCAAGTCGCCCAGCAGGCGCCGGGCGGCTTCCTGGCTTTTCGACACCAGAATCATGATCAACGGCTGCGCGTTGGGCTGGATCTTCAGCCAGAGCGGCTGCAAGAGCGAAATATGCGTGGACTTGGCGTGCCCGCGCGCCCACTCGAACAGGCCGCGGGCGTTTTCATGGTCCCGCATGTAAACCGCGGCATCGACCTGGAAGTCCGCGCACTCGGTCGTCGCAAGGTGGGGAAAATAGGTGCGGACAAAATACCTGTAATCCTTTCGCGCACGGGCGATGCGGTCCTTTCGCTCCTGCTCCGTTCCCTTCGGAATCTTGGCCGTTGATCGTTCGATGTCGTGGCAATGCTGAATCCAGCGTTCCTGCGCCTCCTTGTATTTTCTGCTGACGGATGCCATTCGTTACGCTTCCTGTGCGGAAATGCATTCGATATACTTCTTGTGCAGGCCGTTTATGGTCGTGAGCAGTTCGGGCGTCAGCTCCTCGTCGGTCTCGGCCCGCTGCATCATCCATTGCTCCAGGTCAATGATTACGTCGATGATCTCGTCTTGGGTGATACCCTTTGCGATGCGCTTTGCCGAGGCCATGACCTTGGCGATGTTGTCCGACAGTTTGGTGATGCCGTCGATGTCGTCCGTTTCGCCCTTGTTCAGCTTGGTGATGATCTGCTCGGAGATCTTCCTGGCCGCCAGCATCAGCGAATTGACCAGGGCGACCGACGAGGAGTTCTGCTCCCGGCGCCGGGCGTCCCAGTTCTCCTCCCTGGCCCACCTGCTGACGGTGGCCTCCGTTAGTCCGGTTTTCGCGGCGATTACCCGCTGCGTTTCGCCGCTCAGAAACAGACGGCACGCATAATCCCGGAGAACGTCGAGCTCTCGCTTCGTCCTCGGCTTTTTGGTCGTTTTAGCCATTTACAGCGATTCTATTAGCCCTTCCGGGCGGTTTGTACGGTGCAAAATTGGGGCATTCGCCCGCCGGATAAAAATAGAGTGTAAATAATTTACACTCTATTTGTTACGCGAATCTACCCGGGCGATATTTGCACCATGAATCGCGGAATGGAGCAGAGGCCAGCTCGTCAGACTCATTATCTGAAGGTCGGGGGTTCGAATCCCCCTTCCGCAACGAATTTTTGGGAGGACAACGCTTTTTGACGGACGGCATCGGCCCCGAGTAGCAACGGACGATGTCATTGTAACAAGGCACAGCGGCGAATTGCTACCCGGTTAAGCCGCTGTTTCGAAAAGACGATGGAAAAAACGTACATAGATTCCGTAAACGAGACGCCGCGGGAAGCCGTAATGCGGCTTTACGGCGCAATCGGCCCGCGGGTGGACGGCGACTATTTCGCCCAGGAGCTCGCGTCGCTCGACCGGGGCGATTTCGATATGATCCATATCCGGATGAACTCTCCGGGCGGCAACGTCTTCCAGGGCATGAGCATCGTTTCAGCCATCCTTTCCATGAACACCCCCGTCTGCGTACATATCGACGGCATCGCGGCGTCGATGGCGGCCGTTGTCGCCGTGGCTGCGGACCGCGTCTGCATGATGGACTTCGCCAAAATGATGATCCACGACCCCTACTTCACGGGAGAGAGCGGAAAGGCGATGAGCCCCAAGCAGAAGAAGGCTCTGGCGCGGCTTACCGACATGCTGCGGCAGGTTCTCGTCCGCCGGGGCAAGGACGAGGCGACGATGGCGAAGCTGATGCGCGAGGAGACGTGGTTCTCGGCAGCGGAGGCGCTCGATGCGGGGCTGTGCGACGAGATCGCCTCTTCGGCCCGTAACGAGTTCATGAGTTTAGACCCCATGCAGCTTGTCGCTGCGGTCGATGCAGAATACCAAACCAACAATCGAGAACAAATGGAAAAAATCAAACTGTCGGCCGAGGCTATCGTTGCCCTCGGCAGCAAAAGCGGCCAGATGGACGAAGCTGCCGTCAGCGCAGCGATCGTCGCGGCCGTCGCGGCCAAAGACGAGGAGATCGCCAACCTCAAGGCCGCGAAAGAGACGGCCGAAGCGGAAATCGCCCGGATCCGGAAGGAGAAGGAGGACGCCGTGGCCGTCGAAGCGGTAAGTTTCGCCGACGCGCTCGTCAAGGCGGGCAAGATCGCAGCCGATGCCAAGGACGCCGTTATCGAAACCTTCAAGGCCAACCCGGAGAACGCCCGCAAGATCTTCGGCAGCGTACCGGAACGCACGAAGCTCTCCAGCCTGGCAGGGACGCAGGGCGGTGACGCGGGCAAGTATGCCGCGAAGTCGTGGGACGAGCTGGACCGGGCCGGACTGCTCGCCGAACTCAAAGCCAACCACCCCGACCTCTACGAGAAGAAGTACAAGGAGATGGCCGCCTCGCTGCACATCTGCCGGGGATAGCCGAAAACGCATCATCAACAAATCAAAACAGAATGGCATTACAAGTTGAAATCTGGGTGAAGTCCATCATCGAAGGACTGTTCGCCAACAACACGTTCGCGGCCCGCTCGGTCGATCACAGCGAGTTCGTGAACGAAAAGACGGTGCACGTTCCGAATGCCGGGGCGGCTCCGAACGTGGAGAAAAACCGAACGGTTTTCCCCGCCAACGTGACCGAACGCAAGGACGTCGATCTGATCTATCAGATGGACGAGTTCACCGTGGACCCGGTGCGCATCCCCCATGCCGAGCAGGTGGAGCTGTCCTACAACAAGCGCGAAAGCGTCACACGCCAGTCGCGCCGCAAACTCGCGCAGGACATCTACGAGTCGATCATCTACAACTGGATTCCCGAAGGGGTGAAGGTCGTGGAGACGCTCGGCGAGGCCGTCGCCGCACACATCAAAGAGGCCACGGGCAACCGCAAACGGATGACCAAGCAGACCGTCGAGGAGCTCCAGACGCTTTTCGACGAGCAGGACATCCCGGAGGAGGGCCGCTGTATCCTGCTCGACGCACGGATGTACAACCAGTTGCTGAACTCCCTGACGGACGCCGAGCGCAACGGCTTCCTGGTATGCGCAGACCCCGCCCGCGGTGTGATCGGCAAATACCTCGGTTTCGACTTCTACAAGCGTTCGAAGGTGGCGAAGGTCGCTACGGACGGCACGCTGAAGCCCTGGAGCGCGGCCAACGCCGCGACGGACTGCGCCGCGGGTCTGGCATGGCACGAGGACTGCGTGTCGCGCGCGCTGGGCGATTCGCTTCTGTTCGACGACCAAGGCAACCCGCTCTACTACGGCGACATCATTTCGTTCCTCCAGCGCGCCGGAGGCAAGAGCATCCGGGCAGACAAGGCGGGCGTGGTACTGATCAGGCAGGCGGCAGCCGAGTAGCGGATGGAGACCTGGATTATTTACGTCATTGCACCTATCGCCATCGCGCTGGTAAGCTGGATTCTCGGCAAGAACGGACGGCGTATCGACGAGACGTCCAAACTGGTGGCCCTGCTTCAGGAGGAGATCACCCGTCTGACGGCCAAAGTCGAGAAGCTGGAGGCCAAGGTCGAGATCAAGGAGCACGAGTCGGAGCGCAAGAGCGGGATAATCCAGGAAGCTTTCCGCTGCAAGACGCCTTCGCACAAGTGCCCCGTGTTAATCAAGTTATTTGAGTTCAACGATCAAAAGGAAGATGAGCAGAGGACTAAGAAACTGCAACCCGGGGAATATCCGCCGGAGTGCGACCAAATACAAGGGAGAGACGAGGAGTTCCGACCCGGCCTTTAAGGCGTTCGAGTCGATGCCGTGGGGCTACCGGGCGATGTTCGTGCTGCTCCACACCTACCGGGTGCGTCACGGATGCCGCACGCTGCGGGAGATGATCTTGCGCTATGCGCCGCCCGTGGAGAACCATACGGAGAACTACATCCGGGCCGTGGCTGCCGGAGCGCAGGTGTCGCCCGACGAGCCACTCGACACCAAGAGCGGCGAGCGGATGATTCCGGTCGTTGCGGCCATGAGCCGCGTGGAGAACGGAACGCCCGCACGCATGGACGAGGTTCGGGCGGGCTGGGATCTGTTCACAAAGTACCCTGTATGACACGGCGGCGAATCCTCCTCCCGCTCCTCCTGGCAGCACTGTTCTGCGCCTGCGCGCCCTCCCGCCGGACGGCGGCGGTGCACAGCCGAGCGGAAAACGACCTTCGGATGCAGGTGCTCCGCGAGGAACTCTCGACGCGCGACAGCCTGTTTTTCCGGGCCTTGTGCGAGGAACTGATCCGCAACCTCGACGGCGAGCGGCATCTGCACCGGGTTGTCGGGGAGGAGGTCGAGACCGTCACACGGGAATACGACACCTCCCGTCCAGTCGATACGCTGACCGGAACACCGCCCCTGCGGCGGGAGACCATCCAACGGCGGCGCCTTACGGATTCCACTCACGAGGCGGACCGTGTACGACAGACCGAACACCGAATCCAGGCCGACACGATCCTCGGCGGCGGTCATGCCAGGCAGCAGCTTCGGACGGAAGGAAATACCTCCCGGCAGGAAGCCGCCGAAACAGATCTCACGACGGCCCAGCGTCGCGGCCTTACCTGGTGGCAGCATGCCCTGTGCATTGCCGGACTGCTGGTCGTGGCTTATGGCACTTACAGATTATTCAAACACCGTTAAAACAACAATTGAATGGCAAAAAACAATCATACCGCAAAAACCGCCGGGAAAGCTCCGAAAACGGCCGGAGCCTCCGTCCAGACCGCGGACGTGTCTATGCAGGTAGGGAACGAATCGCCCGATCTCCAGCCGGCTCCCGACACGGAACCCGCCGCCGGGAAGGAGGCGGAACCGACGCCGTCGGTCCCCGAAGCTCCGGACACGACACCCGGTCTCCGGCCGGACTCCGCATCCGATGATGAGAGCGGCACGGCGGATCGGCAGACCGATGACACCCCGGCAACGGCCGGGGAGGACGAGCGGCCACTTTCTGCGGTAACGGCATTCGCCGACACCCCGGAGGAACTGGCGGCCCGCCAGGCTACCGAGGCGGCGGCCCGTGAGGCGGCAGACCGTGCAACCACGGAATCGGGAGTCGGGAGCCGTCTGAAGGCCGAGGCCGGGCGAATCCTGGCCGCATACCCGGATGCCCCTGTCGTCTACATGACCTCCAACGGGTTCGGGTTCTTCAGGGAATCCGAGGCCCGCAACCATGCGGCCACGCTCCGCGACAAGGCAGTAATCACCGTAAAACGCAAATAAATGTTACCGAGAGTACGAATCAACTACGCCAACGGCACATTGGGACAGGTGGCCGCGATGGCGGACGGCTGCCTCGGCATGATGGCGCTGGGTGCGAAGGAAGTGACGGGCGACGACAAGTTCAAGCTGGGCAAGGCGTATACGCTGCGTAAGCTCGCCGACCTGGAGGCGCTGGGCGTCACGTCGGAGAATAACCCGAACCTCTACCGCAACGTCAAGGAGTTCTACGCCGAGGCGGGCGACGGAACGGAGCTCTGGCTGACGGGCTATGCCGAGAGCGAGACCTTCGCCAACGCATTCGACAAGGACAACGCCGCCGGAGCCGTGGCCCTGCTCAAGGCGTCGAACGGCAAAATCCGCGGTCTGGTCGCTTTCAAGACTCCGGCCGAAGCCTACGAACTGACGACCACCGAGGGTCTCGACGCCGACGTGTTCGCCGCGCTGCCGAAAGCCCAGCAGTTGGGCGACTGGGCCACGGACACGCTGCGTGCGCCAATCTTCTCGCTGGTCGAGGGCTACGGCTATGCCGGGGACCCCGCGGCGCTGAAGGACCTTACCGAAACGGAGTACAACCGCGCGGGCGTGGTGCTCGGCGACACCGCGGCCTCGTCGAAGAACGCCGCGATGGGTGTCGTCGCCGGGCGCATCGCCGCCTCGGCCGTCCAGCGGAAAATCAGCCGCGTGCGCGACGGTGCGCTCCAGCCGCTGACCTTCTACGTGGGGGCCGAGCCCGCTGAACTGGCCGACCTGGAGACGATCAACGACAAGGGGTATATCACCTTCCGCACGTTCGTCGGCAAGGCCGGGTATTTCATCACCGACGACAACCTGGCCACGACGCCCGAGGACGACTACCGCGCGCTGACCAACCGCCGCGTCATCGACAAGGCGTACCGCATCGCCTACGCGCAGCTGGTCGAGTGGCTCAACGACGAGGTTCCGGTCTCGAAGTCCGGCACTCTGGTTCCCGCCTGGTGCTCGACCGTCGAAGCCGACGTCGAGCAGGCCATCGAGACGCAGATGACCGCACAGGGCAACTTGGGCAACGATCCGTCGGATTCGTCCGATACGGGCGTGGAGTGCAAGATCGACTACGACCAGAACATTCTGGCCACTTCGCAGGTAAAGATCGGGCTGCGCGTCAAGCCCAACGGATATGCAAAGTATATCGACGTGGAGCTTGGGTTCAAAACCGCATAAAATGACAGGACAATGATCAATGGCAAAGAATACGGCTGGGAGGATATCACCGCCTACATGGGCGGCCGTGACGTGATGGGCTTCCGCTCGATCAAGTACACGACCAAGAAGGAGAAAGAGGCGCTTTATGGCAAAGGGAACAAAGCGCTGGCTATTCAGAGCGGGAATATCTCGAACGACGGCGAAATCGGACTCACGCAATCCGAAGTCGAGGCGCTGGAGATTGCATCGGGCGGCTCGTTGCTCGACATTCAGCTCGACATAGTGGTTTCCTACGGCGACCCGGAGAAGGGCGACCTCCCGACGATCCACAAGCTACGAGGCGTACAGTTCACGGAGGATCCGCGCGAAACCAACCAGGGCGATAAGTTCCAGGACCTCAAGCTGCCTTTCCTCTTCTTACGGAGAGAGTAGACGAAGACGAACAACGATCCGGCTCCGGCCGGGCAAAACAACGAAAAAATCGAAATGGAGAACAAACAAACCCTTATCGGCGAAGTTACAGCCGACCAAATCAACGCTTGGAAAGAACAGCACGGCGAGGTATTCGCCATCAAGGTAAACGGCCACGTGTGCTACCTGCGCAAACCCACGCGCCGCGAACTCTCGTTCGCAACGACGGCAGGCAAGAACGATCCGCTGAAGTTCAACGAAACCCTGCTGCGCGGGTGCTGGCTGGGCGGTAGCGAGGCAATCCGCCGCGACGATGACAAGTTCATGGGCGCGTCGGGAGTGCTCGACAAGATCGTACCCTACGCGGAGGCCGAGCTGGAAAAGCTTTAAAGGCTACCGAGGTCGATCCTGCGGAGGGCCGCGACTGGGTCCGGAAACTGGATACCCAGCTGCGCTATTACCTCCATATCGACCCCGATAGCCTCACCGACTGGGAATGGGCCATGCGTGTGAACGAACTGAAGTGGATACGCAAGCAGGAGGCGGAAGCCGCACGGCAGAAATAGCAGGCCCGGAATCACAAGGTTCGGACTGTCGGGAGATTTACTTCCGTGCGAAGGACAACACCGAGGGCCGCGCCGGCATCGTCCGCGGGTCACTTTCCGCAAGTCGCGCCGTTGTCACGTACGGGGGAAAGAACCCCGCGATCCGGACCTTTTCTAATTTTCCATATAGAGAATGAAGGCGAGCAGCAGGTAGAGCAGCGACCAGCCGATGACGATGCACCGCGCCTGCCACGGATGCGTTTCACGGTTTTTATACGCTACGGCAAAGGGCATCGCAGGCAGGCAGAGCAACACGCCGAGCGCTTTCGGGATACACGGCAGCACGGCCCGCGCAGCCTTCAACACATAGAAAACCACGGCGACGACGAACCAAATACCTATAAGTCCTGCTACCATACGCAGCGAAGATACGAAAAAACGGACACAATGGCAAATGTTGTCGAATATACGCTCTCTCTGAACGACCGGATCACGGGGAAGTTGAATAAGATCAACATCACCAACAACCGGGCGTTGGAAGTCTGGGCGAAGGTCGAGCAGCGGGTGAACAGTGCGAGCAACACCATGCAGAAATGCGGTGTCACGCTGGGCAGTCTCCGCGAGCGTGTCGATGCGCTACGTGCCGAGCGCGAGTGGATTCCAGCCAGCAACATCAACGCCATACGTCGTACCAACATCGAGGTCAAGGCCCTCGAACGACAGATCCGCCAGCTCGAACGGGTGAACGGCGGCAAGATCAAGACTATGCTGTCGGATGCCTTCAACAGCATCCCGTTCGCCAATACGCTGACCAATCCAATCGTCATGGCGGGCATGGCGGGATTTAAGGCGCTGCAAACAGGTTTCGAACGGGAAAAGGTGCAGGTCGCCTTCGACGTGCTGCTGCGCGGTGACACGAAAGCATCGGAAGCGCTGCGGGAGGAGATTCGCCAATACGGGATGGTAACACCCTACATGACAGCCGAGTTGCAGGATGCCGCGAAAATGATGCTTTCATTCGGCATTGCACAGGATCGGATCATGCCCAACATCAAGGCGCTGGGCGATATCGCAATGGGTGACCGGAACAAATTGAACTCATTGACGCTGGCCTTCTCGCAGATGACCGCGTCGGGACGGCTGATGGGGCAGGATCTGCTGCAGATGATCAATGCCGGATTCAATCCGCTGTCGGAAATTTCCCGCAAGACGGGAAAATCCATCGGCGTGTTGAAAGAGGAGATGGAGAAAGGCAAGATCTCGGCCGAGATGGTGACACAAGCATTCTATTCGGCGACGCAGGCCGGGGGCCAGTTCCACGGCATGACCGAAAAGATGGGACAGACGGCCGCGGGCAAGTGGTCCACGCTTCTCGGACTGGCGGGCGACCTGCTGTTCCGCCTCTACGGGATCATCGAGCCGTTGGTGATTCCCGCCATGACCGCGCTGGAGTGGATCGTCGGACTTGCTGGAAAAGGCATCGACGCCTTGGGGGCAGCTATCGGATGGGTCTCGGAGTTCATGCAGCGGCACGCGACGGTCGTTGCGGTATTGGGCACAGCGCTCGGCATACTGGCGACGTCCATGTTCCTCGTCACGCTCCAGTCCAAGGCGATGGCCGCCTGGGCGGGGATCGTCACCACGGCGAAATGGGCATGGGCCGCAGCGCAGAACGGGTTGAACCTTGCCCTGCTGGCGTGTCCCGTGACGTGGATCATCGCCGCGGTCATCGGACTGATCGCCGTAATCGGCTATGTCTGCTACAAGGTGCAGGGCTGGGGTACGCTGTGGGACGGCACGGTTGGATTCATGAAACATTCGTTCCTGGGATTCGTGGAGAGCGTGAAGCTCTATTTCAGCACGATGATAAACGGCCTTATGATCGGCCTGGACAAGATCAAACTCGGATGGTACAAGTTCAAGGAGGCCGTGGGGCTGGGCGACAGCGCCGAGAACCAGGCCGCCATCGCCCGGATCAACGCCGATATCGAGAACCGCCAGCAGGCGATCATCGAAGGGGCGAAACGGGTCGCAGACCATGCGGCCAAAGCCAGGGCGTCGCTCGACGGCATCCGCCTTCGGTGGGATTCCGAACGGTCGCTGGGCGACGTCGCCGCGAAATTGAAAACCTCGCTGGGGATCGCGTCGCCCTCCCTGCCTGGCATGGGAGGCGAGCTGGCAGCGAATACCCCGGGCAGAGGCAACGGAACCTCCGGCAGTACGGCCGGGGCGGGAGCCGTTTCGGCCATCGCCACGGGCGGCAAACGATCCACGACGATCAACATTTCACTCGGGGCGCTGGTCGATAAGCTGGTTTTCGAGGGCGGCTACGAGGGTTCGCGCGACGACATGCAGCGCGATCTGGAGAACAGACTGATTCAGGTATTGCAAATGGCCGCAACGGCACAATAGGATGGGCAAGGTATTTTTCAACATTGGGAAAGCGACCCCTGACGTCATCGTTTCATCGGATGGCTTGCGCGATCCGCTCCGCATCCGCACGACGCAGGCCCTCGGCGGCTTCGGAGCTCTGCCTCCGTATTTCCTACTCAGGGACACGGACGGGGTGCGGACGGCCGATGCGGACGAAATCCGGTCGGAAATGACAACCGTCGGAACGATAAAATCCGTCATGCCGTTGCGGCTCAAGCGTTCGACTGACGGGATTCTGAACTGGTTCACTTTCCCGCTTGAACCCCTGGTGTCGATCAGCGGCAAGAACGAAATCATCCGACGAACTCCTGCCAAAGGCAAAGGAACGGGAACGGTCAAGGAGCGATGGAGCCAGGGCGACTACGAAATTTCGATCCAAGGCATATTTATCGCCGCGGAAAACGAATATCCGAAAGAGAGCGTCCAGCAGTTGCGTAATCTGTTCGATACTGCCAGTCACCTCGACGTGGAGCATGATATTCTGCTGCTGTTCGGTATTACGCGTCTGGCCATAGAGAGTGTCAGCTTTCCGCACACAAAAGGCCTGCAAAACCAGAACTACGAGATCAAAGCATACAGCGACAATCCGGTTTCGCTTTTTATTCCGGTTTAACGGCGTTCGAAATGTATTCGATGAACTTTGACATAACGATCGGGAAGTATCGGCTGGCGGCGCTCGAAAAGGTTGCGATCAAATGCAGCGTCGAAAACCTGGCTGATACGGCCGATATTACGCTGCCGGGGACGCTTTTCAACCGGGCATTGAAGGTCGAACAGAAAATCGCCGAAGGAGATGCTGTTCGGATCCGCCTGGGATATGATCGGATATTGCGCGATGAATTTTCCGGGTATGTCTCCGAAATCGCTACTGATAACGACTCCGTGCGTATTCATTGCGAAGATGAACTCTACAAATTCCGCAAAGACCTCAAGGACCGTGTCCTGAAAAGCGTAACGGTGAAAACGTTATTGACCTCGGTCGCCGAAGAGGTCGGAAAATATGAAGTGGCATGCGATTACGATTTCACGTATGATAACTTCACTATCCATGCAGCGACGGGGTACGACGTGCTGCGCAAGGTGCAGAGCGAAACGAAGGCCAACATCTACCTGCGCGGAAAAACCCTGCACGTCCATCCGCAATACGCCCAGATCGGAGAGAAGGTCATTTACGACTTCGCCGTGAACATCGAGAAGTCCGACCTCAAGTACCGGGACGCCTCGAAGCGGAAGTTTCTGGCTGTCGTCGAGGGAACCGATGCCAAAGGCAAGACGATCCGTATCGAACGCGGTACGACGGGCGGCGACAAGTTTACACTCAAATTGCCGGGTGTTTCGGATCGGAAATCGCTCGAACAACGGGCCGACGAAGAGCTGAAGGTGCGGGCCTATACCGGCTACGAGGGCTCGTTCACCGGATGGCTCGAACCCTATGTCGAGCCGACATGGCTGGCCGAGATCCGCGACACGGAGTACGAATACAAGAACGGAAGCTATTACGTGTTGGGCGTCGAAACGACTTTTTGCGACAAAGGTGCGAGCCGGGTCGTCACCATCGGAAAACGCATAGAAAACAATGGATAACGCCTCGAAGATAAAACAGCTTTTGCAGCAGATTACGGGCACGGAACAGTCCGTATTCCTGTTTCGCCCGATGGAGGTCGTCTCCGTCGAGGGCGACACCTGTCGGGCGCGGTATAACGAACTGGAGATTCCGGGCATCCGTCTGGCAGCCATCGAAGGCGGAGCGGACGGCGGCCTGCTGTTGAAACCTGCAACGGGAAGTATTGTTCTGGTAGCCGACCTTTCGTGCGGCGAGCTGCGCGAATGCTCCGTGATCGGTTATTCAGAGATCGAAGCGCTGACCTACCGTCACGGCGATACGACCGTCACAATGAACGGGAGCAATGTTTCGGCTACGGTCGGTCGGATGCAGTTGAAGGTTACGGCTGACGGTGTGGAAATCAACGGCGGGAAGCAGGGCGGCCTGGTATTGGCCGCTGCGTTGCGCCGTTCGCTGGAAAGCGTTCAGCGCTACTGCGAAACGATGCGGACGGCCGTCGCTGCCGGACTGACAGGAGTAGGCATTGGAGCTGCGGCCAACGGAGGAACGGGAGCAGGGATTTTCTCCGAACAAATGGCGGCCGCAACCATCTCTCTCGAAGATTTGGAGGATAAAAAAGCAACACACTGATAATGGCTAAGAATATCGGCATACTGATCGATCCCGAGACAGGAGATCTGCAAATCGATCCTCGGCGTAACGACCAAAACGTCTATGTGCAGGGCCTGCAGGTCGGAGAGGTGACGATTCAGAACCAAGCTGCGATTCTTCAGGCAATGAAGGGAGAATTGAAAGAATATCCGACCCTCGGGGTCGGGATCACGAACATCGCCAATGACCACGAAACGACTGGATGGGCACGCGAGATTACGGCTCAACTGAAGGCTGACGGTATGCGGGTGAACGATGTAGAAGTCGATATAACGAACAATAAACTGACCGTCGATGCAGACTACGACACGAAATAACCAGACTCTGCTGGATATCGCAGTTCAGGAATGCGGGACTGTCGAGGCCGCGTTCGAAATTGCCGAACGTAACGGTCTTGCGCTGACCGACGAACTGAACACGGGGCAGAAACTCGATATCGTCATGACGACAACCAGAGAGGAGTCTGTCGTGCAGGAACTGGCGGCCGATAGAATAAAACCAGCTACCGCACCTTCGGCCGAGGAGACGGAAATGGTTCCTTACGGCGGTATCGGGTTTATGGGGATTGAAATAGACTTTGTGGTACGATGAGAACGATCGAGGAAATCAAGGAAACGATCTGCGCGGATTTCATGCGTAACGAATCCGTTGCGGAGTTGTTCGGATTTACGCCGGGCGACAGCTTCACGTCGCATTTCAGCAAGGTATCCGTCATCGGGATTCTGTTCTACATTTTCGCCGTTGCGGCGTGGACGCTGGAGAAGCTCTTCGACACGTACAAGGGCGAGGTGGACACACGCATCGAGGAGATCATCCCGCACCGTCCGCGGTGGTACCGCGACAAGGTGCTTGCGTTCATGAAGGGCAAGACGCTGATCGCGGACACGGACCGCTACGACACTGAGGGGATGACCGAGGACGCCATCGCGGCGGCACGGGTGGTCAAGCACGCCGTGGCGGTCGAGAACCGGGACGCTTCGCTCCTGACGATCAAGGTCGCGGGCGAGAAGGACGGCAAGCGGTGCAGGCTCGACGCCGAGACCGAGGCGCAGCTTGCGGCCTACATCGCCGAGATCAAGGACGCGGGCGTGCGCACGGCGCTGGTGAACATCGACCCCGACCGCTTCAACTGCGAGGCGGACGTGTACTACGACCCGATGCTCGTGGCCGAAACGGTCGAGAGCGCCTGTCGGGAGGCTGTCCGCAACTACATCGAGAACCTGCCCTTCAATGGCGAATATACCAACATGGCGCTCGTCGATGCGCTCCAGACGCTCGACGGCGTGCGGATCGTGGAGTTCCGCGGGGCGACGACCGTCGCGGCAGGCGAGGAGGTGCTGGTTACGATCGACGCGCGGTGCATCCCGGCCGCGGGCTATTTCGAGATGGGCGACGTCGTACTCAATATGAAGGCATACAATGGATAAGTACGACGTGAACTTCAAGCGCCTGGCGCTCCTGCTGCTGCCGACCTTCTGGCGGCGGCCGCTCTTCGCCGCGATGGCCTACGCCGCCGTGTCGCCCCTGCAATACCTGCACACGCGGTTCATCCTCTGGAAGCGCGAGAGCGACTACCGCCTCGAACACAACGGCCAGGTGTGCTACCTGCGGGCGCTGCTGAACGACAAGTTCGATCCCATCGACCGGAGGATCACAATCACCGAAACGGTCGAAAACGTGGGCTTCATCACCCTGCACAAACGCGAGGAGGACGCCGAGGTGCTGGTCCCGCGCCGCGGATCGGGCCGGATCCTGATTCTCAACCGCCGCGGCTACGGCGGGGTGAGCGGCTACGACTTCTGGGTGAATATCCCGCTGGCGCTCTACGACAAGCTGGACATCACGCAGGTCCGGGCCGTGGTGGATGCGTACAAGCTGGCTTCGAAACGATTCTCCATAAACTACATTTGACGATGAAACAGATACAGGGCAGGTTCCTCCTGCAATCGAACAAAGACTTTCCGGCCGACTGCGAGATGCTCGACTACATGCAGACCAACGCGCACGTGGTGTCGATCATCGGCAACCTGGCGGGCGACAAGGCGATCCTGCTGGGATGCGCACTCACGGGCGGCGGCACGCAGCGGAGCGAGGGCTACGTGTTCCTGCGCACGAAGGAACACCCCGAGGGGGAGGTGCTCTACTGGGAGGGCGGCTCCATTTCGGGCGGCATGTACCTCAAACAAGCCGCGATCCCGGTACAGGCCCAGGGGTACGAATATCCGCAAGCCTACGTCGAGCGGTCGCTGGCTCCAGGCGTCGGCGAGGAGAACTACAAATGGGAGGACTTCCGCGAGGCGCAGTCGCTGCCCGAGCTCGAAGCGCAGATCGTGGCGTTG
>ERZ773145.123-NODE-123-length-79735-cov-7.912450_pt1 | contig 79735 bp, 77 predicted proteins | sample MGYA00580848_ERZ773145 | MGnify/ENA primary metagenome ERZ773145 (study PRJEB29015, sample SAMEA2737858) | human gut metagenome | biome: human gut; feature: human-associated habitat; material: faeces | place: China | collected 2012 ... | reverse complement strand
TCACCGGGAACAGGCTCAACGCGATACTCAACCAGCGCAGCCAGGACATGCTCACTGCGAACAACTGGAACGTCTGCCAGTATGCGGCGCTGCTCATAATGTTCGCAAAATCCACAGGATTCGAGCCGGGAGAGCTTGTCCACGTCATTGCGGACGCGCATATCTACGACCGCCATATGGACGCAGTAAAGCGGCTCATTGAAAAGAAGCCCTACCCTGCCCCGGAAATGCAGGTCGAGGATATCACGGATTTCTATAAGTTCACCAAGAACAGCTTTACCGCGGTGGATTATAAGTATCATGAATTTACCGACAAGATACCCGTCGCAGTATAATGTGACTGATGTGACTATTTGAATTAAAGGCAATGGGTGAGTATGCCTAGTTGGCGAAGGCACCAGACTGTAAATCTGGGACGTCAGATACATCGCAGGTTCGACTCCTGCCTCACCCACCAGATGAAGGAAAACATTAAACCCGTCCGCACTGAAAGAAGTGGAAATCTGCATGCTGTTGTAAATGACCCGGCAGGACGTAAAAGTGATGTGGCGACCTGTTGATTGAGCAGGGAGGAGCAGTTTGAATGAGTTATTCCGTTATGCAACGGGGTGACAAGTGTTTCAGGAAAACATAAACAGCTCAGGCGTATACGCCGTGCCACGACGCCCGGGAGCCTAGATGGACTCCACTTATCCCCTCTGTTCATGAATTTCGAATCCGGTATAACAAGTGCATACACGTTATACATTATGGAATTACTTCTGTACGCCTGAAATGTAACGAAAGTAGTTAGAAGAATAGTGAGAGCAGGGAAGCATGCATCAATCAATAACAATCTCGCATAGCTCAGATGGTAGAGCAGGCGGCTGTTAACCGACAGGTCGCAGGTTCAAGTCCTGCTGTGAGAGCCAAGAACCCTGCACGCCTCTGCTTATAGTGAGTAAGCGCAACCCGCAGGGTGATTCAAAGCCGGGAAATCCTACTGGTTTGTATGGGTGCCGTTGCATGTAATGTGCGGATGGCAGAGTTTGTGTTAACGACTCCCTAGTTCTGGTTATTCACTAGCTTCGCCGAGCTATCCATTGGCGGAGCATATCAGAGTGTAGTTGAAGAAGGGGAACACCCTGCCACTCTGTCCAAAAGACCTAGTTGCTTATGTCTGCGTTTGTGTGGCGGGGGTAATTGCCCGACTGCTATCTCGGCAGAAAAGCAGACGGTGTACAACGTTGTCCTGCGGGCGCTAGGTATCATATTGTAACGTAGTCAAGTGGTTAAGACAGCAGTCTTTGCCCCTGCCATTCGCTGGTTCGAATCCAGCCGTTACAACCAAGCCTCCTTGGAGGCAAAGCCAGCCGTCTTTTTACGGTATGGGGCAAAGAGCTTGCTCCACATGGATGCGTAGCTCAGTTGGAAGAGCACCGGACTTTTAATCCGGGTGTCGCGGGTTCGATTCCCGCCGTGTTCACCATACCCGTTATACGAACGGATATAACAAAAGGGGCCCGATTCAGGGCTCCCTTAGCAATACTCAACAGATTACTGATTTGCTAAATAATCACAGGGAGGAAACAAAACTAATATGCTGAATGAATATAAAGGAAAATCCGGTAAGCGAGTGTTTCATCTGCCTAGCCGGAGGACTGTAGTTGCTATCATAATTGCAGTCATGCTGGTTGCGGGTGCTATCGCAGGAAACATCGGAGTCTACAATCTATGTAACAGAAAAGTTCAGGAGCTTCAGGCTATGCCGGTCGCTACGACTGAGCAGGAGCTGGACACCATCATTGCATCAGGAGAAGAGAACTTCATCATCTGTGGCATATTTCAGGCGGACAATCCCGTCGGATATCCCGACGTGGGCAGGGAATACATATACGCAAAGGGAAACAGGGAAGAGAGAGTTCGGCACAAAAGGTCGCATACCTCTGGTAAGATTCGCACCACAAGTCACTACTATAGCTGGGATGTGGTGGGAACGGAGGAGGTGCGGTGCAATTATATTTCCGCGCTGGGACTGGATATTCCATGTTATACCCTGACCATTCCGGCTGGCGTAGACAAGATAACAACTGTGTCAACCGGAGATAATAAAAGGTACGTGTATTATGGCTGTAGAGACAGTCAATTAGGCGCAATACTTGTCAACAGGTCAGAAAACGGAGCTATTCGTGAGGCTGAACTGTATTCAGGCATGAACATTCAGGATATAGTTGACGATTATAGCAAGCAAAACGTGCGTTGGATAATTGTTTACTGGGCGTGTTGTTGCCTTGTATTCTTAATTGCGTTTACATTTATTGAAGCTCTAGTATAGCCAATATAACATGATTTCAGGGTTTGTGTAGGATTTAATATTTATCATTTACATATGCTGTGAGATTTACAATTTAACATTAAGCGTCTGCTTGCGGCAGGCGCACTTTTTTTTTACAAGGAGGAAATATGGGACGACCCAGAAAAATTATACCAAAGGTCTTCCACTGTCTGCGATGCGACAAGACTACGGAAACCGACAGGGAATTTCTTAGGAACCGTTGCAGTCAGTTATATCTGGCGAATGACGGCTGTGTGAGTATATGCAAGAAATGCACAGAGGAGCTTTTTGACTCCTATACGAAGAAATATAATAGCACCAAAAAGGCTTGCATGATTATGTGTGCCATGCTTGACTATCCGTATATCGCCGAGGTATTCACTAACGTACAGCAGTCCTCGCCGATTTTTTCATTCAGCGTTTACACACGCCAACTTAATGGTAGACAATGGAGTAAAAAAACGACCGAGTTCTCGATAATGACCGGAGAGTTCGGCAAGACCGAGGAAAATATACAGGAGCAGAAGGAACAACGGTGGAGTAAAGATGAAATCCGTATACGGGATGAAGTCATCGGCGTATGCGGGTACGACCCATTTTCGTCTTACCCGGACGCTGACCGCAAGGTGTTGTTTGGAGAACTGAGCAAATTCCTTGGCGATGGTGATGATGATGCCTGGAAGATGTCGCAGATAATCGAGGCGGTCGTGACTAACTACCAGATATCGAGGTATGACCGGACACTTGCCCGGCTTGACATCATCCAGGACGCTGACAGTTTCGACCGTGTTTCTTCGCTGAAAAAGGATGCGGTTATATCACTGGATAAGATTGCCAAGGAAAACGAAATATCAATCAAGAACCGTTCGAACAAGGCGAAAGGAACCGGCACGCTGACGTATCTTATGCGTGACCTGCGGAGTAAAGATATCAAGCAGATAGAGGAAGATTATTACGCGCAACTTAAATCAGCGGGAACACAGTGGGCGGCAGATATGTCCGTCAAAGCCCTTATGACGAATGCTAACTTTGATGAGAATGATACTCTTGATATCCGCAATAAGAGAGCCGCGCTCATTGATAGCCAGTATGCGGAAATAGACGACCTCAAGGAAAAGAACCGCCGTCTTATGGAAATGGTACAGAAGCTTGGAGGTGATTTAAGTGCCCTTGATGACCCAGGCTCAAAGAAATAAACTCATTTCTGATGCTCAACGAAAACTGTATGAGGCAGATGCGGAGACTATACAATTCTTTCGCAGGAACCCGGCTATTGCTTCTGAAATGCTACTTGGCATAAAGCTGTTCGATGCGCAGAAGTGGATTCTACAGGAGATGTGGAACAAGAACTATGTTGTGCTGTGCTGCTCCAGAAACTTTGGCAAGAGCTTTATCGGCGCGGTATTTCTTCTGCTGAAGGCAATGCTGTACCCTAACTGTGCAATATATATCGTTTCCTCGACTGGTCAGCAGAGTAAGGAGCTGTTCAATAAGATAGAGGAGATAGTTACACGCATAGGAAAGACGGCGGCTTCTATTCAGTCTTTGAAAGACATCGCGCAGGAAGAAACTGTAAAGAATCTGAACAATAAAACCGGATTCTCGCATGCGCCGGAGATGTATGAGGTCTCATTCTGGAACGGCTCGGCTATCTATACTCTGAACAGTAACCCTGACAGAGTGCGTTCCCGCCGTGCGTCCATAGTTTTCTTTGATGAGGCGGCTTTCTGCTCGGATGAACTTATAGCGGCGGCAGAAGCTTTCGCTACACAGGAAAGTAACTTCATCACCTCTACGGACGATTCATTCTCTCCGCTTACGCAGAAGAGAAAATGCGGCACACAGCTTATTTATGCAAGCTCACAGGACGACGCAGGGAAGCTTTTCTATCGCAGGTACCGCGAGTATGCAAAGGAAATGCTTGCCGGGAATCGCGACTATTTTGTCGTGGATATGATTGCTGATACAGCTATTCAGACGTATATGAACGGTAAGCCTTACGTCCCGTTACTTACTCAGGGCAAGGTGGATACGGCGATGAAGATAAACCGGGATAAGGCGCTGCGCGAGTATTATAATGTACCGACCCGCGACGGCGGCGTTAATCAGATTGTCAAGTGGGGACAGGTGCGTGAATGCGAGAAGTTCTCACTCCCGAAGCTTGGGCTTACAGACGACAGTGAGAGATTCGTCATCGCAATGGACCCGGCGCGTACCACTGATAACAGTATCGTATCCGTAATGGAACTTGTGGAAGATGCGGAAAAGGGGCTTTGCGGTAAAATAGTCAACTGCGTAAACTTTATTGACGCGAAGTCCGGCAAGTTCAAGCTTGACTCCAACCGGCAGATTCAGCGGCTCCGCGAGCTGATAGTAAAGTACAACGGCGCGGATTATGCGGATTATGTGCATATTGATATGCTCGAAATAGACTCCGGTGCTGGTGGCGGCGGTATTTCAACCTATGGCGACGCTATGCTCAATGACTTTGTTGATTCAAAGGGCAATAGACATAGCGGTTTTATCGACTCCACCTTCGAGGCGTATGCTGGGTTCGGCGAAAGATACCCCGATGCGATAGATAAAATGAGACTCCTCAGCCCGAAGAAGCTGAGAACGATAATGATTGAGGAAACGATTGAACTTATCCAACTCGGCGTTCTGCAATTTCCGTTTGAGTTCAAGGACTCTGACTTCATTCAGGTCATAGCACAGGGAGAGAATGGTGAGGAGACAATGGTCGCACATGAAGTGACCCGCGAGGAACGCGACGCACTGATGAATATTGACCTTATGAAAAACGAGCTGACTTCTATCCATCGTTTTGGCAATGCCGATGGAACTGCGGCGACCTACGCGCTCGCACTGGATAAGCGTTCCCGTATGCACGATGACCGTTTCTATACTTTGGTCATGCTGGGACACAGGCTGTATGAACTTCGCCGGAAGACCAAGGTACGCCAGCCAGACGAAGAAATTCCTATAATGGAGGATTACTCCTGTGTTTCGAGCGTGTCATTCTGATATGTTCGATTCAGAAAGAGCCTGCAATCCGCGTCACAATCGCGATTGTGGGCTTTTTACATTTCTACTATTAAATGATAGGAGGTGGAGCTGTGTCCGAAAAATTTGAAGTGGTTTACGCCGATAAAGTCAATGATGAGAATGGCGAAGGAACCACACTGGTGACAAGCACAGAATTGTCGGAACATTGCGAAGATGTCGCAATGCAACGTATTGCGGCGGCGTTTGAAAATAAGTACGAAGTTTATCAGCCGTACACAAAGGAGCATGGTTCTGCAACGCTCCTTGACTTTGAAAAGATAAAGAGTCTCGCGAACAATATTCAGAACGACCTGGATAAAGTACTGCAGCTCAATGCAATAATCCGCAGATTCATAGTGACCGATGATATCATCGGAAAGGTTTACGAAAGCCTTGAAACAAATCTGAACACGAACTTTAAGCTGTCCTATACGAAGTTCGATGGAAGAAACAAGAACAAGCAGATGAAGAGGGTAGACCAGATAATTGACGAGTTCAACTATGAGGTCAACCTCAAACAGATAATCCGGGACGCTATACCGCTGACATACGCAGAGGGAAATCACATTCTATATCTGCGCAAGGAGGGAGAGACCTATTCGATAGACTTCCTGCCGCTGGGCATAGCAAAGGTCAGCGATTATACGGTCGGAGGAAATCCACAGATAGTCATTGACGTGACTGAACTTACTTCTCGTCTGCGGAAGGTATATGAGAAGGATAAGAAGCAGAAGGCGATATTCTTCAAGAACATCGAGGAGGATATCAGAAATAACTATCCGCCGGAGGTATATACGGCGTATAAGGCGGGCGAGAGAATCGCAAAGCTTGATCCGAAGCGCGCTCGTATAATGCGTATCTGTAACATGGGCCGCAAATATGGCGTATCGCCGATAGTCCGCGCCCTGCGTTCTGCACTTATGCTTGAAAACATCGAGGACTCGGATTACATCAATAACAAGGCTAAGGCGAAGAAGATAATTCATCAGGTTCTCCGCAAGGAGACAATGGGCACCAACCTTGAAAAGCAGGGGCTGTCTCAGGCGGCGTATGCCCACAGTGAGCTGATGAAAGCGTGGAAAAACAAGACCGTAGTTTATACGTCCGCGCCGTTTGTCGAGAAGATACAGTATGTCGAGCCGTCGGTCAACGACACTTCGGCGGATAAGATAAATCTGTATCGCTCTAAGATAATGACGACACTAGGGATAGGGTTCATTGATTCGAACGTCAGCAGTTTCTCGGTCGCGAATATCTCGCTTGAGCAGTTGATGAAGACTATCAATTCTATATCAGAGCAACTTGAACGCATTATCATGGATTTTTATAAGATAGTACTGGAGGATTATGGAATCGGCATGGAGTATCTTCCGACGATTCAGATAATTGACGCTGAACAGCTTTCTCTCAGTATGAAGAAAGACCTTGTTGAACTTATGTATTCCAAACTCAACTGCTCGCTGGAGAGCGCGCTGGAGGTTCTCGGAGTCTCTATCGAGGACGAAAAGCAGAAGCGCCTCAAGGAAAACTCGGAGGGTATTGAAGAAATATTCTTCCCGAGGAAGACCTCATACACTACCGGTTCTGATGACAACGGAACAGGCAGACCTGCGGACAGCGATAATCTTGAGAAGCAGGCGTATGACAATAACAGGGAGGAAAACGAATGACAAGAATACCACTGCATTGTGCGAACTGCGGGTACCGGGTTGGCGACATTTTAGTCTCAATGGAATACAAAAGTCTGGTGAGATTTACACCCTGTGATGATGTCCCGGAGAACTGCATTGACGGTGCTCATATCATGTGTCCCGCGTGCAACCATGGAGTTGCGGAACTGATAGTAAACAACACAAAGGAAGAATCGGGTGGCGATATACCACCCCATGGATATGAATTCGGTTCAATGGAAGGTGGTGAGAAAGATGAATGAGAACGAGAAGATAAAGATATCTTCAACGGCTCTGGAGCTTTCTGAGACCACGAACTACATTGAGCTGACCAACAGGCTCTGTTACTATGGCGAGCCGAATCTGAACGGCGTAATGCTTCCGGTGGAGGGCGCTGAGGAACATGCGAAATCACTTGTGCTCCAGCCGGTAGTTGCAAAGTACAAGGTCATCGGCAATAAGCCAGACCTCGGCGGGCATGAGTACCGCAACGGTACTTTTGGTACTGAGAATATCGGCGTTCATGAGGAAGTCGAGGTGCGCACAGATACTGTGCCGGTGAACGGCGAGCAGAAGACACTGCCATGTCTTTTTGCAAAGTCCCGTATCTGGACTCGCAACACAAATGTTGTCGCGGCTGTAAAGCGTCTGTTCAGTGAGGGCAGACTTCACAGTTCGTGGGAAATAACCGTCTCAGACTATGAATATAAAGACGGCATAAAAATTCTGAAGGATTATGTGTTCGAAAGCAATGCACTGCTTGGAACAAACAGCCAGCCTGCATACGGCGATGCGGCGTCTGCTCTTACCATGGCGGAGACCGAGGAGCAGCCGGAGGTAATCATTGCCGAGGCGCTGGCAAAAGATTTAGGTTTAAAGGAGGAAGAACCAATGGCTGAAGGAACAGAGGTTCAGAATAAGGAGAAAGTTCAGGCGGAAGCGCCCGAGCAGGTCGCTCCGGTTGTTGAACCTGTAAAGACAGTCGATGAACTGTCTGCGAAGATAGGTGAGCTGTCCGTAACTATTTCCGAGAAGGACGCTGCACTTGTTGCCGCCAACGAAAAGCTGGCAGAAGCAACAAAGACTCTTGAAGAATATAAGCAGTATAAGGAAAAGTACGAGGCTCTTGCCGCGGAGAAGAAGCAGGCTGAGAACGAAGCAGTACGTGCAGAGATGCGCGAGAAGGCTTCTAAGAGCGGTCTGTTTGTGGAGAACGAACTTGAAACTTCTGAGGAACTGAAGGACATCATGGAGAAGGCTGACAAGGACGCACTGATGAGCGTTATCGCTGAGAGATTTATGAAATCCCTTGAGGGCAAGCCCGAGAAGGAAACGGCGGAGCAGACTCCCAAGGCAGATGTAACTGCCGATGAGCGCTCAGAGAACAGAAAGTTCATGGAAGCAATACTTCACTAAGTAAAATGAAAGGAACAAAATACAATGGTAAGAAATGTATTTAAGGGCAATCCCATTTCCCGAACCAACTACAAGGCAGAGACAGACCTCGTAGTAGGCATGGGCGTTGTAAGAGATTACGAGAAGAAGACAGTCGGTTTCCCGAAGGCAGAGACCGCTGACGATATCTATGTTGTTGACAAGGAGAGAATCCCTACCGGCGAGGCTTGCGCGAGAACTGACTTCTCCGATTACGAGAAGATTTTTCAGGACGTAGCAAAGGGCGAGCCTGTAAAGATTGACATGTTCGCACCCGGCACTGCATTCGCTGTTGATCAGGTTTCCACTGCTGACGCTCCTGTCAAGGGCAAGAGAGTTTCTGTTGGTACAGATGGTCTGTGGAGAAACGCGACCGTGGCTTCCAGATATCTCTACTCTGAGGACTACGTTGACAACGGTCACAAGCTTATCAAGATTGAAGTGCTTGATACAGCGGCAACTAACTGATAAAAGGAAGGAATGAAAATAATGCTGGATACAGAAATCGCAAGCATTGTCAAGTCTGTTGACACTTATGAGATAGCTCAGAAGACCAGACGAAACATTGCTCTGAATGACAACGAGAAAATCATCGCGTCCCAGCTTGACGAGTGGGCGCGCGAAATCGGCAATACCGGTTATGACGAGAAGCGCGAGATTGCGGAGTTCGTCTGCAAGACAATCAACGAGGAGTTCTACAACGCCCCCGACGAGCTTCTGGACTACATGTTCGACCGCGGCAGCGTCGGCGAGTTCGATGACTACGAGGCTACCGTCACCCCGAAGAACACTCTGATTTCTTACGAGGCGGCAAAGGGCGGCAACGTAGACAAGAGCTATCTTGATATCTCCGTAATCAAGCCCAAGTGGAAGAACCGCCAGATTGAGACCGAGATTTCTTACGCTGACCTGCGCAGAAACGGCTGGAAGTCCGTGGCACTGCTCACCACTTATTCTATGGACGCGCTGAATAACGCGCGCTTCAAGGATATCTTCTCTGATATCGACACTCTCATCGCAAACGGAGCTGAGAACTACATCTCCAACGGCGGTACTGTTCCCACTGCGGCGGCTATGGACGCAATGGCGCTTTACCTCAACGACCGTAATCAGGGCGGCGGCGTAATCGTTGCACTGTCCAAGTATATTCAGAATGTTTCCAAGCTGAAGGGCTTTGACTCCGAGGCTATGAGAGATGAGGTTCATCTCAACGGTAAGCTCGGCGTTTACGACGGCTGCTCTCTGTATGGAATTTCTGGTGCGAAGAAGTACGGCGATGGCACTCTGCTCATGCCTGACAAGAGAATCTTCGGCATTGCCGGTAAGATTGGTACTCTTGATATGAAGGGCGACGTTCATATCTACGAGGATATGGACAACGACAACGAAAAGGTCGAGCTCAAAATCAAGGACTTTACATACGGCTGGGCGTTCAACAAGGATACTCTTGAGAATGTCTGCAAGATAGTCACTGACTAATTATTTGATAAGGAGGAATCCCGCCTGGGGAACCGGGCGGGTATATTATTATGAGAAAATTCTACTGCTATTCCACACGTCTGAGAGACGCGCTCATCGACCACGGCTTCAATCCGATTGGTTACGGCGTTAATCCTAACAGCGGCTCTCCGTTTTGGCTGTTCGAGGGAACTGAGGAAATGAACGCCTATAAGAGCGGACAGTATCAGCAGGACAGGGACAACTATTTCAAGGAGAGAAAGTCAGGGGAGGTAAAGCCTAATGGAGCTCGATAACAACAAGCAGTATCTGGTGTTTAACTACAGTACCAGCCCGGTGGCGGTATCCACAAGATATGACAGCTACACTATCCCGGGTGCAAAGGACGGCGAACCTACAGCTTTCCCGCTGACTCTTGATGAGATAATGTATATCAACAACAATTCCGGCGTGTTCAAGTATGGACTGCTCTGGTTTGAGGACATATTTGCGGAAGCGCTGTACGATAAGCTGCGTATCCGCGACCACGCGAAAATCCTCACCGATGAGCAGATAAAGGAAATACTGGCGGCGCCGACTGTCGAAGGACTTAACGCGCTTGTTTCCATCAGTAACGACGCTTACTTCAACCGCGTCCGCGGTATCTACCTGTTTATGAAGAACACCTCCGGTTTGAGTTCCAAGGTGAGCGAGATAATTGAGAAGCGCTATCGTGAGATTCGCGATAAGAAGAAGACTTCCGACATGCATATTCAGGAAGTCACGAAGCCGTCAACTGACGAAGTTAATGAACTTCGTGCTCAGGTCAAGGCACTGCAGGAGGCTATCTCTGCTTTACAGGCTAGTTCTGTGGTCAGCATGCCCAAGCCTGAAAAGGCTGAGACCGTCGAGGCAAAGAAGGCGGAACTCAAGAAGAGCAAGACTGCTCAGAAGACTAAACCGGAAACTCCGGTCGGATAATCAAAGGGTGAAATAAGTGGCTACTTCATTTCAGAAGCCTGTCGATATCTTCCTCGGCAGGATTGAGAAGGATATTGATTTTTTCAGATATATCGGGCTTGACGATGAAGAAGCCGCAAAGCTCGCCGCCCGGCGAAGCAAGGATATACTCTTGCAGGCAAATGCGGCGCTGACTCTTCGATGTAAGTCTGATATAGACTTCACAGATGTAGACGAGGGTAATGACGTATACACGGCAGACCTCAACAGCAACGAGATATATCTCGTTGGGTCTATGATGTATGAGATTTATTTGCAGAAGGACATCGCGAAGATAAAACTTGATAACGTGAATTATACTGCTAGCGAGCTGAAGGTCTTCGACCCCAGTAATGCACGCAGTACATTCATGAGTATCTACGAAACGATTGTTGCAGAAAACAAGTTGCTTATTGCAGAATACCGCGACACTGACCGTAAGACTGGGAAATATCTCGGAATTGACTACGCGTCCTATGACGAGGAGGGTTCCGAATGAGCCTTAGTGTAGATATCGGGTATTTCCGTGCAGTTCAGAATGGTACGGGAGCAAAGCACCGTAAGGATATAAAACTCTCTGAGGCGCAGCAAAGATTTGCGGATAAGTTCGGGAGTTCGTTCAATTACGAGTATGATATAACTCGGAATGACGCTGCTCAGGAATTTATTATTGCCCCGGATTTAAAGGACAAAAGCAAGTGCGCTATTTTTCCACTGCCTGGGGAAGAGCTGAATATGGGTGATATCATCTACTGGCATAAACTACATTGGCTTGTGACAGATATTGACTTTGCCGATAGCGTAACTCAGGGTGGCATCATTGAGAGGTGCAACAGGACGATACGCTGGCAGAACCCTGAGACAAGGGAGATACAGGAACGGTGGTGCATCGCCGAAAAGCCGTATACTTCCAATATCGACAAGGGTAAAGAGGTCAACACCTCGAACCGTGAGTTCAAGATACAGATTCCGTTTGATGAAGAAACGGCACTCGTTGATGTGGACAAGCGGTTCCTGCTGGAGAAAATCGGTGACAGCCCCAAGGCTTACAAGTGTACCTGCGTTGATACTGTTACTAATAAGTATCAGGATATCAAGGGCGGGTTCCTTATCTGGAATCTCACACAGTCAGAATATAATCACGAGGCTGATAACGCTGATCTGATGATTGCAGACTATGTTGACCCAGAGGCTCCGGTTCACGGAGAACTGAAAATAACTTATTCGGGAAATTCTGAAATCCGGGCAGGCGGCTCGGCGAAAACCTTCCGGGCGGAAAACGGAACAGTATGGGACGTTATAGCCGCGCCGGAGGTAAAACCGTATCTGAGCATAACTCAGGACGGTGGTAACTTGAAAATCAAAGCGGCTAGACAGAGCGATATTATAGGCGCGAGCGTAAAGCTCAAAGCAACCAACGGCGTCGATAGTTCTGAACTTGTCGTGCGAATTTTAGGAGGTATGTAAAAATGGCTAATTCAGATTCCATTACGGAATGGAAGGACATTGCTATTTCTCATTTTCTCGGAAACGAGAATATACTTGCGGCTCTTGATGTGACAGAGGACGAGATAGAATCCGGCTTAACATATAGCCGAATCTTCCCGCATCTGTACATACCCGACACGATAGAGGAAACTTCCTCTTTTATAAATGTCGAGGTCAGGGTACCTGACATCTCCGACAGCGGAGTATGGGTTTACCCGGAGCTGATTGTCGATGTTATTGTACACCAGAAAAGAATGAAGCTGGATTTGCCGGGTGTTTCCGCTACAAGGGCGGACTACCTAAGCCAGCTTATCGATAACGAGCTGAACGGAAGTCTGGAGTTCGGCGTCGGAAAGCTTGTGCTTATAAGCAACGAGCCCGGCTCCGTAAACGATAAATTCCGGTTCAGACGTCTAACTTTTGAAGCTCAGGATATCAACTCCAGCATGTGCGATGAGGACGAGGAAGACTATGGCTAATCGTGATTCAAGCGCAAATGACGAGCTTCAGATTTATCGAGGAAAGGATTACGTTGTTAATGATTATATCACTATACGGCATCCTATACTCGACGAGATTGCGGATTACGGCGAACGCGAGTACCTTTCACTGATCTCGTCGCTTACCGCTACTCCAAGCGACCTCATGTATCAGTTACATCTCGAGGGCATTGACTTCACACAGGAGACAGACTTCGGGGTGTTCTGCCGGATGTATAAACTATTCAACAAGGAAAGTACCAGTATACTTTTCGGAGAGCTTGATATAGCTTCAATGGAGCTTTGTATCAATAGTGAAAATGGTGATGTGGTGCTCGCCAGCACAGACAAGAAAGCCATCATCGACAAAAATATCCACAGGGTCATGGCTGACTATCTTCGCAAGATTCACGGGTTCGTGAAGAACGAGCGCCGCCCAGGTAACGAAAGCACCAAGAGGATAATGCTCGAAGACGCGGAAGAAGAGTATAAGAAGCAGAAGCGCAAGGGATTTACCTCGGTGCTCCAGCCTCTAATGTCCTCGTTGGTTGGCAGTGATGTAACCAGTGAGACCTATGACAGCCTATGGAGAATGAAGATAAACGTCTTCATGGATACGGTCTCCCGCGCGCAGAAAGTGCTAAACCATCACTATCTGATGCAGGGTATTTATTCCGGCAATGTAGATTTCAAGAAAATTAACAAAAAGGAATTAGCGTGGAACGGCAAACTCGATTCGTGAGTCTGCCGTTTTACTGACAAGGAGGAAAACAAATGGCTTTTAATATTGATAACCTTCTGATTAAGAAGGTGCGCCGCGTTGTCTTCACCGACACTGCTTCCGGCGACATTTATTTCAACGCTTCCGAGATTGAGAACCCCTCTCTGAACATCACTTCCGAGAACACCCAAAAGACTGACGCACTCGGCGTTCCCGTTGCGACATTCTATAACGGCGATTCCGCAGAGTTCAGCGCTGAGAATTCCCTGTTCTCTCTCGGTATTCTCGCGGCTCAGTTCGGTTCTGACATCGAGCAGGCTTCTGCGGATAACAAGATAGTTACTCCGTGCGTTGAGACCATCAAGGTAAAGGAAAGCTCTCCGGGCGTCATGAATGAGAAAATCACTCTGAAGCATGTTCCCATCGGTGAAAAGGGTTCTGAGATTCCGGTAATATACATACTTCAGAAGAACAAGGCACTCGGCAAGAAGTATGTTGTAGGTGCCGCAAAGTCAGCGACTGCTTTTACCGTAGAGGCTGCGGACAAGACTATCACTCTGCCGACCGACTCTGAAATTACCAAGGATACTGTTATCTTCGTTTCCTATGAGTACGAGGCTGAATCTGCGGTCAAGGTTGACAAGGTTTCCGGCAACGAGCCGCTTTCCGGCAAGGCTATCGTTCATGTTATCTTCTGCGACCCGTGTAACAAGCAGACTGAGTACGCAGGCTGGCTGGTATTCGGCAACGCTCAGCTCTCTCCGGAGGTAGACCTTACTTTCGACACCGAGAGCACTCACCCGCTGTCTTTCACCTGTCAGAAGGAATGGTGCGACGAGGAGGGCAAGCTCCTGTCCGTTATCGTCCCCGAAGCCTGATAGGAGGCGGCTATGCAGGAGAAGAAACGCAAGTGCCAGATTTGTGGTGCTGAGTACAAAGCCTGCAATAGTTGTGACAAGTTTCGCAACTGGATGTCCGTCGTTGATTTGCAGAAATGCTATCTCGTGTACCTCGCGGTCACTGAGCGCAGACTGGACATCACCGACGACGCAGGCTGTGTAGCTGCGCTTGCAAAGGCTGGTATTAACAGGAATAATCTCGAGCAGAAGAACATTGTTGAACCTGTGAAGGGATTTATTCGCGATGTATTCAATCGTTCCCGCAAGGTAACGCAGCAGCCGTTCGTGGCTCATGATAAGATTGCAGGCTCCAAGGTTTCGGCAGAGGCTGAAGCTGAGGATAAGTAAATACGCGGCGCGGCAGGGGAAACTTTGCCGCGCCGTATTTTTTATAGAGAGGAAACAGAATGTGAAGATATTAGCATTAGACCAAAGCACAAAGCATACGGGTTGGTCGTACTGGGAAAACAAAGGGCTGGTAAAATACGGAGTTATCGACACGAATGAAGATGATCCGGCGTTTGTCCGCATGGCTGACATGGGTATAGGAATTGACAAGTTAGTCAGAAAGTTCAAACCCGACCATGTCGTTTTTGAGCAGGTACAGTTCCAGCGTAATTACAAGGTTTTTTCCCAGCTGTCGCAGCTGCAGGGAATTATCATGAGGATACTGTTTGTAAAGAAAATTCCTTTTACACTCGTGGAGCCGACTAAGTGGCGGGCGTTCGATGGCATAAAGAGCCGGACACGCGAGGAGACAAAGGCGGAAGCTATTCAGACAGTGAAGAAAAAGTATTATATTGATGTCTCGGAGGACACTGCGGAAGCTATAGGCATCGGACTCTGGGCAATTGAAAATGTGGAGGAAACAAACAATGAGTAACATAAAGACACTTAATACCAATGAGACTATGGCATTCATTAACGGCGTTGTTGAGCAGTGCTTCAAGAAGGCAGAAGACGGCTCCGTGGAGTATTATCCGCATCTGAGGGAAACAGCTATCCGGCTGTATACGATTCAGATGTACGGCGGTATCCCTTATGACGGTGAGACTGATGTTATGGAAATTGCCTACGGTGATACATACCGCGAGGTCGAGCAGGACAACTGCATCAATTATTCCCAGCTTCTCGACATAGAGAGTTCTATTGACGCACAAATCGAATGGACTAAGCAGAAACTGCTGAAGCAGAGCGAGGTCAGAATCGCTGAATGTCTTGCTGTTATCGCGGCTAAGAAGACCCGTTCGAGGAAATTGACAAGGCTCTGTCTGAGGTCGTGACAAAGCTTGGTGAGAAGTTTGATTCTGTGGACTGGGATGAACTGGCGGAAAATGTTAAGGGGCTGAAGCTTGACCCGGAGGTTTTCGTGAAGGAGCTTATGGATAAGAAATATCCGGTAGGGGAGTGACGTGTAAATGGCTTCGTTCAGGTACGATGAAAAGAGTCTGGATAGAGTAGTTGATTATTATACCCAAAAGGAACGACAGGAAATAGATCAGATACGAGCTATGTTCGCAGATAAGAATATTATCCCATCTCTTCCGCGAGATTATGGCGTGGAATACGGAGATAAGAAGGTCAGGGAGATAATCGAATCCGAGACAAAGAAGCTTAGGTCTAGAACAGGGAAAAGGATTATCAAGAAGAAAGATGTCCGGTGCCGCTACGGAGCAGAGGGAGCTCGAAAAGGGGCAAATCAGGATAGTGACCTTAGATACAAACTTAGGTATGATTCCCACGTAGGGCAGGAATATCGCATATTTGAAACGGTAGGAAGATACAGATGGCTCCATTATTGGTTCGGCGACGTTCCGGGTTGGGTCGAGGACAAGAAAAGCAGAAGGCAACCTACAAATGATTTTCCTTTGTACGGAACCGGAGCGGGCGAGATGTATTTTAAATCACTGTTCCCCGGAGAAAGCGCCCCCAGCGAGTATGTCTATAAGCCATACATTATTAATAACCAGCCTTCTGCTAAGGATTATGTATACTGGACTGACTACAGGCGTGTATGCGGCAGCTATGTCCGCGATGTGTATGATAGAAGTGGAAAGATTATACACAGAGCCGGAGACCCTAAGCACCCAAGAATGAGAAGTGCCGGTGATAAAGTCGGTGGCAGAGTTGACAGGACGTGGTATAAAAAGTCTGATAAGGACTTCATGAAGCGAATTGTCAAGAAGATAAATAATTTGCCTGTAGAAACTAAAAAAGCGAAACTATCCATGGTGTCTGCTATCCCTGAATTGAATAAAACGGTTTATGGGCGCAGGGTAAATATGGATATAAAATATACAGTAAACATTTCTGCAAGGTTGGGTGATAAATTCAAGTAAAGGAGTGGTATAATGGCGGAAGAAAATAATGGCGTTATTCAAGCCAAGGTTGAAGTTGGGCTTCTCGGCGGCGAAAGCATAACCAGCGGTTCCGGTTTGAATATCAAGAAGGAACTTACATCAATTTTAAATCAGCTTGAGGATTTATCCTTTAAGCTTAACATAAATCCTATAGTCTCGCCTGAATCCATCAACACGATGCAGGAGGCTGTTCAGGAGAAAATCAACAAGCAGGGTATTAAGGTTCAGGTTGGGGCGGAGATTGGCGATGTTAAACAGACAAGAACATCCTCCGAAAGGGTTGCCAGTCCGAATCCGGTAAAGGAAAAGGAAGCTCCGGCAATCAAGGAATCCGCTCCTGCTCCGAAGGTTGAGAAGAAACCTGTTTCGAGCGAGGCTTTCAGTGAAGCGGACATTGCTGCCTCCGTTAAGGAATTCCTTGATACGAATAACAAGGCTCTGAAGAAAAAGATTTCAGAGTTCGTCGGCGATGTTGAGAAAATATTCGGAAGCATAAGCGGCATGGAAGACCCGGAGGAAATGAAACGTAGTCTGTCCGGGGTGCAGGAGAATGTTGAGGCAATAATCAGGGCTGGTAATAAGTTCTCATATGTTTCGCCAGAGGGCGACAACGACCATAGTGCGGAATTTGTCACCATGCGAAACGAGCGTGTGAATACACAGGAGTATCTTCTCCCGTTGCAGAAAGCAATAGCCTTGCTGGAAACAAGGCTTAAAGATATCAAGACTCCGCGAAAGAACGCGAATATATCCGCCTACGAAGAAAACTTCAACAAGTTCCGCGAGATGATTTTGCCATTCGTACAGGCGGTTGACAGTAAATACAACACTGGGCTGAACGATGCTGTACTGGCACAGAAGATAACCATGCCTCCCGCACTTGTTGATGCGTTCAAGAATTCTAAGGGGTCTTCGGGCAGCAATACATCGGGCAGTGTATCGAGTGTTGATGCCAAGGCACTGGCTGACGCTCTGTCGAAAATTAAAATTGATGGTATAGACAATACTGCAATCAAGTCGATTGACACGAATGTTAAAGCTATAAAGGATTCTGTTTCTGCTATAACTACGGCTCGGGATTCTGGTATCAACAACAGTGATAACGTTCAGACTGGCACGAGCGCGTCTGCTTCCCCTGCGAATGAAATGCCGGGTGGCAATGATTACTCTGCGGTTCTTGAACGTATAGCAAGCGGAGTCGAAGGGCTTAAAAATCAGACACTGAATATCAATGCAGAAGATATCCAGAATCTGGTTAAAAATATCCAGCCTTCTGCCGATTCGGGTGCTGCGCAGAACCCGGGTAACTCTGGGCTCGCTCTTGGTTCAGAGTTTGAGTCTGCTTTGATAAGCACTGTTTCTACTGCACTCGCAGATGGGTTTAAGACAATTGCTCCTAATGGTGACGGGATTCGCAGTGCCATTACTGAAGCTCTCGTCAATTTCCCGGGGGCTACTGTAAGCCAGGAATCTATCAACACACTTGTTGAGGCTATCAGAGGAATTAGTCTTCCGGAGCCTGTCGTAAACGTAGAGTCTCCGGCGGTAATCTACGGTGGAAGAGACTATACTGATGTTCTTGAGGAAATAAAGAATAGAATTGACACAAGTGCTGTCCCGGTACAATCGCCTGATCAAAGGGTAAAATTCAAGGACGGTTCGCAAAAAGATGATAAGAAAGCCGCCTTATCCACATCGCAAAGTGTATATTCTGAATTAGCGAAATCAATCAAAGCACTAGGCAATACATATCACGACTGGGCTGAAGCGGTAGCCAACGGGAACGACGATGCGCAAAATGAAATTCTATCCCAGCAAAATGCGTTAAGAGCAACTATCCAGTCCTTAAAGGCTAAAATATCTGGGGAAGGGCTTGGCAACGATAAACTCGAGAAGAGGATTGCAAAAGCCGAACAGAGTGCTGAGCATGAGCGAACCCAGAGTATAAGCAAGAAATATTCTGATGTTATCAACGAAAGACTCGGTTTGTTCGAGGAACTTGCAAAAGCGGGGGAGAACATAGACCAGAAGAAAGTTGACGACTCCGTTAAGAAGATTAACAGTCTCTCGGAAATGCTTTCAAGACTTTCCGGAATCGACCCCGACCTGAAGTACGCCCCAGAAGTTGACCTGATGGGCGAAAACGATTCTACCCTTGGCTCGCTCATGAGCAGGTATACGGGGCTCAAGCGTGAACGCGAACGTCAGGCGGCTATCAAAGCTTTATCAGGATTTGGTTCCGACGAGGCAAAGAACGCAGAGGCAGAAATCAGCAGAATCGACAAGTCGCTCGGCACACTTGAGTACAGTATCTCCAGTGTAGCTGACAACGCCGGACGTTTTGATGAATTTGCTGATAAGATAAAGAACACAAACGATGCTGTAAATGCCGAGGGAGTGGCTTTCAGAAATGCGGTCAAGGCTTCCCGTGAGCTTGCTAATGCACAGGATAAGCTGAATGATATCGACACTGTCAACAATACCAACGACGCCGCGGACGCTCTTAGAAAATTGAACGACAGAACGGCGGAATACAGCAGCGCAGTCAATGAAATGCGAAACAGGGGCGGTTATGATTTCTGGAGTCAGGCGTTCAAAGAAGACGCAGGCGTTACGCCAGGTCTCGACAAGAGCACTGAAAAATCTCTTAAAGACCTTGTCAACAAAAGAATCAAAGCTCAAGAAAACATAAACAGAAGTGAGCTAACAAAGATAAAGGCATCGCCGGATAGTGAGGAGTACGCAACAGCAGTCCGCGATGTTGCAGACCTTAATAAGCGTGTCGAAGAACTGGACGCGGCTATTAGCAACCTCCAGCCTCTTTATCCCGAGCTGTTTAAGAGCGAAGCTAGCCAATTGGCGGAACTTAACACGCAGTTTGAGAAACAGAGAAATGTTGCCCGGGAGCAGGTAAAGGTTTATGGGGAGCTGCGTGCGGCGGTGACTAAGCTGGGCGAGGCGCAGCGCAATCTAGACAACGCGAATGCATCTGGAGATACGACAACGGCGGAAATTGCCCGCGGTCAGGTGGACGCCGCTAACAGTGATATCGAGCGCCACAGAGAATACATCAGGGCTAATAATCTCACTGATAAGAAGTTTGAACACGATATAGAAGATACGCAGAATAGAGAAGAGTTCAAGCGCCTTTCGGAAATCACGCAGGAATATTACGATAACAAAATCAAGCTGATACGGCTTGGGACAACAGAGAACGCGGAAATGACCGAAGAGTACAAGCGGGTTCAGGCTCTTGTAAATGCGTACAAGGAACTGAAAGACAGTGTGCGCTCCGGCATAAACGATAGCGAGTTCCGCAGTAATGGTCGCTTCTATAATATCCAGAACCAGGAAGATACGCTGAAGAAGCAGGTTACGCTCGAAACCAACAGAGCGAAAGCTTTGCAGACAATTTATAAATGGCAGACAAAGAACAGCAAGGCGGCAGACGAATACGGAGATAGGCTTGCCAACATCGTCAGCGCACTGAATAGTCCGGATATTACAGAAGAAGGTATCAACAATTACAAGATGGCATACGAGAATGTCGTGGCGGAGGCTACTGCGCGCGGCATAATCGGCAGAAACGAGACGCAGGCAGAATTGAGGGCTAACTCGGCAAGTGCGAAAGCGTTGATGCAGAGATATCAGGATTTGCTTGCAAAGGCAGACGCTAAGGCTTTCAAGGATTTTGAATCCGAAATTGGCACGACCAAGAGTGCAATCAGCGACGCGGAGAAGTTTGGCACTAATGAAACACTGAAGAATGCTCGCCGTCAGCTTAGTGAGTTAACAACTGAATTCAAGACAGCTGGTTACGCGGGCGGCAACTTGTTCACTTCGCTGGACAAGAAGATTCGCGGACTTGGTCAACTGTTTGTAAGCGGCAGTGTTGTTGGGCAAATAAAACAGCAGCTTTCTGGCGCGGCGGATTCCGTTATCAACCTTGACTCTGCGTTTGCAAATATTCGCATGACCATGGAGATGTCCAACGAAGAGATGCACAAGCTCGGCGACCAGAGCATCAGCCTGGCAAAGGAACTTGGCACCTCGCTCGAAAGCATTACACAGGCGGCAACTATTTACGCGAACCAGAACATTACAACTGAGGAAATCATGAACCGCGCAAAGCCGACGGCACTGCTGGCGACTGCGGCGGAGATGAGTTCAAGCGCATCTGCCGACCTTATTCAGGGCGCAATGTATCAGTTCGAACTGGATGATACGGTCGATAACCTGAACCGCATAGTCGATGTCGTTGAGAAGGTCTCGGCATCTACTGGTGTCGAGTTCAAGCGAAGCATCGAGCAGATTTCTGAAGGTATCCAGACGACTGGTGCGATGGCACACGAAGCTGGATACAGCGTTGAACAGTACACCGCGCTTATCGGCGGACTGGTTGAAAAGACCAGACGAAGTGGCTCGGAACTTGCAAACAGCGTCAAGATGATTTTCGCCCGCCTCGGTCAGAACAAGGAAGGCGACGCTACTGACGAGGAAATTTCACAGGCTGAAAAGGCGTATAAGTCCATCGGCATCAATCTGCGTGACGGCGCGGACAGTTTCCGTGACATACCGGAAGTGTTCGACGAGCTTAACGAAAAGTGGAAGACGATGACCGATGTTCAGAAGTCTTACATTGCGGAGATTTCGGCTGGCAACAGAAATCGTTCCGTATTCATGGCGATGATGAACGGGTATGATTCTATAGCTAAGTTGACAGACGACGCGATGAACTCCGAGGGATACGCAGAGCAGGCGAACGAAGCTCGAATGGAATCCTTCGAAGCAAAGTACGGACAGCTTAAAGCGGCGGCGCAGGGCTTCTGGAATAACTTTACGGATTCGGAGGCAATGAAGAAAATCGTTGACCTCGCGACTGGGCTGGTGTCTCTCCTTGATAACCTGATAAATAAGTCCGGAGTTCTCTCCAGCGCAATAAAAGGGTTGATGGTGGTTTTTGCTGCAAAGTCAATTCCGAATTTTGTAAAGGAGATGTCACAGTCCGACTCCACTATAGGCATGGTTATCAGGACTATTCAGTCCGCAATCCCGAATATCAAGGCATACAACAACGCGGTGAATAGCTTTGCTTCTGTCGACAAAAACGACTTCAATTCCGTGTTTGAGGCATTCAAGGGCGACGGTTCTCTTGACACCAAGAAGATGCTCGCGAAGATGATCGGCGTAGACGACGATATGATTCAGAGGGCTGTCGATGCTGTGGAAAGCGGGCTGGGCGAAATCGCTGACGAGGTTAGCTTGGATATCCCGGTAGCGACCGACTTTGATGCAGACAGTCTCGGCAATCTTAGAGACGTGCTTGAAGAAATCACAGATAGTACGGAAGATGAGGGCGATAACCTTCAGAATTGGGTAGACCAGATTGGCGATACGCTGGATAACATATCTGAAATTTCGTTCGATGAAAATGGTGTGTCCGCAAATCATGATTCAGACCTTCAGAGCTGGACAGACCTCGTAGATGCGAACGACGCTCTGGGTGAGTCTGCACAAAGACGTGCTGAGGCAGAAGCCGCGGAAGCGGTGGCTACGAACCAGTCGTCTGTGGCAAATGCGGCAGAAACTACGACCCTTCGCGCGAATACCAGCGCAACGCAGGAACAGGCGGGCGCTGAAACACAGAGAGCTGCGGCAGGCGCTGCGGGAACTGCTGGCGACATGGCTCATGCGGCAGCACAGGTAACGCTTCGCCAGAGAATAAAGCTTGCTACACAGGGTATTCTTGCACAGGCTGCGGCGTGGGCGGCAACTCCGGTCGGTATGTTCACAATCATAACAACGGCTGTCGGGGCTATTGCTGGCGGCATGAGTTTGCTGAAGCAGAAGTCTGAGGAAGCAAAGCAGAAAATCGAGGAGACTTTTGAGGCGGCGACTACTGCTGTTCAGGAATACAGAGAAGAAATGCAGAAGCTGGACGACTCGGAGGATAAGGTTGTTGAACTGTCGAACAAATACAGACAGTTGAGCAAGGGCGTAAGCGAGAATGGATACAGAGTTTCGCTGACAAGGGAGCAGTACGAGGAGTACAAGGACGTCGTGTCGCAGATTGTGAATTTGAACGATGCACTTGTGACCGGGCATAACACTGAGAATCTAGCGTTGTTTGATTTAGGTGAGACGGTAGATGAAACTCGGAAGAAATATCAGGAGCTGGCTAAGGAACAGTCCCGGACGTTTGTTAGCGAGAACAAAGACACGATTCTTGAGGCTAATAAGAATGTATATAGTTATTCTCCAGAGTTAGGTGTCAGGTACGACAAGAACATATTACCTAAATTTGCCAGAGATTTTAAAGAGGCTATGGAAGCTGATAAAGGTGTATTTAAAATAGGACAAACATCGTATCTGTCCTTTTATAAAAAATACAGCACTTTGCTCGGCGATAACTTCACAGTGCTTTATGATGAACTTGCAAGAGATTTAGGCTACGGAAACAGCACACAGTTTATCAATGAAATAAGTTCAGGCAAGGAGTTCCCTTTTGAAGAACTTGACGATGTAATAAAAGAATACGAAGATGAACTTTTACAAGTTAGAGATAATGTTAATCAGGTTGTGTTAGCGGAGTTGCAGTCGAAAGACGACTTCTATAATTTAAATACGGAGCAAAAAGAGTTCATAGACGCTGTTTTAGAGAGCCTCTTAGAAAACGATGATTTCTACAGGAAATTAAAAGATAACGAAATCAGCACAAAATCCTTTGCTTCCTTCCTGCTTAACGCCTTATCGGACGAGAAGTCTGTTAAACTGGCTGGAAAGAAAGCTATCATAGATAAACAATACAACGAAGGTTTGCTTACTATATCCGAATATAAGAATAAGATGATTCTCTTGAAAGAAGAAGCTGTTGATGCAGTTGGTAATTCTGAATTTGGCGAGATATTTACAGGGCAGTTCAACACAGACGAAGCAGAAGGGGTGCGAGCAGAAGCTATCGACGGGTTAAAAGATTCGTTTACCGAATTAGCCACTGCTCTTGATCCGGAAAAATACAAGAGGTTATTGAGTGTTGCAAATGTCGAAGCGTTCTTTGACGGCACTATGAAGGAACTCGAACAGTCCGGTCTACTCGACGGATTTACGACGGACGACATTGAAATAATGGCTCGTCTTGATATAAAACCCGAATGGAATGAAGATGACCTCCGTGAGGAAATCAAAACTGAAAAGCTTCGCATGAGAACCCTGGCAAGGTCTGAGTTTGACTTCCTTGACTCTAGCTACAAGACAGACATTGAGAAATTCACCACAGCAATTGGAAAACTCAAAACAGCAATGCAATCCGTTGAAACGTTATCCTCCGATGACCTGCTTGAACTGATGATGACGTTTAACTCCTTTGACTGGGCTTCGTTCGGAGTTACAGGTGAGAAGAGTGTCGGTAATGTCAGCGGCGCCATAAAGGCACTGGTAGACAAATCCCTTGCTGATTTAAAGGACGCATTTGGCGACGTAAACGCAGAGCAAATCAAGGTGTTCTCCGACATGGCGGACGACGCAAAGAAAGCGACTACTAAAATAGACAGCCTCTCCGACGCGATGAACGGGCTGAGTAGTATGTATTCGGCATTGAAGGCAGTTCAGGAAGAGATGTCAAAATACGGACGAGTAAGCATTGGCACAGTCGCCGACCTGATTGACTCTTATCCAGACCTCGCGGGTGCGGGAGCGCAGTATATCTCCGGTCAGATATCCGGCGACGAGTTCATGGCTGAGTTCAAGAAGTCATACGACAAGGTTTATAAAGAGCGCGAGCAGTACATCTATGACAAGGCACTGGAAGACCCGGAGGTCAAAAAGAAGTATGACGAGTATATTGCAAAGAAGAATGCAGAAGCCGGGATAGTTCCTGCTGAACAGACACAGGCAACCTTCTGGAAAGACTTCAAGGATGCATACGACATCGACCTTGATAACTACGCATCTTACCTTGAAGCAAAGGCAATGCTGGACGAGAAATTTTCAACAGAATACACAGACCTGATAGACAGATACGGCAAGTATTACGACACGAAAACGAATACCATTGATTCGGAAGCAATGGCAAAGGCTGGCTTTACCGGACAGGAAATTGCATACGCACAGTGGCTTATCACAAAGCTCGAAGGGAAGAGACAGATTGCTTTTACCATCTTTGGCGAGATAGAAGGATACTACAAGAACAGCGCAATTACATGCGCAGATACTGTCAAAGATATAGCAGATACATATGATGTGGATATAGCCAATTGTCGTTCGTATGCTTCAGCGAAAGCAAGGATTTACACTCGTCTTCTCAAAATAAGTGCAGGAGTATTATCGTACATGAACGATGATGCTCACCAACTTGAGGTCATTAAAGACCTTGTGGATGATGACGGCAATTTTAACGGAATCAAAGCGAAGACTGTTTACGGGCTAAGCGATGCTTCAATGAAGTCTTTATCCGAGTATTCAATGGTACTCAAGCGAATGAAGAATGCAATTGATGAAATCAATGCGGCTGGAGAAACAGACTACAGTTTCTTCCCTGATATAGACTCATCTGACTCTGTGGAGCAGCTTGAACTCATTAACAACTTGTTATCCGAAATGCTTTCTCTTTATGACCAAGTGTTCGCAGGAATTAAAGTGGTTGCTGATGAAAGGGTGGAAACGCTCGAAAAGGAAAAGAAAGCTCTCGAAGATAAGAACGATGAAGAGAATCGAGAAATTGAGCTTATTAAGGCAAGACAGCAGCTTGAGGATGCAAAGCGGAACAAGAACATCAGAGTGTATCACGAGGGTAAGGGCTTTGTCTGGGAGGCAGACAAGAAAGCTATACAAGAAGCAGAGGAGAATCTGAAGGATAAAGAGACTGACGCACAGGTCGCTGAAATCGACAAGCAGATTGATGCTATTAACGATTATACTGACTCGATTGATAAGATAGCTGATAGTGTCAACAACGAAAAGGTGATAAGCGTAGCTATGAGCCATTTCGGTGTTGATGAACCCGATAAGCTCCTTGAACTGTCTCCTGATACTTTAAAAGATGTTCAGTCGAATTACCGTGAATTGACTCTTGCAAACGATAAAGCGGACAATGAGGAGAACCTGACCAAATATGTTGCCTTGACCGATGAACAGATTCGGGAGAAGTTTGGCAGTAATTTCGGCATGTCACTTGACTCCCTGAGGGATTACTGGAGTGGTGCTTACTTTATTCCCAACACGATAAAGGAGTTTGTCGAGACGGAAAAGAAAGCATTGCAGGCTGTCGAGACAAATAAGCAACCCTCTACTGTAAATGATAGTAAAAATTACTATATAGAAAACATTAACATCAACTACAGTGGAGATAGCTTTGATGAGATAATCAAAGAAGCTACTAGGATAAGCAAGACAAGATAAGAGATGGGCGTGGTATAATAGCCACGCCCTACTTATTTATATAATTTTCTTGTATTGGAACACAGCACCTGGTATATTAGCAGAATTGATGTCGAGTGATTCTACAGCCGAATCGATACTATCGTAAGAAATATTACCTATCCCTGACCAGTTGAGATAACTAGATCCATCATATCTAATTGCTGAAACATAATAGCCAGATAAGATAGGTGGGTTAGTCATATAGTTATTGCTAATATGGTATACAACTATATATTCATCATTTTTGAACATTTCTGAGTATTCATTAAGCCACTGCTGGTTTGGGACTGCTTTATATGCATTTATAATTTCTACTGAATTTTGAAAAAATATATATGCGTCGGTTTGGTTGCTTTCGTAGTGATATGACAGACTTTTACAAATATCATCTTTAAATCTATTTATTGTTATCTGGCGTGGAATAATTATCGCGCAACATATAACGACTAAAGCGCCAATGGCAGCAGAAGTAACTATTATAAGTTTTCTAGTTAGCCACTTAGGCTTGATAAATCCATGAGCAGGTGTTGCTTCAGCATTCTCTGCGTATTCTCTCGTTATCGGCGCTCCGCAATGAATACACTTCTCTGTCTCACTTGAAATTTTCTTGTGGCATTCAGGACATTTAATCAAACTCATATTACCCCTTCCTTTCTATATCTTAATTATATCACCTTATAGACCAAATGTCAACATTTTGCTGCAAGAATTACTACATAGAAAACATCAACATCAACTACAGTGGAGATAGCTTTGATGAGATACTCAAGGAGGCTACTAGAATAAGCAAGACGAGGTAAAGAAATAGGGCGTGGTATAATAGCCACGCCCACTATTTTGTCAATAAATTCTTCGGTCACTGTGAGTTTTAATAGAAATCTCAAGTTCTGTATCAAGTTCATCTAACCCTGCGAGAGTGTATGAGCCGTCATGAGCATCATAATACACAGAAGCTAGACAAGGAACATTATTGTAGGTTTCTATAGTTACTATATATGAAATGCTTTGTTCAACAATATCTCCATCTCCATCATAAAGTGAATTCTCGTATATACTGTCGATGTGCAACAGCCTATCCCAGCCCTCATGGGAAGATGAATTGTTTATCCCTTCTGTTAAACAACTAACAAGAATATCCTTATATTTTTTTAGTGTAACCTGTCTAGGTATAATCACTGCGCAGCACACAATAACGATAACTCCCACTACAGCAGGCAGAATTACCTTGAATTTCTTATTTGCCCACTTAGGCTTAACAACTCCACGAGTAGGAATGGTTTCTGTGCTCTCTGCGTATTCCCTGGCTATTGGCGCTTCGCAATGAACGCATTTCTCTGTCTCACTTGAGATTTTCTTGTGACATTCTGGGCATTTGATTAAAGCCATAGTATAGCCTCCTTTTTATTATCTAAGTATATTATACCACCAAACCGACTAAATGTCAAGAAAGTAGTTGACATTTGTGAAAATTTGCGATATAATGTAGCCAGATGTAATTCTGAAATTAAAATAATGGCGGAGGTATCATCATGAATGCTTTGTATCCTATTATTTTAAGAGCTTTGAAGAATAGTCTCGAAAAGAAGTCATGCAAGTCGGCACGCTACAGGCAGCCCTCCGATGTATCTGATTTCATAGAGATGATGGGTTCAGACGGGCATTTAGCATTTTATGGCTATGTTGCCTCGGTCGGCGAACTTATAAAAGAATGTTCTCTTTATGATGAAGATAGTGAAATCAAAGACTCCATCGTTATATTCATCTCTTTGCTGACTGATGAAATGATTTGCCCAAACGAAAATGATGTAGACCTCGGCTGGAGAATGTTGGATATTCGGCAGTCTTTAAAAGCAAGAGATGAAGACAGGTTTCGTGCATGCATAGAGGAATGTATATTCTACCAGAGTGTTGGGGCAAAACTGTGTGCGAATGAATATACCTCTTATATTTCTTCCCCTTCGCCAGAAACACAAAGAGGGTATCTGACTAGCAGGGAAGAGAAACTAACTCAGTTGCGGAACACTGTAAAGGCAAGCTCAAATGAACTTGTAAACGTCACTCTGCGTTTTTGGGATTCTGCATGTATTGATGTGATTAAAGTGCCTATCCGCGGTGGGCTTGCCTGCGACAATAATTCTTCCGGTATTTCTATTGCTGGGAAAACTTCTTATAGAAAGTCTGAAAATCCGGATAAGAGTAAAGTTGATGATAAAAAGAATATCTCGAAAGAAAATGCTCCAGCTATAAAGCCGGAGTTCACTTTTAAAAGCGGAGAATATACCATAACGAAAGAACCGGACGACACATATCATGTCAATACTTCTATAAAATTTGTAGTGGATTACCCCGAGATAGTACATATTGTTAGATGCCAGCTCAATAGCAAGGTTTCGCCACCTGTTGTTAACTGCCATACGGAAGTCAAACCAAACAAACCAATGCGTCTCTCTGTAGTATTTTCTATGTCAAATGGAGAGGATTTGTCGGGGTATAAGCTACTTATCTTCCTGAAATATAACGGTAAATGCGTTTGTACTTGCTCAGTCAAGATGAACAAGTTGAATCATGAAATTGCCGATATAAGAAGTGGAAGAAAGAAAAACTTACAATCAAAAGCAGGGAGGGAAGTTAGGGTACATTCTATTGTCGCGGGAAAAGAATCAAGGGCGTATCGTGAATTTATTAACACTAGAGTCAATACACCCAGACTAAATACTATAACGAGGCATGACTATAGTCCAATACCGTATGCCTCTCATAACAGCGTTAAAATTCCCACCGGAGGAGTATACGCACGGAATGGTTTTATGTTTGGGCATTCGTCTCAATATCAGACAGGTGAGCCAGCAAAGAATCAAATCAGTGATATGGCATTTGAAATTTCGAATGGCTATTTTGACTCAAGAATTATCTCACGCATTAAACAGCGCGGGTATATCTATGATGAAATGAATTTCCCGATAAGAATAAAGAAGAACGAGGGAGTCAAGCTTGTTGCGTGGGCGCTTCAACCTGCATTGGGCGGTGTGGTAAGTGGGTCGTATGATAAGAATGAAATCAAAGCTGAACAGGATGGGACTTTGATATTGCATGTTACTGCTCTACTTGAAACTAACCTAATCGTTGGAGCAGCGATATGGGCAACATATTGGCTTGAAAGGGGAATCGAAGTCAAGGTAGAATACCATGTAAACGAATCATTTGCTATTATAGTCTATGATTATGTAACTCAGCCTTGTGACTACCAGTCGCACCGAGGCAATTTTTACTCTCTGTTTCATAATTATAACTCAATCTATAGCCAGAGCATGCCTTCTTTAATCCGTAAAACTAAAAAGTCTTCCAGGTATAGAAGTTCAATAATAGACCCTGACGCACCCATCTGTCCTCAGTGCGGCATGGAGCTTGACAGCGATTGCAGAAAATACAACTTTTACTGGACATGTCCTAAGTGCGGCTGGAATGAAGCAATTGGAGTGACGAAGGCAAATACTTGATGGGGCGAGTGGTAGGTGATGCCACGAGGGCTAATATTGGAGCGTGGTTTTTACCCCACGTTCTATATTAAAGAGAGTTGAGGATAAGAACGATGAGGGACCCGGGATAGAATTTGAAGATACAAGCAGCACAAGACCATTCTCGCCCGCCATGATGATAAAGCTTAGTTTGCAAGAAGGCGATTCGGGATATACAAAAATCTGTCCCCGGTGCCTATGTGTCGGGGACAGATGTTACTTATAATTCTTCTTTGCTTTCCTTTGGAATTCCTTTTCCAGTTCGTTAAAGTCTAACCCGTATCTTGCCTCAAGCATGTCAAGGATACAGAGTGCTGCTTCTCCTGCGTAGAGATGATTATACCCAAATGTGAACCTAACGCGCTCTAGTCTTTTATCGAGAGGCTCATCTCCAGTTATATCATCAAATGATTGTCTTGCTCTTGTAAGCGATTTTATTTTGCCGTCTTCGAGACACACATTGGAATCATATAAGAAAGAAGAGTCGAAGTCAAACTCGCCATTCTTGACGTTCCTTGCCGCAATGCATTTGGCACCTAACTCATCAACCATGTCGCATGCTATTTTTAGCACGTCTGTGGAGTACAAGGGTCTTGGATGCTGAGCTACGGCAATATCTGTTCCTGCTGCAATTTTTATTTCGGGAGGAAGCAAGTCGTAAATTGTGTTGTTATACTGCAAATCAAATTTAGCTCTAGTAGAATCAAACCCGTCAATATGTCCTACTACTCCCTTTATGCTATCAGCATTTATACTATACTCTTGATGTAAAGCACACCAGATTTTATTTGCTCCAACTAACTTGACTTTATACTCTTCCGGCGAGTGTGCTTCTTCAGCTATAATTCCGGCTACCGCTCCAGAATGTTCTATGATTTCATCATTACGTGGGTATCCATACGAAGTGGTTCCATATTTTGCCTCGCGTTCTTCTTTGCTGAGAAATGTAACGATATCGCCTGCAATTAGTTCCATAGGTTGCCTCCTTGTGACATTATTTTCTAACACATATTGTATCACAACTGGAGGACAAAGTCAAGAAAATCTTTCCTCAGTTTGAAAGTAATTCACTGTACTTAGCTTGCCAAAGCCTGAACGTTCGAACCAGCGAAAGCTTCCAAAGCAAGATATAATACTGAGTTACACTTTGTCTGTCCCCTTCTATAATATGATAAAAGAAATAAACCCTCTACTTACTCGAAGCAACAGAGGGTTTTGTAAATTCTAGGATGTTCTTAATTGGTTTTTACAGCGAATATGATGTGAAACACTACTAACAATATATATGCTAAACATAGAATACTGTCTATAGTCAAAAACAAACCGTTGTTAATGATAACGAACTCACTAATTATTTTAAGTAGTGCTACCATCAATGAGAAGGCAGGAAAGATAAACTTATAAACATAGTTAGCATATCGTAGAGGTAAAGAGAAGTGTGAGGAATAATGCCCACTTTCTCTATCAAATTGCTGGCTAGATAGATTTGATATCTTATTTTCAAGGGCATTAATGTAATCATAAGTTCTTTCTATGTTTGCGAAAACTTGTGAGTACCGCATCGTTTCGTATAACAATACAGCCCACAATAAAGTTTGAATTACAAAGAACTGACTTGATAAATCAATTGAAAATTCTGTTCTAATATACTCAAACATAAGGTCACGATATTCGGCAGGATTGATGGCAAACAGCAAGAGAACGCAGGTGATTAAAAATGAAAAAGCAAAATTCTTATTTCTCTGGTGGATTTGCTTTTCTAGCTTTTCGCACGTGTCCTTATAGTGGTCATAGAGAAGTTCCAAAATGTTCAATGTTAAGCCTCGCTCAAGGCTTTAATGATAGCCGCCTGTGTGAAGGACATCGCCCAAGAAGCTCCGGAGGAATATAATTGTTCCGGTGATTCGTAAGACTTATCAAGCTTTACAGCAACTAGTTTATTTCCGTTCTTTTTGCTTTGTGCGATTTCAAAATTAATCCAGTTTCTGTAACCGATTTCCTTACTGTCGGGGTGTATCTTGTTTGCTTCCTTGCCAACTATAACTAGCGTGTAATCAGACTGGTTGATTCGCCTGGTTAGTCCTGCCTTTATTGTTGGTATATTATCGGACATGATTTCATCAGCAGAGCAATCTTCAAAAACAAAATCAAGGTTTTTGTTGCTATCCCAAGCGTCTAGCAAGTATTTGTAGCTTTTGTCATTGGTGTAGTCGAATGAAATGAAAACCCGTTTCTTTGCCATAATTGTAATCTCCTTTATAAAATAATATAAGTAGTGAGGTGAGTGTGATGTTTAAGTTATTTAAAAAGTGTAACCATGAATGGAAAGTTATTGATGAGCATTATTATTTCGATTTATACTCCGATATGATTATGCCTCTTCCCAAAGTAAAAGTTATACGCTACCAATGCAAAAAGTGTTTAAAAAAGAAAAAGAAGGAGTTTTGGTAAGCGTTTAATGTAAGTATAGCATATAATTGTTTAAAATGCAATAAGGAATTATATGATTATCAGATATTTGTATATGTTTACAAATGTGTTCTTTGGCTGTTGTGCATTTTAACAAATTCTATATGTTGGCAACCAACAGATTTCTGAGGTTCGATTCAGAACAACCCTGCGAACCCGCTCTACAAGCCGTCTTACGCAACTTTTCGAATCTGCTATTATATGAATAGGGCATTGCCGTAAAATTAATATATACGTAGCCCGAAAATATAAGCAGGCTAGAGCAGTCAGCCTAACAACTAAATAGACCAGCGCCTGAACACTGTACTGCGTTCGGGCGCTTTTGTTTTTTGGGGTGAAGAAATGATATGTGATATTTCAAACGCGTACCCGAGCAACACAGCCGTGGACGCGTCACACAACGTGCAGTTTCACTTCGTGTTTTACGGAGATGGCTGCAAGGAAGCTGATTTTATTTTGTATGATGCAACTGATACGACAGCGAAACCGAAGAAAATTTCGACGCACCTATATGACAGCCGCAGAGTCTATTACAACGGAGAGGAGATAGACGCTAACTCCGGAGGCAAGACTCTGGGTGGAGACTTTGTAAACGGCAGGTCATACATCTGGAAGGCACGCCTGTATGAGGAAGTCGACCTTGGGGCAAAGAAATACCCTTCCGTAAAAAGAATGAGTGGCGAGCTTGCCGAACCGTGTTACTTCTTCGGAAAGGTTCAGATGCCCAAGGACGCGCTGCCCGAGAAACAGGTAATGATAGAGAAAAACCTGAAGATAACACTACCAGTATGGATGCGTCTGGGCACAGACTCGACGTACAGAATCCTGACGGCGTATGATGAAACAACGGGTATTTGTACCTTGAGGCATGCGTTCGACAACTACCCCGCTGCGGGAACGGATTATTCCATTACGACTGTTCGCGACGTCGTGCCCAAGCAAGGGCTGGACAGCAATCAGTTGTTTATTGAAAAGGGAATCACGGAGTTCTCGGATGCGGAGTTTACGGCTAGTGGCGAAACAGTGAATGGTTATTGCTGGTTCATGGAGATAGGAAACAACTATGTGGCAATCACTGACTACGATTCCAAGACCGGCATTGTAACTCTGGATACAACGGTGCTGTCCGCGAACGAGCCTGGAACAAAATATAACATCTGGACTTCGTTTATAGAATCAAGATATTACGCTATAACAACTAAGGAAACGCCCGTTATAAAGAACCCGATTGCATACCCTGATGGAGAAAACATTTTCTTCGAGGCGGAACTTTCCATGGGGCATCTCGTCGACCACTACTGGCTTGAAGTTTTTGAGGACGGCAAGCTCGTTGAAACTACTAAGAAAATACACATGGCGAAACTAAGCTATTATTATAAGAAGGCTAAAGCCAACCACGAGTACCATGCTGTATTTCATGTGGTTACTTCCGATAAAATGGTCAATCAGGAAGACTCTGCATGGTGGAACGGAGGCACGCCTTCTAATGTGACCAATTCCTGTAAGCTGCTGACCGTTGCCGATAAGCCGATTGGGGCGATCGCAACAAGCTTCGATGCCAAGAGACATGCGATGCAGATAATTCCGCTTGGAGCAGAAAAAGCATCAGGAGAGCTTGCTAGGGGAAATGTATCAGACTTATCCTCTTTTGATATCGGTACTGGATTATCTGTAAGCTCCGGCGATTATTTAGTGCTCGACGGTAGGAGTTTTGAAATCAAGTCATACGACAGTCTGTCCGGAGAGCTCGTGATAAAATTGCCAGCAATGAAACATTACCCCGCCGGAACTTCTTTCGTGGTTTACGCGAAAGCAACGACGACTAAAGGCCTGCGGTTCCATGTACTACGCGAGGATGATTACGGCGTGTATTTGATAGGCGACTTTGGCGGTACGCCTATATATGACTACACCGCTGCGGCAGGGGCAGATTACGTCTACATAGTGCAGCCTTACACGCTCGTTACTACCAGTGAGGACACAAAACACGTGGTCGCACATTATTGCCAAGAATCCCGTTGTTCCATTACAGTTCCTTCGGTTAAGACCTGGGCGATTTGTGAGCTACTCGCGGCTCCCTACAGGAAGATAACAAACGACGATACGAGAGTCTTTTATCCATATCAGGATAACTTGTATGAATATACCGTCGGAGAAATCTGGATTGCAGCGTTAGATATCGACCCAGAACAAGCAGGAACTCATAACATCAATCGCGCTTTATATGTGGGCAATCATCCGACCCCGGTGGCAGTTTCTGGATACAATGATTACGATACTTTGTCGCTTACATTTACTATCGGCGAGGTCAATTGTCCTGGGAATAGAATATCGTTTGGCGGTGTTAAGGACCTCGAAGCCTGGAAGTCGTTTGTTGCGCGCGGCAATCTGATAATGCTGAAGGACACAGACGGGAACATTTGGGCGGGGGCAATAACCTCGAACACCTATAGCAAGATTCATTACAGTGGGCGTACAGAGTATAAGGTAACATTTGAGTTTACTGAGCTTAAAGATATGGACGAGATTGTGGTGAGCGGGTGATTTAATGAAAGAAATATACAATCGATTTGATACTAGGTACGCAATGCTTTGCCGCCAGCCAATCAGGCACTTCTGCTACAAGCTTGAGATACTAGATTGGTATGAGTTTCCCACGGAGGAACTTACAGACTTGCTCATTGATGAAGGTTCAATAACGATAAACCGTTCGCAGGGTGTTCGACGCAGTTGTTCTATAGTCTTGGCAAATGTCAATAAGGAATCCGAGCCTACGCAAAATAGTAAATTCTGGTATACGCGCAAATTTAAATTGTGGTCTGGCATGGTAGATGAAGCAGACAATACCATATACTGGTTTTCGCAAGGTGTCTTTCTGACTACTGCGGTTTCATCTACGGCGGACGGCAGGCTGGAGATAACCGGGGTGGATAAGTTCGGCTTGTTCACTGCCGAGTATGGTGCCAGCGTTTTGGAGGCAGAGCACCGCATCAAGGCAGGAACAAAAATTACTACGGCGATTCGCGACATAATCCAGATGGATATGGGGAACCAGTGTGTCTGCGACCCTGTGGAGCCTTTGTTCGATGTCTCACTGTACGGCGAAGAAGTCCCGTATGATATCTCGACTTCTGCGGGGCAGTACATTGGAGATATTCTTGTAGAACTGGCTCTCTGTCTGGGTTCAGATATATACTACGACACAGATGGAAGGCTGAATGTTCATAGCGGAACCACAGATACTCACTACCGCCAGCGCGGGTCGCAGTGGGTGTTCGAACAGAATGATATTAATATAGTATCTTTTGGTTCGAGCGCGGAACTGGGGTCTGCAGTAAATGTAGTAACCGTTACGGGTACAGACGAGAATGATTGCCATTATTACTACACAGCCGAAAATAGAGACCCCACCTCTCCGATCAACGTGAATGCCGTTGGTAAGCGTGCGGGAGAAACTATCGAAACTAGCATGGGGTACTCCGAACAGCGCTGTAAGGAATACGCCGAGTACTGGCTTAAGGAGAAGTCTTTAATTGCGCTGTCGCTTAGCTTTGAGTGCGTATTTCTGCCGCATTTAGATGTGGATAAGAACATCACGATTACAGACGAGTCAACGATGGAGCAGAAAAGATATATAATCACTGCGCTGACAATCCCGTTTGGGTCAATCGGCTCAATGAGCATGAGTGCAACAAATATAGTCGACCTGCTACATTACAATGAAATTTAAGGAGAGAACATGGATAAACATGAAATGGAGAAAAAAGATTCGGCGTCAAATCTCGTTGAGCTGATTGACGCTCGCGTTAACAGAGCAACGGACGCCGCGTTAGATAAAGCTGTCAAAACCAAAAACGGGGTCGTCGTGTCATATGACGATTCTGCTCATTGTGCTGTTGTAAACTTCCCAGAGGAAGGAAGCGGCGCGACGTATTCATTTTATAATAAGACGCCCGAAGTATTGGATGCCGGAGATACTGTCAAGGTGTTTTACACGAACAATCTTGCTAGAGGTTGGATTGGTGAACGGTGTGGTGAGCCTAATGTCAAAGAAATAGAACTATATGGTGGAGAAGGCGTGGGGAGACCAGCCCCGTGGGATAAAACTAGTGAATACTTTAACAGCTACGGCGTTTCAGTAGACGGAAATACTCCTGTAAACATTGCTGGAACGCAAGGCAAAACAAGGTATTTTGCTACTGCAAAGGGTTTCGCTACGAAGGCTCTGGGGCAGTATAGTTATACGGAAGGATTTTCTACATCAGTAGACTCTGAATCGCAAGCATCACATGCTGAAGGCTTTGCCTGCGCGATAACAAAATCTCGGTCGGCTCATGCTGAAGGCGAAGCAAATCAAATTATAAATTCGGATTATTCTCACGCTGAAGGGCAAGGGAATCAATTACAAGGTAGCCCGCATTCTCATGTATGTGGAGCATATAATAATATATATCAACAAGAATACGGGCATGTCAGCGGTCAATATCATACATTACAAGGGGCAGGACTAAATAATTGTGTGACAGGATATCAAATTAATTTAACTCAATCTTCTTATTGTGAGGCGTATGGGAGAAGCAACACAGTACTTAAATTAGAAGGTTCTTCTGTAGGTGGACAATATAATGTTGTGAACAGACCATCTGGATATAATGTAGACTTATCTAAAGTAGCTTCAATTACCGGGGTATTTGTTTTAGGTGAGTCTAATCAAATTTATACAAACGTTAACGATAGATTAAATAAGCAATATTCTGGAATAGATGGGTTTAATGATAATTCGGGGTTAACTCTTGATAATACGGTTGTGTTTGGGCATGCAAATTATATATCAGGAAGAACGTGGTTGGTATCTGGTCTTAATTGTGCATCTACGGGTGGGCTTGCAACGATTGGAGAAAATTGTATTTCAACTGGAGGATTTGCTGAAGGGCTGATGACACACGCCTTTGGGGAAAACTCCCATTCTATGGGTAGTGGAACAACAGCAGGGGGAAAGTCTTCTCTAAGCATTGGTTATCATAATAAAGCGTTAGGGGAGAATTCGTTTGCTGGTGGGCTTCTTTGCAATGCTTATGGTGAGAATGATTTTGTTTTTGGCGAACATTTAAGAAGTAGTCAGACGGGAAGTAACCAGTTTGTAATTGGTAAATATAACGACGATACAAATATTGATGATTATTTGTTTGTTGTTGGGAATGGTTTATCAGAAACGACAACAAACGAAGACGGAGAAGTAGTAACTGAGATAAAAAAAAACAATGCATTTGCTGTAGACAAAAATGGTTATATCTATTGTAAAGGAATTAAAAATTTTGATAGTAATTCTGATTCGTTTATTCCTTACACTACAGAACAAGCTGTATCTTCTGCAAAATCCATTTTTGCTAGTGTAATGGAGGTATAAAAATGGCTACAATTAATTATGCTGATGAAGTATATTTTAATGCTTACATAACTGAAATCTTGACAGAACTTAAAGCATGGATAGATACTGACAAAAACATTGCTATCAAGAAAGTTTTGTTCAACAATAATGCATTATCGTTTTACAAAAATCCAAATGCTGTTGATACAGATGAGCCACAGTATAAAATTGATTTGCCGGTTGAACGTTTTTTAGACCAAACACAAACAATTCTTATTCCTAAGTTTGCATGGTCGGAAGAGCTTTATCCAAATTCCATCAATCCGAATTTGGAAGAAAAGCCTGTTTTCGTGTTAGCAGTTAAAGGAATAGCTAACGCTGACAATGGAACAGATACTATAACATATAGTTTCTTAAATATGGAAACTATTATAAAACAATATCAAGTATCAAGCGATACAAGCACTATAAACTTAGTGTTAGATGAAGATACAAACACTTTAAGCGGTAGTGTGAATATTTCAGGCGATACTAATAATTCGCTTTCCGTTGGAACTGATGGTGGTTTATATTCTCCTGTTGTTGATATTAGTGCATTAGCAGCACAAATAAGCGAATTGTCAGCATTATGCCAACAATTAAGTGATAGGATTACTGTCTTGGAAAATAAATGACGAGGTGAGATTTAAATGGCAATAACATTTCAAGCATACGCCACAAACAGTGGTGCTTACAAAATGAACAGACTTATGCCCGCTGGTTCTCCTGCTGGTATAATTGTACACTCAACAGGTGCAAATAATCCGTATCTCAAGCGCTATGTCAACGCGCCGGATACCTGCGGTGAGAATCCGTATAAGAATTATTTCGACCGCCCGGACAGCGATGTGTGTCCGCATGGAGTAATCGGGCTTGACAAGAACGGCGAGGTAAAGGCTGCGAAAATTCTTCCGTGGAACATCTGTTGCTGGGGTTGTGGGAATGGAGCTAAGGGTAGCTACAACTATAACCCTGCATACATACAGATTGAGATTTGTGAGGACGGTTTGACTAACAAGGATTACTTCCTCAAGGCATTCAAACTTATGGCACAGCTTTGCAACAGGCTGATGAAGAATTATCCGACAATCAAGCTGGAGAATATTGTGAGTCATCACGAGGCACATATCAGGGGTTATGCTTCCGGTCACGTTGATTGCGACCACTGGCTTGCTAAATTCGGCTATGATATGGATTGGTTCAGAGAGTTAGTCAAAAATAACGGAGAGATTCCGGAAAAGTATACAGTGACTGCGACCAAGACTTTTGATGATAAGTCGCTGGCTGAATCCAACAAGACAAAACTTGAAAAACTTGGCTACAATGTGAAGATGACAAAGGAAGTGAAATAAATTTATGGTAGAAGTACTTAACGCCGTTCAGGCTAATCTGATTATGGTTGGCGTGTTTCTTATTCCGCTGATTCTGATGAGAGTTGCTGACATTATCCTCGGTGTGGCTGTCTCCAGAAGGAACAGTGTTTCATGGGACTGGAAGAAATTCCTGTGGGGGCTGTTCTATACAGTTTGCTTTGCTGGGGGAACAGGGCTGTTTACGGCAAGCATCAGTATGATTGAGCCAATTGTTCGGGTGTACAATATCGTGGGGGACGAGACTACTCTTGCCATGCTTAACGGTATAAGTGTACTGGCTGTGTGCGGGATAATTCTTACGGTCACGGTCACTTCTTACGGCAAGGATTGCTTTGAGAAAATCAAGATTCTTGCCGGGGAAGAAGGGAAGTGAACTGGTGGAAAATTTAAACCTACAGACAATTGCTGGGTATTGTACGAGCATTAGTGCTATCGTTGCTCTTGTTGTTCTTGTGGTAAAACCACTGAGAAATAAGTTTGTTTCTTGGATAAGCAAGACATCAGATAGAGATGGTATCAATGACAAGATAGACAATCTGACCATGCTTGTCGAAAAACAGGTGGAACAAGGTGATAAGATGTCTGAGGAGTTGGATAAGCAAAGCAAGGCTTTACAATGCTCACTTCGTAATAGTATCTTGGTTATCTTCAATTCAAGAATGAAACTTGGCTATATGACAATATATGAAAAGCAAAATATTGCAAAACTGTACTCGGAATATCAAAATTTAGGCGGTAATTCGTTTGTTTCAGAAATTGTCGAGGAATTGAATAACTTACCTGTCAAGAATGAGTAAAGGAAGTAGGTGATATTATGCTTAGCTTAGTTAAGATAGATTACGAAACTAATGTCTACTGGTTTTCTGTAGACGAGGTTTCGGAGATTGATATGCTCCCCAAGACTACGACTGCGGGGCAGGGTATACTGTCAACTGTATCAAGTTGCCGTCCGGGAAGTATGGCTATTGTGACTTCTACATCAGAAAAATACATACTGAACGGCAAGAAAGATGAGTGGGTTAGGTTCACTGGGTCTAGTGGTTCAGGCGGAGGCAGCAGCGAAGATTATGGCTTCGCTGACGAGGGAGATATTGATAATATCTTCAAGAAGTGATTTTTATTTTGATTTCCGTCCGGCAAATGCATAAAGCTGGATTGAAATATATAACAAGAATAGTTGCAACTAATTTAATAGTTGAACTAGGAAAATTAAATGTTTAGCACGAAAAGTGCAGAAGGAGAATTTATTATGGCTGATACAAATAAGAAGTTAGTTGACCTTTCACTTTTAACCTACTATGACGGAAAGGTCGCAAATCGTGAAGATACTAAGGACACTACCGTCCTCAATACCGCTAAGGGTTATACTGATACCAAGATTAGCGATGTCGCTACCGCCGCTGATGCCCTTGCTGAGAGAGTAACCGCTGTTGAGACCAAGGCTGGCGCAAACGAGACTGCAATCGGCGTTCTCAATGGTGATGAGAGGACTGACGGCTCTGTAAAGAAGACCGTTGCTGACGCTGTTGCCAAGATTGTTGCAGACGCTCCCGATTCTTTCGACACTCTGAAGGAGATTTCCGACTGGATTTCTACACACTCCGAGTCTGCTTCTGAGATGAACTCCGCAATTCAGGGTAACTCCAAGGCTATCACTGCTCTTCAGACCCTTATCGGCACTCTGCCCGAGGGCATTACCGCAAAGGACGTAGTTGGTTATATTGCTGAGGCAGTTGAGGCAGAGAAAACCAGAGCAACTGGCGTTGAGAGCGGTCTTGATACCAGATTGAAGGCGGTTGAGTCTGCTGTCGGCGATGCTGGTTCTATCTCTGATGCGATTGCAACTGCGAAGTCCGAAGCTATTGACGAAGCTAAAAAGTATGCTGATGGTCTCAATACTGCAATGGGCACTCGTGTTGACGCTCTTGAGAAGGACAACACTGCTAATAAGGCAGCTATTGAGTCTATCAATAACGCCGATACTGGTATTCTTGCAACTGCAAAGGCTTATACCGATGCTGAGGTAGTAAAGGTAAATGCTTCTATCAAGACAAATACCGACGCTATCGCGGCTATTAATGACCCTGCAACAGGTGCTATCGCTACCGCTGAGACTTACACTGACACTAAGATTGCTGCTCTGTCTCAGACTGGTGGTGCGATAAAGGCTGTATCTGATGAGCTTTCTGGTTATAAGACTGCTACTGATGCCCGCCTTGAGAAGGTTGAAGCTGCTACGGGTTCTTTCGCAACAAACGATGATATTGACTCTATCTTCTCGAATACTTGATTCGTACCGAACAACTAATTAATCAACCGGGCGGGGCAGTACTCGCCCGAGTTTTGATTAGGAAGGAGATAAAATGGCTGAAAGAAAATTAGTAGACCTCGAAATGCTTACACGTTATCATGGGAAGTCTCTTGCTGAGATTCATGAAATAATGGCTGAAGCTGAAGAAGTTTCAATTTCTGAGACTGCTCCTACAAATTCTGGAGCGAAACTTTGGGTGGATACATCTGGTGATTCTGAAGTGAGCCTCCCTGAAATCAAGGACGATGCGACTAGCACGACTGATACTTGGAGCAGCTATAAAATTAATAATGCGATAGCCACTACTGTAGACACTACAATGGATGAAAAAGTCGATACTAAGGTTAACACAAAGATTGACGAAAAATTGCAGCAGAATATTGCCGATACCAGTGATGTAGACGCTTTATTTGGGGAGGCGTGAAAATGATTAAAATTGGGAGTAAAACTCTTAAAACCAAAAATGCCGATGGCGCATGGGAATCTTTCGTTGCTTCCGGCATTACAGTTGACGGAGAGATAGATAAATCTTCTGGTAATGCTGTCGCTAATAGTGCGGTGGCAGAGGCATTGGAAGGTAAAATAAGTTCGGCTAATATAGCAACTAATGCCGAAATTGATAATATTTTTGAAAAGGAGGGTAATTGATGGCTGATACAATTAATCTCGAAGCATCTCAGAAGATAGTGTCTGTGCAAGGGCTTGACCATTATCACGAGAAAGCAATGGCTGAGATAGATGAAAAAATCAATTCTGGCAGTGTTGGGAAAGCCGGAACTGGAGAAAATGCTGAAATATTCAATACAGATAACTTAGCTTCTGGTAACTGCTCTCACGCTGAAGGAGACAGTACAATTGCCGCTGGAATAGCTGCTCATGCAGAAGGATATTCAACATCCGCTAATAAAGATTATTCACATTCAGAAGGGTATATGGCAGTTGCATCGGGAACATCTTCTCATGCAGAAGGGCATAAAACAAGAGCTATGGGCGATTATTCTCATGCAGAGGGGAATCACTGTAGTGCGCATGGTGTTGCGTCTCATGCTGGCGGCTCAGAAAGTGTTGCGGCAGGCGATAACGCATTCACACACGGTGACGCAGTAAAAGCAAACAACAATAATGAAATTGCTTTTGGAGCGTTCAACGCCAGCAATGCTGACACTCTCTTTTCTGTTGGTAATGGCACATCTGATACCGATAGGAGCAATGCTTTCGAGATAACTAAAACTACGGGTAAATTATTTAATAAGGAAATTGCTACCAAAGAAGAGATAGAGACGCACGCAGTCAACACGAATATCCACGTAACAGCCGATGAGAAGGCGTACTGGAATACGCTGAGCGGAAAGAACGATCTTGACAATCCGGACTTCCGGGTAAATCAGCGCGGGCTGAGCGAGTACTCCACCGGCTACACTGTGGATAGGTGGTACATCTCCACCGATAAGTGCAAGGCTGCTCCGGAATCCGATGGAATACGCCTGACTGCTACAGCAACGCTGACGTCAAACACCCACGCATTCTGGCAGAATATCGAATTCCCGCTTGCTCCCGGAAAGTACACGCTCTCGCTGAACGTCTCGGAGGTATCCGGGGTATGGTCGGCGAGAATCCGCACCGTGAACGCTTCGGGGGATTACGTGGACAGCTACTATACTTCCGTGCTCCACGAGGGAGTGAACAAGGTATCGGTCGACCTTCCCGATGGCGAGTACATCTCCGCTGTCTCCGTCGGGTTCAACAAGGGAACCGAAGCCGGAAACTCCCTGAAGCTCGCATGGACGAAGCTGGAGGGCGGGTCGCTTGCAACGCCGTTCGTACAGACGGACTACGCCGCGGAGCTTGCAAAGTGTCAGCGGTACTATCAGGTCAGAACTACGAACGACATCAATCCACTCGACCTGCGCCCGAGCATGCGGAAGATAACAGACATCAAGGCAGTAGAAGGAGGATACGCGTATGTCGCAGAATTATGACGATATCATCGAACCGCGCGAAACAGACGAGCAGCTCGCCGCCCGGGAAAGCAGGCTCAGAGCCGCAGAAATATCCCGCAGATTCGCAGAGATAGACCGGGAGCGTATACGTCCGCTCGCGGCAATAGTTGCAGGCGTCGGCTCTGACGAGGATAAATCTCGGCTGAAAACACTGGAACAAGAAGCCGCCGCGCTCCGAGTGGAGCTCGCAGAAATGGAGTAATAAGTGGACAAGCTCGTAGAACCGGACTCGCGGCTATATGACGGGGTTCACATTCCCATTATTCATTAACGCCAGGAGTGCGTTAACACTTGTACAAAAAAATACCCCTCGGGCGTAATAAACGCTTTGAGGGGTAACATTTCTGCTTTACATAGAATGGTTGACAGACCGATTATATTATAATGGTATAGTTGCTACACACCGGCACTTACCAAAAACAAAACTTCTGTTCCCCGTTTGGAGGCAGGGCGTGTTATGTAAACTCTAGGGAAAGACCATTGTTGTTCGGGGAACATCACTAAGAACATGATCGCAAGCTACACTCAGCAGAACTCTGCTCAGTAATTACGCTGAATAACGCATAAACAAATCCCTCCGCAGCAGCGGGGGGATATTGTTGTTTACAGAATGATACATATGAGACCGCCGCAGCCTTCGTTGATGATGCGCTGTATCGTCTCCTGCAGCTTCATTCTTGCGTCGGCGGGCATGCGGTAGAGCTTGTTGTGGAGCCCTTCGTTCACCAGCTCGTGCAGTGACTTTCCGAAAATGTTGCTTTCCCATATCTTTTTCGGGTTTTCCTCGAAATCGGTCAGCAGGTATGCGATTAGCTCCTCTGACTGCTTCTCGCTGCCGACTATCGGGTTTATCTCGGTTGTGATGTTCGCGGACATCATGTGTATTGAAGGCGCGCTCGCCCGCAGCCGGACTCCGTATTTGCCGCCCTGCTTTACTATCTTCGGCTCATCGAGCTTTAGTTCGTCCATCGTTGGCATGACGATCCCGTAGCCGGTCGCCTCGACTTCCTCGAGCGCGCCGCGGACGCGTTCGTATTTGTTCTTTATCTGTGCAAGCTCTATCATGCAGGGCATAAGGTCGCTTTCGTCGTGGAGCACCAGACCGGTAGTCTCGCCGAGTATCTGGTAGAACAGCTCGTTTTTCAGAGTTATGTCGATGACTCCCGAGCCGGTGCCGAGGTCGATATCCTCCGGAATAACCCTTGAGGTGTACTCGCAGGCTGAGATCTCGTCGGCGCAGGATTTTATGCTGCTTATGCCGTCTATTTTTGCCGCTGCGGACTTTATCGTGCTGAAAAGCTCCCTGCGCAGCCAGTGGTCGCGGTCGAGCGCTGTGATCCATTTCGGCATTCTGACGCGTATCTCGCTGACTGGGAACTGCAAAAGAACCATTCCGAGAAGCTCCTTTATCTGTTCCTCGGTGAGGTCAAGGCAGTTTACCGCCATCACCGGCGCGGAGTATTTCTCCTGCATGGAGGCGGCAAGCGCGCGGCTTTCCGGGGAATCCGGCTTCTGGCAGTTGAGTATCACAACGAACGGCTTGTTGATCTCCTTCAGTTCGGAGACTATCCGTTCCTCCGCCTGCTGGTACTCCTCGCGGGGGATATCGGTAATGCTTCCGTCGGTGGTGACGACTATACCGATGGTGGAATGCTCCGTGATGACCTTCCGCGTGCCGACCTCAGCCGCCATGTTGAACGGGATCTCCTCCTCAAACCATGGGGTCATGACCATGCGCGGAGCCTCGTTCTCAATGTAGCCGATGGCGCTCGGAACTATGTACCCAACGCAGTCGATGAGCCGGACGTTCATCTTGACGCCGCCGTCAAGCACGATGGTGACTGCCTTTTCGGGAACGAATTTCGGCTCGGTGGTCATGATGGTCTTGCCGGCGGAGGACTGCGGGAGCTCGTCGTTTGCGCGCTCACGCTGGAAATCGTCGGCGATGTTCGGGATAACCAGGGTGTTCATCAGCCGTGTGATGAATGTCGATTTGCCGGAACGCACCGGACCTACGATACCGAGATAAATGTTGCCGCCAGTCCTGCGTGCGATGTCAGAATAAATTGAGTGATCCATATTTCACGCTCCTTAAACTATCGGGATAACGACCATGCCGGAAAGTTCCGCGCTGCGGTCGGCGATCTCGTTTTCTTCCATGACTGCTTCGACCGTGGTGCCGCAGCGTTTGGCGATGTCCCAGCAGCTTTCGTGCCCGGTGGTGTAGCAGATTCGGAGCGCGAATTCATCGGAGCGCTCCTTCGGCTTATCCTGATGAACCGCCGCGCTGCTGATAACGCTGAACTGCCTTGAGTCTGTAAGCTCTGCGGAGATATCAGCCTGCACCGTGACGTCAACGCTGCCGTCCGAGCGGATAGCGAATCCGGTGTTGCTGACCGAAGCGCGGCAGTTTACAGAGGTGTCCGGGGTGACGTTTGCGGCGGGTATCGTATGCTCGAAGGCTTCCTGCTTCTCAGCGACGAACGGCGTACCGCCCGCGCATTTTCCAATCACCGTCATGCAGACCTGCCCGGTCACGAGCAGTCCGTTTTCGCTGTCAGGGCGGCAGGACACGCTGCAAAGTTCGCCGCGGCAGTCCCAGATAGAGTCGACTTCGCCGCCGTCGCATGCCACCGTTGATTTCACCGAGGCCTGGGAATCTGCGCGGCGCTGGTCGGTGGGTATTTTAAGCGAGGCAGTGGTAAGCTCGGTTTCGTATTCCGTCGAGTAGGCGTCGCAGAGAATCGCCACGGTGGAGGTCTGGACGGCGCTGCACCGGCATTCCATCTTGAGTTCGCAGGAGATAACGCCGCTGTCGGATTTGGGAACAAGCTCGCAGTTTCTGACGATGAATTCCGGCGTGCAGGAGTGCTGGTCGGAAAGCCCCGGCATATCCAGTATCTGGCTGACCGGGATATCCGCAGTCATTTTTTCGAGTTCGTCGCAGCCGCTGTGCTCATCGGTGTGAACTCCATAGAGCGCGCTTATGCTGACCGTCCCTTTGACTACCGCCTTGTTCGCGATAACACGAAGGTCGTCGATGCGCGGAACGGCGTCGCAGCTTATTATGTAGTCGATCCCGGGAGCGCCGGTCTCGATGTCCTCGCGGACGGCGAGCTGTTTGTCGGCGTAGATAGGCTCGGTGCAGCAGCTAACCTCCCGGGTGAGCACCTGCATGCCGTCCGGCAGAGCGGGCAGGGTGAATTTCGCAGGGCAGGTGACGGTAATGCGGCAGCTGATCGCTCCGCGGATATCGAGCCTCCTGCTGCTGACCGCGCGGCAGTTGCAGTAGTCGGTGCGGGGAACTACGGTGATACGGGGTTCGCCGCAGAGGTTCTCGGCTTTTCCGGCGATATCCACCGTTTTCGACCAGGTGTACCTCTGCTCGACGCAGTGCAGCGCGGTGCTGTTCTCAGCGAGGTACAGCACTTTGATGAGCACAACTCCGTCAAGCATTATCTTGTTCCCTGATACCGCAGCGGAGATCACTCTCGGCGACAGACAGCATTTAAGTATCCTGAAGATCTCCGGGTAATAGTCCGGCAGCACATGGTCAAGCTCAACGCCCTGCTCGGTCTGACCGTCGAAAAGGGTCTCGGTCATGAACACCGCGTCAGCTTTTCTGTTCATTTCTTCCATTGTATCCTCCTTCACGGGTGCGTAGGTATTGCTTTCAACAGCAATATATGCTTGTTCGGGGGCTTATATGATGAGTTGTACGGAAAAAATATCCGGGGCGAAAAAATGTGCCAAAAAGTATTTGATTTATAGAGAGATTTGTGCTATAATAAATATGTACGCACTCAATGACTATTATTGATGTGATATATCTGCATAATCTCACGTGGAACTGAAATAATATATACAAAAATTGTTTCAGGAGGAAAATTCAGCATGTGCGATGAAAACAGGAATGAAGCTCCGTTTACTGAGGAGCAGAACCAGCAGATGATCGACAACGGAATGATAGCGACGGTCAACGCTCCGCATAACATACACTGTCTGTCGATAATCGGGCAGATCGAGGGACATTTTCTTCTCCCTCCCCAGACCAAGACCACGAAGTACGAACACCTTATACCGGCGCTCGCAGCAATTGAGCAGGACAGCACGGTGGAAGGGCTGATGGTGGTGCTGAACACGGTCGGCGGCGATGTGGAGGCGGGACTTGCGATTGCGGAGATGATAGCGGGAATGTCGAAGCCGTCGGTTTCGATAGTGCTCGGCGGCGGGCATTCTATAGGAGTACCGCTGGCGGTCAGCACCGACGTGAGCTTTATAGTTCCGTCGGCTACAATGACGATACACCCGGTCCGCACGAACGGCATGGTGCTCGGAGTTCCGCAGACAATGACGTGGTTCCAGAAAATGCAGGACAGGATAACGCGGTTTGTGACCGAAAACAGCCGCATGAAGCCGGAGCGCTTCCGTGAGCTGCTGATGGAAAAGGACGAGCTTGTAATGGACATCGGAACCGTCCTTGAAGGCAGCGAAGCGGTCAGGGAAGGGCTGATAGACCACCTCGGCGGGATATCCGACGCGGTGCAGTGCCTGTACTCCCTCATTGAAAAGCGGAAGCCCGCAGAGCCTGAAAAGCCTGCGAAGTCCTCAGCGAAGGGGAAGAAATCGGACAAAGCAGAAAAGTCCGCCAAATCAGAAAAAGCGGAAAAGTCCGGAAAGACCACTTCGCACACAAAACCGCTGAAACCCTCTGCGCAGAAAACCGCATTCGTGCAGCTAAGACCCGCCGAGACCCAGAGCCGCAGGAGCGCACTGAATTCCGCAGACTGGCACGGCGACAGATAACCCGCCTCCGGGCGGATACATAACGATACATAAGGGGAAAAATATGGACATAATTACGGTAATTATTCAGGCGGTGGTGCAGGGACTGACAGAATTCCTGCCAGTTTCAAGCTCGGGACACCTGTCGGTAGTTCAGCATGTGACCGGAGTCAACGGGGAAGCGGCGCTCGTGCTTTCGCTGGTGCTCCATCTGGGAACGCTTGCAGCGGTTTTCGTAGCTTTCTGGGGCACGATATGGGGCATGATAAAGGAATTTTTCCTTACTATAGGCGATATCTTTACGGGAAAATTCTCATGGAAGAACATGAACGGAAACCGCCGCATGATGTTTATGGTGATTATTGCGACGGTGATTCTGGTTCCGTTTTACCCGTTTGAGGGATTCTTCACCGGAAGGCAGGGCGACGGAGACATAGTGTTCGAGGGAGCCGCATTCCTGTTTACTTCGCTGATTCTGTTCCTTTCGGACAGATTCGGCCACGGCACGCGCACAGCGGAGCAGATGACCGTCAAAGACGCGGTTACGGTCGGGCTTTTCCAGGTCGTCGCGCTGTTCCCGGGTGTTTCCCGGAGCGGCTCCACAACGGCGGGCGGACTGCTCTCCGGTCTTGAAAAGGAGACCGCGGTCACATTCGCGTTTATACTCGGTATACCCGCGATACTCGGCGGAAGCGTCCTGGAACTCGGCGACGCGCTGCATTCTGATATGGAGCTAGATTGGGTCGCTCTCGGAATAGGATTCGTCATCGCTGCGGTCGTTGGAATCCTCTCGATAAAGCTGGTCAGCTGGCTCGTCAAGAAGGACAGGTACAAGATATTCGGAGTTTACACCGCCGTTCTGGGCGCAGTCTGCGTGGCAGCGGGTCTGTGGGAGCACATTTCCGGAAACACGCTCCATTCCCTCCTAATGGGCTGAAATCACGTAAAGGAAGTCGGATAAAATGGCTGAGAATAAGACAACAAGACCGCGCTCCGGTTCCTCGAAGGGCAGCACCGGGCGCTCAAGACCATCAAAGAAGGCTCTCGAGGCTGAGCAGCTCAGGCTCCGCGAGGAGGCTCTGAAAGCCAGCATGCGCCGCCGTCACATCGCAACGGTGATAATGTTCGCAGTCGGGATCGTCCTGACGCTCGCCGCGGTTATTCCCGCCGGGGAAGGCGAGGGCTGGCGCGGATTCTTCGACATAATGCATGGACTGTTCGGTTACTCCGCTTTCCTGGTCGGACCCCTTCTTATTTTTGTTGCGATACGTCTTTCCGCGTTCAAGGAAGGTCACAAGCTCGGCATGGATGTGCTCAAATGCGTTGGAGGCATTCTCCTGCTGTGCGCGGCGGTGCAGATTTTCTCCGTCGGAGCTGTTCCGGGCGAGAATTTCGGCGAAGTGATCGCGAATCTTTTCAAGGACGGCAAGGAGTTCCGCGGTGGCGGCGTTTTCGCGCTGTTCATCGGAGGCCTGCTGCTTCTGCTGGGCAGGCTGGGAGCTACGATACTCATTATAATTCTGATCCTGGTCTGCGTGCTTCTCTGCACCGGGATCACGGTTGCGGACTTCACCGACCGCATGGTGAAGCCAGTCCGCAATGCGAAGGATAAGGCGGTCGAGCACCACAACCGCATACGCGAGGAGAACCGCATAGCCGCGGAGGAGCTCCACATGCAGCAGGACGAAATAGAGAAAATACAGGCGGAGATAGACGCGGAGCAGCAGGAGAAGCGCTCCGTAGCCGAGCTGAGCCGCGCAGTGTTCAGCGTTTCCGACCCGGAGGAGCAAGAGCCGGAGCCGATAGTCGAGGATACGTCGGCGCATACTGAGCCTGAATCTTCTGAAAAGCCGCATATAATCGAGGTTCCGCGCCCCGAGCCGGTGAAGCCCGCCGAACCCGAGCTTCCCGCCGAGCCTGACCCCGCCGAAACTGAGCAGCTCCTTGAGGAGCAGCACGAGGACAGCGTGGACTACATGGCGGAGATAAAGGACTACATAATGCAGAAGAACCGCGCGGTTCTTGAAGAAGCTGAGCGCTCCGAGAAGGATCCTCTCGAGGACGAGGACGCGGAGCTTGTTCCGATAATAGACGCGCTGCACCGTTTCAAGGAGGAAAACCCGGAGAACGCTCCGGTGAGCAGCATTGAGGATCTCCCGGAGAATTCGATAACAAGCTCCGAGGAAAGCGAGCTTCCGTTCGACCTCGACGATGTTGCCGACGAGCCGGAAACAGAATCGCAGCCGCAGAAGGACGCCGCAGTTCCGGAAACCTCCGCGCCGAAGGCCGCCGAGCCTGAGCGCCCTGAGAATCCGGTAAAGCCTGAGATAGTGGAAGTTCCGCGCCCGGACAGACCCGTAACGCCGCCCACCGCACCAGCACCGGAACGTCCCGCAATGCCGCTTAAAAAGCCGGCTCCGGAGGAACTGAATTTCAGCGATGTTTACACGCTTCCTCCGGTGAATCTGCTGAATCCGGTTCAGAAGAAACTGACTCAGGCTGACATCGACAATGAGATCGACCGCAACTCCAGGAAGCTGGTGGAAGCACTCCAGAGCTTCGGAGTTCAGACCAAACTTGTAGGCGTGAGCCGCGGACCTTCCGTTACACGTTACGAGCTTCAGCCTGCGCCGGGAGTAAAGATATCCAAAATCACGGGCCTGCAGGACGATATCGCGCTGAATCTTGCCTCCGCCGGGGTGCGTATTGAAGCGCCTATCCCGAATAAGTCGGCGGTGGGAATAGAGGTTCCGAACAAGGCGCGGGACACCGTATTCTTCCGCGAACTGGTTGATACCACGGAGTTCAAAAAGAGCTTCGACAAGAAGCTCGAAACCGTTCTCGGCAAGGATATCAGCGGCGCAATGGTGACATGCAACATCGCGAAAATGCCGCACCTGCTCATTGCGGGAACCACCGGTTCGGGTAAATCGGTGTGCGTAAATTCCATCATTATGAGTATCCTGATGAAATCCACCCCGCAGGACGTGCGCCTGATAATGGTCGACCCGAAAAAGGTGGAGTTCATGATGTACAACGGAATCCCGCACCTGCTTATCCCGGTAGTCACCGACCCGAAGAAGGCGGCGGGCGCGCTGGCATGGGCGGTAAACGAAATGCTGAACCGCTACAAGCAGTTCTCCGACAACAACGTGCGCGACTTCACCGGCTTTAACGAGCTTGCAAAGGACCCGGACAGCGGGCTCATGAAGATGTCGCACATAGTAATATTCATTGACGAGCTGGCAGACCTGATGATGGCTTCCCCGAAGGACGTCGAGGACAGCATAGTGCGCCTTGCCCAGATGGCAAGAGCCGCCGGAATGCATCTTGTTATCGCGACCCAGCGCCCGACGGTCAACGTCGTGACCGGTCTGATAAAGGCGAATATCCCGAGCCGTATCGCGCTGATGGTGGCTTCCCAGACGGACAGCCGCGTCATACTTGACGTAAGCGGCGCGGAGAAGCTCCTTGGAAACGGCGATATGCTGTACATGCCCGTGGGACTTCCGAAACCGGTCAGAGTGCAGGGCTGCTTCGTTTCCGATAAGGAAGTCGAGCGCGTTGTGGAGTTCATCAAGCAGACCTTCCAGGCTGAATACGACGAGCTTGTCATGGAAGAGGTCGAGCGCCAGACTGAGATGGTGGCTTCCGCGCAGGACGGCAAGTCCTCCGGGAATTCAGACAGCGGCGATATAGACACAAGCGACGAGCGCCTGGAGGATGCGATAGATTTCGTTGTGGAATCCGGAACTTGCAGCACATCATCGCTGCAAAGACGGCTCAAGCTGGGCTATGGAAGAGCCGCGCGGCTTGTCGATATAATGGAAGAAATGGGAATAGTCGGACCTCTCGAGGGCAGCAAGCCCCGTCAGGTTCTGATGACAAAACAGGAATGGGCTGAGAGGAAACTCCAGCAAAGATAAAGTGAGGGAATTAAAATGCCGTTTTTGCCTGTAAGCAGACAGGATATGGAAGAACGAGGAATAGAGCAGCTTGATTTCATCTGCTTCACCGGTGACGCTTACATCGACCACCCGACCTTCGGAATTGCGATAATTTCGCGAATGATCGAAGCGGCTGGGTTCACGGTCGGAGTTATCGCGCAGCCGCTGTGCGACGCCGATTATATGAAGCTTGGGAAGCCGAAGTACTGCTTCATGGTGAGCGGAGGCAACATCGACAGCATGGTGTCGAACTACACAGTTGCGCTGAAAAAGCGTTTCGACGACGCGTATTCCCCGGGAGGAAAGGGCGGCAGCCGTCCCGACAGGGCGCTCACGGTCTATTGCCAGAATCTGAAGCGGCTTTACCCGGACGTTGAAATATCCATAGGCGGCCTGGAGGCTTCGCTGCGCCGTTTCGCGCATTACGATTACTGGAGCGACAGCGTAATGCCGTCGGTTCTGGTAAGCACCGGAGCGGATTACCTGATGTACGGCATGGGTGAGGTCACGCTGACCCAGATGCTGAACAATTTTAAGGCGGGGCTTCACTTAAAGGACATGCACGACCTGCGCGGCATATGCTACCTCACTGAGCCGGAGAACACTCCGATAGGCGCGGTGCAGTGCGACAGCTTCGAGATAGTCCGCGATAACAAGAAAGCGTACGCAAAATCCTGCCGCAAGCAGTACGACGAGCAGGACGAGGTGTACGGCAGGACGATAGTACAGCGCCACGGAAACATGATGCTGGTGCAGAATCCCCCGCAGCGCAGCGTAACCCAGGCGGAGTTCGACTATACCTACGAGCTGCCGTACATGCGCATGTACCACCCGATGTATGAGAAGGAGGGCGGAGTTCCGGCTATCCAGGAGGTGGAGTTCTCGATAACACACAACCGCGGCTGTTTCGGATTCTGTAACTTCTGTTCCATCGCCCTGCACCAGGGAAGAAAAGTGCAGACCCGCAGCGAGGATTCCGTTTACGAGGAAGCCGTGAAGCTCTCTGAGAATCCGCGTTTCAAGGGATATATCCACGACGTCGGAGGCCCTACCGCGAATTTCCGGCACCCTTCCTGCGAGAAGCAGGAGAAATACGGCATGTGCAAGGGGAAAAAGTGCCTGGCTCCCACGCCGTGCAAGAACCTCATCGCCGACCACAGCGACTATATCAGGCTGCTGCGCCGCCTGCGCTCCATCAAAAAAGTGAAGAAGATATTCATTCGTTCGGGAATCCGCTACGATTACATGCTCCAGGACAAGAACAACGACTTCCTGGACGAGCTGGTGCAGTATCATGTCAGCGGTCAGCTCAAGGTAGCTCCGGAGCATGCCAGCAATAAGGTGCTCGACCTGATGGGAAAGCCGCATATCGAGGTTTACGAGGAGTTTGAAAAGCGGTTCTACGCAGCCACGAAAAAGTGCGGAAAGGAGCAGTACCTCGTACCGTACCTGATGTCGAGCCACCCGGGCTGTACGCTTGAAGAAGCGGTGGAGCTTGCGGTGTTCCTTAAAAAGCACAATATCCGCCCCGAGCAGGTGCAGGATTTCTACCCCACACCGGGAACTATTTCCACGGCAATGTTCTGGACGGGGCTGAATCCGTACACGATGGAGCCGGTGTTTGTTCCGAGGACTCCGGAGGAGAAACGCATGCAGCGCGCTCTGCTCCAGTATTTCAAGCCGGAAAATCACGACATAGTTGAAAAGGCGCTCATCATGGCGAAGCGCAGGGATCTCATCGGAACCGGCAAGGACTGCCTGATAGCTCCGTCGCCGCAGAGAGCGGCGCAGCGCGGCGGAAGCTCCGAAAGAAGGAAGCCCGGCGCACGCAGCCAGAAGAGCGCCCCGAAGCAGCAGTACCGCAGTTCCGGACACAACGCAACTAACGACCGCGAGAGGGGGAAACCGAATGGCAGGAAAACAGCGCAGACAAAAAAGCATGCGGGAAAACCCCGCGGCTAAGGTCATACTGGTAGTTTTCGCGGTTTTCATGCTGTTTTCGCTGGTGATATACGCCAACGACGTAATATTCAAGTTTGATTTTATCCCGTCCGCAGACGATATAATATCCTGGCTGAACGGCAAGTCGAACGCAGTCACTGTCGCAGACGGCGAGATAGCAGTGCATTTTATAGATGTCGAACAGGGTGACTGCGAGCTGATAGTTTCCGGTGACAAGACGGTGCTTATTGACTGCGGCGAAAAGATACATTCCGAACGCGTCAAGAATTATCTGAAAAATCAGGGAATACGAAAGCTTGATTACATCATAGCCACCCACCCGCACGAAGACCACATCGGCGGCATGGCGGAGATCATGAAAGAATTCACGGTCGGAACCGTCATCATGCCGGAGGTTCCGTCGTATCTTCTGCCCATGACCCAGAATTTCGAGGACATGCTTGACACGATAGACCGCCGCGGTATTACCGCGGAGTATTCCAGGCTGGGAAGGACGCTCGACCTCGGAAACGGCGCCGTGCTGGAGTTCCTGGCTCCGGTGCATGATGATTATACTAATCTGAACAATTACTCCATAACCTGCCGTCTGGTACACGGAAACAAGTCGTTCCTGTTCACCGGGGACATCGAACGCGCCGCGGAAAGCGACATTCTCAACAGCGGCGAGTACATCAGAAGCGACGTGCTGAAGGTCGGACATCACGGCAGTACGTCGTCGAGCACACCGGCGTTTATCGAGGCGGTAAGCCCCGAGTATGCCGTGATAGAGGTCGGCGAGGGGAACTCCTACGGACACCCGAAGACGGAGGTAGTCAACCGCCTGCTTTCGCATGGCTGCGCGATCTACACAACGATGGACAATGGAAACATAGTGTTTACCTGCGACGGCGAGAACTTCAGAATTTACACTGACCAGCAAACTGGAGATTTCCGGCAGGATACGGAGGAAGCCGCATGATAGTCGTTGACAGGATAGAGGAAGATTTCGCCGTAGTGTATTCCGGAAACGTCCGGAAGGATATACCGCTGAGCGAGCTTCCGCAGGGAGTTCACGAGGGAAGCATACTGAGGGAAGTCCCCGGAGGCTACGAGCTTGACGAGGCGGCGGAGCAGGAAAGGCGCAGGGCGATTTCTGAAAAAATGCGCAGATTGTTTAAGTAGACCCACGGAACAGGGCTTCAGGTAAAAATGAAGTCCTGTTTCTTGTGAAATTACACAAAAACCATGCGCTGACATCAGTAATTATAATTAAAACAACGTTTTTTTCTCAAGTCCCTTGTAAGGTGGAAAAAAAAGTAGTATAATAAAGAACGATGTAAAATTCTAATGTGAAGGATCGTGAATTAATTGGTAAGAAATGACTTACGTAACATTGCAATAATCGCCCACGTTGACCACGGCAAGACTACCCTGGTCGACGAAATGCTCAAGCAGGGCGGCGCATTCCGCGAGAATCAGGTAGTAAGCGACCGCGTAATGGATAACAACGCCATTGAGCGCGAGCGCGGAATCACAATTCTTGCGAAGAACACTTCCTGCATGTACAACGGCGTAAAAATCAATATCGTCGACACCCCCGGCCACGCTGACTTCTCCGGCGAGGTGGAGCGTATCCTCAAGATGGTAAACGGCGTTCTTCTGCTGGTGGATTCCTTCGAAGGAACAATGCCGCAGACGAGATTCGTCCTCCAGAAGGCTCTGGAGCTTGGTCACAAGATCATCGTCGTTGTCAACAAGACCGACCGTCCCGACGCCCGCAATAAGGAAGTCGTAGACGAGGTGCTCGAGCTTCTGCTCGATCTTGACGCTTCCGAGGAGCAGATCGACAGTCCTGTAATTTTCTGCTCCGGCAGACTGGGACTTTCCTCCTACGACCCCGACCAGATGGGCACAGACTTCAAGCCGCTTTTCAATAAGATACTCGAGCATATCCCGGCTCCCGAGGGCGACCCCGACGGCGAGCTCCAGGTGCTTGTATCATCCATCGACTATAACGAATACGTCGGCAGAATCGCCATCGGACGCATCGAGCGCGGCAGAATGCGCAAGAATCAGGACGTTATCGTGTGCGACCACCACAATCGTACCGCGCCGTTCAGAAGCAAGATCGTATCCCTCTACCAGTTCGAGGGTCTGAACAAGGTCGAGGTTGACGAGGCAATGGTCGGCGATATCGTGTGCTTCTCCGGTATCGAGGGCGTTACCATCGGTCAGACTATCTGCTCCGTTAACTGCCCCGAGCCGCTTCCTTTCGTGAAGATCTCCGAGCCGACGGTTGAAATGACATTCTCCGTAAATACCAGCCCGTTCGCCGGCAGAGAGGGCAAGTTCGTAACCTCCCGCCAGATCCGCGAGCGCCTGATGAAGGAGACACTCAAGGACGTATCCCTGCGAGTGACCGACAGCGACAAGCTGGACGCATACAATGTAGCAGGCCGCGGTGAAATGCACCTGTCCATACTCATCGAGACCATGCGCCGCGAGGGTTACGAGCTATCCGTAAGCACGCCGCGCGTACTCACCAAGGAGATCGACGGCGTACTCTGCGAGCCTGTTGAGCGCCTGGTTGCGGACGTTCCCGGCGACGCAGTAGGCGCCGTAATGCAGAGCATGGGTCAGCGCAAGGGCGAGATGATCTCCATGCACCCCATCGGAAACCGCACACGCCTTGAGTTCCTGGTTCCGTCCAGAGGTCTGTTCGGTTACAGAAGCGAGTTCATGACCGACACCAAGGGCGAAGGCATCATGAATTCCACGTTTGATTCCTACAAGCCGTACTTCGGCGATATCCCGAGAAGAACTGTAGGCTCCCTCATTGCCTGGGAGACCGGTCCTTCCATCACCTACGGTCTGTTCAATGCGCAGGAGCGCGGTACGCTGTTCATCGGCGCAGGCGTTCCGGTATACGAGGGCATGATCGTCGGCGTTTCTCCGAAGGCAGGCGATATTGTCATCAACGTGTGCAAGAAGAAGCATCTCACGAATACCCGTGCTTCCGGCTCTGATGACGCTCTGCACCTTATCCCGCCGAAGCAGATGAGCCTTGAGGAGTGCCTTGACTTCATTCAGGACGATGAGCTTGTTGAGGTAACACCGAAGAACATCCGTATGAGAAAGGTTATCCTTGAGCGCGACCTGCGACTCAAGAACGAGGCAAAGACCAAGAAGTAACAGAACAGCAGCCGCACGACATCACGCGCGGCTGTTTTTATGAGGTGAGTATGTACAAAGCGATATTATGGGACGTCGACGGCACCCTGCTGAACTTTCTCAAATCAGAAAACGCGGCAATAAAGGAGTGCTTCCAGCATTTCGGGCTTCCGGAGTGCACCGACGAGATGGTCGGAGTGTACTCCGCGATAAACGAAGGCTACTGGAAGCTCCTTGAGCGCGGGGAGATCACAAAGCCGGAGCTTTTCACGCGGCGGTTCCGCGACTTCTTTGGGAAGATCGGAGTGACCTGCGATGAAGCGGAGTTCAACGCGCTGTATCAGCGCACGCTTGGGAGCCACATTTTCCCGAACGACAACGGAATTGAGCTTGTCCGGTCGCTGAAAGGGCGCGTCCATCAGTACGCGGTGACGAACGGCTCCGCGGTCGCGCAGGAGCGGAAGCTGAGCGTATCCGGGCTTGATAAGCTGTTCGACGGTATCTTCATCTCGGATAAGGTAGGCGCAGAAAAGCCGGCCACGGAGTTTTTCGACCGCGTATTTGAGCAGATTCCCGAGAACAGGGAAGATGTGATAATCGTCGGGGACTCCCTGACAAGCGACATCAGAGGCGCAAACAATGCCGGAATAGCCTGCTGCTGGTACTCTCCGGAACATTCCGAGCCTCCCGCAGATCTTCGTATAGACTACACGATAACCGACCTCAACCAGATAACCGAGATAATATAAATAAATCCCCGGAAGCGAAATTCCGGGGATTCTTTTACATCATCGGAGCAAACAGCCGCAGTATTGCGCGGCCGATGCGCTTGAAAATATTGATGTGAATGCAGTCCGAGTAGGTTATCTCCTGGCAGACCTTGAGCGTTTCGAGGTAGTCGCGCTTTATATCGGGAATGCACTCGCACTTGTACATCCAGGAAGCGCACTCGAAGTGCAGGTAAAGGCTTCGGAAATCAAGGTTGATCGTGCCGACGACCGCCGCCTTGTCGTCCGAAACGAAGTTTTTCGCGTGAATGAATCCGGGGGTATATTCGTAGATTTTCACGCCGTATTTTACGAGCTTACGGTAGTGCGCGCGGGTCACGGCGAAAACGAACCACTTGTCCGGAATGTGCGGCGTGATGATGCGGACGTCAATTCCGCTTTTTGCGGCGAGAATGAGCGCCGTCTGCATTTCGTTGTCGATTACGAGGTAGGGCGTGGTGATGTACACATAGTCCTCGGCGCTGTTGATTATATTGAGGTAGACGTTTTCGCCGACCGGTTCGTCGTCAAGCGGGGAATCGGTGAACGGCACCACAAGGCCTTCTCCGCGGCAGTCCGCGATTTCCTCCGGTCGGGGCATGTACTGGCTGTATTCGTCGGGCTTGCTGTGGGTAAGGAAGTTCCACATTGCAAGGAACATCATCGTGAAGCTCCAGACGCCCTCGCCCTTGAGCATAACGGCGCTGTCCTTCCAGTGGCCGTACTTTTCGTATTCGTTGATATACTCGTCGGCGAGGTTAATGCCGCCGGTGAACGCAGTATGACCGTCGATGACAAGAATTTTACGGTGATCGCGGTTGTTCATTTTCGCCGACCATATCGGCCGGAACTGATTGAACACCCTGCACTTTATGCCCTTTTCCTCAAGAATTTCGTTATACTTGTAGGGGAGGGTAAACAGGCAGCCGATATCGTCGTATATCATGCGGACGTCAACGCCCTCTTTCACCTTCCGTTCGAGGATATCGAGGATAGTTCCCCACATTTTGCCCTCGGCGACAATAAAATATTCGAGGAATACAAAGCGCTGAGCCTTTTCCAGCTCCTCTATCATTGCGGCGAATTTCGCCTCGCCGATAGGAAAGTAGGTAGTTTTGGTGTTTGCGTAGACCGGATAGCCTCCGTAGTTGTAGAGGTACTTCGCCTGCTTTTCAGCGGCGGTGTTGTCCCGGTGGAGAGCGCTCATAAGCTCGTTGTTCTGCGGAAGCAGCAGCCGGGCTTCATCGTTGTACTGCGTCATTCGTTTTCGCAGACGGTCGCCGGAGTGGCTGTTGCCAAAGAAAACGTAGAACATCACGCCGAAAATCGGGAATGACAGGATAGCGAACATCCACGCCATTTTGTAGCTCGGGTTAATGTCCATATTATAAATGTACAGTGAGAGTATCACACCCAGAAGCACGAACGCGAAGTAGGAGTAAGTATACTGCGTGCCGAACGACAGGAATATTACCACCAGGTAGGTGAGCTGTAAGAGTATGCCGATAACGCATACCGTCGTTCGGTTGAATATCTTTTTAAGTAATTTTGTTAAAAAATGCATTTATTGTCTCCTTGCTATGGATAAAACCACCTCTTATATTGTATGCAAAAATTACGGATTTGTCAAGGTCACAAATCCACAAAGTGTGAAAAAAGCGGCAGCTTTTAAGCCGCCGCTTGAATATTTAGTTGTTTTCCGCCTCGGAGGTCTTTTTGGATCTGCCAGAATCCGGCACAACGTAGTAAACACGTTCGTCCGGCTTAGCGAAATCCAGCTTGCTGCGCGCCATATCTTCGATGTACTCGTCCATATCGGCGTCCTCGTCGAGATATCTGCGGATCTCATCGTTGGAGTCCTCCACAGCGGAGGTCTGTGCTACAAGATCTTCATATTGCTGCTCGTAGTTGCTGATGGAAATATTGGTTGACACGATGGAAACAACAACGAACACCGCAACCATGATACCTGCGGTAAATGCGAGCATTTTAAGTATGCTGTGCTTTCTTCTGGGCGTTGTTGCTTCGTATGACTTGAGCCTTAATGACATGACCTGTTTCACTTCCCCTAGTATGAACTTTACGGCTTTCTTTATTATACACTATTTTAACCTTATTTTGCAAGGGTTTGCGGAGCTTTTTTTCAGCGCTCAGGCAAATTTTGTTGATTTCCCCAAATACGCCAGCCCACACATGTGCAATAGCGCCAAATAGTCTGCCGAAAATTCTGCCGAAAAAGCGGAAAACCGCCGACAGAGCCGACCGAACCGCACCCGCGACCGCATTTTCAACGATGTTTAGGAGCCTTCCGAGCGTTGTAATGTAGGTGAAAATCCCCGCGCCGAACCCGAGCACGGTGTATATCCTGATGTAGTTCCCGAGGGAAAGCGACAGCTTGGTAACAGCGCCGGCGGCGATGACGAAAAATACGATGTCGCAGACGAACGTCACCACCTGGAAGGGAAACATAACGCGAACTATTCGCAGTATTTCATATACGACTGCAAAAATCAGCCCGGCGGCGAACGCGATCATGAAGCAGTCCGGAATCGAATATGCCATAGCGCTCACCTGAAAAGCTTTCCGAACATGTTTTCGGAGCTGCTGAAGCTGTTGTAGCAAAGGCTCTTTATATCTCCGAACATCGACAGATCGCCGGTTTCTGCCTCCAGCGCCCTGACATGGAGATCCCTTCCGCGGACTACCAACTCGCCCATTATCGTGTTGAGAACTATTTTTGTCTCAGAAAAGCTGTCGATGTCCTTTACGCCGGAAATGCGGAGCTCCCGGCGGTTTTCCATAATAACGTTATGCGGCTGCGACGAATTCTGCATAAAGCACCTCCTGCCTGATTTGTACAAGTATATTCAGGCAGGAGGCGTAATATTACAGGTTCAGACGACCTCGTAGAGAGCGGCTGCGTCCTCTTTTTTTGTGAATTCTTTGACATCAAGCACGCGCACCTTGAGCGGCTTTGCGCCGATGTTGATCTCGATGATGTCGCCTTCCTTGACATCGTAGGAAGCGCGGGCGGGCTTACCGTTGACGGAGACCTTCTCCGCGTCGCAAGCCTCGTTTGCAACTGTTCTGCGCTTTATAAGTCTTGAAACCTTGAGGTATTTGTCTAATCTCATTTCAAACCTGCTTTCTGTAAAACAATAGCGGCAGGCAAGCAGCCCGCCGCGTTTTGTCAGTCAAATCGGTTCAGATCAATTACTCGCTTACAGCGTCCTTGAGAGCTCTGCCTGCCTTGAATGCAGGAACCTTTGTAGCAGCGATCTCGATCTTCTCCTTGGTGCGGGGGTTGATACCCTCTCTAGCTGCACGCTCGCGTACCTCAAAAGTACCGAAGCCTACGAGCTGAATGGAGTCGCCCTTTGCGAGGGTCTCTGTTACGGTGTCTACGAAAGCTGCGAGAGCCTTCTCGGAATCCTTCTTGGTAAGACCAGTCTTCTCAGCAATAGATGTAACTAATTCTGCCTTTGTCATGTTGTTTGAACCTCCAAATTAATTATATAATCCAACGGTTACTGACCGTCAAATATCACTTTCATAAGCTCCGCGAGTTCATCCTCTGACATCTCGTCGAGCTTTTTGCCCTTTTCTGCCGCCATTTTTTCGGCGCGGCTGAAGTTTATTATAAACGCATTTGAAGCGTATGTCAAGGCTTTTTCGCCGTCGATTTTCAAAATTCTGTCCAAATTACAAAAATCGAGCAGCATCTTTCCGCATATCTGTTGATTTTGCGAATTGACCTCAAAGCCGTTTGCCTCCAGCATATCAAGCTCCGCGCGTATCCTGTCTGCAAATTCCTTTGCTGAGTTCATCGGATATCCGGCTCTTGAAGCGCGCTTGCAGAGCTTTTCCCCGCGAAGCAGGGCAGGGAATGTGTTAGGTACGCTCTCCAGCGTCTCAGTAAAGGTATCCTGGTGCTTGGATTCACGTTTCAGCGCGTCCCAGTTCTTTAGGACTTCCTCGCTGCCGTCTACCTTGACCTCGCCGAAAACATGAGGGTGACGATAAACCAGCTTCTGGCAGATATCATTGCACACATCGTCGAAATCGAACGTTCCGTTTTCACGTTCGATCTGCGCATGGAATACTATCTGGAGCAGCAGGTCGCCAAGCTCTTCGCGAAGCATTTCGGGGCTGTTCTTGTCGATGCCCTCACATACCTCGTAGGTTTCCTCGATAAGATCGGTGCGAATACTCTCGTGAGTCTGAACCTTGTCCCAGGGGCAGCCATTTTCGGATCTCAGAATTTCGATGATTTTCCTGAGGTCGTTGATATCGTATTTGTCCTTGAAGTCAAAGTTTGCCATAATATACACCAGCCTTTTATTTAAGCCCTTTTGAGGCGATACCTTCTATATATTACCCTATTTTCGCGCTTTTTTCAAGGGGTTTTATAAATTTTTTCCGACAGATTTTATTAATCGGCGCTTTTTACGAAAATCTAATGTTGAAATTAGTGATATTCCATAAACAATAGCGCCTGCAAACACGGCTGTAATGACGTTCAGAGGCGATGGCAGCGCGTTTTTCACCACCTGGAACACAAGCGCGGCGGAAACTCCGCAGAGCAGCGAGCAGAACAGCGGACGCTTCACGCAGGCGAAAACACTGATCTTCCCGCCGAGTTTTCTTCGTAGAATCAGCGACCCGGCGGCAGCCATCACGATATAACCTGCGGCGGTGGAAACAGCGGCACCGGAGATATTCAGCGCTGGAATTGATATCAGCAGCGGATTCAGCAAAGCCTTGAGAGCAACAGCGCAGCACATGAGAATAAGCGGGATATGTGCTTTTCCGATAGCCTGGAACACTCCGAACATAGCCGAAGCGATTATCATGAAAAGACCTCCGGCGCACAGAACAGCGAAGGCTCCGGCACAGGCGCTGACCTCGGCTGTGCGGCTGCGGTACAGCATGGAGAGCAGCGGTTCCGCGAGGACGGCGGCACCGACGCATGCCGGAAACCCGATAGCAGCCGCGGCGCGGAACAGCGTACAGCAGCCCTGCGCCGCTGCGTTTTCGTCTTTGCGTTCCCATGCGGCGGCGATTTCCGGCACGGAGGTCTTTTCGGTCATGCCAGCAAACGAGGGGATCAGCATGAACATTGTCATTGCGATCCCGGTGTAGCTTCCGTACATGAAGTTTGCAAGTCCGGGAAGTCCTCCGGCGGCGGGTATTATATCAGAGAATTCGCGCTGGAAGTATACAGCGTTCATTTCAGCGGAGGCTTTCAGAGTGCGGGTGACGGTCAGCAGGTCGATGAAGGATACGCAGTTCATTACCAGGGCAGAAGCCGCGACCGGTATTATCTCGCGTATCAGCCGGAATCCGATGACGCGTTTCCTGTCTGCCGGAGTGCTGTCCGGCGCGGGGTATGTGCGGCGCTTTCGGTCGGATATCAGCAGGGAGATAAGACCGCACAGTTCGCTCAGGGAGACCGCCGCGATTGCTCCGGCAGCGGCGTAGGGAAGCGCGGCGGCGTAGGCGGATGAGTAGTCCGCATATTGCATGCCGAAAACGTCCAGCCCGTTATCAAACCGGTATTTTGCATAGAACACCACCCCGTAGCTGAGGGCAAGTCCGGCTGCGGCTCTGGAAACGGCCTCGGCGACTGCGGCTGCTGCGGAAGGAACTACGTCTGAAAGCCCCTCGTGATACCCGCGCAGCACGGAAGCTATGCAGCATATCATGACCGCAGGGGAAATCGCGATTACCGCCGGAGTGCTTTCCGGAGAGCATGCGATATGCTCGGCAAAGAATGCGGAAAACAGCGCGACCACAAGCGTACCTGCAAGTCCCAGTACGGAGAACAGCGCGAGAGCCGTCCGGCGGGTTCGGAGCGCGTTTTCCGGGCGCCCTGCGGCGATATTCTGGGCGGTGAGCCTCATCATTACAGCGGGGATACCCGCGGCGGTCAGGGCGAATACCGGGGAGTACAGTCCGTACGCGGTGGAGAAGTAGCCCATGCCGGTTCCGCCGAGAATGTTCGCGAGTGGTATTTTGAATACTGCGCCGACTATCTTTGTGATAGTCATGGAAGCGAACAGTATCGCGGTGTTTTTCATATATTTCTTGTTCATCGGAGTTCCTTTCGTTGTATACGGCGTATCCTGGTAAATTGTATTTGCGATACTGCGTAAATATTACATCGATCTGGTGTGACCAAAAAGGCGGCGGATTCATACAATAAAGCAGCGATAGCATCGCAATTCTAACGAAAGGAGTTTATCCGAATGAACAAGATAAACGAGTGCGAAGCGGCACGGAACGTAGGTTACGCATACGTTCCATGGCAGCGCATGGAAAAGGTGTACCCTCCGAACAAGGCGCTGTGTGTGGGCACGATATTTCCGGAGCTGAATATAACGATCGACGAGTACGAAAGGGGGCTTTGGAATGGGAAATAACATGTATCGCCGTCCGGGACCGCCTCCGCGTCCGCCGCGCCCGGAGTCTCAGCGCACAAACAGCGCAAGCTGCGAGGATCTCCTTCGTGCGATAGCCGAGGCGGATTTCTTCGCGCAGGATCTGAAACTCTACCTGGATACCCATCCTGACGACAAGCGCGCGGTAGAGATGTATGCGGAAGCGTGCCGTCAGTACATGGCGTGCAAAGCTGCATTCGAGGACAGCTTCTACCCGCTGACTGCAAGCAGTGCGGGCAGGGACGGATGCTGGGACTGGCCCGAAGGCGTCTGGGCACCGTTCAAGTAAGGAGGCGGAGCGATGTTTGTTTTTGAGAAGAGAACGCAGATCCCGGTCTGCATAAAGAACCGCAATCCCCGGCTTGCGGGTATAATACTGGAACAGTACGGCGGAGCCGATGGCGAATTAAGCGCGTCGCTGAGGTACCTTTCCCAGCGGTTCACAATGCCGGATAACATGGGCAAGGGGCTTCTTACGGACATAGGCACCGAGGAGCTGGGGCATCTTGAGATAATCGGCAGCATAGTAGGACAGCTGACCGACGGAGAAGGGGCAAAGAGCTTCGATAAGTATGGGAACGGCGATTACTACGCAGGGCATGCAAACGGAGTTTACCCGGTCAATGCGGCGGGAGTACCATTCAGCGCGGCTTATTTCGCGGTGAAGGCCGATCCGATCGCCGATATCGTCGAGGACATGGCGGCGGAGCAGAAGGCTCGCGCGACTTATGACAATATACTTCGCCTTTCGGACGACCCGGACGTCAACGAGGTGATCAAATTCCTGCGGGCGCGTGAAGTCGTACATTTCCAGCGTTTCGGCGAACTCCTGAACCACTATCAGAGCAGCATTAAGTAAAAAACAAAACATCGGCGGTTCGGAGTCCGCCGATGTTTTTCTTGACGAGATTATTGAGTTGCACTGCTAATGGAGCAGCTCCTGGAGGAAAGCGGGAAATCCCGCAGGGAAGCCCAGGAAACCGCAGTGTTCTGCCAGGTCGATAACATGATGTACAGCGCGCTTCCCCGGGCGGAGTTTCTCTATACCCAGCAGATAGGCAGGCAGATAGGAAGGGGAGGGACTATGTGCGACTACACTTTCAGAAAAAGATAACCGCTTTCTATTGACAAACCTGCTCGGAGATACTGTAATTATAGTATAAAAAAGAGAGGTAGATAGAAATGATTCACGTTAAATTACAGCTTGGCTGCCTGCTGGTAATTCTGTATATTGTGATAAGCTACATCAAGGAAACCACAAAGACCAAAATGAAATGCGATCACTTCTTTGACGCGCTTATGATAATCACTCCCTGGGCGGTTTTTTTCGATGGATTTACAGCATGGACGGTCAACCATATGGATATAGTCCCCGACATGGTGAACAGGATTGCGCACCTGCTGTTCTTCCTTCTTATGGATCTGACGATCATCATTACGTCCGCGTATACATTTGACGAGCTTCTCGGATTCCGTAAAAAGCGGCACATACTGTACCTCGGGATTCCGGGAATCATCTCGCTTTTGCTGGTCTGCCTTGGAATAGGCGACCTCCGCTTCATCGAGGGCGCAGCAACGTGGTACTCCATGGGCTTTTCCGTGTACGTCTGCTATGCAACGATAATCCTGTATTATGGCGCTGTGCTGTATTTTGTGATTTCAAGACGGCGCTTCCTGCCGAAGGATAAGGTTCTCGGAACACTGTCGTTCATTGTGATAGCGGGAGTGATACTGGTAACTCAGACCATCTTCCCGGAGGTTCTGCTGACCGCTATATTCCCGACTATACTCCTGCTGGGAATTTACATTGACTTCGAGAACCCCGCGATCCGCAAGCTGACGATGTACACGGACGAAATGGCGGACGGATTTGCAACGATGGTCGAGAGCCGCGACAACAACACCGGCGGACATATCAAGCGCACAAAGGCGTACGTTACGCTGATGCTGAATAAAATGCGCGGCGACAGCTGCTACCGCAGGGTGCTCAGCCGGGATTACATAACGCATGTTATAAACGCCGCTCCGCTCCATGACGTAGGAAAGATAGCGACCCCGGACAGCATTCTCCAGAAGCCCGGGAAGCTCACCGATGAGGAATACGCCATCATGAAGCGTCACGCCGCAGATGGTGGAAAGATAATCCAGCAGACCTTCCGCGACCTTGACGACGCGGACTTCCGGCAGATAGCCTACGAAGTTGCGAGGTTTCACCACGAAAAGTATAACGGAAAGGGCTACCCGGACGGCCTGAAAGCCGAGGAGATACCGCTCCATGCAAGGATAATGGCAGTCGCGGACGTATTCGACGCCGTATCCCAGAAACGCTGCTACCGCGACGCAATGCCACTGGAGCAGTGCTTCGACATAATCAGAAGGGGGAGGGGAACGGACTTCGACCCCGACCTTGTTGACATCTTCCTGGATTCAAAGGAAGAAATAATTCAGCTTATGAACGCAAACGACGCCCAGGAAGAAGAACAGCCGTGACGCTTCGCAGTACAAAAAAGCTGCCCATATCCGGGCAGCTTTTTCAGTTATCATTCTGGGAATTCTGTTCTTCCTGCTGGAGTTCAGCGCGGTATTTTGCTTCTGCGGCTTTGCGCTCGGCGATCCGCTCCTGAATCTTCTTTGCGCGGTGCTTCTTTCTGAGGAAAAATGCGAGGCTCATTGCGCCCCATATTACAAGAAGCGCGCCTATCGCGATTCCCATTATAATAAGCGATAATGCTAAGTAATCGTCCATGTCAGCCCTCCGTGCCGCTTTCAAAGTAGCTTTCCAGGTACTGCCTGAAATTTTCAGGGCTGCGCTGGATACGTTTCTTTATTGAATCCGCCTCGGTCTTGTCCGCCGCGGATATCGTCAGGTAGTACTTCTGCCTGCCTGTTTTTTCAGACTTGATGGTGACGCCTATCGTGCAGGTACCGTTTTCGTGTTCGGCGTAGCGCACTGAAACGAGCGAATCCTTCTTAATTTCATCGCGGGTGTAGACCTTCACGGCCTCCTCGAACATCTTTTCGCGGATCGACTGCGGAAGTTCGCTGCCGAATTCCCTTGCAGCGGCGTCGCCGAGCCTGGTGTTTGAGTATACCGGAATACCGTTGACTTCCTGGCAGGTGCAGAGCCTTCCGGTGATGCCGTCCAGCGCTTCCATAAGGTCGAAATAATTCACCGCCTGTTCGAGCGAGGTTATCTCGATAAGCTGATCGCGATTGAGCGGGCAGCCGATACTGTATAAAAGATGGCATACCAGTATCCGTATTTTATTCACATCGTCTATTCGTATTCTCGGTTGTTCTTTCATCGTATCACCACTTTGAATAATTGAGCAGGGAAAGTAACATGGATTACAGCTTTCCTTCGGAGGAAAGCGCGGAAACCAGCGCGATATTCAGCGCAGCCTCAACGCACGGAACCGCGCGCGGAACTACGCAGGGGTCGTGCCTTCCCTTGATGACGAGCTCCTGCTCGGTCATCTCCTTGAAGTCGACGCTGTTCTGCGGGCGCGAAATTGAGGGCGTAGGCTTGAACGCGGCGCGGAATATAACGGGCATTCCGGAGGAGATACCGCCAAGTATGCCGCCGTGGTTGTTGGTGAGCGTTACGACCTTTCCGTCCCTCAGCGCGAATTCGTCGTTGTTTTCGCTGCCGAACATGTCCGCACAGCCGAATCCGTTGCCGAACTCGATTCCCTTTACCGCCGGAATAGCGAACACCAGCCGGGATATTACGTTTTCCAGACCGTCCATCATCGGGGAGCCGACGCCCGCGGGCATTCCAACGGCCGCGCATTCAATAACGCCGCCAACGCTGTTGAGCTGCTCCCTCGCTGAAAGTATCTCGGCGCGCATTTTTTCCTCGGCTTCGTCTGATAACACCGGGAAGCTCCTCGACTTCACAGCTTCAAGCTGCTCTGCGGTCACGTTCATCGGGTCGAATGCTTCGTCGGAAATGCCGTGCAGCGAACGTATATGCGCTCCGGTCGTAATGCCGCGGCGTTTAAGTATCTGTGCGCATACAGCTCCCGCGAACACCAGCGGAGCGGTTATTCTTCCCGAGAAGTGACCGCCGCCGCGCGGGTCGTTTGCGCCGTTGTAGCGGAGGAATCCCGTGTAATCCGCGTGCGCCGGACGCGCGATGTGCGAAATGTTGTTATAGTCCGCGGAGTGCTGCTCGGCATTGAATATGACGGCGGCAAGCGGAGTCCCGGTCGTCCTGCCCTCGTAGAATCCCGAAAGTACCTCCGGGAGATCCTTTTCAAGCCGGAGCGTGGACGTGCCGTCTTTCTTTGCGGCCCTGCGCGCCATGAATTTCCCGATCTCCTCAAAGTCGAGCGGCTCGCCTGCGGGGAGGTTGTCAAGCACGACGCCTATGCCTCTGCCGTGGCTCTCGCCGAAAATGGAAACGGAGATACCGCCGTTAAACAATGACGACATCGTATTCACCTCCAAGCGCTCTGAAATCCTCGAAGAAAGTGGGGTAGCTCTTTGCAACGCACTCGGCGTTGGTAATGGTCAGCGTGGAGGTGCACCGCTGCGAAGCAATGGCGAGGGACATTGCGATACGGTGGTCGTTGAAGCTGGAGCATACGCCGCCGGAAAGCTCCCTGACGCCTGTTATCTCAAGCTCGTCGTTGACTATGCGGACGTTCGCGCCCAGCGAATTCAGCACGGTGGAGATAGAGACCAGACGGTCGCTTTCCTTTATGCGAAGGCGCTTGCAGCCGCGTATGTGGGAATCTCCCTCGGCAAATGACGCGAGCACGGTAAGGATAGGAACCAGGTCGGGAATATCCGAAGCGTCCACGTCGAAGCCAGAGTAGCTTCCGTTAATTGTGATCATGTTGTCGATGATGCTGAATACCTCGCGGTCGCCCTGTACGCTTGCGGGGTTTATCCCTACGATGTCGATACTGCTTCCGAGGGCGTTTGCAACTGCGAAGAACGCCGCCTGCGAGCAGTCGCCCTCCACGGAGTACTTCGCGGGTTTGAACTGCTGAACTCCTTTAATGCTGTAGTTTCCGTTGAATTCAAGCGTTTCAATGCCGAAATCGCGCATGCAGTGAACCGTGATATCAGCGTAGGGCTTTGATTGCAGCGGGGAAGTGAGCTGAATAGTGCTGCTTCCCTCAAGGAGCGGCATAGCGAACATAAGTCCGGTGATGAACTGCGAGGAGATGTCGCCGGTCACGGGGTAAACGCCGGAATCGAGCTTTCCCTTAATATGGTATGGGAGCGTATCGGAAACGAACTTCACGCCGTGCTTCGGGAACTGCTCCAGATAGGGAGTTATCGGCCGTGTAGGGAGCTTTCCGCAGCCGGTGAACACTGCTTCCACGCCAAGCGCGGCGGCAACCGGAATGATGAATCTCAGCGTTGAGCCTGACTCACGGCAGTTTATCTCGGCGTATTCGGGAGCCTTCTCGATACCCTTGACATAGGTGACGCCGTTTTCGGTGCGTATTTCTGCTCCGAGGGCGGTCAGAGCCTCGGTGGTCGCGTCGATGTCCTCGCACTGGAGCACGCCGGTTATCTCGCTCTCGCCCTTTGCCAGAGCGGCGCAGATGAGAGCGCGGTGTGAAATGCTCTTTGACGGAGGGATAACAACTCTGCCGGACAGAGTGCGCGGTTGTATAACAATATTCATATGGCCTCCTCAGCTTTTCAGGAACTTCTCGTAATCTTCGGTGGACATGCTGACGACCTTGCTGTCGCCTATTCCGGAGCAGATTATGATGTTCATTCCGGAGGAAAGGCGCTTTTTGTCGCCGAGGGAGTATTTATACAGCGTGTCTATGGGCGCATTGTCCGTGAGCGGCAGATGACACTTCGCGAGCAGTGCGTCGAGCTTTTCCGCTGTGCCTGCGGAGCACATTCCGAGGCGCTCTGCAATGTGAGTGAACGTGCTCATTCCGATGGCTACGGCATACCCATGGGTAATGCCGGTGTAGTTGTAGTACTTTTCGATAGCGTGACCGAGCGTATGGCCGAAGTTAAGAAGCATTCTTTCGCCCTTTTCGCGCTCGTCGTTTTCGACCACCTGAGCCTTGATGGAAACGCAGCGGGTGATAATATCCTCAAGATTATCGCGGACGTCCTTTTCGACGAGAATGTCGAAAAGCTCCCTGGATTTTATCATGCCGTACTTCACGACCTCCGCCATACCGTCGGCGAAAAATTCCGGCGTCAGGCTGTCGAGCGCGTCAATGTCGCACAGGACGAGCTGCGGCTGATAGAAAGCGCCGACAAGATTCTTGCCGCCTGCAATGTCGACGGCGGTCTTGCCTCCGACTGAGCTGTCAGTCTGGGCGAGAACAGTGGTGGGGATCTGTACGAAGCCTATACCGCGCATGTATGTAGCCGCGGCGAATCCGGTGAGGTCGCCGACTACTCCGCCGCCGAGCGCTATGAGAGCGTCTGAGCGGGTGAATCCCTTTTCAGCGAGGAAATCGTACAGCCCGAGGAGCGTAGCGTGGCATTTTGAAGCCTCCCCGTGCGGGAAAACATACTTTTCAGCGCTGAATCCGCTTTCAACAAGGGATTTCATCAGCCTTTCGGAGTAGAGCGGGTCAACGTTGTCGTCGGTTACTACGCACACGTGCCGCGCCTTTATTGCCGCGGAAATATATTCGCCTGATTTATCCAGCAGTCCGCCGCCTATGAAAATATCGTAGCTGCGGCTTGCGTTTACGTGAACTTTTTGCATTCAGATTATCCTTTCAAATATTATAATCTACATCATTATAACTCATTTGCGCGAAAAAGTCAACCATTTAGACCTGAAACCACTTTCCTTCCCGCAGATTACTATTTTACCGAGCCATAGGAGCACATGAATGTTTTTTGTGAAAAGGACTTTACATAAAGCGCAAAACGTGATATAATAAGATGTAAAGCCTAAAATTAGACACAGGCAAATCCAAATCTCAGGAGGAATACATAATTATGGGTATGACGATGACACAGAAGATCCTCGCAAAGCATGCAGGGCTTGACAGTGTTGTTGAAGGGCAGCTCATAAGGGCTAAGCTGGACATGGTGCTCGGCAACGATATCACCAGCCCGGTCGCTATCAACGAATTTCAGAAGAACGGCTTCGACAGCGTTTTTGACCGCACGAAGATCTCCCTTGTAATGGATCACTTCACCCCTAACAAAGACATCAAGGCGGCAAAGCAGTGCCAGCAGTGCCGCAGCTTTGCAGATAAATACGACATCGTGAACTACTACGACGTAGGAAACGTGGGGATCGAGCATGCGCTCCTCCCTGAAAAAGGACTTGTAGTACCCTCCGACTGCGTGATCGGCGCTGACAGCCACACATGTACATACGGCGCTCTCGGCGCGTTTTCCACCGGTGTAGGCTCCACTGATATGGCTGCCGGAATGGCTACCGGCGAGGCGTGGTTCAAGGTTCCCTCCGCTATCAAGTTCAACCTGACCGGCAAGCTCGGCAAGTGGGTTTCCGGCAAGGACGTTATACTGCACATCATCGGAATGATCGGCGTTGACGGCGCTCTGTACCAGTCCATGGAGTTCACCGGCGACGGTCTGAAGAACCTTTCGATGGACGACCGCCTCTGCATGGCAAACATGGCTATCGAAGCAGGCGCAAAGAACGGCATTTTCGAGGTCGACGACGTTACGCTCGAGTACGTAAAGGGCAGGACAGACCGCAAATTCGAGGTGTTCAAGGCTGACCCCGACGCGCACTACAACCGCGTTATCGACATCGACCTCTCCACGATCCGCCCGACAGTGGCATTCCCGCATCTTCCTGAGAACACAAAGACCATCGACGAAATAGGCAAGATGGATAAGATAAAGATAGATCAGGTAGTTATCGGCTCATGTACCAACGGCAGGTACTCCGACCTGGAGGCTGCCGCAAAGGTAGTAAAGGGCAAACATGTTGCAAAGGGCGTACGCGCTATCGTTATCCCCGCAACACAGCAGATCTATCTCGACGCTCTGCGCAGCGGTCTGCTCGAGACCTTCGTTGAAGCCGGAATGGTAGTTTCTGCACCGACCTGCGGTCCCTGCCTCGGCGGACATATGGGTATCCTTGCTCCTGGCGAGAGAGCAGTCTCCACCACCAACAGAAACTTCGTCGGCAGAATGGGCGACGTTACCTCCGAGGTATACCTTGCAAGCCCGGCGATAGCTGCGGCAAGCGCCCTGACAGGCTATATCTCTGACGTACAGGAATAAGGAGGTCTCATAATGAAAGCACACGGAATCGTACATAAGTACGGCGATAATGTAGATACAGACGTAATAATCCCGGCTCGCTACCTCAATACCGCAGACCACAAGGAACTCGCTTCACACTGCATGGAGGATATCGACAAGGATTTCGTGAACAAGGTAAAGCCCGGCGATATCATGGTTGCTAACCTCAACTTCGGCTGCGGAAGCTCCCGCGAGCACGCACCGATCGCCATCAAGGAAAGCGGCATTGCATGCGTTATCGCTTCCACATTTGCAAGAATTTTCTACCGCAACGCGATCAACATCGGTCTGCCGATACTCGAGTGCGACGAAGCCGCAAAGGACATCGACGCAGGCAACGAGGTCGATATAGACTTTGACACAGGCGTTATCACCAACGTGACCAAGGGACATAAATATCAGGCTCAGCCGTTCCCTGAGTTTATCAAGGAAATAATCAACAAGGGCGGGCTTCTCAACTCTCTCAAGGGCTGAATGTAACTGGGGGCGGTTCTGTGATAATCAATATTCAGAACGTTCTGCGAACTTCGCAGCTTTCAACCGAGATTCTCGCCGGTATTGCCCGCACGGGGGATTATACCGCGCAGCTAGACTCAAATTACTACCGCGAACGCCTGAGCGATTCGCTCCTGACCGCGGTAGTTTACTGCGACAAGACCGTCAGGGGTGTCTGCGTTTGCAAACTCTCGATGATACCCGACAGCTGCGAGATAGATTCCATCTGCATTGAGGAAGGATTCCGGCGCAAAGGGCTTGGCAAAAAGCTCCTGGCGCATTCGCTGAGGAATATGCGTTCGCAGCATATCAAGACCGCCTACGTGTGGGTCAACGACGGGGACGCGGAGGCTGTGGAGTTCTTTACGGCTTTTGGGTTCAAGCCTGACGGAAAGCGGCACAGCGGAGGTTCGCGCTTTAAAATCGACATATATTAGAAAGGGGTATTCTATGGAAAAGAATATCGCAGTTATCAAGGGCGACGGTATCGGTCCTGAGATAGTGACTGAAGCTATGAAGGTGTTGGACAAGGTCGCAGCAAAATTCGGACATAAGTTCAACTACGAGCAGCTTCTGATGGGCGGCTGCTCCATCGACGCAAACGGAGTTCCGCTCACAGACGAAACCATTGAGCGCTGCAAGGCGTCCGACGCGGTTCTGATGGGAAGCATCGGCGGCGACACCACAAAGTCTCCGTGGTACAAGCTTCCTGCTAACCTCCGTCCGGAGGCTGGACTGCTGAAGATTCGCAAGTCCCTGGGTCTTTTCGCGAACCTGCGCCCCTGCCTTCTGTTCAGCGAGCTTGCTTCTGCGTGCCCGCTCAAGACCGAGATAAGCGAGAAGGGCTTTGACATGCTCATAATGCGCGAGCTTACAGGCGGTCTGTATTTCGGCGAGCGCCGCACCATCGAGGTCGACGGCGTTATGACCGCAGTCGACACCCTCAGCTACAACGAAAAGGAGATCCGCCGCATAGCGATCAAGGCTTTCGACGTAGCAATGAAGCGCCGCAAGAAGGTAACGAGCGTTGACAAGGCGAACGTCCTCGACAGCTCCAGACTGTGGAGAAAGGTCGTTGAGGAAGTAGCAAAGGACTACCCCGAGGTAAAGCTGGAGCATATGCTGGTCGACAACTCTGCAATGCAGCTCGTAAAGGATCCCGCGCAGTTCGACGTCATGGTTACGGAGAACATGTTCGGTGATATCCTTTCCGACGAGGCTTCGATGATCACCGGCTCCATCGGAATGCTTCCTTCCGCCAGCATGAACGAGACCAAGTTCGGGCTTTACGAGCCGTCCGGCGGCTCCGCGCCTGACATTGCGGGTCAGAACAAGGCAAATCCGATAGCGACTATCCTCTCCGCTGCAATGATGCTGCGCTACTCCTTCGACATGAACGACGAGGCGGACGCAGTAGAGAACGCAGTACGCCAGACCATCAGGGATGGCTACCGTACAGGCGACATTATGTCCGACGGCATGAAGCTCCTGTCATGCACAGAGATGGGCAGCAAGATCGCCGAGTACATCTGATGAATGATTCAAGCCGTGTTTTTACACGGCTTTTGGGCTTTTCGCCGAAAATTTCTCCACAAGGACGGATTTTCATGGTGATTACATTGAAATAACGCAAAACGGTTGCATTTGTATTAAATATGGGTTATAATTAAGATAACGGTTTTTGAAAGGAGCATTTTTCGAAATGTACAGTGACATTGTAGATACCATCGGCTTCCTCGGACAGTACGACAGCGAAGTTGCCGACGCGATGAACCTGGAGCTGAAGCGCCAGAAGAGAAATCTTGAGCTTATCGCCAGCGAGAACATAGTTTCTCCGGCAGTAATGGCTGCTATGGGCAGCGTGCTTACCAACAAGTACGCTGAGGGCTATCCCGGAAAGCGCTACTACGGCGGCTGCGAGGACGTTGATATCGTAGAGAACATCGCCATCGAGCGTGCAAAGAAGCTTTTCGGCGCACAGTTCGCAAACGTTCAGGCGCACTCCGGCGCACAGGCTAACACAGCGGTTTACGTCGCTCTGCTCCAGCCCGGCGACACCGTAATGGGCATGAGTCTTGCACACGGCGGTCACCTTACCCACGGCTCTCCGGTCAACATTTCCGGCAAGTTCTACAACTTCGTATCCTACGGCACAAACGACGAGGGCTTCATTGATTACGAGGAGCTTTACAAGCAGGCGAACAAGTGCAAGCCGAAGCTCATCGTAGCAGGCGCGTCCGCATATCCCAGAGTTATCGACTTCCCGAAGCTCGCTTCCATCGCAAGAGCAGTCGGCGCGTACCTGATGGTAGATATGGCTCACATTGCAGGTCTGGTAGCTGCTGGTCAGCACATCAGCCCGGTTCCGTACGCTGATGTTGTTACAACCACCACTCACAAGACCCTGAGAGGTCCTAGAGGCGGTCTGATACTCACAAACAACGAGTACATCGCAAAGAAGATTAACTCTGCTATTTTCCCGGGCGTACAGGGCGGCCCGCTCATGCACGTTATCGCAGGCAAGGCAGTTTGCTTCGGCGAGGCTCTCAAGCCTGAGTTCAAGACATACGGCGAGCAGATCGTGAAAAACGCGAAGGTTCTCGCTGACACCCTTCTTGAAAAGGGCTTCAAGCTGGTATCCGGCGGCACCGACAATCACCTCATGCTGGTTGATCTCCGTCCGTTCGTCATCACCGGTAAGGACCTCCAGAACAACCTTGACGAGTGCTACATCACTGTTAACAAGAACGCTATCCCGAACGACCCGCAGAAGCCTGCGCTCACTTCCGGCGTTCGCATAGGCACTCCGGCAGTCACCACAAGAGGCCTTAAGGAGGACGACATGCGCGTTATCGGCGAGTGCATCTACCTCACCGCGAAGGACTTCGAGAGCAACAAGGAGAAGGTGCGCGGCATGGTCAACGAGCTCTGCGCGAAGTATCCGCTCTACGAGTAATTTGATTTTCTGTTCTCCCTTGCCCGGCGGCAGGGGAGGACTAAAGGAAATACGGTTAGCAAAGGCTATCAACAAACTGAATGATGAGGAAAAATACAAATGACAACTGTTAAGAATACAGAAGTTTTATATCAGAACTACAATTCCGTTGCTCCGCTTGGACTTATCTGCATGAACGGCACCCAGGAGCTGGGCGCAAAGATCAACAGTTACCTTGAGAGATGGGCAGACCGTAACGGCATGCCCCACGACGATTACATGATCGAGTGCCAGTGCCCGCGTTTCCAGTCCGGCGACGCCAAGGGACTTATCAGGAGCACCGTCCGCGGCAAGGATCTGTTTATCCTTGTAGACGTAGGAAACTATAGCTGCAAGTATCAGCTCTTCGACCAGGAGAACTGCATGTCCCCCGACGATCACTACATGGATCTGATGAGAATTATCCAGGCGGCAAGCGGAAAGCCCCACCGTATCAATGTGATCATGCCTCTGCTTTACGGCGGACGCCAGCACAGAAGAAGTTATCGTGAGTCCCTAGACTGCGCAGTAGCGCTTCAGGAGCTCCAGAGAATGGGCGTTTCCAACGTTGTCACCGTTGACGCTCACGACCCGAGAGTATGCAATGCAGTTCCGCTGATGGGTTTTGATAACGTAATGCCTTCTTATCAGGTGCTCAAGGCGATGTTCGCTGATTTCCCCGACCTCGTTGTTGACAAGGATCACTTCATGGTAGTAAGCCCGGACGAGGGAGCGCTCCAGAGAAACATGTTCTACGCTTCCGTAATGGGCGTTGACATGGGAATGTTCTACAAGCGCCGCGACTACTCCGTTATCGTGGACGGCAGAAATCCCATCGTTGCTCATGAGTACCTCGGTACTTCCGTTGAGGGCAAGGACGTATTCGTTGCCGACGATATCATCTCTTCCGGCGAGTCCATGCTCGACATCGCCAAGGAGCTGAAGGCTCGCAAGGCTAAGAGAATGTTCGCTTATGCGACCTATCCGATATTCACAAAGGGTCTCGCAAAGTTCGACGAAGCTTATGAGAAGGGTCTTATCCACGGCGTATTCGGCACCAACCTGACCTATCGTACGCCAGAGCTGCTCAAGCGCCCGTGGTTCAAGGAAGTTGACGTTTCCAAGTACCTCGCGTACTTCATCGCTTCCATCAACCACGATACCTCCATCAGCAACGTTATCGACCCGCACGAAAAGATCAAGGCACTCCTGAGAGAACACAGAGGTCTTTAAAATGCCCTTAGCAGACAGAATACGCCCCGCCACACTCAACGATGTGGTGGGGCAATCCCATCTGATAGGAAAAAAACGCCCGCTTACAAAAATTATTGAAAGCGGACGTATTCCTAATATGATATTTTACGGTCCTTCCGGCGTCGGAAAGACCACAGTAGCGCGAATAATCGCGGATTCAGCCAACATGCGGCTTCACAAGCTCAACGGAACCAACGCCTCCACTGCGGATATAAAGAGCGTGGTGTCGGAGGTCGATACGTTCCTCGGCTGCAACGGGATATTGCTGTACCTTGACGAGATACAGTACCTGAACAAAAAGCAGCAGCAGAGCCTTCTTGAATACATCGAGGACGGAAGCATAACGCTTATTGCTTCCACAACGGAGAATCCGTATTTCTATGTATACAATGCGATCCTGTCCCGGAGCACGGTATTCGAGTTCAAGCCGGTTCAGCCCGCAGAGCTTGAAAAGGCAATACGCCGCGGATTTTCACTCATGACGGAGGAAACCGGCGTTGAGTACCACCTCGATGACGAAGCGGTAAGGTACATCAGCCGCGGCTGCGGCGGTGACGTCCGCAAATCGCTGAACACGGTGGAGCTGTGCGCGCTGACCTGCACCGATGGTGAGATCACGCTGGAGCTTGCGCAGGAGCTGACTCAGCGAAGCAATATGCGCTACGACCGCGACGGAGATCAGCACTACGATCTGCTGTCCGCGCTCCAGAAGTCGATACGCGGCTCGGACGAAAACGCTGCGCTACATTACGCGGCGCGGCTTATTGAAGCCGGTGACATAATTTCGCTGTCGCGCCGTCTGCTGGTCATCGCCAGCGAGGACATCGGACTTGCGTATCCGCAGGCCGCGATGATAACCAAAGCGTGCGTAGATAATGCAATGCAGCTCGGGCTTCCGGAAGCGCGTATTCCCCTGGCGCAGGCGGTAATAATGCTCGCGACCTCGCCGAAGTCAAACAGCGCAGAAAAAGCAATCGACGCGGCTCTCGCGGACGTCAAAAACGGACAGTCCTACGATTTCCCGCGTCAATTGCAGAATGTTCATTGCGATGGAGAAGGCGCGGCGGTCAAGGGTCAGCATTACCTGTACCCGCATGACTATCCCAACCACTGGGTGAAGCAGCAGTACCTCCCCGACCCGCTGAAAAACCGGGTCTACTACGAGTACGGAGAGAACAAGCTGGAACAGGCAGCCAAGGATTATTGGAGCCGCATTAAAAAATAGTCTCGATCAGCTTCGGTGATTCGTCGGTGGAATAACGCCAGCGGTCGATGTGACCGGAAGTGAGGAAATACTTCAGCTCATTGTCGCGGTACGTCTCGCTGGACGTATTCACGATGATGAGCTTTATTTTCATCTTTTCCGGATTGATAGCCTTTATGTAGACGCTCGCGCAGTCGTTTACATGTACGTCCTCGCGAAGCTCCGCAAGGCCGGCGAGGTTCGGGGTCAGTTCCACGAATATGCCGTATTCCTCGATGGAGCGCACAATGCCGGTTACTGTTTCTCCGGGTTCAAACAGGGAAGCGTTCTCCTGCCAGGTTCCGAGGAGTTCCTTGTGCGACAGGCATATTCTTCCGTTATCCACCGACTTGACAACAACGTGGATATTCTGCCCGACCGAGAAACGATCCTTCGGGTGAGTTATCCTGGACACGGATATCATGTCGATAGGGATAAGCGACGGAATACCGCAGCCTACATCGACGAAGCAGCCGAACGGCTCCAGATGAGTTACCCGTGCCGGGATAATATCGCCGGAGGTCAGCGAGCCGAGGTAATCGCGCATGCAGCGCTCCTGCGCAAGCCGGCGGGAAAGCACCGCGTAGGTCTCGCCGTTTTCGTTCTCGCGGAAATCCGTTATCACGAAGGCGACCGGCTTGTTAACGCGGGATATCAGCGCGATGTCCTTTGTGGTTCCCTCGGTGATGCCAAGGGCGCCCTCCTCCCGGGGGATAAAGCCTTTCATACAGCCGAGGTCGAGGATCAGATTGTGGTGACTGTCGCATATAATGCAGGGAGCTTCCAGAATCTTCCCGGAAGTCATGCATTCGCTGAGGGTGTAGTAAGACAGCAGGGAACTCCTGTTGTCTGCGGTGCCGATAAGGCAGCCTTCAGGCAGATACTCTGTCATTTTGTACCTCCAGATGAATTTTTTCTGTAAATAATATGACGCAGCATGTGCAATTATTCAAAATGATACAGGATATTTATACAGTTACTTCATGTGTTTTTAGTAATCGGCTGTGAATGCTGTGAGAAATTGCCACCATAATGTTCAAAATACACTCCTGCTGTTAACAGGAGTGTCAGCTTGTCGAAAAAGTGTCTTTTGCCCGCGAAGCGGGCATTTGAAATCCGTTTTTTGCCTCAGCTCTGCCGAGGCAAAA
>ERZ773145.111-NODE-111-length-82496-cov-7.433922_pt1 | contig 82496 bp, 74 predicted proteins | sample MGYA00580848_ERZ773145 | MGnify/ENA primary metagenome ERZ773145 (study PRJEB29015, sample SAMEA2737858) | human gut metagenome | biome: human gut; feature: human-associated habitat; material: faeces | place: China | collected 2012 ... | reverse complement strand
GTTACCTTTTCAAAGCATTGCTTGCAGGTCAATATTTGACCGATTATGCTAAATGCCTCTATTGACCTGTATTTTTGTGGGTTTTTAGAGGTTACCAAATATTACAAACCTTACCTACGCTCCAACCCTTTACGATGCTTGACACCAAAGCGGAACGGGAACGAATTGCGGAACTCTTTACCATAGATAACGCTAATATTATCTGCAACTACTTTAACCGCAAAGCCGCCGTTCATAAAATGACGGAGGCAGACTGTGCTTTGGATCTGCTCCCGAAGGAATATGATAAAGCATTCTTTGCCGAAACAGAGAATTTAATAGCAGATGTAACAAATACTCTTTATTTTTACGACTCTATCAGCGAGGATATGCGAATTGCCTTTGAAAATTTGCAAGCATTTGTATCCCGTATCAATGAGGCAGAACGCTTTGACGAGGAACATCTGCTGCCCATAGCGTTGGAGGTTTTCGGTAAAACCTCTTCTGCGGTTGAAACGGAATACGTAGCTATTAAAAAATCTAACCGCAGTAAAACGGGAACGGTGGCAAGGCGGCTGTATTTTGAAAGCTATTACAGTTTTATTATTACTGATTTCTTTGAAGGTCTGCACTACGGGCATTATCCAAGGCAATGTGAAATCTGTAAAAAATATTTCCTTATGGCTTCTGCCCGAAAGCAGAAATACTGTAACGGCATTGCTCCTGAAACCTACAACGGTGAAAAAATGACTTGCAGACAATACGCCGCCATTATGGGTAAGAAAGAGAAGATCGAAGCACACCCGATATTCAGTATTCATAAAAAACGGTGTAATTGCATCCGAGCCGAGCTATCCAAGGGTACAATTACAAGAGAATTTGCAGATGCCGCAAAAGAGGTCGCAGATGAATTAAAGGCGTTGGCTATTCACGGCGGCGAATATACCGTAGCACAGTTTGAAAAGGATATGCAAAGGCAAAATCTTTATGCCCTTGTAGATAAGAGATTAAAATAACGGCAGTATAACAGAATGGAGGTGAGTGCCGCTATGAAGGAATGGGAAAAGGAATTATATATTTACCGTCTGACACCGGCACCGCCGCCGAAGAAAGATTTGCAGGAATATATAACTCTGTACCTTGCCGAAAAAGACGATAAATATCTCTCTTGGTTTTTACACTATTACGAGCCAACACTGAACGATACCGTATTTGAGGTTGTACAGCGATATTCTATGTATGGGCATTTCCTTGATATAAAGGAAGCCTGTGTATTGGGTATTATTAGAGCATTGAAGGAATACACCGATACCGCCATTCCGTTCATTACTTACAAAACCCGTATTATGTGGGAGGAAATTCATAATTACGTTCGCACAATGCGGACAGGCTTTACGGTGCAAAGCGATGACGAATACCGCAATTTAAGAAACATAATGCGGTTATATGCGGCGTACAACAGTAAAAACGATGCGGAAACTCTAAAGAAAATATCCGATGAGGTGGGGTTATCTCAAAAAACGGTAACGGAAATATTGCAGGGCGGCTTTCGTAATATGCAATTTATTGATTTCTACCGCAGTTATGCCGATGATGACAGCGAAGAATGTGCCGAGGATGTAACCGTAGATTACACCTTCGATCCCTGCCGTGTTCTCCTTGCCAAAGAGAAAACCGAAGCGGTATTCTCAACCTTTGACAGTTTGCCATACCGAGAGCGAGAGGTTGTCCGTTCCCACATTGGCTTTTGTCCTGATTGCCACAGTATGAAAAGTCCGAAATACCGTCCGCATACCTTTCAGGAGATCGCTTACAAGAACGAGCTTATATCTGCCGAAGCCGCAGAGAATATTTATCACAAGGCTTGTGATACGATGAAAGCTAAGCTCAGAGAAAAAGGAATAACAAAGCCATAAAAATAAAAAGCCCCGTTGGGACAGCAGAAATTCTGCAATCCTAACGGGGTGTTATTTATTTCATCAGTTCATCTGTGAGCCGAAGGATTTCCGGTGCAATGCGTTCACGCTCTTTTTGGGTGATGCGGTTATAGACGGGATATGCAAGCGCAACGAGAATCATACCGATTATGCCGATTGCAATGCCGATGAGTGTTGCGTAGCCGGAAAGTGAGCCGAGGATTTGACCAAACTCCGTCATAACAAGGCTCATTCCCATACCCATAATCAGCGCACCGATAATGCCTATTACCAATGAAGGCATCGTTCCCTTCTTCGTAACGCTTGCATCGAGTCTGCGAAGCTGCTCCATTTTATCAATTTCTGTTTCTTGCGGCGTTGCATAACGCTGACGAATCTTTTTTATTTCTTCCTGCTCCTTTGCGGAGTAAGTATAGTTAAATTTTTTATTGTTATCCATTATATATCTCCTTTAATTTCAGAGCGCGTAGTTTCTTGGTGCTTTGCACGATCATATAAATTGCCATTACGATAATGAATACCGAAACAACGCCGCCAGTAGCTCCGAGCATAATTTTTCTTGTTAGCAAATCCATTGTACCATCGTTAAACGTTGTCAGCATTGTGGATGTCAGCGTCAGCATAGAAACTGATGCTGAGGCAAGACTGATTGCTTTGCCTGCTGATAAAACAGGACTGTTATATTTACGGTACTTTACAACATTGATAATTGCAAAAGTAAACGTGGTAAAGGTATAAGCCGCAAGGGTAATGGTTGTGATTTCGTGATGCTTAAAGGTTCTGTTCCAGTACACCATAAAGAAAATGATCAGTGTAAGTGCTATATTCATTAAAAGGAAGATCCATCCGCAAGTACGGTAATGAACAAGTTCCATTTTCATTTTTTCGCCGGGTTTGTATTTGGTGGTATAACGAACAAGGTAAAATCGCATAAGTCCAAGACAAAGGTAATATCCCGCCAACGAATAAAACCAAAAGGTCGAATGGATAAAACCAAGTCCGAGCTGCATTACGGCATAGGCTACGTTCCAAAGGAGTGAACCGTACATCGTGATATTGGTTCTCAAATGGGTATCTTCCAGCCATCTGCGAACATATTTGTTTTCACTCTTTACCGATTTGAAGAAGCGAATAACATTTGGTACTCTGAAGCACCACGCAGTCAAGGTATATGCGGCAATCACATAGGAAACATAAGCAGGAATGGTGTCCGTGCCTATGTATATCATAGAAAACACTAAAAACACCGTTGCAACGGGGAGCAGTGTTATCATAATGGCAATGTGGGGGAAAAGCAATGCTTTGCCGATTTTCTTCCAATCCATCATACTCTGTTCCTCCGCATTTTTACCGTAAAGGTTGTGCCTTTGCCCAATTCACTTTCCACAGATATATCACTTCCGATAATATCTACGACACGTTTAACAAGAGCAAGTCCGAGACCATTGCCCTGCGTTGCGTGGGAAGTATCACCTTGATAGAATTTGTCAAACATATGCTTTCCTACCTCGGCGGAAATACCGTAGCCGGTATCGCTGATTTTGACGATGGCATAATTTTCGTCTGACTTAATGGAAAGTGAGACTATACCGCCGTTTTCGGTAAATTTAATTGCATTGGAAAAGAGATTATTCCACACAAGGCTCATCATTTCCGCATCGGATTTGACCGTGATACCGTCCTCAATATCGGTTTCAATATTCAGATCCTTTTTCTCCCACGCTTCTTCGAAGCCAAGTAAGCACTCTACCACCTGCTCACTGAGGTCATATTCTTCAAATTGCGGTGTGATCTGCTGATTTTCCAGTTTGTTCAGCTTTAGTATATTCGTAATAAGGCTTGCAAGGCGGCGAGAAGCATCAGTAATTGCTTTTGCGTACTCTATACGCTTTTCTTCCGTCAAATCGGGCTGCTGCAAAAGCGTTCCGTAATTCTGCATAACGGCAAGGGGTGTTTTCAGCTCGTGGGATACGTTTGCCACAAAATCCGTGCGGAGAGTTTCAGTTGAGGACAGTTCCTCCGCCATTTTGTTAAAGCACTCGGCAATCTCATTGAAACGATCCTCGGTATCAAAGGTCTTGATTTTAGGAATACGCACCGAAAAGTCGCCCTGTGTCAGCCGTTTTCCTGCATTGAGTATCTTATTGGCAGGGAGTTCCATCGTTATCTTTCTGTGGACATAATCGCCAACAGTTAGCAAAAACGTAAGCAACAACACATTCAGCATCGTGAGTTTTGCCGCAGTCTGCACATTGTCATTGGTAAAAACAACGCCCATAGAGTTTGCCATAGTGCTTACAAAAAGCATCGTACAGCAGGTTACAACAAAGCCTACAACAAGAAAGAAAATAACAAAATTATATATGGCTTTCAGTATTCTACCGAATTTCATTTTATCACCGCCTTATAGCCAAGTCCGTGAACGGTTTTGATTTCAAAATCCTCACATTCCGCCAACTTGCCACGCAGTTTCGTCATATACACATCAACGGCTCTTGGTGCGGTTTCGGTATCTGCATCCCAAAATTCATCCATAAGTTGCATTCTTGTGAAGGTCTTTTTGGGGTAAGACAGCAGCTTATACAGAATACTAAACTCACGGTTGGTAAGAGAAATTTCTTCATCGTTTAAGTATGCCGTGTGTTCATCTGCATCCATTGTAAAATTGCCGACTTCAAGCCTACGACTACTTGCGATTTTCGCACGACGGAGCAATGCGCCGATACGCAAAAACAGTTCATCTAAATCAATGGGCTTTACCATATAATCGTCCACACCGATGCGGAAGCCCCTCTGCTTGGATGCAATATCATCCCGGGCAGTCATAAAGAGGATGGGAATATCCTCATTCAAAGTGCGAACGGTTTTGGCAAATTCAAAACCGTCCACACCGGGCATCATAATGTCAGACACGATAAGGTCAAACATATTATCATAAAGGGCATCGTATCCTTCGGTAGCACTTAGACAGCCCGTTGCTTCATAACCGCTGTGATTTAGAAAAGAACATACGGTCTTATTCAGCTCCTTGTCATCTTCAACGACCAATATCTTAAACATAGGTATAACCTCCACTTACTGTTATTCATTATACAGTATAACACCCAAATGTTAAAGTTTTGTTTGCGTTTTGCTTTTTTCGAGATTTTTTCATAAAAACAGAGCCGGGAAAAATCCCGACTCTGCTAAAAATTATACCAAGCTCGTTTTTTTCAACACCGTGTTGCTTGCTGCACCAAGTCCAAAGGTAAACAACATCCCACCCACAAGACAAAGAAGCACATTGATTATAGTTGCGTTCAGCGGTGTAATCATTCCCACCATCATAAATAGAAGCATTCCTGCACCAAGAGAACCGCAAAGACACAACCAAGCTTTCTGTTTTGCGGCTACGCTCACAAGCACATCAATTGCAACGAACACAAGCATAAGGAATATCTTTGCAACCATACACATTACGATGTTCGCAACGCTTAACGTTCCAAGATCAAAGGAAAGTCTGGAAATCGCACCGCCGAGCATTGCACCGACAAACCACAGAATCAGCATCAGTCCACCACAAACAAAGCCCGCTATCGTCTTGGAAATAACATAGTCGCCTTTTTTTGCTCGAACTGTAAAAAGATTTTTTGCATAGCCACTTCTGAAATCCTCGGAAATAAACAGACAGATAAACACCGCTACGCCCATAAACATCATATTGATGTTGCACATAGCCATTACGTCCATACCGCCCATTGCTTCTGCGCCGGGCAAAGTACCGATGGACTGCCAAGCACTTTCGGGCCCGTGAATAACGGTTTCCACGCCCGTCTGGGGATCGACAGATACGTTGCCGTCCATCATCGTCATCATTATTGTCATCAGAATCGGCATAACCAGAGCGCAGGCAAGCAGGATATAAAACAGCCTTGACTTAAACATTCTGCGAAAATCGACTTTCAGCATACTTTTTAATGCATTTTTCATATCACTTGCCCTCCTTCATTAGATCAATATAGTATTCTTCTAAACCAATCTTGTCGGTTTTTAGTTCGCTGACTGTAATGCCGTTGTCGTGCAGATACACTACAATTTCTTCCGATGTGGTCAAATCATACACACGGATATATCCCGCTTCATCTTCTTCCACACGGGAATATTTGCAGGCAAGGAGTTCTTTTGCTCTGCGCCTATCCTTGACCTGCAGCGCAATATAAGTACGGCAGGAGTTTTCCAGTTCCTCGGCGGTCATTTCGCACAGCAACTTACCACGACGAATAATACCGTAGTGGGTGGCGATCTTTTCAAGCTCACCGAGGATATGAGAGGAAATGAGAATGGTCGTGCCATTTTTACTTAAATCTGTTAGCACTTCACGCATAATGCGCATACCGTCTGCATCCAGGCCGTTAATTGGTTCGTCCAATACAAGCAGTTTGGGATTACCAAGCAAAGCCATAGCAATGCCGATTCTTTGCTTCATACCGAGAGAACAGTTCTTGTATTTATTGGATGCAGCACCCTCCATACGCACCTGCTTCAGTACCTTGGCAATTTCCGTTTTCGCATTTTTAATGCTCAAATTTGCGGCTTGCAGCATCATATTGTCCCATACGGTGAGATTCGGAAAACAGCCGGGTGCTTCAATGAGAACCCCCATCTTTGCACGGACAACAGCATCGGTATAATCCTTGCCAAACAGTTTGATACTGCCGCCGTCCGGATGGATCAGACCGCAAATCATCTTTTCCGTGGTGGATTTGCCCGAACCGTTCTCTCCGATAAAGCCGTAGATAGCGCCCACAGGCACGGTCATATTCAGTCCCTTGACCGCCTGCTTGGAGCCAAAGTTTTTAGATAAATTCTTAATTTCAACTGCGTTCATCGTGACACCTCCTTAATATACATCGCTCTTGTTCAGAATGTGTGTGCCGAGCAAATTGTAGATAACCGCCCATACCACCGAACAAATCAGGCAAACGATAAATGTCAAAGGTGTTGCCGACAGGCAGGCAAATACGGAAGAACCATAAAGGAAGATGTTTAAGGCAGGGCTGTTGCCCAAAACTGCCGCCGCACCAATAATCAGAATGCCCGTTCCAAAGAAGAAAGAGGAAGCGATAGAAATACCGAAATATCTTCTGAAAATCACGTTGAGGAAGGTGTAAAGGCTTGCCCAACCGAGGCTCATCACCATTTTGCTGAGGATCGCAATAATCAGCGAACCTACATTTACTTCAAGAGACAGACCGGAAAGAAGTCCCGAAATCGTTCCGCCGATCAAGTATGTAATGCACATACAAGCCATTGCAAAAGCGCTGACCAGCGTTTTGGAAATCATATAGTCCTGCTTCTTTGCGTGGGTGGTAAATAACTGTTTCACATATCCGCTTTTATAATCGTGACCGATAAAGATGGACACCATAATGCCGCCGAAAATGAACACCATATTCATATTGGCGTAGTCTGCTATGCTGTTTACTACATAAAGCGGTTCCGATGCGGCAATGATCTGCCAAGCAGTAGTATACATAGACGCACCTTCGCTGCCGCCCATAGATACCATCGCCGGAATGATTGCGGCAATGCCGAGGAAGATATAAAACATCGGTGTGTGGAACAGGCGGTAGAAATCTACGCCCAGCATACCCTTGATGCGCTGGGCAAAGGTAGGATTCTTAAACTTTAATTCTCGTGTCATATCAGTTGCCCTCCTTCTTTGACATCAGCTCGATGTAGTATTCTTCCAGACCGATCTTGTTCTTTTTGATCTCGCTGACAACATGATCGTTCTGCAATAAGAACTCCACGATTTCCTCACTGTCGTCCACGTCGTAAACCCGCAGATATTCGTCCTCTGCTTTAACTGTGCCGTACTTTCTTTGAAGCAGAGCCTTTGCACCTACCATATCCTTTGTTTTCAAAGAAACAAAGTGTCTGGCACGGCTGTCCATATCAGCGGCAGAAAGCTCCATAATCATCTTACCCTGACGGATAATGCCGTAATGGGTGGCGATCTTCTCTAATTCACCGAGAATATGAGAGGAAATGAGAACGGTGCAGCCATAGGTTTTTGTAATATCAACGAGGATCTCTCGCATAATACGCATACCATCCGTATCTAATCCATTGATAGGCTCATCTAAAATGAGAAGCGCAGGGTCTCCAAGCAGAGCCATCGCAATACCAATTCTCTGTTTCATACCGAGAGAGCAGGACTTGAATTTGATATTTGCGTTATCCTCCATACGCACGATGGAAAGCACACGGTTAATTTCCTCGTCGGCGTTTTCAATGCCAAGATTGATGCACTGCATTTTCAGATTTTGATATACGCTGGAGCCGGGGAAACATCCTGCGTTTTCGATCAGCGCACCGACACGGACTCTAACACCGGGATCGGTATGCTTTCGGTCAAATAATTTGATTTTGCCCTCGTCTGCCACCAGATGACCGCAGAGCAGCTTCATTGTGGTGGACTTGCCGCTGCCGTTTTCACCGATAAAACCGTAAATCGAGCCAACCGGCACGGTCATATTCAGATGATCGACGGCATATAGTCCACGAAAGCTTTTGGATAGATTTCGTATTTCAATAGCGTTCATGTTATACTCCTTATCTTTTTATCAATGAATCTCTTGGCGTTAAAAACGGTATTGCACCGGTTGCCACGTAGGAAATTCCAAGAGCATCAAGTTCTGCAAGAAAAGCTTTTACATATTTATCGGATTCAAAGCTCTGCTTGAAGTTAAAGCAGAATTTATCACCGCAGCAAAAACTTCACTTTCCATACCGTTTTTCTGATAGAGGTAGGATTGCCCGGAGCGTATCTTTTCCAGTTTTGCACCGGGAACGGAACCGGAGCTACGGATTTGCCGCTTCTTATCGCTGCGTTTCAGTTTTTCGTGTAGGTTTTGTAATAGGTTCATATTCGATGCTCCTTTTGCTGTCTTTGCGGTTGAGAGAATTTATTTCTTAACCGCATCAATGCGAGCCTGTGCAGCAGAAACTCGTTTATTTGCTTCTGCGATTTTTGCATCACGTTCTGCCTGCATCATAGCCTTACGGGTTTCAGGTCTGCCTATAGCCTTTGCTTCTTCCCACTGTGCCTTTGATTCAGCTTTAGCAGCGGCAAACTCTGCTTTATCAACCTCGTGCTGTGCCTGTGCGCTTTCTTTCATATCTCCGAAAGCCTTTTTGAAAAAATCTTTGATTGCCATAGTCATTATCTCCTTTAATTTTATTGGTTTTGAATGCCTTTTTGGATTTCCTCTGCAAGCTGCAGAATGCGTGGCGTATATTCTTCCTTTGCTTTGCGTGAAACTTTAAGATACACAGGGTAAGCAGGAATCATAACTGCAATCCCAACAAGTCCAAGGATTACTGCGAATACCATACCGCCGCCGATTGCATCAAGTCCCATACACATCGCTATACCGAAGAGCAATGCGCCGATGATACCGACTGTCAGTGCTTCAGCCATTCCTGCTTTTTGCACCTTAAAGTCCAGCTCTTTTAATTCGCTGAGTTTATCCACCTCTTGGGGAAGATATTTCTTTCGTATTTGTTCAACTTCCTTGTTTACAGGAGCTGAATAGGGATATTTGAATGTCATTTGTTCTTTATCCATTTCGTTTTCGTCCTTCCTCGGAGGTGCTTTCACATCGTTTTTCTTTTTGTTCTTTCATTATCCTTGCCTTCGCTTCTTCAAGGGTTTCACCCTCACGGCGCAAGTAACGGTCAATAAATGCGCTGTCCAGCTCGCCAAACGGATCACGCTTTTCTTTATCCGGCATAACTTCACCTCCTAAAACAGCATTCTTTTGAGCTTATGCAAAGATTATAGTAGATTGTTGTTTGTGAGATTTTTGAGAAATGTTTGTGTTTTGTTAATTTCAAAAAAATAGCGCCGCTTTTCAGCGACGCTTAGTAAAAAATTTCAATAAGGCTCGTATCCGCAGATATCCTTGGCGAGTTCAACAATATCAAAAGCATATCTTTGCTTCGCCCATTCAAGCAACCTGTTGTAAAGAGGGCAATTTACAGCCATACCTACCACGCCGACAACCAAGACCAAAAGCCCGATATGTTGCTCTGCGGCGATCAGATAAATACCCCATCCATACAACACCGTTGCGAGGATACCAATAGCATAGGCACAACGAACCGCAGGACGCTTTGCATAACGGTCAAGCTTTCTGAGTGCAATTACCTTGCGTTTTCTTTTAGGCGCATATTCTGCGGCTAAGAATTCTGCATAAATCTTATCTGTATTCATAACTTCAAACCTTTCATTTAGCTTTGATATTATTATACAAGAAACAACACCCTAAATTGAACAACACAAACGGCATATTGTGTTGATTTGAGAAAACGGCAGCAAAGATTTCTCCCTGCTACCGTTCTACTTATGCCGTATAAACTATTTCTGCATTTACAATTTCTGTGGCTCGGTTGCGAATGTTGTTCATTTTGCCTACCCACTCCATTTGATTTTCCACTTTGAGTTTCTCTGTCACGCCCTCACGCTCTGCCATTTGCTTTATAAGTCGAGCAAACATATCCTCTGCCTGTTCGGTAATATCGGCAAGGTGTTCGTTCAGTTTGCCGCTAACGAGCAGATTGGTGTATGAAATTCTGCGGTGCTGTTTCAAATACTGTAATCGCCGCTGTCCCCATACGCCGATAGGTCTTTCTTCCTGTTCGGGTAAAGTAATGTTCGGGAGCAGATAATCGCCCATCCGAGAATATGTACCACCCAGTTGTTCAAACAATGACTTTTCCATAATCAAGCCTCCTTCGTTATAACCTTAAATTTCTTTGTTTTTGCATCAATGATTTTCAAAAGAACCTCATCCACCGCATCGGTGTACCGACCTTGTTGGAGCAGAGCGTTCCGCATTTCGTTCAGAGCATTAACCATAACCCCACGCTCATATCCGTCAAACGCTATGTAATACTTCTTTTCTCGCATATTGCCTACCTCCTTTAAGTTTCTACCATAATTGTACTCAAAGAAAGCCATATAGTCGAATGTACCGCCATATAAACAGAAAAATACCGAGAAAAACATTTTACAGTTCTTCTCGGTATTCATCTTTCGGTTTCCTTTGTCAATGCCGGATAATTCAGTACATTAGATGTAGTTTCTAAATTACTTCCTTATCGGGCGTTGACATTGGCGGACGTGCTTTTTTATTTATTTGATAGTCATAAGGTAATCCGTGAATTTCTTCACGCTTTCCGGAAAATACGCGTTCTCCTTGTAAATAAGCACGATCTCCGTTTCTATAGGGCAGTCGGCTATCGAATGAAACTCCGCCTTTTCGGAATGCAGAAGCCCCGCCGCCGAACCAGGAACCAGCGAGATACCGACCGCGCGTTCCGCGAGGTCGACCGCTGTTCTGGCGTCGTCGCATATGCAGACGCAGCGCGGCTCCAGGCTGTTTTTCTGGAACGCCTCCTTTATTATCGGCTCCCAGCGGCGGTATAGAATCAGGGGGTAATGTGAAAGAATATTCATTGTTACCATGTCCGGGAGTCTTCGCTTTGCGCCTACCGCTATCATCTTTTCATGCGCCAGGCTGTGTACCTTGAACTCGTTCTCAGGGAACGGTGTTCTTACAAGCGCCGCGTGTATCTGATCTGTCCGCAGCTTCTCGATCAGCGAATATGTGTTGCTCTCCGTTATCTCGATGGTAACGCCGTCGTTCTTCTTCAGAAAATCCGATATCCACTCCCCCGCACGGGTACATATCACCGACGAAACTACCCCTATTCGTATCGTATCTTTCTCGGTTCGGGCGCACGCCTCCACATCCTGCCGCATTGACGCTTCCATGCGCAGGAGCGTCTGTGCGCGGTCGTAAAGGAGTCTTCCGGTTTCGGTCAGGCAGATATGCTTCTGCCCCCGCTCGAACAGAGAACAGCCCAGCTCCTGCTCAAGCAGCTTCATCTGAGTGCTCAGCGGCGGCTGCGACATGAAAAGCTTCTTCGCGGCGGCGCTTATGGTGCCCTCTTCGGCAACAGTCGTGAAATAACGCAGTTGTTTCAGATCCATTTCTGCCTCCATATGTTGTAACTATTATATCTATACATAATTTGTATAGATTTTTTAAATGCTATATCTTTAAAATATCTTTCTTTTATGATATACTATTATTTGTGATTTGTCAAGATAATCTTTGAAAGGAAGGGTATCAATTGTTAAAACTACTTGTTCACATTAAAAAATACAAAAAGGAATGCATACTCGGGCCGCTGTTCAAGCTGCTTGAAGCTCTCCTGGAGCTTTTCGTGCCGCTCGTTATCGCTTCGATAATCGACGACGGCATAGCCAACGGCGACAAGGGCTACGTTATCGGAATGGTATGCCTGCTTGTGGGTCTGGGTATAGTCGGGCTTGCGTTCTCCATCACCGCGCAGTACTTTGCCGCCAAGGCGGCGGTAGGGTTCTCCTCCAAGGTGAAGCACGAACTATTCCGCCACATTGAGAGCCTGTCGTGGTCTGAGATCGACCAGGTCGGAACTTCCACCCTCATCACCAGAATGACCAGCGATATGAACCAGATACAGAACGGCGTAAACCTTACGCTCCGTCTGCTGCTGCGCTCTCCGTTCGTGGTGTTTGGCGCTATGATCATGGCGTTTACTATCAACGTTCAGGCGGCGCTTATATTCGTTGCGGCTATCCCGGTGCTTTCCGTTGTTATCTTCGGAATCATGCTGTGGTGCATTCCGCTTTACAAGAAGGTTCAGGCAAGGCTCGACAAAGTGCTCGGAATTACGCGTGAGAACCTCACCGGCGTCCGCGTTGTGCGCGCGTTCTGCAAGGAAGATCAGGAGATCGACACCTTCAATAAGAGCAACAACGAGCTGACCGCCGGTCAGAAGTTCGTCGGAAGAATATCCGCGCTGATGAACCCGCTGACCTACGTAATAATCAACCTCGCAATAATCTGGCTCATTCAGACAGGCTCCGTTCAGGTAAACGACGGAACCCTTTCCCAGGGCGATGTTGTTGCGCTTTACAACTACATGTCCCAGATACTCGTGGAGCTTATCAAGCTCGCAAACCTCATCATCAGCCTTACCAAATGCGTTGCCTGCGGAAACCGCGTTCAGGCTCTGTTCGACATCAAGTCGTCTCAGGAAGTCACCTCTGACAAGGACGTAATCGGCAATGCCGATTACGCAGTTGAATTCCGCGGCGTTTCCCTGAAATACAAAAACGCCGGAGAGGATTCCCTTACTGGCATGGACTTCGCAGTAAAGCGCGGCGAAACCGTCGGCATAATCGGCGGCACCGGCTCGGGCAAGTCCTCGCTGGTTAACATGATACCGCGTTTCTATGACGCTACTGCGGGTGAAGTCCTCATCGGCGGCCGCGATGTAAAGAGCTTCGAAATTCCGGAGCTGCGCGAGCGTATCGGAATTGTTCCGCAGAAGGCGGTGCTGTTTAAAGGCTCGATTCGCGACAACATGCGCTGGGGCAAGGACGACGCCACCGACGACGAGATACTCGCGGCGGCTAAAACCGCCCAGGCTGCGGACGTTATCGAAAGCAAGGGCGGTCTTGACTTCGAGATAGAACAGGGCGGCAAGAACCTCTCCGGCGGTCAGCGCCAGAGATTCACCATCGCCCGCGCGCTCGTCAGAAAGCCCGAGATACTGATACTCGACGACAGCGCCTCCGCGCTTGACTTCGCGACCGATGCGGCGCTCCGCAAGTCTATCCGCGAAATGGACACGAATCCCACCGTATTCATTGTGTCACAGCGTACCTCCTCAATACAGCACGCAGATAAAATAATCGTCCTCGACGATGGCAAGATAGCCGGCATAGGCAAGCACGACGAGCTGCTTAACAACTGCCCCGTCTACAGCGAGATCTACAATTCCCAGTTCAAGAAGGAGGCGGTATAAATGGCAAAGCCAAACACAGCCGGAAGCAAAAAAAATACCGCGCAGAAAGGCACTCTTAAGAAGGTGCTGAAATACGTTCAGCGACACGGGTTCTTCATGGTGCTGTCGATACTGTTCGCTGCCATCACGGTGGCTCTGACCCTCTACACGCCTATCCTTATCGGCGACGCGATCGACCTTATCGTCGGCAAGGGGCAGGTTGATTTCGCGGGAATCGCGGCTATACTCATCAAAACCGGTATTATCATCAGTATAACAGCGCTTATCCAGTGGCTCATGAACACCATCAACAACCGCATAACCTATCATGTTGTACGCGACATCCGCAATGAGGCATTCCGGAAAATCGAGATACTTCCGCTGAGCTACATCGACGCCCACCCCTATGGCGACATCGTTAACCGCGTGATTGCAGACGCAGATCAATTTGCAGACGGTCTGCTGATGGGATTTACTCAGCTTTTTACCGGTATCGTCACGATCCTCGGTACGCTGTTCTTCCTGTTTTCAATAAGCTGGAAAATAGCTATAGTCGTTGTGATCGTTACTCCGCTGTCTCTGTTCATCGCGCGGTTCATTGCAAACCGAACCTACCGCATGTTCCGGGTTCAGTCCGAGACCCGCGGTCAGCAGACTGCATTCATCGACGAAATGATCGGAAATCAGAAGGTCGTTCAGGCGTTCTCCCACGAGGGTGAGGCGCTGGAGGAATTCGACAGGATAAACGACCGACTCGCTGACTGCTCTCTCAGGGCTACGTTCTACTCCTCGCTTACAAACCCCTGCACGCGTTTCGTCAACAGCGTTGTTTACGCCGGAGTTGCTCTCGCCGGAGCGCTCATATGCATCGCGACTGCCGGCGCTGTAAATCCGTTTACTATAGGTCAGCTTTCCGCATGCCTCTCCTATGCTAACCAGTATACCAAGCCGTTCAACGAGATCTCCGGAGTGGTTACGGAGCTTCAGAACGCGCTCGCATGCGCTTCCCGCCTGTTTGAACTCATCGAGGAAGAACCGCAGATCCCCGAACCTGCCGACGCTGTGGAGCTTGCGGACGTCAAGGGCAGCGTAGAACTCAACGATGTTTCGTTCTCATATGTACCCGACAGGAAGCTCATCGAGGGACTGAACCTCAGTGTTAAGCCGGGTCAGCGTATCGCTATAGTAGGTCCGACCGGCTGCGGAAAGACTACTATAATCAACCTGCTGATGAGGTTCTACGATGTCAACAGCGGCTCCATTACAGTCGAGGGTACAGATATACGGAATGCGACCCGAAACAGCCTGAGAAGCAGCTACGGTATGGTCCTTCAGGAAACCTGGCTGCGCTCCGGAACTATCCGCGACAACATTGTAATGGGCAAGCCCGAAGCCACCGACGAGGAAATCATTGCGGCTGCGAAGGCGTCGCACGCGCACAGCTTCATAAAGCGTCTGCCGCAGGGTTACGACACCGTGATAACCGAGGACGGCGGAAGCCTTTCGCAGGGTCAGAAGCAGCTTCTGTGCATAACCCGCGTTATGCTCTGCCTGCCGCCTATGCTTATTCTGGACGAGGCTACATCCTCTATTGATACCAGAACTGAGATCAAGATTCAGGACTCCTTTGCGAAGATGATGAACGGCAGAACCAGCTTCATTGTTGCTCACCGCCTTTCCACTATCCGCGAGGCTGACGTTATCCTTGTAATGAAGGACGGTCACATCATCGAACAGGGCAACCATGAGGAACTCCTCGCTAAAAACGGATTCTACGCTAACCTGTACAACAGCCAGTTTGCTGTATAACACTAGTCCCGCTGTCACGAACAGCGGGACTTTTATACTCATATTCCCCCCGGATACTCCAGGGGGAATCATTTTATGTAAGTAAAATGCGATCAAAGCGCCGGAGCATTAAATCAGCCGCAAACCAGGGATCAATCCTCGTCGTCAGACTCGGGAGCGTCCCAGTTGTGCCATACGTTCTGAACGTCGTCGTTGTCCTCAAGGGCTTCCAGCAGCAGACCCATCTTCTTGATGTGATCCTCGTCGGTAAGGGTCGTGTATGTGGAGGGAACCTGCTCAGCTTCTGCGGAAACAACCTTGTAGCCCTTCTTGCCGAGTTCCTCAGCAACGGTTGCTACAGCGGAAGGATCAGTTGTTATCTCAACAACGCCGTCCTCAAAGCTGAAATCGTCGCCGCCTGCTTCAAGTATATCCTCCATTGCCTTGTCCTCGTCGATGTCGCCGTCCTCGTTGTCAAGAACAATAACACCCTTCAGCGTGAACAGGAAGTCAACGCAGCCTGTAGCGCCCATGTTTCCTCCGAACTTGTCAAAGTAATGGCGGATCTCGCCTGCGGTACGGTTTCTGTTATCGGTAAGGCACTCAACTATAACTGCAACGCCGTTCGGACCATAGCCCTCGTATACGCAGTCCTCGTAGTCGTTCTTCTCTGCGCCGCCGGCAGCCTTCTTCAGCAGACGGTCAATGTTGTCGTTCGGGATATTGTTGCTCTTTGCCTTCTGCACGAGGGCGTAGAGTCTGGAGTTGTTAGCGGGGTCAGCGCTGCCGGTCTCCTTGATGCATACGAGGATCTCACGGCTGATCTTTGTAAAAACCTTTGCTCTTGCGCCGTCCTTCTCGCCCTTCTTACGCTTGATCGTACTCCATTTTGAATGTCCTGACATAACTTATTCTCCTTGTTTTATTAGTTTTGATCCAGCCTCTGGAAGCCCTTTCCCAGGACTTCGCTCGCGCCGGTTATAATTACAAAAGCGTCCGGATCGATCTCTTTTACGATCCGCTTTACCTTTACATATTCGTTCTTGTGTACTGCAATGCACACGACCAGCTTTTCCTCGCCGGAATAGGCTCCCTCGCCGTGGAGCAGCGTAACTCCGCGTTTCTGCTTCAGGAGCTTCTCGGATATCTCGTGCGGCTTCTCTGAAAAAATCATCAGGAATTTCCCCTCGAGACCGCCGTAAACCAGCACGTCAATCACCTTTGCCTGCACAAAAACAGCGATTATCGCGTACATTACAACGTCAAGGTTCTTATAAACGATATAGCCGCTGACGGCTACAGCCGCATTCACCAGGAACGATATCTGTCCCAGCTTTATTTCGGGTCTGAACCTGTTGATTATCTTGTTGACGATATCGGTGCCGCCCGTCGTTCCCTCGCGGACGTACACGATGCCGATGCCGGCACCCATCAGAAGCCCGCCGAAAATTGAAGCCAGGATCCCGCCGCCGTTGTCCGCAATGTACACCGGAACGTCCTTAAAAAGGTAGTCGGTCATTACGGAAAGAGCCGCAACTGAAATCAACGTCTTTATCATCGTCCGCTTGTTAAGCAGAACAAATCCGGCGATGAGAAGCGGCACGTTTATCGCAGCGATAAGCGTACCGACATTAAGATCCGTCACGAAGCTGATTATCGTTGCAATACCCGTAACTCCGCCGGGCGCGATGTTATTCGGCGCCGTGAAGCAATGAACTCCCAGTGCGTACACGCCGGATCCCGCAATAATTATCAGGATATCCAGCAGCCAGCGCCGTATGCTGCGGAGCTTATCCGTTTTTTCCTTTCTGGTCATAGGAATACACCTCCGCGTTCAGACCGGAAGAGCCTCGCAAATCGCAGTAAACAGCTCCTCAATACGTTCCTGCTGCCCCGAAAGGCTGAGATACCCGAACAGAGCCTCCAGTGCAGTCGCCCTGCGGTACTCGGACGGCTTCGCGCTCTTTGGAACCGAGATACCTCCCGCGTTTCTTCCGCGACGGAGTATATCGGATTCTTTCTCAGTAAGCATAGGCTCGATAACGTCGACCGCCATGGACTGATAGGAAGCCCGCACCTGCTCGACCGCCAGGTCGTGGAGCCTCCCGGCGTTTGTGTTGCCGCGAAGCACGACCTCACGCCGCACCAGCAGCTCATAAACGCAGTCGCCGTAGAACGCAAGAACATTAGGGCTGTACGCCCCCGCTTCGCGCTCCGTCAATACTGGTAACGCCATTCCATCAACCTTTCAGTATGTAATATACGCAGCTATATTCCTCGCAGTGCGCTTCAAAAATCCCCGCCTCCTTGCGAAGCTCGCTCATGCCAAGCGATACCGAGCTATCCTCCTTGTGGACGCCCGCGTACTTTTCGGCGGCGGCGAGAAGCGGAGTGTAGTACCCCGCATTCCAGTCAAACTTAGGCGCAATGTAGAAATCCTGCACCTTCCAGCCCTGCTCCTTCGCGAGGACAAGCACCCTGTCAAGCGGCAGTATCTGCCCGAACCTGCGCTGGCAGAACACCTTAGTGTCCGGAGATGGTTCCGTCAGCCAGCTAACGTAGCGGTAAACCAGCGTACCGCCTTTTTTCAGCTTGTCGCGCAGCAATTCAAGCCGCTGCGTAACTCCATCGAATTCAACGATCCCGTTGTACCAGATCAAATCGTAGCTACCGCCGGGAAGCTCAAACTGCTGAACTGCGCAGCAGTCAAGGCCTGCCGCCTTTCCCTGCTCAGCGCGCTGCTCGTCTGTCAGGGCAGCGCAGAGTCTGCACCCGAACTTCTCGGATATCAGCCGCGGGGTGTACGTATCGTCGCCGAAGAACAGCGCCGTCTCCGGTGCTGCTCCGTTTAACATGCCAATGACCTGCTTAGCCGTTTCAACGCTGCCCGGCGAGGAACGGTCAAGCTGCTGAAGTAATACGCTGATCAGATTCATATTCGCACCTCGGAAGCCGCTGGGGTTTCCTACAGATTATCTCACGTAATTGAACTCGAAATCGTAAATGGAGACGAGATCGTCCTCCTGGATACCCTGCGCCTCCAGCTCGTCGATTATCCCGCTCGAGCGGAGCACGCGCTGGAAGTACTGGAGGCTCTCGTAGTCCTCCATATTGCAGGTGCTGAGAATCGGTGCAAGGAACGGAGCGTCCACAACGTAAACTCCGTCTATCTTCTCGACCTTGAAGCTGTGCTTCTCGGTCTCAAGCTGCTCGAGCTCCGCAAGGGTCAGCGGCTGAACCTCGAAACGCTTGGGCGGCGGGAGTTTTGACAGCTCCTCGGCTACGCAGTCCATCAGCGCGTCGGTTCCCTGAGTAGTAGCTGCGGAAATCGCAAAGAACGGAAGTCCCTTGGACTCGATGAACTCACGGAATTCGGCTACCTGCTCCTCGGTTGCCATATCGGATTTGTTGGCTGCAACGATCTGCGGCCGCTCTGCGAGATCCTCGGAGAAGTTCGCAAGCTCCTGATTTATCTTTTCGAAATCGTCTCGGGGGTCTCTGCCCTCAACGCCGGATACGTCGACCACGTGTACGATAAGACGGCAGCGCTCCACATGGCGCAGGAACGCGTGTCCGAGACCTACGCCCTCGCTCGCACCCTCGATAAGGCCAGGGATATCCGCCATTACGAATGACTGCTCCCCATGCTTCACAACGCCAAGCACCGGGGTCAGGGTCGTGAAGTGATAATTTGCGATTTTCGGCTTCGCAGCGCTTACTACGCTTATCAGCGTGGATTTGCCTACGTTCGGGAAGCCAACAAGGCCTACGTCGGCAAGGAGCTTCAGCTCAAGCACAACGTCAAAGGCTTCGCCCGGAAAACCCGGCTTCGCAAAACGCGGTATCTGGCGCGTAGGGGTCGCAAAATGGGAATTTCCCCAGCCGCCTCTGCCGCCCTTTGCTACGACCACCGGCTCGTCGTCGGAGATATCCGCCATGATCCTGCCGGTGTGCGCGTCCTTAACGATGGTTCCGCGGGGTACGCGTATCACCGTAGGCTCCATTGACTTGCCGGAGCAGCGCTTCGCACCGCCCGGCTCGCCGTCGGGAGCAATATATTTTCTTTTGTAGCGGAAGTCGATCAGTGTGGAAAGATTATCGTCAGCGACAAAAACGATATCGCTGCCTTTTCCACCATCGCCGCCGTCGGGACCTCCGGCATTCACATACTTCTCGCGGTGGAATGTCACCGCGCCATTGCCGCCGTTCCCTGCCTTGATGGATATTTCTACCTTATCAACAAACATCTATGCCGCCTCGCTTTCCTCTGTTTGTTATTTCACGTTCCAGGGCAAATATTACTCTCCCCGGATAAAAATTAAGCCGGATCTTTGCAATCCGGCTTAGTTGATTAATGAGATTGCAGAAATTAGTCAGCTGCGTAAACGCTAACCTGCTTCTTATCTCTGCCGAGGCGCTCGAACTTTACAGTTCCATCAATCAGAGCGAACAGAGTGTCATCAGAACCCTTGCCTACGTTGTTGCCAGCGTGGATATGTGTGCCTCTCTGTCTAACGAGAATGCTGCCTGCGGATACTACCTGCATGTCAGCGCGCTTAACGCCAAGTCTCTTGGACTCGGAATCACGGCCGTTCTTGGTAGAACCCATACCTTTTTTATGAGCGAAATACTGTAAATCAATTCTAATCATTGTTATATTCCTCCTGTTATCATTCGGAAGTCAAGCTTCCCTTGTCTCAACCTTTACCCCCGGATACTTTGCCTGAATATACTCCATGTGGTCACGGAACGCTTCAAGCAATTTTTCGCTGGGGTCATCAGAACTGTTCAGACGGAGTTCGATCCGGTTCTCGCCTACCGCCGCGTCAGCGTCAGCATGGAAGAAATCCGTAACGGTATTGCACACGAGCTGTACGGCAGAGCTTACAGCGGAGCAGACGATATCCTCGCCCTCCTCGCCGTAACCTGCGTGTCCAGTCACAACAAAGCCGTATATCCTACCCTCTCGCCTGGCAAACACTATCCGAAGATTATGCGTTGATTGCTTCAATTCTTACCTGGCTGTACGGCTGTCTGTGGCCCATCTTTCTCTTGCTGCTCTTCTTGGGCTTGTAGGTGAAAACGGTGATCTTCTTGGACTTGCCGTTCTTGAGCAGAGTAGCCTTTACGCTTGCTCCGTCAACATAGGGAGCGCCGACCTTAACGCCGTCGTCCTTGCCTACCATGATAACCTTGTCGAATGTGATCTCGCCCTCGGCCTCGAGCTTCTCGATGAAGACGATGTCGCCCTCTTTAACCTGATACTGCTTTCCGCCTGTTTCGATTACTGCGTACATTTTGTTTACCTCTTTTTATTCAGACTCGCTGCGTCGGGGTTGCATTTCTGCGCTTACGAGCTGTTTCCACTAACGGGCACAACTCACCCTGCACATGCGGCAAAGTAATTATAACACATACAATTCCCTTTGTCAAGGGGTCTGGAGCAATTTTTCCCGAATATTTTCAAATTGTTCCGCCGCCGTTCCGGAACAGACGTTTCCGCTCCACCGCAATGAAATAACCGACGCCCACCGCGTCCGCGAGAAACCAGCCTATCGGAATTGATATCCATATGCCGAAAACGCCGATTTCCGGAACCGCAGACAGCAGATTAGCAAGCAGCACGCGGGTCCCAAGCGAAAAAACAGTAAGCACAACGGACATCACCGGCTTGTTTACAGCGCGATAGTAGCCGTACAACATGAATAGAATTCCGATCCCGATGTAGCACGCGCCTTCCGTCCGGAGGTACTGCACACCGACCTCGATCGTCTCTCGGCTGGAGCTGTCCACGAATGCGCTCATCAACGGCTCCGCCAGCAGGCACACCGCCGCGCTCACCGCGATACAAAACAGCACAACGCTGATAGCCGACTGCCTTATCCCGCCGCGGATACGTTCGTTTTTGCCCGCGCCGTAATTCTGGGCGGTGAACACTGAGAACGCATTGCCGAAGTCTTGAACCGGCATGTACGCGATCGTGTCTATCTTCACAGCTACCGAAAACGCCGCCATGACCACCGAGCCGAAGCTGTTCACGACTGTCTGCACCATCAGAATTCCCAGATTCATCACCGATTGCTGCAAGCAGGTAAATCCCGACAGCGACAAAATACTGCGGAAATTCCGGCTGTCCCATCGCATATCCCGGCGGGTCAGCCGGAACTCGGGATAAGCCGCGATGAAATATACAAGTACGCCGACGCCGGAAACATACTGCGCTATGGCCGTAGCCAGCGCGGCTCCCATTATTCCCATGCCTAACGGTATGACAAAAAGCAGGTCAAGTCCGACATTCAGCGCCACGGACACTCCCAGGAAAATCAGCGGCATGGTGGAATTTCCCATGCCGCGCAGTATGTTGGAGATGTAATTATAAAGGAAGACCGCGAAAAAACCAGTGAACACGTAAACTAGGTATGTGTGCATGTCGCCGGTCAGTTCCTCCGGGACGTTCAGCAGGGAAATTATCGGGTCAGTAAGCATGTAAAATGCGGCGGTTATCAGCAATGTAAGTATTCCGATTATCCCCGCTGACATGAATATGCCATTGCGTATGGAGTCCTGCTCTTTTCTGCCAAACGCCATTGATATAAACGAGCCGGTTCCCAGCGATAACCCGATTATAACCGAGGTCAGGAACGTCATGAGCGTATACGACGAGCCGACCGCAGCCAGCGCGTTGTCGCCGATGTACTTCCCGACGACCCATGTATCAGCCAGATTATAGAACTGCTGCAATACGTTTCCCAGCATAAGCGGCACGGCGAACGCCCACAATCCGCCGGTTATGCTGCCGGAGGTAAGATCTCTGTTTTTCTGCATTTTATATTCCATTAATGTTTGATCACAATAAAATAAGCATTGCTTCATTAATTATAGCCCAATCACCTTGTTTTGTCAAGCAGAAACCCCGCTGGATTTCTCCGGCGGGGTCGGTTTATGCAGTTAGCCGATGATTAGAAATCAACGTCTGTGTCGTAGTAGCAGCACTTGAGCAGCTTCTCCATCTCCTCAGGCGAGGGCTGACGGGGGTTAGAACCGGTACATGCGTCTGCGATAGCGTTAACTGCGATGTCGTGTACTCTCTCAAGGAATACATTCTCGGGAACGAAGCCCTGCTCGCAGGGATAGCTGTCTGCACCGTAGTTCTTGATGCAGTGCGGGATCTTGAGCTGATCGTTCATGCCGCGGAGGTACTTGATGAGGGAAGCGATCTTCTCATCATCGTTGGAGCCTTCGAGGTGCATGTAATCAGCAATAACGCCGTAGCGCTTCTTAGCTGTCGGATCCTTAGCGTTGAACGCGATTACCTTAGGCAGGTACATTGCGTTTGCTGCGCCGTGGATAATATGTGCGCCGTAATCCTGGAAGATAGCGCCGGTCTTGTGAGCCATGGAATGAACGATGCCAAGCAGTGCGTTAGAGAACGCCATACCAGCAAGGCACTGTGCATTGTGCATTCTTGCACGTGCAGCCATGTCGCCGTTGTAGGACTTTACCAGGTCAGCCTGGATCATCTCGATAGCGTGGATAGCGAGTGCGTCTGTGAAGTCGCAGTTAGCGGTGGATACATATGCCTCGATAGCGTGGGTCATAGCGTCCATACCGGTATGAGCTGTCAGCTTCTGCGGCATTGTCTCTGCGAGGTCGGAATCAACGATGGCAACATCAGGAGTGATCTCGAAGTCTGCGATCGGGTACTTGATGCCGTTGTCGTAGTCGGTGATGATGGAGAACGCGGTAACCTCGGTAGCAGTACCGGAAGTGGAAGGAATAGCGCAGAAGTGTGCTTTCTTTCTCAGCTCAGGGATACCGAATACCTTGCACATATCCTCAAAGGTACATTCCGGATACTCGTACTTGATCCACATTGCCTTAGCAGCGTCGATAGGAGAGCCGCCGCCCATTGCTACGATCCAGTCTGGCTGGAAGTCGAGCATCTTTGCTGCGCCGTTCATAACGGTGGTTACAGAAGGATCAGGCTCAACGCCGTCGATGATCATTACTTCAAAGCCAGCTTCCTTCAGATAGTTCTCTGCTTTGTCAAGGAAGCCGAAACGCTTCATAGAGCCGCCGCCGACAACGATAACAGCCTTTTTGCCCTTGAGAGCCTTCAGGTTCTCGAGTGCGCCCTTTCCATGATAGACATCTCTCGGTAAAGTAAATCTAGCCATTGTAAGTGTACCTCCATTTGTGAAAGTCTTGTGAAAAACCGACAGATTTTTTCAATAATAGCCATCGGTTTTTATTGATATTATTATAACATCATTCTCACTTATTGTAAAATGCTAAATCGGCATATCTATCATATCTTTTATGCATAACACACAGTTTTCACAATTTCACCAAAAAACTTTAGTGCATATTTAACAAACCAAACAAGGACAGGTCAACTTTCGTCAGCCTGTCCTTGTTATTATTATGTCATTCGCGCTTGATAGCCTCCATTGCGGAGATGTGCACCGCCTTGTTTGCAGGGTAGAATCCCGAGCCGAGTCCTATGCAGATTGAAAACAGTATAGCAAAGGCATAAAGCCACAGCGGAACAATGGACATCGGACTGTTGGCAGGATCCATTGCGGTGGTTATCATTGTCCACAGCGAGCCTATGTCAGTTATCTGCATTGACTTCGCCGCTTCATTGGTAAAGACATTCATACCCACCGAAATGAAGAAACTCAGTATGCTGCCTATAAAACCGCCGATAAGCCCGATAAACCCCGCCTCCATGAGGAACACGGTCCGTATATTGCCAAGGAAGCACCCGAGCGCCTTCATAACGCCGATCTCACGCGTACGCTCAGATATCGACATTATCATAGTATTCGTAATACCGAGAGCCGCTACGAACAGAGAAACCGCGCCAAGTCCGCCAAGCATCATCTGCTGCTTGCGAGCCTCTTCCTCAAGTGGCTTACGGACCGACTCCATAGAATAGGTGGAATAGCCAAGCTTCTTGATTGCGCTTTCAATGTCAGCGACCTGCGAGATATCCTTCGCCTTGACGTATATCTCGCTGTATTCCATCTTATTCTGGTCTGCGGACGGATAGAACATCTTATACAGCGCCTGGAGATCGCTGGTAAAGAATATCAGTCCCTCGCTGGTGGAATAGTCCTTGTTGTAATCTTCCTTGACTACGCCCGTAACCTTTACCTCCTGGTATTTCTTGGAATCCGAATTATCGTAGCTGTAAAGCTCCAGCTTGAGCGTCTGCCCGTTAAGCTGCATGTAAGGATCAGGAAGCGCCGATGAATCATTCTCGGTCATCTCACCGGTGTTGGGATCGTATGAGTACATATAATCCCAGCGGCTTATCGTGTTATTGCCGTCGGGGCGCATGGAGTCCATCAGATTGTACGCTGTGTACTGTCCCGCAAGCACCTCAAAACTGTTCTTCGGGTAGGAGCCTTCTATTAGCTGAAATCCGAATTTCTCCATTGCGTCCTTGTTTATGCCGACTACATTAACCCACTGCATCACGTAGCGGTCGTTATCTCCGGCATAAACTGTCATGTTTACATTGTTAAGCTGGCTTTTTCCGACCGCGACATCGACATTTGCGATGTTCTGGAATTTCTTGATAGCCGTGTCGTCCAGCTTGGAGTCCTTACGTCCGCTTGAATATACCTGTATAAGGGTCAGGTCGCCCATGCCCTCAAGCATGATCTGCTGCGAATTCTGAACTCCGAAGCCGATCGACATCATAGTTACGATGGCACAGCAGCCAACCACAACGCCCAGGACAGTCAGGATAGTTCTCGACTTCCTGCGCGTCAGGTTTTGCAGGCACATCTTTATCATGTCTAAAATTTTCATGGCTCGTCACCATTAAACCTTTGTCTTATCGTCGCTGTCGGACTTTTCGTCCTCGTCGTCCAGCTCGTCCTCCCAGTCGATATCGTCTGCTGTGAGCTTCTTGCCGTTCTTGTGCTTCTTCCTGAGAACAACGACGAGCACTACAACGCCAGCAGCAACCAGTACTGCGCCGCCTATTATTACAACTATCCACGGGAATCCGCCCTCGCCGTCAACATCTGTGGTTTCAGCGGTCATGGGGTAATCCGGGAAATCCCACTGCTGCTCTATAACGTTCAGGGATACGGGAAGCTCCTTTACGATCTCGTTCATGTTGGAGTCCTCATATGTCACCTTGAGAATAAAGCTGACCGTGCCGGCTCTTGTAGGAGTTATAACGAAGTCTGCGGTGCCGTTTCCGCCGGCTGTGATATTGCCTATTACCTTCTCGGTGTTGAGCGCTGTGTAGCCCGGGTCGCTGTAATCGCCGCCGTCGTCGTAGCCGCCCATACCATAGTCGTAGCCTGCGCTGCCCATTGCACCGCCGTCGTCGTACATTATATCAGAAGCAACGGCATAGCCGCCTATCATTACATCGCTCTGATACGCCATATCGGACATCAAAATATCTCCGGTGCTTCCCGCCATGGTATTTCCGGATTCTGCTGTCGGAACAGAGGTATTCCCGGACTCGGAAGTCGTTCCGCCGATATCGGCGTTGTCGTCGACCGGTCCTTCGTCTGAACTGCTGGTATCGCTTACGATCTCGACCTTAACATTGGAGGCGTCCGCGCGTCCCTTGTTCATGTAGCTGAGGGTTATGTAAACCTCGTTGCCTACGTAAATATCGTATGTGGGCTTGCTTACGGAAAGAGTCAGCTTATCGGGCTGATAAAGCGGAACATAGATGGTCTGCTCAGAGGTCATGCTTGTACGGGTGTCACCTACAAGGTAATCGTACTTGAAGGACACGGAAATGGAAGATGTTCCCGTAGCCGCTGTAGGAAGCGCCCTGAGCTGTATGGACTCGCTTGCCGCGCCCGCAGCGGGGAGGTTCGCATAGTAGAAGGAACTGCTGCCGCCGTAGATAGACAGGTCGCCGCTTGCGTTTACGGTCATTACCATGTTCTCTACTCCGGTGGTTGCGTTTGTGTTGTAGAAATCAAGATCAAGGGTAAATACGTCGCCTGCCGCGATCTGGTCTGCGCCGATGTCGTACTTGCCGATGATGATATTCGGAGCCGCTCCGGTATCCTTGCCGTCGGCTGCCTTGTTAGGAGCCGCGATGATAACCACGGAGGAGGAACTCTCGCCCTGCTTGATGGAAGTATTTCTGCCGTAGCTGTACTTCATTGCCGCAGTGATTCCCTGCTTTGCGGCGGTGATATCCTCAAGGGTCCTGAACTTAACCTTTACAGAAGCCGTAGACTGCGGTCTGATGATGTCAATGAACGCAGATTCTGTTCCGTCAAGGAAGTAGAACGCGTCCGTGCCGGTCAGGTCAACAAATACGTCCCTTACGGTGATGTCGCCGTAGTTCTTTACGGTGATGGTGTACTCGTAATCAGTGTTGGGAACTATCGCGGAATCGAGCTTTTCGCCAGTGATGCGGAGCACCGGAGCAGTTGATACTTCCGAATTCATGCTGATCGTGCCGGTCTTGGTCTCGGTCGTAACAGTGCCGCTCTTGTCGTAGCGGTACTCAAGCTCAACATCGAGGGTCTGGCTAACGCTTGCAAGCTCCGCGGCGGTATCAAAGCGTACAAGAATGCGCTTCTGACCGCCCGCCTTTATCTTATCGACAAAGAATGTATCAGTGCCGTTTGTGATATTGATCCCCTCGCCGCCCTTTACCTTGACGGTGATGTTCTCCATATCCTCGTTGCCCTTGTTAACAATAAAGAAAGCCTTGCGGTAGCTCTTGCCAGCCTGGAGGTCGAAATCAAGCGGGGTCGAGGAGATTATCGGCAGCGGAGCTGTCTCAGCGGCCTTCTGACCGAACATTACGAACGCTTCCTCGTATGTGCCTTCCTTTTCATCGCCGCCGGAAACATAGTTATACTTGAGGTTTGCCGTGATGGACTGCTTGATGGCGGTGATATCCTTCATAGTGCGGAACTTCATCGTTATCTGCTTTGTTGTCCCGATCGGGATATCCTCAAAGTACCTGGATGCAGTGCCGTCGGTTATAACGATATCGTCTGTGCTTGTGAAGTTCACGAACAGACCCTTTATATCTGCGGAGCCGCTGTTCTTTATCGTGAGAACGCCGCTGTAGCTCTTATCCGGATCAATGTCAGCCTCTGTCATTGAGAAGCTTGCGTCGATAACCGGATATACCTTTTCCTCGGTGGATATCTCCGCGGCGGCGGCTACCTGTGCAGTAGCGCTTCCGGTGGTCTCCGTAGAGCCGTTGTCATAATAATATCTGAGGTTTACCGTGAAATTCTGCTTCTCAGATGTTATTTTGCCGAGCGCTTTATACTTTATTGTGAGTATCTTCTCGTCCTTGAAGCCGAGGCTCTCGATATCCTGTGTGCCGGTGCCTTCCTTAATGAGTATCTCCTCAGCGGAAGTGACCTCTGCAAGTATATTGTACGCGGAGGTTGCTCCGAGGTTTTTCAGGCGGATCTTGAATTCACCTTCCTCGCCCGCCTTGATGGGGCTGTCAGGCTCCACTGCGGTTATCTTGATTATAGGCTCCGGGTTGGACTCGTCAGGAGTTGGCGTGCTGTCAGAAGTTGTGCACTCAAGCACGTTTACCGAGCCGTCCACATAGTCGCTTCCGCCGATGTAGCCTACCTTGAAGCCGAAGTTCTTGTCGTCGCCGACCCACTTGCAGTCCTTCAGTACTATGTCGTATCTTAATAACTCATCGCCCTGCGAAACGACAGTCAGGCTCTCAAGAGTGCCCTTGAAGCTGTCCACGGACTTGAGGAAGTCGATTCCGGCTCCGCCGCCGGTCACCTGGCTTGTCTTGACCTTGATATCCTTTATCGTCATTTTCATAACGAAGGAGGTATTTTTATAAATAGTCTTCTGCTCTTTTCCCTTGCTGTCAAGAATCGAGTAATTTACTACAACAGGGTTCAGGGTAAGCCCCGCATCGTCTTTCTTGTCGCCGGGATTCTGTGTTTCCGACGTGCTGGAAGTGGTACCGTCATCAGCATACGCGGCTAACGGGATCACTGGAACGGACGCCGCTGCCAGCGACGCGCTCAGAAGTATTGATAATATCTTACTTATTCTCTTGCTCATTGTGCTCTCCTTTTGTATCGCTTACTATTCTTCCGTCGACGAGCGTTACTATTCTGTCTGCATATTGCGCCAGCTCCGGGTCGTGCGTTACAAGTACTATGGTCTGATTATATTTTCTTGCAAAGGACTTGATCATGTCCATTACCTCAATGGTCGTTTTTGAGTCGAGGTTTCCGGTAGGCTCGTCGGCGAACACTACGTCAGGTCTAGCGACGAACGCCCTCGCGATTCCGACTCGCTGCTGCTGACCGCCGGACATCTGCCGTGGATAGTGCTTCAGTCGGTTCCCCAGACCTACTTTTTTCAGCATTGCGACCGCTTTACGCGTTCTGTCGCGCTTGCCGTCTCCACGGAACATCAGCGGCATTGCTACGTTTTCCACCGCGTTCATGAACGGCAGCAGATTATATGACTGGAACACAAATCCAATGTGTTTCTGTCGGAACGCCGCAAGCTGATTTTCACTCAGACGCGTTATAGGAACTCCTCTTATGTAAACGTCCCCGAATGTCGGTTTTTCAAGACCGGCAAGCTGATTCAGCAGCGTGGATTTACCCGAGCCAGACGTACCGAAAATGCAGCAGAGCTCGCCTTCCATTATGTCGAGGTTGATTCGTTTCAGCGCTACTACGGATTCCCCGCCTTCAAGCGTGTACTCCTTACGGAGATCCTTGACGTGGATCATCACCCTGCGTTTTCTTGGCTTCTCGTTTTCTTCCATGCTGTCACCCCCTTTAGCTTTCTACCAATAAAACAGTCGTAATATGGTTAAGGTTGCACTTTTTCCAAAGATACAATATATCATTTTCACATATCAGTATATCATTTTTGATATTATTTGTCAATAACTGTTACAGAAATGTAATATTATATTAAGAAACTGTACAAAAAAGGCAGTGCATAACTGCACCGCCCAAATATGCCGGAAAAATCAATTGCTCTTGGGCATAACAGAAGCGATCGCGCCCGCAACATTGCTGATAGGCATTGTCTGGAGGTAGATCTTGCCAGGACCAGTAACAACAGTATTGAACAGACCTTCGCCGCCGAACAGTACGTTACCGATACCCTTTACGGTCTGGATATCAATTGTGCAGGAGCCTGACATAGCAGCCAGATAACCGGTGTCAATAAGCATCTGCTGACCTGCCTGCAGCTCGTACTCAACAACGTAGCCGTCGATTTCGACGAACGCCATACCAGTTCCATGGAGCTTCTGCATGATAAAGCCCTCGCCGCCGAAGAATCCAGCGCCGAGCTTCTTCTGGAACGCGATGGAAAGCTCAACGGAAGGCTCGGAAGCCAGGTAGCCGGACTTCTGAACGATAAAATCGCCCTTGCTTACATCAATAGGAATGATGGAACCGGGGAAGCTGGACGCAAACGCGATCATTCCCTGACCGCCGACAGCGGTGTATGTATTCTGGAAAATGGACTCGCCGGAGAACATTCTGCTGAACGCCTTTCCAACACCTCCTGCACCAGTTTCCATCTTCATGTTGGGAGTCATCCAGGACATTGCGCCCTTCTCGCACTTGATGGACTCGCCAGCCTCAAGATAAACGATTACGACAGGCAGCGGCTCGCCTTTGATTTCATATCTCATATAATTTTCCTCCATAGCCAAATATATAGTTGTAAGGTACCGGACATTTGCTTTTCTTATTATACAGTAAAAATATCCAATTGTCAAGCTGTTTTTGCAAGTTTTTACAGCCTTTTTGCTGAAAGAATCACCAGATACGCCGCCGTGATGAAGAAAGTAGGACTCGCTCCCCCGGCTTTGAAAAGCACCGCTCCGGCTATTACCGCGGAAATAATTCCGCAGATTCTGAGCGCCGTATCTACATTTTCGGGGGCCGCACGGGATATCAGCAGTAGTTTCAGCAGGCGGCGTCCGTCGAACTCCCCGAGCGGGAGCAGATTGAACACTCCGGCCGCAAAGCTGACCGCGGCTATTCGCCCCTCCCCTGCCGCGAGGAAAACTCCGCCGAGCAGGAAATTCATCGCGCACCCCGCAGCGTAGACTGCCGCCTGAAGTCCCGGCGGAGCGCTTTCCACGGCGCTGGCGCTCAGGCGTATCCCGGCTCCGTAGAATGTCAGGCTGTCGGGCGACATTCCACAGAGCCGCATTACGGCAAGGTGGGCAAGCTCGTGAGCGGTGCATATCCCAAGCGCGGCGAAACCAAACCCGGAATAATCCCAAATGAAAAACACAGCAAGCACTGCAAAAAACGAAAAATCCCAGCGGAGCGCCGTCCGCTTCAGCTTCAACTCTATCATGCTACAATGTATTCCTGTCTGTCCAAAAATAGAACAAGCCCCGCCATTTCTGACGGGGCTGTAATTATTAGTCAGCGAATACTGCGCCGGTATTGGAGGAAGTAACCATCTTCGCGTATCTCTTGAGGTAGCCTTCAAGCTCCTTCGGAGGAAGAATGCCCTTCTCCTTGCGCTTTGCGATCTCTGCGTCGTCAACAAGCAGAGTAATGCTGCGGTTCGGAATGTCAATGTGGATCTTATCGCCGTCCTCAACGAATGCGATCAGACCGCCCTCGGCGGCCTCAGGGGAAACGTGTCCGATAGCCGCGCCTCTGGAAGCGCCGGAGAAGCGTCCATCTGTGATGAGCGCAACGTTTCCGTCAAGACCCTTACCAACGATCGCCGCAGTCGGAGCCAGCATCTCAGGCATTCCGGGACCGCCCTTCGGACCTTCGTAGCGAATTACTACAACGTCGCCTGCCTTGATGTCGCCGCCGAGGATAGCGTCGCATGCTGCCTGTTCGCCGTTGAATACGCGCGCCGTACCGGTGAAGTCCATCATCTCGGGCTTTACTGCGCCCTGCTTAACTACGGAACCATGCTCTGCAAGGTTGCCGCTCAGGATAGCGATACCGCCGTCCTTGCGTATCGGGGAGTCGATTTTGTGAACTATAACGCCGTCTGCGTCCTTTGCCTTTGCGATACGGTCAGCCTGAGTACCGGAAACGGTCAGTACATCAGTGTTTACGTGGCCGCCCTTTGACAGCTCGCGGATCACAGTCTGGATTCCGCCTACCGCGTTAAGGTCAGTGATGAACACGCTGGAAGCAGGGTTCAGCTTTGCAAGCTGCGGGGTCTTTCTGCTCATCTGGTCGATGTCGTCGAGGGAGATGTCGACCTTAGCTTCGTGTGCGATAGCAAGCAGGTGAAGTACGGTGTTGGAGGAAGCGCCGATCGCCATATCGGTTGCGAGAGCGTTCAGCATGTTCTTCTTGGTGAGGATATCGAGCGGACGGATATTCTGCTTTACAAGCTCAACAGCGCGCTCGCCGGACTCCTTTGCAAGTCTGCGGCGTGCGGAGTTTACAGCAGGCTCGGTTCCGGCGGTCGGGAGAGCAAGACCCATAGCCTCGGTCAGGCAGTTCATGGAGTTTGCGGTGTACATGCCGGAGCAGCTTCCGCAGGTGGGGCATGCGTTATCTTCGAAATCCTTGATAACATCGTCGCCGATCTCGCCGTTGGAATACTGACCGATAGCCTCGTAGATCTCAGAATAGCCTACGCGCTTGCCCTGTACGCAGCCGGGATTCATAGGACCGCCGCTGCAGAAGATAGCCGGGAGGTTCATTCTTGCCGCTGCAAGCACCATTCCGGGTACTATCTTGTCGCAGTTCGGAATGAATACAACGCCGTCCAGCGGGTGAGCGGTCAGCATTACCTCGATGGAGTCAGCGATGAGCTCTCTGGAAGCGAGGGAATATCTCATGCCCTTGTGGTTCATTGCGAGGCCGTCGCATACGCCGATGGTGAAGAACTCAAACGGAACGCCGCCCGCATTTCTGATACCGTCCTTTACTGCGCGGGAGATCTCGTGCAGATGCATATGTCCGGGGACGTAATCGCTGGCAGCACAGACAACCGCGATGAACGGTCTGTGCATTTCGCTGTCAGTTACGCCAAGAGCCTTGAGTATCGCTCTGTGAGGAGTTTTCTCTACTCCTTCTTTAATAAGATCACTTCTCATGATTTTTCCTTTCCGCCCGGATTCCGGGTCACGAAATTTATTTGCAGGAACGGTGGAGCATTGCGGCTCCGATTATGCCTGCGTCATTACCGAGGGAGCAAATCACGATCTCGGTATTTTTAGCGCTTCTCTTGGAATAAACCTGCTCTGCGACCGCCTTTTTCAGCGGAACGAGCAGCGTGTCGCCCTCGTTGCAGACTCCCCCGCCGATACAGAGTATATCCGGCTGGAAGATGTTGATAACGTTCGTTATCCCCACCGCGAGGTACTTCACATAAAGGTCCGTAACGAGCTTTCCGGCTTCGTCGCCCTGCTTCATAGCTATGTAAGCAGTCCGGGCGCTGACCTTTCCTTCGTTCTTTATTAATTCTGCCATGAGACTGTCCGGGAACTTCTCGGCGTACTCGCGCGTGGTATTCACAAGCCCGGTCGCGGAGGAATATGCTTCAAAACAACCCTTGCGGCCGCAGGTGCAGGGTCTGCCGTCCACCTCGATGACCGTATGACCTATCTCGCCGCCCGCAAAATTCGAGCCGCTGTAGATTTTCCCGTCAATGATGATACCAGAGCCTACGCCTGTTCCGAGCGTGATCACTACCGCGCTTCCCGCGCCCTTTGCTGCGCCTGCGCAGTACTCGCCGTAGGCTGCCGCGTCCGCGTCGTTGCCGAGGTATGTGGGGACGCCGAACTTGGATTCAATATCGGTACGCAGCGGAGCATTTACGAATCCGAGGTTATTCGAGTATTCCACCACGCCGGTCGCCTGGTTGCAGGTTCCCGGGCAGCCGATACCGATGGAAGCAAGCTGCTGCGAAGTTATTCCCGCTTCAGCGCAGGCAAGCTCCGCGGCGCGGATTATGTCCGCGAGTATCTCCGCGTAGGGTCTCGGTGAGTTGGTCTTGACTTTGGAGCGTGCGACTATCTCGCAGTTTTCATTCACGATTCCGCATGCTATGTTGGTTCCGCCGATGTCTATGCCGAGGTGTCTCTCCATGTTTGCCATGCTGCGCCTCCTGTCAGGTTCAGATGATGTCGGTGAGAATAATTGTTCCCTTACCGGTTACGGTGTACTCGCCAGTGCCGGCGGTGATGAACAGGCTGTCGCCCTTCTTTGCCGCAGCCTTCTCAGAGCCTGCCGCGATCTCAAATGCTCCGTCGAGCACGAGCAGGGAATTGAACGAGCCTTCGCCCGCTGTGAGCTTTGTGGTGCCGTCAAGCTCCAGCTTGTTTACATTGAAATACTCGCAGGAGCGCAGCAGCGTCTCCTTGCCGCCCTCGATGGCTGTGGGAGCGCCCTGAGCGGTGGTCGGGTACTTCGGAGGCACAAGGTTGGTGACTTCTTTCGCCTTCTCAACATGGAGTTCACGGGGCTTGCCGTCCTTGCCAACTCTGCCGTAGTCGTAGATACGGTAGGTGGTGTTGGAATTCTGCTGGATCTCAGCAATGAGGATTCCCTTGCCTATTGCATGCAGAGTTCCGCTCTCAATAAAGAACACGTCGCCCTTGTGCACCGGAACGTTGTTTGTAACTTCAAGCAGAGTATTGTTCGCGATGCGCTCCGCGAACTCCTCCTTGCTTATCTCGTGCTTGAAGCCGTAGAGAAGCTCCGCGCCGGGGTCGCAGTCAACGATGTACCACATTTCGGTCTTGCCGTACTCGCCCTCTACACGCAGTGCGTACTCATTTGAGGGGTGCACCTGAACGGAGAGGTTGTCCTTCGCGTCGATGAGCTTTATCAGCACCGGGAAGTACTCAAAACGGCCGCAGTTCTTGCCGAGGACGCCCTTACCCTTTGCCGCTATGTAGTCGGAAAGGGTCTTTCCATCGAACTCGCCGCCGGTGATAACGCTCTGACCGTCCTTGTGGCAGGAAAGCTCCCAGCTTTCCGCAATTCTGTCGGAATCGAGCTGCTTGCCGTATTCCTCACGAAGTCTGTTGCCGCCCCAGATGTAGTCCTTGCAGGGCGCTTTAAGCTTTAAAATTGCCATAATTATGTATCCTTTCTTTGCGTCTCAGCAGCCTGGCTCAGTATCCCAGGCTCTCATTGACGATGATTACTTTTATTCGGTCGGGGACGCGCTGCTGCTCCAGCCTTACGAACGAGCAGCATACTCTGCCCTCGCTGCGGCAGTGCGAGCAAGTGCCCGTTACCTCGCACGGGGTCTTGCAGTTCAGCCGCTTTGTATTCATCGGAGCAGCCACCTGCTCCACCCGACAGACCGCCTCGTCCATGTCCTTCACTATCTTGTTGGTTCCAACGATCAGCACTACCTGAGCCGGTCCGTAGATCATTGCCGCGACGCGGTTTCCCCTGCCATCGACATTGTACAGTGCGCCGTCCTCCGTGACCGCGTTGCTGCTTGCGAAAAATGTATCAGAAACAAACGCCTTGTGCAGTATGTCCTCTACCTCATCAGGGGTCTTTCCCTCGGAGCGGTCAAGGTACACACCCTTGAATTCCGTCATGAGCAGCTCTTTCACGCCGCTTTCTTCAAGCGTCATGGAGCCTCCGGCGGTTATCAGCTTATCGTTTTTTACAAGTTCCCGAACCAGGTCGTAGAGCTGCTCGCGCGTTTCCACGTAGTAGGGCTTGATTTTGTTGCGCTCCAGCGCTTTCATCGTGCGCTGTATTCTTTCTTCCATGCCGTGCCTCCTGTTATTCCTCGTTCTGACCGGACTTCTGCTGAATTGTCGTGATGGAGTTATCCGATACAGTGAAGCTTCCGTCGTCGCCGTACACGCCGTAGGGTACGTAGTAATCGGCGGGGTTGATGCCGTACTTTACAGTGTTCAGCATTGCCGCCTTGCGCGCGGAAAGAATGTCCGCCGTGAGGTCAGTCTCCGCGTTGAGGATATCCTCGGCGTATGCGGTGAGCAGAGAGCCGTCAATGTAGGAAACATTCTGGTTCACAAGCTCTATCAGCAGGGAACCGATCATGTTGAATCTGTAGGACTCGTCCTCGCCGAAATCCGCGAACATTATATAACGGAACACCTTCTCAGCTGTAAAGATCTGGTCGCCGGAGTTTATCGCCTCGACTTCAGTTCCGTCGGTGATGAGGAGCGTTTTCGCAACGTTGTACTCCACGTTTCCATAGGTCGCTATCAGCCCGGTGAGGGTCGCGCGGTCGAACTTCACGTAGCCGTCAAACTTTATACCAAGTGCGTCGGACACTGCAGCGGCAACCCCCTGACCGCCCTGCGCCGCATAGATGTTCGGGAGCGTTCTGCCGGAGGAAGCAAGCGCTATTCCGTCAGTAACCGGAATAAACAGCAGGCGGTTGTCGACTGCATTGTAAGTCACCGCAATGAACAGCGACGGCATATCCGCAGAGCCGTCGGATATCATTGTCATGACCGACAGATCCATGCTGTGATCCGGCACAAAATCATCGGAAAGGGTGCCGTCGGTGCTCAGCCCGGTCTCCTGCGACTTGGGGAACAGAAAGTCCCGGAAGGAAAATATCGCCATGATTATCATAGCAAGAGTTATACAAAACGCTATTAAATATATATACCAGTTGCTCTTTCTGCGTACTGCCATAGATTCTGCCTTTCGCGACTGCTTTTTCAAAAAAAATGCCATCACCCGGAAAAGGTATTGAATTTTTCGGGAATTAGTAATATAATATACAAGGCGATATCAGAAAAAGAAGTCAATAGTTTTTCATCAATAAATGCCTTATAATATTATACCACACTTTTTCTGAAATTTCAACACATTGAGGAGCGAACATGAAGAATTTTTATCACAGAGCATGGGCGGAAATCAATCTCGACGTCCTGAAAAATAATATAGAGATCATCAGGGAATACTCCGGAAACCGCGATATTATCGCAATAGTAAAGGCAAACGCCTACGGTCACGGCGACGCGGAATGCGCGCTTGCAATGAACCACATCGGCGTAAAGCACTTCGCGGTATCCAATCTGTGGGAGGCTCAGAATCTTTCCTCGGCCGGGGTCGAGGGCGATATACTGCTTTTCGGTTACTGCGATATTCCGCTGATTTTCGAAAATCTTGACAAGAACTACATATTTACAGTCGGAAGCGTTCCCTACGCAAGGGAGCTTTCCGAGGCGGCTGTGAAGGCTGGTCTGAAGATACCGGTGCATATCAAGTTCGACACCGGAATGTGCCGTGTAGGTATAACAACGGCGGAGGAAGCAGATCAGATACTTGCCCTTTCGGGGCTTGACTGCCGCGCAGGATACACGCACTTCTCCGTTGCGGACTCCCTCGAAAAGGAAGATGTGGAGTTCACCGAGAAGCAGTACAAAAAGCTCGCGGACATCTGCCATGCAAGGAAGCTTCCCATGCATTCCCAGAACAGCGGCGGCATACTGTTCCACAAGGATTTCGACGGCGACTTTATCCGCGCAGGCATAGTGATGTACGGACACCGCCCGAACACCGAATACCCGCTCCCGGACGGAATCAAGTCCGTATTCAGCATGAAGGCGGTAATCAGCCAGATAAAGACCATCAAGCCCGGTGACACGGTAAGCTACGGCAGGACGTTCAAGGCAGATCACGAGACCCGGCTCGCGCTTATCCCCTGCGGATATGCAGACGGCTTCAACCGCAGGCTCTCCGGTCAGTGGAATGTACTGATTCACGGCAAGCCGGCTCCGGTCTGCGGACGTATCTGCATGGATCAGACACTTGTGGACATCACGGATATCCCGGAAGCGCAGATAGGCGACGAGGTAACGGTCTACTCTGACGAAACTTTCGGCGGCTCCTCGGTCGACCATGCAGCCGACCTCATCGGAACGATAAGCTACGAACTGCTTTGCTGCATAGGAACGCGAGTTCCCCGAATCTTCATCGAAAATGGCAAGGAAAAGGACATTCTCAGATATATTTGACCTATAAAAATCCCGGCAGCGTAACGCGGAACGTCTATGGGATATATTATCACGCAAAAGTCCGAAACGAACGGTCACTCGGTTGTTTCGGACTTCTTTTGTGCGTCTGACAAAATCTGTCCGGCACCGATAAAGTAAACCTCTATGTTCTGTCGGCGTTTGCCATCAGCTTTTTCATTTGTGCTCTCTTTTCTTCTTTGTCATGGCCGTTCGCTTTATTACCCGGTTGTACAAAATAAGGACAGCCATAACGTAACTGTCCTTGTGAATGGTGTTTACTCTGTTATTTTGAACTTTGATTTGGAGATGTATTATCGTTAATTATCCATTTCCCGGATTTTATATCTTGGGTCAGGTAAAAATACTGTTCAGTATAACCGTCGTCTAAAAATGTCTTGTTATGGTCGTACTCCGTATAATATTTAGCCCATACGACAATAAAGTGTTCCTCAAGATATTCGTCTGTCCAACCTCTTGCTTCTGCAAGTTCGCTGCCGGAATACATAGCTTTAACACGCGCCGTTTCATCTTCATCGACCTTTATTTTCTCAACGCGCAGGGCAATTGTATATTCCTTGTCAGCCTGACCTTCGATCGCGCTCCGAACAGTTTCTATTGGCTCGGCAGATGGTTTTTGCAGCCACGGATCAAACAGCCCAATTTCATATGCAGCGAATCCGCAAAGACCTAATACGGCTATGATGGCAGCAAATAAAGCCGCAATTCTTTTAGAGCTTTTTTTCGCCAAACGGGTTCCGTTGTAGAAAAGCGCTTCGCCGACATACTTGTTGTCGATTTTGCTCATAGCTTCGGTAAACTTCTTTGAGTTCATATAAACACCTCCTTCTCGATCAAGTACTTTTTCATTTTCCGACGTATGCGCGTCAGCCGGACAGAGATATTTTTCTCTGTAAGGCCTACTAACTTGGCTATATCCTTGCAGCTGTCCGAAAACCAATACCGCCGCATGAAGATTACACGATTTTCGGCGGTCAGCGTATCCAGAAAACTTTCGATTACCCGCGCCAGCTCCCTTGCTTCAAATTCGGTTTCTACTGTATTCGGGGCTGCTAAGCAGGCTTCGATCTCCTCCATAGCGATTGCATACGTACTGTTTCGCCTGGCGGCTTCTTTCCTGTAATACATTTTCAGAGATATGTTCCGAACGATCTTGCAAAGGTAGGTCAGCAGCGGATCCGGCTTTTCCGGCGGGATCGCGTTCCACGCTCCCAGATAAGCGTCGTTTACACATTCTTCTGCGTCCTGCATGTTGTTCACGATGTTGTATGACAGTTTGCGGCAGACTTTGCCGTACTTACTGCCAAGCTCCTGTATTGCTTGTTCTGACCGTTCGAAAAACAATTCCACGATTTTTTTATCTTCTATCATTTTATCGCCTCCTTTACGGCTTCACCTATATACTACGGTTTTAGCGGCAAATACTACATCAGATGCAAAATTTCGCAATAAAATTATATCACATTTTTATAAACATGACGTGACAAATCGGAACAATGTGCTTTTGCACTTTGCTTGCAGCTTGAAAAACTTTATGTCATTGTTTCATAATTTATATAGAAAAAGGACGCCTTCCAGTGAAAAGCGTCCTTTTTATTGGTCAAAGTATGGCGCGTTGGTTATACGTCACTACAAATCCTTTTATAATGCGGATTTGCAGCTATATTACTTTGATGTTTCCCATAAACTGCCGGGATTTATTTCCTGCTGGTATCGTCGGACTGCTCCTTATTCTCCGGCTGCTTTTTCAGCCTGAGGGATAATCGCGGCTGCTCAGGCTGCGGCTCGGGCTGCTCGTGATACTCGGGAGCCTCGAACCAGAAGGTACTCCCCTTCCCTACCTCGCTGTCTGCGCCGTACTTGAATCCGTGCTGCTCCAGCACGTTCTTTACGATGGAAAGTCCGATACCGCTTCCCATTTTGGCGCGCTTGTGCGTCTTGTTCCGCTCGCTGACCTTGTAATATCTGTCCCAGATGTACGGCAGGTACTCCGGCGCGATTCCGTCGCCGTGGTCGGTCACTTCAAACCTTATCAGCCCGCCTTCCTTACGGAACAGCCGCACGATGACCGTGTTGTCGTCCCCGGTGTAGGTCACGGCGTTGTTTATCAGGTTGTAGACCACCTGCTCAAGCTTTGTTATATCCGCGTTGATAACGATATTATCCTCCGCTTCCAGCTTGATTATTATGCCGTCGTTCTCTTTCAGAATGTCAAATCTTGAGATAACTCCGGACAGCCGTTCCGACAGATCGAACACCGTCATGTTCATCTCGGTAACACCTGCCTGAAGCTTCGACAGGTCGAGGATATCGTTAACCAGCGAGGACAGGCGGTCGGTTTCGTCGATTATGACTTTAAGGTGCCGTGCGCGTTTTTCCGGATTGTCGCCGGAAAGGTCGCGTATCATCTCGGCATACGCCTTTATCATCGTCAGCGGCGTGCGCAGGTCGTGGGAGATGTTCGCCATGAGTTCCCGGCGGAGGTCGTCGGATTTTGCGATCTCCTTTGAAGCCTCCTGAAGCGTGGAAGCAAGCTGTTGGATCTCGTTGAAGTCGTGATCGTCAATCACTGCGTCGAACTTTCCCTGCGGAAGATCCTTCGCATGTTTGTTGATGTTGATTATCGGGTTGGTTATCTTGTTCGCAAAGAACAGCGACACGAACAGCGTCAACATCATCATAATCAGCGATACGAATAGGAACTGCCGCTGGAATATAGCCACTGTTGTACCGATAGGCTGAAGGTAGCTGCAAATGAATATATACGCCTGCGGGTCGTCTTTGGTGCCGATGTAGGTGCACATCATCAGCACGGTGTTATTTTCGCGCTCGTCCCTTATCTGGTCGTAGTATACGCCGGTGTCCGAATCAAGCGCCGCCTGCTGGTACTGCGTTTTCGACAGCTGAGACAGCGACTGGCTTCCGCCGAGATAGTCAACGTAACCGATGCGGTATGGCGTTGAGACCTCGATGTACATTTTATTCTTGCGTGCAATGTTGGTCACTACAGTGCCGAAATTGTCGGAATCTCCGAGGCTCCAGCTAGTTTTGATGTACGCCATAGACTCGGCAATCTCATAAGTTTTCATCCACTCGTAGAACGACGGAAACAGCACTATCAGGAACACATAGGTGAACGCCAGCATTGCAATGACTATAGCTTCGAAGCGCGCCCAGACATTAAATTTAATGCTCCTGCGGAATTTCATCAGTCAGCCTCGAACTTGTAGCCCATTCCCCTGAGCGTTACAATATAGTTGCGATACGGACCGAGGTTGTTTCTGAGCATTTTGATGTGGGTGTCAATGGTGCGGTCGTCTCCGAAGAAATCGTAGCCCCAGACTTCCTCGAGGAGCTTGTTTCTTGTGAGCGCGATGTTCTTATTGCGCACGAGATAGAACAGAAGGTCGTACTCCTTCGGGGTGAGGTTCGCCTTTACTCCGTCGATGTACACGTCGCGGGAGGTAAAGTTGATCTCCAGCCCACCGAACTTCACGGTTTCGGGCGCCGGAGCCGCTGGCGCCTGCTTAGCCCCCTGATTGCGCTTAACTATCGCGTTAACGCGCGCCATGACCTCCTTCGGAGAGAACGGCTTTACAACGTAGTCGTCAATGCCTATCTCAAATCCGAACAGCTTGTCGTACTCCTCGCCGCGGGCGGACAGCATAAGTACCGGGATCTGCTTGATCTTGCGGATCTCCTTGCATGCGGAATAGCCGTCAAGGCGCGGCATCATTACGTCCATTATGATGATGTCGTAATCGTTGTTCTTCACCATCTCGATAGCCTGCATTCCATCGCACGCCTCGGATACCTGATGACCCTCGAACTCGGCGTACTCCTTGATCACCTCGCGGATATTCTCCTCATCGTCAACAACAAGAATTCTGTACATAGATCCATCTCCTGTCAAGTATTGATTCTAACCGTTTCTTTTCACAATAAATTTTTCTGCTAAAAGCAGGCGCCATTTTCAGACGCCGCCTTATAAACTAGTTTGATTATACACAGAAAATATGACAGCGCTGTGAAAATACACTGAATATCAGCTGTGAATTTACTCCGCGCTTTCGGCGCTCTCGCCGAAGAACTGCACGACCTCGCGCATCATTATCTCTGTGAAATCCGGGATACCAGTATCGTACTGAGCAGCGGACGGTTTCCTCAGCGGAAGCTCCGCGCCTGAGCCGTAATGCGCCGCCGGAAGCGATATCGTCACCGTCACTCTTCCGTTTTCCTCCGTCATGTCGAACCACCCGCCGCTGACCTGCGCAAACCGCTTGATTATCGGAATTCCGTAGCCCATCCGCTGGTAGCTGAAATTTACGTCAACGCTGCCGCTGAAATCCTTGCTGCTGAACATGGAACTTTCATTTACGACGCGTATCTCTACGAACTTCCTGCCGCGGGACTCACGGTAACACACGGTAAGTATCGGCTCGGTCTCCTTCGGGGAATACAGCAGCGCGTTCTGCACTGCGTTCACCAGCGCGACAACGGCGCGGCGGCTGTCGGCGTAGATGTACAGACTGCCCGGGTCTATCAGCGCTTCTATGCGCCTTCCGCACTTGGCGAGCGCAGCGTTGCAGCGTTTCGCGAGATTCTCGCAAAGCTCGCCTGCGTCTACGACCGTTTCGCGCTGGGTGCGGTACAGCATTTCAGCGTAGTTGAAAGCATTCTCGCACACCGACGACAGATTCGACATCGCCGTTTCTATTCCGAGCACCTCGGTCAGGCGCGTGTAATCCTTCGCCTTTACCATGCCGTAGCGCAGATTCGCGGCGTGCTTCCAGATCGCTGCAGAATTCATCTCCACCGCGTTATAAAGCGGCAGTATGTCTGAAGGTCCCTCGGTGCGCTCCATCATGCTGCGCACCGACCCGGAATCCAGTATCTCGCCGATATACGCTATCGTTTCACCTATTCCGTTCTTTATCGGGTGGAGCCTCAGGCAGTAGAAATGCTCGTTTTTGTACAGCGTGGTATCCATCACTACGCCGAGAGGTTCCGGCACCGTTTCGCGGACGCTTTTCAGCACGCACTCGCCAGACTCAAGCAGAGAGCCTTCGCAGCTCACCACGCAGAACCTGTTGTCAAGGCACACAACTTTGCTTCCGCTGAACAGGCAGAGATACGGCTTGAAGATCTCCTCTTTTGAAGTTACCTGCATACCGCCTCCGTCACTGCATGAGATCTTCCATCTCGTCGATGAGCTCGCCGAACAGCTTGAGCGCTTCCGTCACCGGCTTCTTGGAGGTCATATCCACTCCCGCGCCGCGCAGCAGCGATATAGGATCCTTCGAGCAGCCGCCGCTCAGGAATCCGATGTAATCCTTGACGGCGGACTCGCCCTCCTTGAGTATGCGCTGGCTGAGCGCGATCGCAGCAGAGAATCCTGTGGCGTACTGGTAAACGTAGTAATTGTAATAGAAGTGCGGGATCCTTGCCCACTCCATGTCAAGCTCATGGTCGATAACGATATCCTCGCCGTAATACAGCAGGTTCAGCTTTCTGTACATGTCGCAGAGCGCTTCCGCAGTAAGGCTCTCGCCGTTTTCGACCTTCTCGTTTATCATCAGTTCGAACTCCGCGAACATAGTCTGACGGTAAAGCGTTGTACGGAACTGCTCGAGGAAATAATTGATGAGGTACGCGCGGCGCTTCTTATCCGTGGTGGTCTTGAGAAGGTGCTGCATGAGCAGGCTCTCGTTGCAGGTAGAAGCAACCTCGGCTACGAAAATCACGTAATCCGCGTAAACAATGGGTTGATTTTTATTTGAAAGGTAGGAATGAATAGCGTGGCCCATCTCGTGCGCCAGAGTGAACTCGCTGTCAAGAGTGTCCTTGTGGTTCAGCAGGACGTACGGGTGTACCCTCGCGCCTGCGGAATACGCTCCGCTGCGCTTGCCCTCGTTTTCGTAGATGTCTATCCAGCGGTTCTCGATTCCCTCGCGGAATATCGCGCGGTAATCCTCGCCCATCGGCGCCAGGGAGTCGTAGACCTCCTGCTTTGCCTGGTCGAACGGGATCTTGACCTCAATGTCGCTTACGATAGGCGCATAGAGGTCGTAGGCGTGCAGCTCGTCAACGCCGAGCAGCTTCTTGCGCAGCTTCACGTACTTATACATATAATCCATGTTTTCGTGAACCGCCTCGATAAGCTGCTTGTATACCTCAACCGGTACCTCGTTGCCGCTGAGCGCTGCCTCGAGGGTGCTTTCGTATCTTCTCGCCCTTGCGTTGAACGTCAGGCACTTGACCTGGGAAGCAAGCACCGCCGCGGAGGTATTCTTGAAGTTCTCGTAAACGCCGTAGAGGCTCTCGAACGCGGATTTTCTCAGCGTGCGGTCGTTGGAATGCATGAGCGGGATATAGCTGCCATGAGTTACCTGGTGCTTGTTTCCGTCCTTATCGACTGCGTCCGGGAACTTCATATCGGCGTCGTCCAGCATTGAGAATATCGTGTCCGGTGAGTTCGTCATGTCGCCTGCCAGAGCCATTATACGCTCCTCTGCTTCGGAGAGGATATGCGCCTTTCTGCGGCGTACTCTGTCGATGCACAGGCGGTAAAGCTCCATGCCGGGCTGCTCCTTATAGAAGCGCTCCATGGTTTCATCATTGATGGAGAGTATCTCGGGAGTTACGAACGCGGACGCTCCGGAAATGTCTACGAACAGCATCTCAAGACGGCTTACCATGTCCTGGTACTTCGCTTCGCGGGTGTCCTCGTCGTTTTTGCGCTGAGCGTAGTTTATCATGTTCTCCAGAATGACGGTCATATCGTCGTCGTATTTCAGGTATTCCAGCAGCTTTGCGGAATCTGTGGAGAGAAGCCCCTTATAGGAAGCGATCTTCGCCGGGAATTCCTTCGCCTTGCTGAGATCCTGCTCCCATGCGGCGTCGGTGGCGTAAAGATCCTCGATCGACCACTTGTGCTCTGCTGGTATCTCGTTTCTCTGTGGGATCCTTTCTGACATATCAAATTCTCCTTTATTTCATTCGTTTGGATATCTTGGGTTTCAGTACCTTTTCATAGAACGGGTAGTACAGCCCGAGGAAAATGTCGTATAGCACGAACGCGACTGCGCCCAGCCCGAGCAGCACCCACTGACCGTACTGTCCGAACTCGCCCATGTCCTCAAGAAGCTGCGACATTCCGAAAATGTTTATCAGCACAAAATAGCATGCGATCGCCGCCGCGGCATACAGAGCCAGCTTGCTGACCCAGCGCAGCACGGGATATTTCAGCTTCATGAGGTACTGTCTCACGATAGGATAGTAGCCGAGCAGAAAAATATACATCATGCTCGCCTCGTAATTCGCGGTGAACAGCATGGTAAGTATCCCGACTGCGGCGTAGCTTACCAGCCCGTACCGCACGCCGAGGCGTTCCCTCACGACCCATATCAGGACCCCGGCGACCGCCGGGCTGACATACTCGAAACCGGGTATCATTCCCAGGCAGAACATCAGCGCGAGCGACAGTCCGCACATTATTCCGCACAGGGATACGACGTAGGCAATGCCCGGGCTTTGTTTCTCAGCCATTCAGCGCCTTCTCCTGACCGTAGTACTTCATGCTTTCTTCCTTGCGCTCCCTGCCGACCTTCAGCAGCTCCTTCAGCGTGGGCTTGTCGTCGTTCACCATCGCGTCGCGGTACTCCGACAGCTTCTCGATTATCGTGTTGATCTCAAAAAGCAGGGCGTCCTTGTTACACAGGAACAGGCTCGACCACATTTCTTCGTTCAGCTTTGCAACTCTCGTCAGGTCAAGGAAGCTGCCTGCGGAGAATCCGTCCGCGCGGAGCAGCGAGGGGCTCTTGACGTAGGCGTTGGAAACAACGTGGGCAAGCTGCGAAGTGAACGCGATATTGATATCGTGCTGCTCGGGCGTTGCGATAACCACCTGACCGAATCCCATGCAGCTTCCCAGCGTGGATACGAGGTCTATGGCTATCTGCGGAGTGCTCTCGGTCGGGGTCAGAATATAGCTTGCCTTTACGAACATATCCGCCTTGGAATAATCGAAGCCGGAGTTTTCAGTACCCGCCATCGGGTGGGTTCCGAGGAAGTACACGCCCTTCTCGTCCAGTATCGGGGTGCAGCCGTTTACTACGTACCCCTTTACGCCGCCGACATCTATTACTATCGAACCTTTTTTGAAACGGTCGGCGTTTTTCTTCACGAACTCCACTGTCGGAACCGGATAGAGCGCAACTACGGTAAGATTAGCTTCGCCTAATCTGGACTCGTCGATCTCCTCGTCGATCGCGCCCTGCTCGAGAGCCTTTCTTACGGTTTCCTTGTCGGTATCCATTCCCATTATATGATGGAAAGTATTAGCCTTCAGAGCCTTACAAACAGAGCCTCCGATAAGGCCAAGTCCTACAACTGCTATATTCATTCTGGAATCGTCCTTTCGCGGTTTCCCGCTTATATATTTTTACAGATTATATTTTACCACAAATCATGGAAAATTTCAACCACTTTGCACAAAAAAAGCCGCAGCTCTTGTCAAAGCTGCGGTTTTGTCTGTTCTAAATCTATCGTGTTCTGGCTTTCCTCAACGGGGACTTCCTCCGGCTCGTCGTCTTTCGGGCGCAGAGGGTCGATAACGTCAAGAAACAGATTCTGTATCACGCGGTTAAAGTCAATGCTGATATCCAGTACCTTGCTCTCCTCGGCGAATCCGCCTGCCATGGAGCTGTGACCGCCGCCGCTCCCGACTGTTTTCAGTGCTTGCTCCGCGATTTTCCCTGCGTTCAGCTCGTCAAGCTCGGAGCGGACGGAGAATTTGAAGCCCTTCGCCTTGCGGGAATACACGACTGCGAACGTTACAACGTCGAGATTCAGAATAAAATCGGATATAGTAGCTACGAATGCGTCCGCGCACTGGAAATTCAGGAACGCGAATGCCACGCCGTTCAGAATGTCGATGTTCTTCATCGAATCAACGAACGCTTCCAGCTCGTCGTACTGTATAACTCCCGACTGGAACTTGCGTATCAGCGAATTGTCAGCCCTCGGGAACAGATACTTGTATACATCAATGTCAAGCTCTGTAACGCCGCGGGTGAAATCCGCCGTATCCATTTTCAGACCGTACAGCAGCGCGGTCGCGACGTCCTTCGGCATATCCATCTTGTAGGACATGTAGTAGTCCGCGATAAGCGTCGCACAGCTTCCGACTATGCGGATATCCTTGTATTTATAATCAGCCGGGCAGAAAGTCGGGTGATGGTCGATACAGGCAACTTCGTTGCCCACGAGATCGAGTATATTCGCGTTTCCCTTCTGAGAATCCACCGTGATTATATAATCGTCGCTGGTCATATCCTCAAGTTCGGTATCCTCGGTCATTTTGATCCCGAATTCAGAAACCATATTCGCAGTCGCGGTACGCTCGACATTTCCGTGATGGCATATCGTCGTAGGTATCTTGAAACGCTCCAGAAGAACTTGCAGGCCAAATGCGCTGGCTATCGCGTCAGGGTCTGGAAAGTTATGCGTTTGTATAAACACCCTGTGTCCTTTGAGCAGGGTTATCAACTCACTTAATTTCGGAGACATGCAGGCACTCCTTATAGCAGTTAATTCCGGAGGAGCCTACGAACAACTCCACACCAGTTATCACTATTTTATCACATTTTCCTCAAAAAATCAATAGATTTTTATGAAATAGCCGCAGGTTTTAAGCTAATTTTTAGTATAACATACGTTACGCAAAGCCGCATTTTAGCTAACTTCACAAAACGGGCAGCCTATAATTGTATATATCTACAAACGGAAAACCGCCGCTTCTTTCCGGCGGCGGTCACGTTATAATTTATACTTGCCGCAGGAGATACGCTCCGCGAGTTTTTCGCGCTGTGTGGCAGGGTGTTCTGCTCCGGCGGACTTCATGAACCACAGAGTCTGCCGGAGTGCCGCCGCAGTCGGAGGCACAAGAAGCAGCGCCGCAGTGTCGCGCTCCCCGAAAAGCGACAGAGCCAGGGAAGCCGCGCAGAGTATACCCGCTGCAACCGACAGCACGATGTTCAGTGAGCGTTCCGAGCGCTGCGGATCCTGCTCCGGCTTTTGTCGGCTCCGGCGGGAGGGGGAGAAAAGTTCGATAAGAGCCGCAATCAGCACCAGCACGCCCGCGCCGCCTATGCCGCGTATCGCGCTTGGAAGGTCGAACGTGATGTCGCCGGAGCTTATGAAGTACACCGCGCAGCACATCGACAGCACGACTGCGGCTACGCTCCAGCAGACCAGTCCCCTGGTCGCGCCGCGAAGCGGTCTGATCAGCGCCAGAACAAGCTCCGCCGCCATTCCGGCGGCAAGGAATATCGGAATATTCAACCGGTCACACCGCCTTTCCCGCAGTCTTTTCGCTGACCCACATCAGGAACTTCGTCCGCAGCAGGACGCAGTCGGAATCAGCCTTGCCGCCAAGCGTCCCGACCTCCTCGGCGGTCAGCAGCTTCGCGTAGCCGCACTGGCACAGGAACGCAGTCAGCAGCTCGTGATCCTTTACGTCCTCGCGGCGCGCCAGCAGAGTGCACCCCTGCTCCGCCGCGAAGTCCGCCGCCGTGAACCTGCTGACGTACTCCGCCAGGCGCTCGGAAAGCTGCTTTTCGTCCGATTCCCGGAGTTCGGTTCCTTCCGCGAACGCCCCCAGACGGAGCGCTCCGGCTATGTTCTGCTCAAAGAAAAACTCGTCGGAAGCCGCAGCCTGCGCCGTATTACGCGCGGCAAGAATGCTTTTCTTCTGTACGTAGCTCACCGCTGCCGCCAGCGACAGGTAATCGGTCAGCAGCGCAAGCGCCATCGAAACTGCCGCGTCGGTTCTGAAATCCACGAACACAGCCCTCAGCGGAAGCGTGTACACGTTCTCCACCGGGAAGCTGTCAGCGCTGACATCGCCCCCTGCGGCGTTGATGGTATCGCACGCGGAGGATATCTTCCCGAGCATCTGCTCCCGGACAGCCGCCGGAGCTTTCCCCGCCGAAAGTTCGGAATACTCCGGCAGATCGAGGGTCACGCCGGGGATATCCGCCGTGTACTCCAGACGATTCCCGGACAGCTTTTCGTACAGCGAAAACACGCGTTCCGCCGCATTTCTGCCGCCGGCGAGCATTTCAGCGCGGATCTGCTCGGCGGCGGAATAGAATCCGCTTCCGGAAGCGCCGAACACGCCCTCAATCAGCGACATTTCGGCGGTCAGCTCCGCAGACCGCTCCGCAGCGTCGGCGTCGCTCGTAAAGCCGTACCGGCTCAGGAGCGCCTGCGCCTCGGTGCCAGCCGCGGCCGCCGTTCCCTGGGAAATCCCCTCAATGTACGCCTGATACGCCGCGGCGTAGTCCTCGTAGGTCGCGTAGTTCCACCGTGACGGCGGGGTCATTCCGGCGGTCACACCGGTACCGCTGATCTCCGCAAGCTGCTCCGTCAGCTTATCCATTGCCGCTTTCTGCGAGGTCAGCTCGGAATATCGGCTGATAACGGCGTTTACTGCGGCGTCGATGTCTCCGGTGCTTCTCGCTTTTCGCGCGGAGTCAAGTTCCTCCGCCGCCGCAGTCAGCTCTGCGGAATAAGCGTTGTATGTCTGCTGAAGGTAAACCGTCGGCGGATTAACGGCGCTGTATATCCCCACGAACGAGAAGTAGTTCGAACACAGCAGTGCAAGCGCCAGCGCGATTATTTTTCCAGCGCCGGGCTTCCTCCGTATCGAGTTCGAGGTGAAATACACCACCGACTGCACCGCGACCGCAAAAAGCAGCGGAGCAAGCGGAAACGCGGAGGAAAAGTACGCCTCCGCGCCCTGCCACGTCGTGACGAAAGAGATGATCTGCAAAAGCAGCGAGATCAGCGCGGCGGCTATCATCAGCGCCTTTTCGCTGAAAATCGCAAGCCCGCGCCGCTCGGAAAGCAGAGATTTATGCATCTGCCGTCACCGCCGTCTTTTCTTCGGTTATTTCAGCCGGAGCCGCCAGCGGGAAGGTCATGCGCACCTTGAACATATCGCCGTCAATGTCAATATCGAACGCACCGCCGCAGGCTATCGTAAAGCCCTGCGCGATGGACAGTCCAAGTCCGCTTCCCTCGGTGGAGCGCGCTTTGTCGCCTCTTGAGAACCGCTCCAGGATCTCTTCCTTGGTGAAATCCATCTCGTAGGCGGCTATGTTCTTTATGGTTATTTCGGCTGTGCCGCCGTCCTTTTTCAGTGTGTAATATATGCGCGTTCCCCTAAGCGAGTATTTCAGCGCATTGTCCATCAGGTTCTGGATCACGCGGTAGAGCCGCTTTCCGTCGCTTATGACCTCCACGGGAGGCTCGCAGATGTCGGTTTTGACCATCAGACCAGCCGCGCTGATTTTGTCCTCCATCTCGGCGAGGGTCTGGTTGGAGAGGCGGGTCAGGGCAAGGCGCTCATGCTCTACCGTTATTTCGCCGCTGGTGGTCTTGGCAAGCTCGAATACGTCCGACACGATGTGCTTCAGCCGCTCAGACTTCTTTTGCAGTATCCCGACGTACTCCCTTGCCTGCGGTTCGAGATTTTCCCTTGACAGCAGGTCGATGTAGCTGATTATTGAGGTCAGCGGAGTTTTAAGGTCGTGGGAGACATTCGTGATAAGCTCTATTTTGGTGCGCTCCGCCTTTACGCTTTCCTCGATTCCGCGGCGGTAGCCATCTGCGACTTTGCTCAGTACCTCGCAGCTTGCTGTGTACGGTGAATTCTTGCTGAGCTGCGGGTCGTAGGAATAGTTTCCCTGGCTTATCTCGCGTATCTGCTGCTCAAGCTTGGCTTCGTCGCGGGTAACAAGGTATCGTCCGTAGAGGAAAAGTCCAAGCGCGATAAACCAAACAACGCACCAGAACAGCATAAGTCCCCAAACATTGTTGGACGCAGCAGCAAGGAACAGCGCCAGAATAACGAGAGTTATCCCGATGAACGTCACATCAAGAAGGACGAATTTCTTCGCTGCACGGTCGGTTTTGTAAAGCTCCCCGGTGCAGAACTCGCGGACGATCCTGCATACGGTCAGTAACGCTCTTCCAAGCGCTTTGAGCGCCTTCCATATGAAATGGAACACCCAGTAGATCAGGAATCCCTTTTCAACGCTCTTGTTCTTCGCCCTTATGCAAACGCTTACTGCAATGTAGGTCAGTATTGCGCCGAAAGCCATTGCGCCAAGCCCGTACACGACGAGCGCCATAACGCTTTCTACAGTTCCCGAAAAACCTACTTCGAGAATGCCGCTCGTGTAATACGACCTGAAAATTACGTCCCTCGCAACTGTATCAGCGGATCTGATCGCAACATAGGTGTACCAGCAAAGCAGTAATACCGACGGTTCAAACCACATCTTGAAAAACTTCGGGAACGTCACAGTACCATCAGCCTTTTCGCCGGAAGTCCTGCACAGCATGATAAGAGCTGCCAGTCCTGCAAGCATCAGAACTCCATCGGAGATGATTATCACAAGCATGTTGTGGCGCGTTATGTCCCAGTTGGTTTTCAGAAAGTCAAGCCGGCGCTGAGGTATTCCAAAAGAAACCTTTATGTTGTCGGGAACGTCATATGTCGCCCCGTACAGGGAGTCCGGGATAGGCGAATCTTCCGAAGCCAGGAATCCGCTGTCGTCAATGTAATATGTATAGTACGGCTGAATGCTGGACTCTACAGTCACGCTTCGGTTTGTGACCTTATAGTAATACTTCACATAGTCCGGCTGACCGTCTCTTAAAAAAGTTATGCACTCCTCTGCGGCCGAATCTGCAATTGAGCTTAACTCTCCTGCGTAGGTCTCAGAATCAGTAAATCTGCTGTGCGAAAGCACATCGCCGAACAGACCGTCCCTTAAATAATTGCTCTCCGGAATGTATCCTGTTATCGCGCCGACAGCCGCCGCGCAGCCCAGCACTATCAGCAGCAGGATTGCCTTAAAGCCCCCGTTGCGGCTGAATTTTCTCCATTTTGTATCCAATTCCCCACACCACCTTTAAATATCTCGGCTCGTTCGGATTTATCTCGATCTTCTCGCGTATCCTGCGGATATGCACCATGATCGTATTTTCTACCGAATACGCCGTCTCGTTCCATACTCTCTCGTAAATCTCCTCTGCGGAAAACACCCTTCCCGGGTTCGACATCAGCAGCTCAACTATGCGGTACTCCTTCGGCGTGAGCTTCACCGGCTCGCCGTCAACGTCGAGCTGACGCTGATCGCGGTGCAGCAGCAGACCTCCAAGCGCAACATCGCTGCCGCCGGAACGGTTCGCATAGTCGCCCAGGGTCATATAGCGCCTTAGCTGCGACTTCACCCTCGCGATAAGCTCCGCAGGCGAAAACGGCTTTGTGACGTAATCGTCGGCGCCAACCGACAGGCCAAGTATCTTGTCGCTTTCCTCGGTCTTTGCAGACAGCATTATCACCGGAATGTTGCGCTCGGTGCGTATCTTTATCGTCGCTGAGATACCGTCCATTTCCGGCATCATAATGTCGATAATAATAAGGTGTATCTCGTTTTCAGTGAGCCGCTCCACCGCTTCCCTGCCGTTGTATGCGGGTATCGCTTCGATTCCCTCGCGCTCCAGCAGCCGGACTATAGCCGCTACTATCTCACGGTCGTCGTCAACCACAAGTACGCGCTGCTTGTCTGACCTTTCCAACAGACCGCCTCCTTTTCCTTTGATGATTTGATTATAACATGAATTTCTTACAAAAGAATCGACATAAATCTTACAAAATTCTTAAAAAGCATATTCTGCTCGCTTCCGGCAACAATATTCGCAGAGTTCGAAAAATCGCAGCAAGGAGAGAATAAAATGGAACGAATCGCCTTTTTCGACGCCAAACCCTACGACCGGATATACTTTGACAAGCTGAACAGGGATTTTGAGCTTGTCTATTTTGAAAGCCGGCTCCGCCCGGAATCCGTGAAGCTCGCCGAGGGCTGCCGCGCAGTCTGCGCGTTCGTCAACGACGACATCGGAGCCGCAACTGTGCGCTCCCTCGCGGACATCGGTGTGGAGATGATCGCGATGAGGTGCGCAGGCTACAACAATGTCGCGCTGAAGGAAGCCGCCGGGAAACTCCGGGTCGTGAGGGTCCCCGCATATTCGCCCTATGCGGTCGCGGAACACGCGATGGGCATGATACTCATGCTCAACCGGAAGCTCCACAAGGCGTACATTCGCACACGCGACTTCAATTTCAGCCTTAACGGGCTTATCGGGTTCGACCTCCACGGAAAAACCGCCGGAGTTATCGGAACCGGCAAGATCGGACGCAGCTTTATAGATATCTGCCGCGGGTTCGGCATGGAAGTCATCGCAAACGACCCGTTCCCGGCTGAAGGCAGCGGTATCGACTACGTTTCCCGGGAGGAGCTGTTCCGGCGCTCCGACATCATCTCGCTGCACTGCCCGCTGACCGAGGACACGCGCTACATCATAAACGAGCATGCGCTTTCCCTGATGAAGCCGGATACTCTCATCGTCAACACCTCCCGAGGGAAGCTCATCGACAGCGAAGCGCTGCTGAACGCGCTCAACGAAAAGCGGATAGGCGGCGCGGCTCTCGACGTCTACGAGGAGGAGACCGGGCTGTTTTTCGAGGACAACTCCGACCGGATAGTCACCGACGAAACGCTGTCGCTGCTTGTATCGCGGCCGAACGTGCTGATAACCTCGCACCAGGCGTTCCTGACGCGGGAAGCGCTCCGGAGCATTGCAGAAACGACCCTCCAGAGTCTCGGCGACTTTTTCGCCGGGCGGGAGCTGAAATATGAAATAAGGTGGGATAAAAATGAATAGCTTTTATTCAATAGTGCTTGCCGCGGCGGTGGCTGCGGCTCCGCCGCTGTCGGAATACTCGCGGTACGAAAGCCTCGACAACACCAAGGTCGCGTACGGAATGGGCGTCGAGACCGACAGCAATAACCGGCCGCTCGGCGCAATAAGGGCGCAGAAGCAGTATGGCGGCATGGGCGGTCTGTTCATCGGCGGGAGCGAGGAAAAGCGGCTGTGGCTCACGTTCGACGAGGGCTACGAGAACGGCTGCACCGCTGATATTCTCGATACGCTGAAAGAGAAGAACGTCCGCGCGGTGTTCTTCGTGACCTACGACTACTGCAAGCGAAACCCGGAACTTGTCCGGCGCATGATCGCCGAGGGGCACACAGTCGGAAATCACACCTGGAGCCACCCTTCCCTCCCGGACTGCTCGCCTGACGAGCTGTATTCCGAGCTGTCGCTGCTACACGACTACGTTAAAAAGGAGTTTGGCTACGAAATGTACGTCATGCGGCCTCCTATGGGGGAATTCTCCGAGCGGGTGCTCGCCTGCGCAAAGGATCTCGGCTACACCACCGTGCTATGGAGCTTCGCCTACCCCGACTGGGACGTAAACAACCAGCCCGACAAGGATGCGGCATTCAAGAAAATCACCGGTAAAACGCATAACGGCGCGGTTTATCTGCTCCACGCCGTTTCCGAAACTAATTCAGCTATTCTCGGTGATGTGTTGGATTTCTGGAAGGACAGCGGTTACTCAGTCTCGCCGATGTAGGTGAATATCTCCGCAAGCCTGCCGGAGGGACGCTCGAAGCGCTGCGCAGGAACGAAAACCACCTTTGCACCGTCGGAAACAAAGCCTCCGAAAAGCTCGCTGCCGGCGATATCAGATTCAGTCAGGCTGTCTGCCGCAACGATATACTCGGGAGTGCCGGTGATGTCATCGGCGCTCTCGCTGTATCCGGAAGCCGCACAGAGGTTGCTCCCGCAAAGGGACAGCACCGCGCTTTCAAAGGTATCTGCGCCCGCCGCTGTAAGCTTTGGCGTTACATATATGAATGTACCCATCTCAACGCTGCTGGCGGCGCTTTCAAGGTCGCTAACCGCCTTGCCGGAAGCGGCTTTACCCGCCTCCTCGCCGCTGAACACCGCCGCTATCGTGCCGTAAAGCCCGCCGTAGCCCTCGATGGATTTAGGCGCAGAAAGCTCCACGATAGTGATCCCTGCTGTCTGGAGGGCGTAGACCTCGCGCTCCGCCAGCGGAGAGGTCGTGAACAGCACCTCCGGATGAAGCTCGGTCAGTTTATCAATATCGGGATTTTCGCTGCTGCCTGCGGTCTGTGAGGTCAGACCTTCCGGGAAGTCGCAGTAGCGGCAGACAGCGGTCAGCCGGTCGGAATATCCCAGCTCCGCAAGTATCTCGGTCGCAGCCGGGGAAAGACTCGCCGCGCTTTCCGGGGCGTGGTCTATCATCGTTCCGTCGTCAAGTTTCACCGGGAACACCGCGTTTTCAGCCTCGGAAGTCACCCCGGTAATGATTATCTCCGATGGCGCGGGGGAATTGTCGCCGCTGCACCCGGCGAGCATCGAGGCCGCAAGCAGTGCGGGAATTATCCGTGCAAACTTCTTCATTTCAGTAATCCAATCCGAGCTCAATGCGCGCGTTGAGCCAGTCCACGAACTGCCGTGCGATACGCGGTGAACGTCCGCCGCGCTTGAGTGCAAAGCGCTCCGCAGCCTGGGTAAGCTCGCTGTCGTCGATCTCTATATCCATATCCTCTGCAAGCTGTCTTACGATGTCGAAATAAATCTCGCGGTTCGGCTGTGTGAACGTGATGAACAGTCCGAAACGATCCGCAAGGGACATGCTCTCGTCTACCGCGTCGCTCTTGTTTACGTCGGTCGCGGAGCGGTCTGCGTAGGTCTCCTTGATGAGCTTGCGGCGGTTGGTGGTGGCGTAGATAAGTATGTTGTCGGGGCGTGCGGAAAGGCTTCCGTCAAGCGTCGCCTTGAGTATTCCGAACCGCTCGTCGTCCTGTGTGAATGTCAGGTCGTCGATGGTGACTATGAAGTGCATCGGGATATCCTTCAGCATTGCGTAAAGGTCGCCGAGACCTGCGATCTCCGCCTTCGGAAGCTCTATCATGCGGAGCTGGTCGTACTCGTTGAGGATAGCCTTGATCGTAGAGGACTTTCCGCAGCCGCGGTCGCCGTAAAGCAGCGCGTTCTGCGCAGGAAGGCCGTTCAGGAACGCTATGGTGTTCTCTACGACCTGATTGCGCTGAAGCTCGTAATTCTTGAGGTCGGTCAGCCTGATGGGGTCGATGTGCTCGACGGGTATCAGCTTTCCGCCGCGGAACGTGAACGCCTTGTACTTTGCAAAGTCGCCGGTGCCGTTCTTCTGCGCGAACTTTATCAGGCGGTCGGCGGTGAGTGTGAACTTGCCGCTCTCATACTCAGGAAGCGCCGCGTAGTCGGCGGTCGCGCCTGCGATATCCGCAAGCGCCTTCTTTACCGCTGATGCCGTGTACTCCTTCACGATCTTCTTGATAAGCGCGATATCGTAGGCAAGCGCCCTTTTGCGCGCCTCGGTCGGCTCCTTGACTATAGCAGCAAACAGCGGGGACTTGGAATACATAACCGCATCGGTAAGGTACTCTCCCAGGGTCTTGCCGGTCATCAGAAGTTCGGAACTGATGTTCGCAAATCCCATCAGGCGCTGTTCCTCGGTCTTGTCGGGATAGAGCCAGTTTATTCCGCGTGCGAAAAGCACGTTTTCATTGAAAAGTTCCTGGAACACCATCAGTGGTGGTATCTTTTCTTCACAGATCTTCATTTTCATGTTCTCCTTGTTGCTCTTTTATTTTTTCTATAAGCCGCTCGAGCTGGTCAAGCGTTGTAAGCTCGCTGCACATGTCGCGGAACTTCGCCGCGCCCTTCATGCCTTTAAGATACCAGGAAGCCGGTCGGCGCGCTTCCTTCATTCCGACGCGCTCGCCCTTATCCTCGACTATCAGCCGGATATGCCGGCGCATTATGTCGAGTTTTTCCCCGGCGGTGGGTTCAGGGGAATAGCTCCCGGTTTCGAGGTACTCGCGTATCTGCCGGAACAGCCAGGGTCTGCCGTAGCTTCCCCTGCCGACCATCACAAGGTCGCAGCCGGTGTATTCGTACATTTCCCTGCAAAGCTCCGGGGTGGATACGTCGCCGTTGCCGATGACCGGAATGCTCACCGACTGCTTCACGGCGCGGATCACGTCCCAGTCAGCCTTCCCGGCGTAGAGCTGAGTTTTCGTGCGCCCGTGGACTGCCACCGCCGCCGCGCCGCTCTGCTCCGCGATTTTCGCTATCTCCACCGCGTTTATGCTGTTTTCGTCCCAGCCGGCGCGTATCTTCACCGTCACCGGGACATGCGCGGCTTCCACAGCAGCCCTTACTACATCGCCGAAAAGCTCTGGAGTTTTCATGAGCGCGCTCCCCGCGCCGCCGGAAACTATCTTCGGCATGGGGCAGCCGGAATTTATGTCGATAATGTCGGGCTGAAAACGCTCGGCTATCTCCACTGCGCCCTTCACGAACTTCGGCTCGTTCCCGAAAAGCTGCACTGCCATCGGGCGCTCCCCGGGAGTGACCGAAAGCAGCTCGGCGGTCTTTCTGTCGTTGTAGCACAAGCCCTTGCAGCTTGCCATCTCGCCGACAACATAGCAGGCTCCGTATTCCTTCGCCATGATACGGTACGCCCTGTCGGCTACGCTCGCCATCGGAGCAAGCGCGGCGGTCTTTTCTATCTTTACGCCGCCTATATTGGTGTATTCCATCGGTTTTCCTCACATTCTGCCGATTTTCATCAGAATTTCATTTTATTATTGTATCACAAAATGCAAAACTGTTCAAGTTCTTCTTGTAATTTTTCTTGAAATGTGATACAATGTTATGTATGTTGTACAAATAATCAGAACGGAGATATACATAAATGGATAATACAAAGAAAAGTTCCGGCTCGTCGAGGGTCGGTATCCTCGACGAGCTCCGCGGATTTGCCATAATCTGCATGGTGGTCTACCACGCCATGTACGACCTGAAATACCTGTTCGGTCTGGATATTCCGATTTTCTTCGACGGCTGGTTCGATGTGATACGGGATATCTTTGCGGGACTGTTCATATTTATTTCCGGTACGGTCTGCCGCTATTCCTCCAACAACATCAAACGCGGCGCGCAGTGCTTCTTCATCGGCATGATAATGACCTTCGTCATGCCGTTCTTCACAAGCGGAACCGTCATGTTCGGTATCCTGCATTTCCTCGGCGTCAGCATGATGCTGTTCGGGCTCGGACAGAAGCTTTTCGACCTGCTCCCCTCCTGGGTTGGCATAGGCGTATGCGTTCTGCTGTTCATTCTCACGATGAACGTCCGGCTGACCTACGCAAACGGCATGATCTCCCCGGGTTACATCGGTATCCCGAATCTGTTCGCCATAAAGCTCCCAATGGAGGCTTACAATGTCGGCGTGCTGTTCCCGCTGGGACTTCACAACGCGTCGTTCAGTTCCTCGGATTACTTCCCGATGATGCCCTGGTTCTTCCTGTTCCTCGCGGGAAGCTACTTCGGAATAATCGCAAAGGCGGGAAGGCTACCGAAGTTCTGCTACCCGACCCACATCAAATGGCTCGCTGCGGTCGGCAGGTATACCATATGGATATACGTTCTCCATCAGCCGGTTCTTTATGGAATTTTCAGCCTTATATTCCATCGCTGACGCTGCCAGAAAAATGAATTTTTACATATCCAGGTTGGCAAACGAGCATTTTCTGCTTACATATTAATGTGGGATTTTAATGCCACAAATAAGGGCTTGCATTTTTTCGCGAAATGTTATATAATAGTGTTCATACGAAAATGAAACAAGAGAAAGGGGACATAAATATATGAGCAACACAACTAAAACAGCCAACGAGCTGATCCCTGCCATCTCCCTCAGGGGGCTTGTTGTATTCCCGGCTATGGTGCTTCACTTCGACATCGGAAGGGAACGCTCCGTTAACGCTGTCAAGGCGGCGGCCGAGGGCAATGGAAGAATCTTCCTCGTAGCCCAGAAGGACGCGGCCCAGACCGAGCCGGAACTTTCTGACATCTACGAGGTCGGCGTTATCGCAGAGGTGCGCCAGCTCCTTACTACTCCGGACGGCTCCACAAGAGTGCTTGTGGAGGGTCTCACACGCGCAAAGCGCGTAAAGAGCGTTCCCGGCAGGGAGTACCTCCAGTTTGAGGTGAAGGAACTTCCCGTTCGCGGCATGGAGCTTTCCGAGAGCACCGCAGCAGCCGCAGTACGCGCACTGAAAAACACCTTCGCCGAGTACGCGCAGATATCCCCAAGAATGCCCCGCGAACTGTTCGAGGGAATAATGAGCGAGGAAAACTGCGCAGAGCTTTTCGAAAAGGTAGTTTTCAACGTAGTGCTCAAGGTCGAGGACAAGCAGGCTCTGCTTGAGACCAACGGACTTCTGCGCCGCGTGAAAATGCTTATCTCCATGCTCGAAAGCGAGATCGAAATAATCGAAACTGAGATCGACATTCAGGAGCAGGTCAAGGAGCAGGTCGACAAGAACCAGCGCGAATATTACCTCCGCGAGCAGCTCCGCGCCATCTACAAGCAGCTCGGCGAGGGCGACAACCCGCAGGAAGAAGCTGACGGCTACATAGAGAAGATCAGGGCGCTGAACCTCTCCGACGAAATTACAGAAAAACTCGTCGGCGAGGCGCAGAAACTCGTGAAGATGTCCTACTCCTCTCAGGAGGCGGGCGTTATCCGCGGCTATCTCGACACTGTGCTTGAGCTTCCTTGGAACGTCAAAACAAAGGATAAGCTCGATATCGACAAGGTACAGAAGCAGCTCGACAAGGATCACTACGGTCTGAAGAAGGTCAAGGAGCGTATCACCGAGATTATTTCCGTACGTGCGCTCGCTCCCGATGTCAAGGGACAGATCATCTGCCTTTACGGCCCTCCTGGAGTCGGCAAGACCTCTATCGGCAAGTCCATCGCTGAAGCGCTCGGCAGAAATTACGTACGCATTTCTCTAGGCGGCGTTCACGACGAAGCCGAGATCCGCGGTCACAGAAAGACCTATATCGGCGCAATGCCCGGACGTATCGCGGCTGCGCTCAAACAGGCAAAGAGCATGAACCCCGTAATGCTGCTCGACGAAATCGACAAGATGGGCAGCGACTACAAGGGCGACCCTGCTTCCGCTATGCTTGAAGTCCTCGACAGCGAGCAGAACACCACCTTCACCGACCACTTTCTTGAGATCCCGCTCGACCTCAGCGACGTTCTGTTCATCACAACCGCTAACAGCCTGGATACTATCCCGGCTCCGCTGCTCGACCGAATGGAAGTTATCGAGCTTTCAAGCTACACCCGCGAGGAGAAATTCAACATCGCGAAAAAGCACCTGCTCCCGAAGCAGCTCAAGAAGCACGGCGAGAAATCGACGACCCTCAAGGTCAACGATAAGGCGCTGTACTCCATCATCGACTTCTACACCCGCGAAGCCGGCGTGAGAAAGCTGGAGCGCTCCATCGCGGATATCTGCCGCAAGGCCGCTAAGAAGCTGGTTTCCGGCGAGAAGAAGGTCACGGTCACCGATGAGAACATCACAGATTTCCTCGGCGTAAAGAAGTACCTGCCTGAGCACCTCGAAGCTCACGACGAAGTAGGTCTTGTGAACGGCATGGCGTGGACCTCCGTAGGCGGCGTGCTTATGCCGCTTGAAGTACTGATACTCGACGGCACCGGCAAGACCGAATTCACCGGCAGCCTTGGCGATGTAATGAAGGAATCCGCGAAGATAGCGGTCAGCCTGACCCGCTCCATTGCGAAGAAATACAACATCGACCCCGAGTTCTGGAAAACCAAGGATATCCATATCCACGCTCCAGAGGGAGCAGTCCCGAAGGACGGCCCCTCCGCCGGCGTAACGCTGACGACTGCGCTTGTTTCCGCGCTCTCCGGCACTCCGGTGCGCAGGGACGTTGCAATGACCGGCGAGATAACCCTCCGCGGAAAGGTACTCGCGATAGGCGGTCTGAAGGAAAAAACAATGGCCGCATACCGTGCGGGCGTTAAGACGGTTTGCATTCCTAAGGAAAACGAGCCTGACATCGACGAACTGGACGACGTTGTAAAGAACAGCCTGAAGTTCGTTGTTGCCGAGGATATCTCCACAGTCCTGGAAACTGCGCTGGTCATTCCGAACTGCAACCCGAAGGAAAAGGCTCCGCTCAAGCGCCGCACAACCGCCAAGGCCAAGGCGGAGAAGAAGCTCCCCGCGCTTACTGCAAACTAAATAATGCTGCCGCCGGGTAGTACTCGGCGGCTTTTTTAAGGTGACATATGAACTACAACAACGCAGAATTCTACACGTCCTACGGCAGTTTCAAGCAGATACCTAAGTCCGAGCGTACTGAGATCGCGTTTTCCGGGCGCTCCAACGTCGGGAAATCCTCGCTGATAAACAAGATATTCAACCGAAAATCCCTGGCAAGGGTCAGCGCGGTTCCCGGCAAGACCGCTACCATCAACTTCTACAGCCTGGAGAATCTCTATTTTGTAGACCTCCCGGGATACGGTTACGCGAAGGTCGCGAAGTCAGACAAGGAGCGCTGGGCGGGACTGATCGAGGGGTACCTTCACGACGACCGCGAGCTTGCGCTGGTGTTCCAGCTCATCGACTTCCGCCACCCGCCGACCTCCGACGATGTGATGATGGTGAATTTCCTGATCGACAGCGGAATACCGTTCGTTGTGATACTCACAAAAGCGGACAAGCTGTCCAAGAAGCAGCGGGAAGAGCGCCGCGCTTCCCTGCTGAACGAACTCCCCTGCGCCGAGGACATCACTATTATCGAATTTTCAGCCCAGACCGGCGAGGGGCGTGACGAAATACGCGCAATAATCGAGGAAATCGCTGCGGACGATGAAACGGAAGAAAACGAAGAATAAATTAAAATTTTTCTGAAAAAGCACTTGACAAACCGTGTTTGACGTGATATAATAATTATGCTGTTCTAAAGACAGCAGGCTGACGAAAGTCTTTAATGGTTAACACCGCCTGCCGAGGAATGGGAATGAGATTATAACATCTGCTCCCTTTCTGTGTCTACAGAGAGGGATTTATTTTTCTCCTCATTACTGAACAGCGCAAATTTAGTAAAGGAGTGAATTAAATGCCTAGTAAAAGCGTACTCGAACAGAAGCAGGCATATGTCGCTGACTTAGCTGAAAAGCTCAAGAACGCTGCCGGCGGTGTTCTCGTTGACTACAAGGGTATCTCCGTTGAGGCCGACACCAAGCTCCGTAAGGATCTTCGTGAAAACGGCGTAGAGTATTTCGTAGTTAAGAACACACTGCTCAAGCGTGCAGCTGAGATCGCAGGGATAGAGGGTCTTGAGCCCGCTCTCTCCGGCACAACTGCTATCGCTCTTTCCGCTGAGGACATCATCATTGCCCCCAAGCTCCTGTTCAAGCAGACCGAGGCTCCTGACAGCACATTCGCTATCAAGCTCGGCTTCATCGACGGCAAGGTTATTTCTAAGGAAGAAGTTGAAGCTTACGCAAAGCTTCCGTCCAAGGAGACCCTGCTCTCTCAGCTCGTATTCATGCTTCAGTCTCCGATTCAGAGAGTTGCTATCGCGCTCAACGAGATCGCAAAGAAGAACGAAGAGCAGTCCGCTTAATTGCGGCGCAGCCTGCGATTTGCTTCGCACGGCTTAAACTTACTGCGTGAAAACGCACAATAATTTTAATTTAATGGAGGATACTAAAATGGCATCTGAGAAGATTACCGCTATGATCGAAGAAGTTAAGGCTCTTTCCGTTCTCGAACTGAACGAGCTCGTTAAGGCACTTGAGGAAGAGTTCGGCGTTTCCGCTGCTGCTGTAGCTGCTGCTCCTGCTGCTGGCGCTGGCGCTGCTGCTGCTGAAGAGAAGACCGAGTTCGACGTTGTTCTCGCTTCCTTCGGCGACGCTAAGATGGCTGTTATCAAGGCTGTTAAGGACGTTCTGGGTCTGGGTCTTAAGGAGGCTAAGGAGCTCGTTGAGGCTGCTCCTAAGGCTCTTAAGGAAGGCGTTTCCAAGGCTGAGGCTGAGGAGATCAAGGCTAAGCTTGAAGAGGCTGGCGCTAAGATCGAGCTCAAGTAATTCCTGTTATTTACGCTCACTTTACACATATACCCCCGTTCGCAGGATCGGGGGTTTTGTTTTTTAACTATATTTCACTATTCAACATTGACAAATACGATTCTTTGTGGTATCATTAAGATGAAAACTGGTAACTTTATTAAAGTTAGTTCACGAAAAGGGTAATTGATATGTTCAAGGGAAAAGACAAGAACTACAGGATCCTCGGCATATGCGGCTCCAAAATGCCGAACGAGGACGTCAAGAGCATGATGGACTCAATATGCAGAAGCGCTGTAGACAGTGGCTGGAAAGTCATGATGTTCACCACTTTCTGCGACCTGTACAGCCGCTCACACGAAACCACTGGTGAAGCCAGCGTCTACAAGGTGATAAATACTGATATCATTGACGCTCTTGTAGTGCTGCCGGGCTCCATCAATAACAACGATGTTTCCGCTTCAATAATCGCCGCCGCAAAAGACGGTAATATCCCGGTGGTCACAATAGACGGACATTTTGACGGAGTTCCCAGCGTAATGTTCGACTACGTCACCACCTTTGAGCGGATAATCCGTCATGTCGTTGAGGACCACCACTGCCGCACCGTGAATTTCATAGCGGGATTCAAAGATAACGACTTTTCTGAAGCCCGCATCGACTGCTTCAAGCGCGTACTAGCTGAAAATGGCATCGAATTTGACGAACGCAGGTTAGGCTACGGCGATTTCTGGGAGGACCCCACCCGCCGCGCCATGGACTGTTTTGTGGAAAGCGGTCTTCCCATGCCAGAGGCTATCATCTGCTGCAATGATTCCATGGCGATAACCGTCTGCCAGTACCTTTCGGAAAAGGGATACGCTGTCCCGGATGATGTGATTGTCACCGGATTCGACGGCATCGAACTGGAGAAATTTTACCAGCCAAGGCTCACCACTGGCTGTGTGGATTATTCGGCAGTGGGCGCAAGAACGATGGAAATAATCGGGAAAGTGCTAGCCGGAGATACTGTCCGTGACGCTGTGATACCCTACAGAATGCAGCTCGGCGGCTCCTGCGGCTGCAACAAAACAGACTCGGCAAACGCCTGCGATAAAATAATCAAACTCTATGAAAGAGTCGACAATTCGATCTGGCACGAAGACTTTATGTTCAACTTTCTCAGAAAAGCAACACAGTGCCGTGATCTTTCAGAGCTTGCAGATGTTATGTCTACCCATGGCGACTACTTCGAATGGTTCTGCCTGAACACGGATCTTTTCAGCAAAACGCCTGACGAAGCGCGCTATCACGATCTTTTCACTGAAAAAATGAACGCGTTTTTTGTCCGCAGAATGGAAAATCACACCAACACCGACATCATTTTTCCGGCTGAAAATATTCTGCCCGATCTTGAAGATACGCTTGATAAGTTTGATGTGCTGTATTTCTCGCCGCTGCATTTTATGGACGAAGTTCTGGGTTACGCCTGTGCGGCTATCGCTTTTGCAGACGAATTTATTTACTCCAACCGCCGAAGATATATCAGCAATACAGTCCAGATACTGGAAAATCTGATACATCGCGTGAAGCTGGAACGAATGAACAGCGAGCTTGCTGAAATGCACATCCGCGACCCGCTGACCGGTCTTCTGAACCGCCGAGGATTCTACAAAAAATTCGACAAGCTGTGCGGCGAGGGAAAATTCATCTATCTTTTCTCCATCGACATGGACAGGCTGAAATATATCAACGACAATTTCGGACATAACGAAGGCGACCGTGCGATAAAGACAGTCGCAGCAGCGCTGATGTCCGCGCCCGGCTACGAGCTGGTATGTTCGCGGTTCGGAGGTGATGAATTTGCCGTGATAGCCTCTGGCGATGATTTCAGCCCGGAGGACTATATCACGGAGGTCAGGGCTTATCTTGCGGGCTACAACCGCAGTTCCGGCTGCCCTTACCGCGTGGAAGTAAGCGTCGGCATGGAAAAAACTGATCTTTCAGGATGGAGTTCTTCCGACAGCATAGACGATATCATCAGAATAGCTGACGCCAGAATGTATGAAGACAAGCGCAGCAGAAAAGCTGTAAGGGATCAGTAACAGCGTCAATCAGACCTGCAATAAACTCAAGCCTTTTATCGCAGGTCTTTTTTGTACAATGTTAACAAAGATACGCTATTGTTATTGTTGAAGTATTGCAAATATAATCCAAGTATGATATAATTAATATATAAAGAATATGATTCTGAAGGTGATATGATGACTGAACGTATTTTCTACCTTGATATTGCCGCGCTGGTGATCCTTGTTATAGCTCTGTTATCACAGCTCACCCGCCGCATGACCAAAGGCACTGCAAATCATTTATTTCTGATCCTTGTATCGGTAACACTGCTGAGCTGCAGTCTTGAAATATGGGCAGACGCGCTTGACAACCTCTGCGTTCCGGATCTGATGTTAAGGCGTTTTGCTCATTCGGTGCAGATGATAGTCTACAATACCACAACGCCATGCTTCCTTTTATATGTGCTGAGCCTGACCAGCGTATGGTACAAGCTGCCGAGGCAAAAATCAATGTGGATAACGCTGGCTGTGCCATATATCGCTGACATTTCGCTGCTGATATGCAACATATTCACCGGCACTGTTGTCGATTATCCAGATGGTGTATATACGATAAATCCTATGGCTTACGTTACCTATGCGACAGCCGGATTCTATATTATCATCGCAATGTGCTATGTGTTGTTCTATCACAAATTGTTCTCATTTCCGAAGATAGTCTGCCTGCTGTTCCAGATACCGCTTGCGGGAGTTGCAGGCGTCCTGATACCGATGTTTCCTGATATCTGCGTTACCTCTTTCACAGGTGCGGTCGGCATTCTGCTGATCATCGCTATGATACAGCGGCCGGAAGAAATCATTGACTCCGCCACCGGATTGCGCAAAATGAGCGCCTATGCGGACGATATGAAAAAATACTTCCTGACTGCAAATCAGGTATCAATTATCATGGTCAACATTTCCAACTATCGGACAATCAGCAGCATTATCGGATATGAACTGATGAACGAGCTGCTGATGAATGTCGGCAGAATAATGATAAATACGAAAAAAAGCATAAAGAATTACGGTGAAGTATATAACATCGGTCAGGGCTGTCTGCGTCTGACTCTCAACAACTGCGACAGCGACAACACACAGAAAGCCGCCGAAATGATAAACAGCGAGCTAAAAAAGACTTTCAAGATAAATCAGTACGACATCAATCTTATTGCATATGTATGCACCGCGCAGTGTCCGGAAGATATCCGCGACCTTAAGTCGCTGACAACTTTCGGTGCAGAGTTCAGTTCCAAGCTTCCATATAACGGCGAAGTGCTGCACGCCAGCAGCGCAAGCGTTAAAAGAAGCATGACCCTGCTGTCAGAAATTGACTGCATAATAGACAACGCATTTGCAAATCATGGATTCCATGTCTACTATCAGCCAATCTATTCTGTTGAAAACAAGAGGTTCGAATCTGCAGAAGCGCTGCTCAGGCTCATCGATGAAAAAGATGGATTCATCTCCCCTGAAATATTTATTCCCGCTGCGGAAAAGAGCGGAGCAATCCACAAGATCGGCGAATTCGTGCTTGAGGAGGTCTGCAAGTTCATCGGCAGCGATGAGTTCAAAAAGCTCGGATTAAGCTATATCGAGGTGAATCTTTCCGTTTCACAGTGCATGCAGCACGGTCTTTCAGAAAAGATACTCGGAATAATGAACAAATATGGAGTTTCTCCGGAGCAGATAAACCTTGAAATAACCGAGACCGCCGCCAGCTTCGACCAGAGCGTGATGACCGAGAATCTCGCAGAACTCAGCAGCGCAGGAATATCTTTCTCGCTTGACGACTATGGCACGGGCTATTCCAACATGTACCGCATCGCAGCTCTTCCGCTCAAGATAGTGAAGCTCGACAAATCCTTCGTGAACAACCAGACCAGCAAAATGTGGACTATCCTTCAGAATACCGTTAAAATGATAAAGGACCTCGACATGGAGATAGTAGTCGAAGGTATCGAAACCAAGGACATGGTGAAGAAGTTCTCAGACCTGCGCTGCGACTACATACAGGGCTATTACTACTCAAAGCCTGTTCCTCAGGACGAGTTCGTGAAATTCGTCAGCGAAAGGAACAACGCCGCCGCTTCCGTATAAGCAAACCCCTCCGACTCTGACCGGAGGGGTTAAATATTAAAATGCTGCCGCAATAGTGCGGCAGCATTTTATGTTTATCAGCCGTTGATTATGGAATCAATTACCGGTGAGTACTCGGCGCTGAGCTGTGTGAAGGACTCGCCGTGGAACATCGGGTCGAACAGGATAGTGTTGCAGATGGTCTTGAGATCGTCGTTGAAGCCCCAGCAGTCGTCGAAAGTGAAGCTGAACTTGCTCGGATCCATCATATCCTGCCAGAGGTCATACTGACGCTCGTCCCAGACAAGCGCCCACTTCTGAAGTCCCTCGTACTTGCCGCTGGTGAAGTAAACAGGCTCGGGATTTATCGCTTCCTGCTTCTTGGTGGCATTTACAGCCGGGTCAGTTTCGTAAACGCGGCAGAGGTTGATCCAGTCGAGAGCGCCCTTCTTGTTCTTTGCACCCTTTGCAACAAGGTATCCGAAGGTGTCGTACGCGATGTAGTATTTGTCAGCCTGCGGGTCTCTCGGGAACGGAACAAACGCGAAGTCAGACACGGTATTGCAGATATCGTCCGCTGCGCCCGGCTTATTCTGAACCTGACCGGCTGCCGCGCCGTATGTCCACTCGGGGTTCATACCAAGGAACAGAATGCGGTCGGAGTTATCAGCCCAGAGCTGCGGAGATACCCAGTCGCCTATTTCGTTCTGATAGGTCAGACCGTTTCTGTAGAGGTCTGCGCAGTATTCCATCGCGCGGGATACGTTGATATCGCTGATGTTGTTCCTGGCGGTGCCGTCCTCCTGTACCTTTACAAGAGATGTGCCAGTCGTTGCGATGAAGCTCATCGCGCCCTCGCCTGCATAGCCGATGTGGCTGTCGTCAGCGCTGCACCAGTCGATAAGGAGCTGCTTAAATGTATCCCATGTCCACTGATTGTTCATGTAGAGGTCGTAGGGATCGTCAAGCGCGTATTCCTCAAGGGACTTGCGGTTGTAGTTCAGCGCGAAGTTGGTGGTTATGCGGTAGGGATAATAATAGTGCTTGCCCTTGTACGCAAAGCGCTCAGCGGTCTCGGCCATGTCAGACCACAGCGGGGAGGTCATGTCGATCTCGCCGTCGAGCGGCTCGTACATATTCTTGCTCATGCCCGTCGGGAATGACTGCCACTCGTATCTTACGATATCCGGAGAATCGTCCGAGGATATCATAGTAGCCAGCTTCTCAAAGTAAGCCGTGCCGCTGGTTGTTGATACATACTCAATATCGCCGCCGTAAAGTTCGCTGTTGAATATCTTGTACTGCTCGGAAGCGCTGCCGTCGGTGATTAGGTCATAGTAGCCGAGCCACACGATCGTGCCGCTGTTGCCGTCGGGAGTGTAGGCGTCGGTGCCGACTTCCTTGATTTCCGCGTCGGTGGGAGCATTATCGTCCGGGTCGGTAGTCGTGGTCGCTGCTGTAGTAGTCACAGCGGGGGCGCCCGGTGTGTTCCCTGCGGAATTTCCGCCGGATACCGCCGGCTCCTCATCACATGCGGTGAGGCTGAGGATCATTCCCGCAGCAAGCAATCCGCTAAGTATTTTTTTCATTGATTTCATGTTTCTCCTCCTGATTTCTTATGATGTCATCATCAAGATAACGTTTACATTATACACCTTTCCGAAGAAAAATGCAAGTAAAAATCAGATAATTACTTAAATTTCTTTTTACTTTTCAAATCTGAACGATCTGAAATCAAAATCGCTGCCGGGAAGGAACGTAAAACTGATGTTCTGCTTACCTGCAATGCCATCCAGCGTGAACTCACGCTCAACATAGCCGGATTCGCCTTCCGTTCTGAACTCGCAGAGAATACGCTCTGTTCCGGCGGTAAGGTGGATACTGTTCAGCGGCAGCGGGGATCTTCCGCAGATAACGAGCTTCGACGGCCGCTCGTCCGTGAAGTCAAACTCGCCGAAATCAAGCACGACATTGTTGCCGATCCCTGTCACTTCGTCCTCACACTTGGTGAACTTGTCGCCGTAAATCTGCTCAGCCGAAGCCGAGTTTATCTCCGAAAAATCCCGGCGCACGCGCTCGAATCTGAAGCCGCTCATCTGGTAGCCGCAGTCGGCCTCCATGCATATGGTGTGAACTCCGCGCAGCTTCTTTGCAAGCCGGTATGTCTCCGGAACAAATACCATCCAGTTCGGCTCCTCATGGTAGGTGAATTCACCGATCAACTCGCCCTCGCCGGGTATCCCGTCCCACACCCACAGTCTGACCGGATCGAGCGTGTTCGCCCAGATCGAAACGGTCACTATATCAGAGCCGTCGCGCCCGAAGTCTACATTATCGTACGCCGCCCATGAGTTTCCGCCGAATGCGAATCCAACGCCGCGGTTCACGCCGCTGCAAATATTCTCGCTGGCTCTGGAATACAGACCGCCTGCAACGAAGCCGTATGCGTCGATGAACGCGGCTCCAAGCCCTGCTGCCCTGAACGGCAGCACCGACAGAATATGCACTCTGTCCGTTCCGTTTTTACAGAGCGCCCTGAGATAAAACTCCCCGTCGCCCTTCGCCCGGACGGTCACTGTGCTGTCCGCGTTTACTACGCAGTCTGCGATGTTGGTTACTATTCCGGTGATGTTAGTCACGCGGTACTCGATATCACCTGCCATGTCCGCGTTTGCCGGGAAAATCAGCGTTCTTACGGTTATCTCGCGGCGGTCGGGCGTGAACTCCAGCGCGTCCGCCAGCAGTTCGACCTTGCGGACGGGTATCTCGTCGTTTCTTCCACACTCGGTGGGAACAAATTTCAGCACTTCTTTGCAGGAAACGCCGGACTCATTCTCCGATTTCTCGGCTGTGAGCGTTACGGAACACTCCGGCAGCCCCGGGGACTGCACCTTCACCCGGATATCTCCGGCGGTTTCCGTGGCGCCTATCACAGCGAGAAGTCTGCCGGAAAAAAGCCTGCGCGAGGTTCCTTTGTACTGGTCGTAATCGGTGCTGTCGCCGTTGTCCAGTCCGAGGAGCCTTCCCGCGCCCGACACCGTGACGTTCACACGGTTGCTTGCGTTGGCGCAGAATGTTCCGTTTTCGTCGTATGCGGCTATCTCAATGTAGATAAGGTCGCTGCTGTCGGCATGCAGCGCGGTTTTGTCCGGTACTGCTTCCAGCTTCACGGCGTCGCCGAAGGAACGCGCTGTATCCTCCGCGATGATGTTTCCGTTTTCATCGTACGCCACTGCGCGCAGCTCGCCCTTGTGATAGGGAATAATGTAGTCTGATGTCAGCTTCTGACCGTGCTTGTGGTCGATGTCTAACGCTCCCTGAGATTCTCCGTTCAGGAAAAGCTCCACCCTCGGCGCATTGGAACAAACTCTGACATCTACCGGCTGACCCTCGTCGAAATCCCAGTGCGGGAAAATATGAACGAACGGAGCCTTCTTATAGTCCGTCCACTCTGCGCGGAAAACATACGCGCTGTCTTTCGGGAATCCCGCGGTGTCGTACTGACCGAAATAGGAATTCTTCGTGCTGTACGGGGTAGGCTCACCGATGTAGTCGAATCCAGTCCAGATGAACTGACCCGCGCAGAATTCCGCGTCTCTGTCCTTTATAATGCACTCCTCGGTGTTCTTCGCGCCCCAGCCGGTGCAGCTATTTCCAATCGAGGAGCACTGCTCGTCATCGTCCGCGAGTACGGTCTGCGAGAGCGGGAAGTGATATATGCCGCGGCTCTGAACCACCGAGGCAGTCTCGCTGCCGTAGATCGCCCAGTCGGGGTGAGCCTCGTGGTGCTCGTTGTAGAGCCGCTCGCCGTAATTGTAGCCCGCCAGCTTCAGAATATCGGCGCACTTCTGGCCGTTCTCCCACTGCATGTAATTCGAGCCAAAGGTAACATATCCGTTGCCCTGCGGGTCGTGGAGCTTCACCAGCCGCCTTAGCAGCGACGTTACCTCCTGACCGCGCTCGTCGGCGTGGGTGTCGAATATCTCGTTTCCTATGCTCCAGCCGATAATGGAGGGGTGATTCCGGTCGCGCCTTACCCAGGAAGCCACGTCCTTTTCTACCCACTCGTCAAAGAAACGCGCATAGTCGTAGTCGGTCTTGCTGCGCTCCCACATGTCGAAGCCCTCGGAGAGGATCAGCATTCCGAATTCGTCGGCAAGCTCCATGAATTCCTGCGCGGGCATGTTGTGGGAAGTTCTTATCGCGTTAACTCCCATCTCCCGCAGCTTTCTGAACCTGCGCAGAATCGCGGCTCTGTTGGAGACCGCGCCCAGGCAGCCGTTGTCGTGGTGCTCGCAGGAGCCGTGCAGCTTCACATGCCGCCCGTTGAGGAAAAATCCCCGGTCGTTGGTGAACTCCGCCGTGCGGAATCCGAACCGCTGCGAAATGCGCTGAACAACATCGCCGCCGGATATTATCTCGGAAACCAGCGTGTACAGCTTCGGGGACTCGATATCCCAGAGCGCCGGGGAATCAACGCGCAGGTTCTGCGTTGTTACGGAATAGCTGGCTCCGTCCACCCGGACAGCCTCCGGAATGCAGGAGAAATCAGCGGCGCAGGCGTCAGATTCAGCGGAAGCGGCGGCGTTTCCGTCAGGGTCAAGCACGGTCTGACGGAGCCTTATTCCTGCTATCGGAGTCCCCGCAGGGCGCAGTACCTCGGAGGTCACGGTTACTGTCCAATCCTCGCCGTTCTTTTCCGTGGAAATGTACACGCCATCGTTTCCGAAGCGCATTTCGGGAGATTCGCACAGCCACACGCTGCGGTAAATTCCTGCGCCGGAATACCAGCGGGAGTTCGGCGCGCGGTGGTCGACGCGGACAGTTATCGTATTTTCGCCGTTCACGACGAGGTCGGTTATATCAAACTGGAACGCGGAATATCCGTACTTCCACTCGCCGGCAGTCTTTCCGTTGATGTACACGTGAGAATCCATGTACACGCCGTCAAATCTTATGTAAGTGCGCACTCCGGGCTTCTTTTCATAACTGAAGCTCTTCCTATACCAGCCCGTGGAGGTCTCATACAGATTATTAGTGTTGTAAATCAGCCAGTCGTGCGGGAGGTCAACCGCCCTGAAATCAAAGCCGTCGGAATATTCAGAGCCAAAAGGCGCCTTGAAAAATTCCCAGCCGCTGCAAAACAGCCTGCGGTTATTGTAGGTATCGCAAAAATTCATCAGTGTTTCTCCTTGGTGCTTATTTCAATTCGGAACTTCGCGGAGATCTCCGGCAGCGGCAGGCGGTATTTATCGTCCAGCGCCGGGCCGCAGGCATTGGAGCCAACTCCCGCCATTCGGCTGTCTATGCAAACAACGCTGCTTCCGCATTTTTCAAGTTCAAAATTGTGCCGCTTCGCCGCAAGCTCCTCCTGCGTGTACTCCGAGGCGTTGAACGAAAATCCTGGGTCGGAGGCGAACCGCAGAGCGGTCTCGCCGTCGGTCAGCTCGACGTATGCGCAGCCCCAGTGCGAGGAATTCTCCTGCGGTCTGATGTAATCCTCGTGAAGTTCGCTGACGTCCGCTGTGAACTTCCCTACCCAGCTTGCCTGGTGTTTGTCGGCGTAGCTCTCATACGGGCCGTATCCGTAATACTCGACCTGCGAGAATCTTCGGGGCAGGAACGCGCGAATTCCGAATCTCGGCAGCATTTCAACCTTGTTTGAGAACTCCGCAGAACACTCGATATCAAGCGCGCCGCCGGATATCCGGTAAGTCACGTCCATGTAAGCCGCAGGCTGGTGGACTCCCCACGACATCGACTGGCGCAGCTTTATTTCCGCGGAAATCGGGGTGGAATCAACGGTCACACCGTAATTGCGCGGTGTAAGTTCATTCAGGTGCGCGGCGTACCAGTCGTTTTTCATAACGTCGTTATCAACTGGTGCGCGGAAGAAATTGAAGCTCAGCGGTCTATCAAGCAGCTCCTTCCCGCTGTGCTTTATGGAGTCAAACGCAGACAGCCGCTTGTTGAACCGGAACACGGTCTCCCCGGAGGTCACGCTGACGATAAACGCTGTTTCCTCCACTTTGACCGGGGTTTCAGGCGCGGGTTCTGCCAAGGGCTTTCCTACGCACAGTTTTACCTGGTCAAAGCAGACCTCATGCCCCTTTTCACAGTACGGAGTTTCCTCCTTAGCAGTGAACACGAAGCGGATATAGGATTCCTCATTGGAAGGCTCGGCTGCCTCTGGAACGGATATCTCCGCAGTTCCCATCGGCGGAAGCGAAAAATTCAGCGTTCCCGCGCAGGTCGTCACTCCGGCTCTGGAGATCTCCCAGCGGCAGTCTAGGAGCCGTCCCGCGTCCGCGAATTCAAGAGTGCTGCTGAAAATGAAGCGTCCGGCCTCCCCCGCTGTTACGCGGACTGGACGGTACACCTGCTTTGCTTCCAGAAGCCCTGTGTGCGGCGTGCGGTCGGGATAATTCAGAGCGTCCATACAGAAGTTGCCGTCGTGGTGGCGCTCGCCGAAATCGCCGCCATAGCCGTATTTTATTCTGCCGTCGGGCGTGAGCCCAAGCGGAAACGAATGATCTGCCCACTCCCAGATGAACCCGCCGCAGAATCGCTCGTTGGAATAAAACGTGCTGTGGTAATCCTCAAGGTCGCCGGGGCCGTTGCCCATCGCGTGGCAGTACTCGCAGAGGATATACGGACGGGTCTCCTTTTCGTCGGCAAGGTAATCCTGCATTTCCTGCCTGGAGGGGTACATTTTAGATACGAGGTCGAGGATATCGGTCGGCGTATCGTCAAGACGGTGAGTGCTTTCGTAATGCAGGAGCCGGGTGTCGTCCAGCGACTTCACAAGCTGCCCCGCCGCCAGGAAATTCGTACCCCAGCCGCTTTCGTTGCCCAGCGACCAGAGCAGAACGCAGGGGCGGTTGATATCCCGTTTTACCAGGGATTCGGCGCGGTCGCATATCGCTGATTTAAAGCGCTCGTCCGAGGCAAGAAGCGCGATTCCGTCGTATCCCTTGCTCCACTTTAGGTCGTTGTGGACTATAACGCAGCCGTGCGTTTCAACGTCGGCTTCGTCTATCACATACAGCCCCAGCTCGTCGCAGAGCTGATAGAACTGCGGCGCATTCGGGTAGTGCGACGTCCTGACGGCGTTTATATTGTGGCGTTTCATCTGCGTGAGGTCGAGCCGCATTTTGTCCAGCGGCGCGTAGTACCCGGTGTCAGGGTAGCTGTCGTGGCGGTTCACGCCCTTGAATTTTATCGGGGTTCCGTTCAGCTTAACAACGCCGTTCTCAACGCATATCCTGCGGAATCCCACACGCTCGCCGATGGTTTCGCCGCCTGCGTTTATAGTCAGACGGTAGAGGTACGGCGTTTCGGCATTCCAGAGCTTCGGGTCGGATATTTCCACGGAAATAGTTTCGCCGTCTGCCGCCGAAAAGTTCGAAATCAGCCTGCCGGAATCGTCGTGGAGAGTGCATTCTGCGGGGCTTCCGGACGGAGTGAATGTCAGCTTTGCAGAGGTGAGATCCTCTGAAAGTTCGGTTCTTATGATGTAGTTTTCAAGCCGCTTTTCCGGTCTTGAGAGCATGTACACATCGCGGAATATTCCCGAGAGCCGGAATTTGTCCTGATCCTCAAGGTAGGTTCCGTCGCACCATTTGAGCACCGCCGCTGTAATGCGGTTTTCGCCTTCCCGGAGGTACTGTGTGACATCAAACTCGGAAGTGCTGTGCGATACCTGGGAATAACCTACAAACACTCCGTTAATGTAAAGATACAGACAGCTATCAGCGCCTTCAAACGTCAGTATTCTGCGCATTCCATCGGGATTGTAGTTATAATTCCGGCTGTAAACTCCGACCGAGATATCGTCCGGGACATAAGGCGGGGCGTAGGGTATCGGATAGGCGATGTTCGTATACTGTGGCTTGTCATGCCCATGGAGCTGCCAGTTGGACGGCACCGGCATTTTTTCGCTGCCTGGAAGCACGGTGAAATCGTCCTCCATGTCAATGATACTGTCATAATAGCGAAAGTCCCACTCTCCGTTCAGCAGTTTGAACCGCGAGGAGTTTTCCCTGGCGGAAAACGAGTCCTCGCCGGGTGCGAACGGTATGAAATAGCAGTGCTTCGGAAGCGTTCCGATATGCAGCGCCTGCGGATCCTCATGGTAAATCATGAGGTTCTTGGGCGAATTTTTCTTTGAAATAGCTGAAATATCCATATTGACCTCCAGTGATTTTGTTATTTTTTATTGTACAGCATATTGACAACCCTGTCAATAGATGATATTATTATTTTATAACGATATGAATATAGAGGTGGTTTTTTTGGTTTATTCCGATTACCCGATATTTCGCGGCGAACAGCAGCTTCCCATTTTTCTGCTTAATATGGGACTGCACCTCTGTCAGGATCACGTTGTGCGGCCGGAAGGTCACAGCTCGCCGCAGATACTTTTCTGCACCCGTGGAAGCGGAACGCTCGTCATTAGCGAAAACCGGCTGAATGTTCCCGCAGGTTCTGCGATATTCCTGCCGGCGGCGCTCCCGCACGAATACTACGCCAACGAGGACGTCTGGGACATACACTGGGTAATTCCAGGAGGAAGCGCAGCTGAGGAAGTACTCCGGCAGTTCGGGCTTGAGCAGCCCGGGGTTTTCGAGCTGAGCGACACCAGAACCCTGGAACACATCTTCCGCAAAATGCACGACGCGATCCGTGCGGACAGCTTCTTCGGGAATTTCAGGGCTTCCGGTTATTTGTATGATTTTCTTATCGAGTTCTACCGGCTCATCTCGTCGGGAAGCTCGTCCAGAGCGCCATCCCCTGCGCTCATGAGAGCGCTCGACCTGATAAACAGCCGCTTCGCAGAGCCGCTGGGAATGGACGACCTGTGCAGCTCCGCAGGGGTATCGAAGCAGCACCTCTGCCTTCTTTTCCGGAATATCCTGGGTCTGCGGCCGATGGAGTACATCGCGAAGCGCCGTATCCAGGAGGCAAAGTCGCTTCTTACCTCGACTGAGCTTTCCATCGCAGATATTGCAGAGCAGACCGGGTTCGGCTCGGAAAGCTACTTCTGCAAGCTGTTCAGGCGCTACGAAGGCATGACGCCTTCCGCGTTCAGAAATGTCAAATGACCGGCAGTATACTCGCATATCAGCCGAAAATCTGATTTGAAAAAAATTGCAGCATGACAATCTAATAAAGGCTGACAGAATTCTGCCAGCCCATTTATTATGGGAAACTCTAAAAATCGGTTTGAAAAGGGAAAATGGGTAGAGTGCGCCGAATGCGATGAAAGCCGACGAAGTAAGGCTGTATGCCTTACGAGGAGGTTTGAAGAAGCAGTCGGTGTGCTATACACATTTTCACTCAAACAAGGTTTTTAGAGGTGACCTTATACTATTTCAACGTTATACTCACGCAGCCAGTACTCGATTTGTAACATATACGCGTAGATCTGAGGAACAGTCATAAGCTGCCCGAACCAGTTCTTTCCGAAGCTTGCTCCATTGGTATCCAACAGCTCGCGGAGCCTGTCGGCGTTCACGATCGAGGTCAGGCGGCAGTCGTCGGAATCCAGAACGCTGCGGAGCTTTCCCGACAAAAGCTGCATGTAATCCGGGTTATGCGTTTTGGGATACGGACTTTTTTTGCGCCAGAGCACGTCCTCCGGGAGAAGTCCGGTCATTGCATGGCGAAGCAGACCTTTTTCACGCCCGGTGTACGCCTTCATCGCCCACGGAATATTGTAGGCGTACTCAACTATGCGGTAGTCGCAGAACGGCACTCTGACCTCAAGCCCGTGTGCCATCGACATTCGATCCTTTCTATCAAGCAGCGTTGCCATGAAATAGTCCATGTTCAGCATGAACATCTCGCGCATTCTGCGGTCGGTTTCGTTGTCGGAATCCAGGTACTCCACCTGCGAAAGGCACTTGTCATAACTGCGGCGGACGTACTCCTCCGCTTCACATGCGGTCATGGGATTTTTCATCAGCGAAGCGCGTTCAGGTACCGCCGTAGACCATGGGAATCCGTCATAAAATAGCACTTCTTTCCTGTGATACCAGGGATATCCAGCGAAGATTTCATCAGCGCACTCACCGCTGAGCGCAACCGGGAATCTCTCCTTTATCTTCCCGCAGAACAGATATAACGAGCTGTCCACATCAGCCATTCCAGGGAGGTCACGCGCCCGCGTAGAATCATACAGCGCCTCGGCCAGCGCCGGTGTATCCAGCACCACGTTTGTGTGCTCTGAACCAATGAACTCCGCCATTCTGACTACCCAGGGCGCGTCCTCGTCAGGCTGGAAGCTGCTCGCGTGGAAGTTCTTGTGGTTATCCTTGTAGTCTATCGACCAGGTGGACAGCCGCTTTCCCTGTTTCTGGAACTCCCCGGCGGCAATCGCGGAGATTATGCTGCTGTCCAGACCTCCGGACAGAAAGCAGCACAGCGGCACATCGCTGACAAGCTGCCGCTTGACTGCGTCCGTCACAAGCTCCCTGACATGCGCGGAGGTTTCCGTGAAATTCTCACTATGTCGCTGCGCATGCACTGACCAGTACTTCCGCATTGTGAATCCCTCACGGGTCAGCACTGCGCAGTGCGCCGCCGGTATCTCGCTGATATCACGGAATACTCCGCTCCCGGTGCGCTTTGCGGGACCTATCAGCATTATTTCCGCCGCGCCGTCCTGGTTTATCACGTGCTTTACCGCTGGGTGCTTCAGCAGCGCTTTTATCTCGCTTGCGAATATTATTCCGTCTGCGGTACGCGAGTAAAACAGCGGCTTAACGCCTATCCTGTCCCGGGCGAGGAACAGAGTTTTATCGCGGCTGTTCCAGACCGCAAACGCGAATATTCCGTTAAACCGCTCAACGCATTTCTCACCCCACGCCGCGTACGCCTTCAAAACAACCTCGGTATCCGAATGCCCGTCGAACTCAACACCGTTGGCCTGAAGCTCCCGGCGAAGCTCCGAAGTGTTGTAAAGCTCACCGTTGTATATTAACGTGTAATTTCCCGTGCTCATGGGCTGCGCGCCGTTCTCCGGGTCAATGACTATAAGCCTCCGATGAACTAGAAACGCGCTTTCATCGATGTAACCCCCCGACGCGTCGGGTCCCCTCGGAGCCAGCACGGCGCTCAATTTCGTCATGACGGCGCTCATTTTGCGCATATCCTGCTCGTAACCTATCTGACCTGCAATTCCGCACATAATTATTCCCCTTTCTGCCTTCTCTTGTATTGTATGCAGCTTACGGCAGATGGTGAATAAAAACGGCGGTCCTTTCGAACCGCCGTATATTTTATGCTTTTCTGAGCTTCCTTTCCGACGTGACCTTCACGACGATAAATGCCGCGATAAGCACTGCGCCCACCACAGCAAGCACCGCTCCGCAGATCATAAGCTTGTCGCCAAGCGCATTTGAAAACACCTTCGTCATAACGCCGTCGTCGAACCGCAGAGTTTTCATTACCGTTTCGCTTACCGCGTTGGTAATCAAGATCCCGGCGCCTGAGACGAAATACGCAGCGCCTCCGCACATCAGACCCGCGGGAACGCGTCTGGTGATAAGTCCTGCGAGCAAAGGGAACAGCGCTGATAACACAAACGCAGCGATCCAGACCGCAGGTGAAAAAACTACGCGCAGCGTATCTCCCATCACTCCGAGAGCCGCCTGCGGAGCAGCCTGCTGAAGCGCCTCCGCGTTTTCTTTCAGCGCGTTTATCACGTCCTGGTCGAAATCCGCCGGAACTTCCATGCCGGTAACGTCCTTGTAGACCTGCTTCGCTCCGAGAATTATCCGCTGGAGCTCTGCGGATATGTCTACGTCGGATTTCCCGCTCATGATGAAATCCTCGTAGGACTGCACGATCTTCGCAATATCTTTGCTGATGTCCGCCTTCCTGATTATCTCGGCAGCCTGGCCGCTGCTCATTGCACCGCCGGAAAACCTGCTGACTATCCCGGCGATATCACCGGTGATCTCTGACGGGTCAATACCGAACTGCTCTTTTATATTGTCCGGAATAAGGCTGCCTATTTCTATGCTTCCAACGTCAATGCCGGCGATCTGCTCGGATACGGCGTGACTGGAAAGCGCTCCGGAAAAAGTACACAGCACCGCCGCCGTCTGACATACAAACATTGTCAGCATTCCGAACACGACCGACAGGACTACGCTAACAGCCAAGCACATTTTGCGCGGCTTCTTCACGGGAGCTATGACCGGCTCCGCCGCCCCGGCGGAATAATCTTCGGGTTCCTCAGGAGGGATATTCTCAGGCTCCGGTGTGGGCGCCGGAGGAGCGGTGCAGGAAACCGCTTCCTGTTCAGTACCGCCTACGCTGCTTCTGCATACCGGGCAGAACTCCGCGTCGTCGGAGAGCTCTGCGCCGCATTTTTTACACTTCATACCAACACATCCTTTCCATAAATTTCTACTGAATTGTATTATATCACAAAAACGTATGAATGTCAATACATGCACTTATGTATACAAATCTCACATTTTTCTGTTAATTAAGCTCAAAATTCATTGACAACGCCAGTCAGTTTTGGTATAATTGAATTATAGTTTCTTTGGAATTTTGTTTCACGATATCCACTTAAAAGGAGTACATATGAAAAAACAGATAATAAGCGCGGCTCTTGCCGCGGTAATTTCAGCGGGGGTATTCGTCAGCCCCGTTCAGCGGTACGTCGGAACATCTACGGTCGCTTTCGCGGCTGAAACCGTTTCAATGCCGAAGGCTTCCAGAAAGTCCGGAACCTATTCAAGCTCCGGAACGCTGACTGTGAGACTCACAGCGGACAGCGGCTCGCAGATTTACTACAGCACCGGGGGAAGCTACAAACTGTATACAAAGACGCTGAAAATCACAAAGAACACAACGCTTAAATTCTACGCGCAGAAAAACGGCGCCAAGAGCAAAACTGTCACCGTAAAATACAAGCTCACGCCGAAGGTCAAGGTCACTAACGCCGGCGGCAATTACGACAGCGCCGTAACCGTGAAGCTGTCCTCCACTGCTTCCGGGGTGAAGTTCTACTACACTCTCGACGGCAGCAAGCCTACCAAATCCTCCGCGCTCTGCACCACAAAGGGAATCACTGTCAGCAAGTCCGCAAAACTGCGCGTGCTCGCCGCAAAGACCGGCTGGTCGGGAAAATACCTTGCCGAGGAATACACTATAAGCGGCTCCGAGGAAACCTCTACCCTTTCCGGCGAAAACATTCTTGAGGACTACAAGAGCAAGTACGCCTACAATACGCTGACCGCAAAGCAGAAAAAGCTGTACGAAGTTATCTACAACGGCGCGGCGGCTCATAAGGACAACCTCAATGTCGCGGGGGAGGGATTCACCGAAAACGACATGGACAAGGCGTACTGGGCGTTCGACTACGACAATCCCCAGTTTTTCTGGCTTGCAAACGGCTACAGATTCACCACAATGGGCGGCGAGATAATCAGTGTAAACATGGTATATTCACGCTCAGCAGCTGAGGCAGCAAAGATTCAGCCCCTGTTTGACGCGGCGGCTCAGAAGGTGATAGACAAGGCTCTCGCGCAGGACAACCTGTTCGACCGGGTGCTTGTTATCCATGACGCCATTACCGAAATGACCACCTACAACGCCAAGGCTCCCAGCTACAAATCCGAGGCGGATGGTCCCCTTGTTTACGGAGAGGCGCTCTGCGAGGGTTACGCGAAAGCGTTCATGTACCTCTGCCAGTCGGTCGGGATACAGTGCTTCTGCGTTGCGGGCTACGCCGGTGAGGATCACATGTGGAACATGCTCCAGCTTGACGGGGAATGGTATCACATGGATATCACCTGGGACGACTCCGGCACATACGAGTATTTCTGCGTTCCGGATTCACAGATGTTCGCCGACCACACACTGCGCAATACATTCCCAGTACCCAAGGCTACAGCCACCAAGTATTCCTACAGCGAAGTAATGGGCATCACGACCTACACCGACGTAAACAGCGCGTACAATGGTCTGGTCGAGCAGGCGGCGAAGAACTACAAGAACGGCGTCTATGAAACGACCATCTATGTAAAGCAGGGAATTATGAACAGCCTGATGGCAAAGGTGAACCAGCAGCAGTTCTTTGCAGACCTCCGAGAAAAGGGCTGCGACAGCAACGGCTGGAGATCAAGCAGCACCAGCAAGTCCCTCACGATAACGCTGACCTGACGTTCAGGCGCAGCGCAGTGCCGCTTCAGCAATAGCACACGCAGACAGTATCGCCAGATAGACCAGGAACCGCAGGGTATACTCCCCGGCGGCGGGGCTTGTCGAGACGATACTGTTTTTGTCAGAGGACACCAGCCGCAGAAGCTGCGACGACATTCCCGAGGAAGTCCCCGCAGCGAATATCACGGCGGCGGCGCACCCGGCGCAGCCAGGCGCAAGACGTAATGCGTTCATTCCCTCAATCGTGAACGCTCCGGCGAGGGCGGCTCCGGTTCCAAGCCCGCAAATAAGCGGAGCAGCCCACACCAGCAGTCTTCCAAGCGCGAAAAAACCGCAGACGTACTCTGCAATCAGGAATGCCGCTCCCCAGAAAAGCCGACGCAAAAGCAGCCCGAGAAAATCTCCGGAGCCGCACAGCAGACTCCCGGAAATATCCGCGCCAGGTGCGGAAGCCGCGATGTAAATTCCCAGAATAAGCCCGGCGGCGGTCAGGAACGTGTACAGCATAGGAATTCCGCTGCGGCGGCGATAGGCGCTCCGCGCGGCTCGGGGAAGCTCGGCGGTTTCCGGGATTCTTTCGGAGGGTGTGATATCCCGTTCGGCGGAATCCGCAGAGTCCGATTCATCTGGGTCGTAAGGCATAAAAATTATTTCGGATTCCGGAGCCTCGGTTTTTTCGCAGGATACACCCGGAATATCGCGGGGTTTCGGTTTCTGTTTTCCGGTGGCTCCGGAAATGGCACCAGCGCGGAAATTCGTGTAGTTCATGGAATACGTCAGGTAGTTTTCCCGTGGCTCCGGGGAAGGTTTGTCCGGATTTTTTGGCTGGGTCATCAGAATGGTGTTTTCCATATTTCAGCATCTCCATTGGCAGCATTCTCTTTTTTAGATGTATATGCTGTCCGGACAGGTTTGATAACTCAAAGGCGGTGACAACATGAAGACTTCAGAGGAAGCGGCGCTCGGCAGGGTGCTTGCAATATCGCGCGAGGCGTACTCCGCGGTGAAAAACGGCGAAACAGAGCTGAATCAGGTGGCCCTGCTGGACGCACTTTCCGCAGCGCTGTCCCACGTCAATAACGAAAAAAAGCCCCTTGCAAAGTGCATGAGAGCTTTAAAATCAGAGATAAAACGTGCCGGAAAGCCATTTTACGAGCGCGTGAAACCACAGTTTTCACCGATCGTTCCGATACCGCAGTTTGATTTCACAACGGCTATGAAGCACATTCCTGCAATAATTTACGGCAACGACCAGATATGCCAGAAGCTGGTCAGCGGCGAAATCGACAAGGCGTGCTCAATGGCTGACGCGATGAAGAGTTACCCGGGATTCCTGTACGGAGAATTCGAAGCGCTGACCCCGGCGCAGTTCTACGAGCTGGTATTCGGATACTACCCCAAGATTTACGACGAACCATTCATGGAACAGATGAAAGAACTGTTTAATTAAGTGAGCCTGATAAAACAGGCTCCATGACTTCGCATAGCTGCGCAAAAACGGCGCTGTAAAAGAAAAGGCTGCATCCAGAAAAAGAAAGGATGCAGCCTTTTTTGTGGTATAATGTAATTGTGCAAAAACAAAACCCACAAGAACATTATACAGCATATCAGCTGAAATTACCAGTAGAAATTGAAAAAAT